>Ga0070671_100003018_pt1 | contig 13102 bp, 10 predicted proteins | sample KBSS73metaG_FD_65341 | JGI IMG/M metagenome (GOLD analysis project Ga0070671, IMG submission 65341) | Switchgrass rhizosphere microbial communities from Kellogg Biological Station, Michigan, USA - KBS S7-3 metaG | ecosystem: Host-associated > Plants > Roots > Rhizosphere > Soil ...
GCCCAAGATGAGAGATCTGCCGAAGGAGATGGGCGGATCAGGGGAGACGATTGCCGAGTAGCGCTTGAGCGCGTAGCGGCAGTCCGATTGGTCGCGGCCCTGCGGAACAGCCAGCGTCTGGCAGCCGGTCGCACGACGCCCGCTTGGGTGAAGTCGCGGCCGGCTATGCAAAACCACGTCGGCGTCGCACTGTGTTTCGAACGCCGTTGCCAGTCGTAAGGTTTGTGGAAGTCAACTAGGCCCGCCGTGCGCGGGCCTTTTTTCGTGCCACGTTGACCAATGCGACGCGCCGGTCCACTATCCCTCCCCGCCAGAACGCTTCGAGCGCTACGATCACGTCAACTGTCAGGAGGAGACGTCATGACCGACCGCACGCAATCCGAATCTCCCGACGCGCGTCGCCGTCGCCTGTTGCAGGCCGGCGCAGGCGCAGCCGCCCTGGGGATGCTGCCGGGTGGGCCCGCGCTGAACGCGCACGCACAGAACGCATTCGACTGGAAACGCTTCAAGGGCCAGAAGATCGAGGTCTTCCTCGTGAAGAGCCCGCGCGGCGATCTGCTCACGAAGTACCACAAGGAATTCGAGGAACTGACGGGCATCGAGGTCGGCTCCGAGATGACGCCGGAGCAGCAACAGCGCCAGAAGGCGGTCATCGAATTCAATTCGGGTAATCCGAGCTTCGATGTGATCGCCCTTTCCTACCACGTGCAGAAGCGCCAGTTCGCGAAGAACAACTGGCTCACCGACGTGCGGCCGTTCATCGACGACAAGTCGATGGCGGCACCCGACCTCGATTTCGCCGACTTCGCGAAAGGCGGTCTCAACTACGCCATGGAATCCGACGGACGCGTGATGAGCCTGCCGCTCAATCTCGATCCGTGGGTCGTCTATTACAACAAGGAGCTGTTCGCCGCGAAGAACGTCGCGTACCCGAAGACGTTCGCGGAGATGCTCGACGCCGCCGCCAAGCTGCACGATGCGAGCGCCGGTGTCGCGGGATTCGTCGCGCGCGGTCTCAAGAACGCGAACGTGCCCGTATGGACCAGTTTCATGCTCGGTTACGGTGGGCAGTTCATGGACGCGAACGGCAAGCTCCTTACGGACTCGCCGGCGGCGATCGAGGCCGGGAAGATGTATCAGGCGCTGCTTGCGAAGTACGGTCCGCAAGGGGTTGCGGGTTTCAACTGGAACGAGTCACAGACGCTGTTCCTGCAGGGCAAGGCGGCAATGTGGCTCGACGGCATCGGATTTGCGCAACCGCTGGAGGACCCCGCGAAGTCGCGCATCGTCGGCAAGGTCGGCTACGGCGTCATGCCGGCGGGACCGAAGCAGCAGGTATCGGCGCTGTTCGGCGACGGCGAAGGCATCTCCGCGTACAGCAAGAAAAAGGGACCGGCGTGGTTTTACCTGCAATGGGCTTCGAACAAGGCGAACCAGACGCGGATGCTGCAGGCTGCCGCCGGCGCCCCGGTGCGTAACTCGGCGTACGCGGCGGCGCAGCAGTCGAGCGACTTCAAGGCGCCGAAGGAATGGGTCGACTGCATGCTGAAATCGGCCGCGATTGCGCAGCCGGGTTTGCCGGTGATTTCGCCGGTAACGGAATTCCGCGATGTGTTCGGTGTTGCCCTGACCAACATGATCAACGGTGCGGACCCCGCGACCGAATTGCGCAAGGCGACCGCCGAGTTTCAGCCGGTGCTGGACAAGAGCGAGAAGGCCTGACGGACGGCTTCGCAAACGCGCCGCGCCCGGTCGGCTGAAGGATCGGGCGGCGCAGAGTCTGCTCGATGTCACGAAGCGTCGCGACGATCACCGCTGCCGCGCCCCGCGCGGGATTCATCCTGCGGCGCCGTCGCGGTTACCGGCTGCTGACGATTCCCGCGATGCTGGTCGTGGCTGCGGTGATCGTGTTTCCGTGGCTCTTCACCGTCTACATGAGCGCGTTCGACTGGAAGATCGGCCAGGCGGCGCATTTCGTCGGACTCGGCAACTACGCCGGGCTCGTGACGAACCAGCGGTTCCTCGAGTCGATCGTCCACACGTTCTATTTCACGCTGCTTGCGGTGATCTTTCCGCTCGTGCTCGGCACGGCCGCCGCGCTCATCTTTCACCGTCGCTTTCGCGGCCGCGGCGTGCTGCGCGCGATCTTCACGATGCCGATGATGGCCACGCCGGTGGCGATCGCACTCGTGTGGACGATGATGTTCCATCCCCAGCAAGGCGTGCTCAACTATCTGCTGACGAGCATCGGGCTGCCGCCGTCACTATGGGTGTACTCGCCGAAGTTCGTCATTCCGAGCCTCGTGATCGTCGAGGTCTGGCACTGGACGCCGCTCGTGATGCTGATCGTGCTCGGGGGTCTTGCGTCGCTGCCCACCGAGCCCTACGAATCCGCGCGCCTCGACGGTGCTACCGAGTGGCAGCTCTTCCGCCATGTCACGCTGCCGCTGATCATGCCGTTTGTGGTCGTCGCGGCGGTGATCCGCACGATCGACGCGGTCAAGGCATTCGACACGATCTACGTCATAAGCCAGGGCGGTCCGGGCACGGCGTCGGAGACGATCAACCTGTATCTGTACCTGCAGGCGTTCGCGTTCTACAACATCGGCAACGCGTCGGCGGTCGTCGTAGTGTTTTTCGCGATCATCGTTGCGCTTGCCCTTCTGCTCCTGCACGTGCGCGAGCGCGCGCGGTGGGCCGCGTAAATGAGCTCGCCCGCGGAGATCGTCGGAGGGGACGCGGCGCGGAGCGCGCCGTCATCAGTGCGAGCCCCGCATCGCAGCGCGGCTCGCCTGCGGCTGCGACGACTCGCGCGGAAGCTCGCGTTCGCGTTCGCCGTCGCGGTGATCGTTTCGCCCGCCATACTCGTGTTCCTTTGGATGCTCTCGCTGTCGCTCAAGAACGAGCTTTCGAACATGACGTATCCGCCCGTGTTCGTGCCGGACCCGCCGACGCTCGCGAACTACGTGCAGGTGTTCTCCGAGAACTCGATGGGACTCTATTTCCGCAACAGCCTGGTCGTGTCGGGGTTCGCCACGCTGATCGCGCTCGTCGTCGGCGTGCCCGCTGGGTACGGCATCGCACGGCTGCGGGCATCGCGGACGCTCGTGCTGATCCTGATCGCGCGCATGACGCCTGCACTGTCGTTCCTGATCCCGCTCTTCACGGTCTTCCAGTTCCTCGGACTGAACAACACGCTCACGGCGCTCGTCATCACGCACCTCGTCATCACCGTGCCGATCGTCGTGTATCTGATGGCGGGCTATTTCGAGACGTTGCCACGCGAGCTCGAGGAGGCTGCGCTGATCGACGGCGGCAGCATATTCAGCACGCTGCGTTACGTGGCGCTGCCGCTCGCGCGGCCGGGGATCGTCGTCGCAACGATCCTTTCGTTCATCTTCTCCTGGAACAACTTCGTCTTTGGCGCGGTGCTGGCGGGTCGCGCCACGCGCACGCTGCCCGCGGCCGTCTATAACGTGCTGACGTTCGAGCAGCTCGCGTGGGGGCCGCTGGCCGCCGCGGCAATCGTCGTGACGCTGCCGGTGCTGCTGCTGACGATCTTCATCCAGAAGGAGATCGTGGCGGGACTGACGCACGGCGGCGTGAAGGGCGCCTGACGATTCCTCGCGAGCGCTTCATGCAAACGCGCCCCGGTCGCGCGTCTGCTTCGACGCGAGATCGAACGATCAGTCGTTGTCTCCCGACCACCAATGTCCCCACCGCCTTGCCTGCTGCTTCTGCTCTGCCGTCAGTACGGCCTCCATCTGGTCGCGAGCGACCAGATGGGCGTCGAAACGCTCCAGGCGAAGGTCGCTGATGCGCTTGAACGTCGCGTCGAGCGCGGCCCTGTCGCGGGGCTCGGCGTTCATCAGGTCGCGCATGCGGATCGCCTCGACGCGCATCTTGCCGGCCACGTCCCATTGCTTTCCTTGCAGGTCGTCGTGGATCGACTGGAGTTTCTTGCGCTGCTCGTCGCTAAGCTTCAGCACCTCCCCCATGCCGTGACCGAAGCCTTGCATTCGCGGACCGCCGCCCATCATGCCGGCGCCGTAGCCGCCGCCCATCATGCCGGCGCCGTAGCCGCCGCCCATCATGCCGGGTCCGTAGCCGCCGCCCATCATGCCGGGTCCGTAGCCGCCACCCATCATGCCGGGGCCGTAGCCGCCACCCATCATGCCGGGGCCGTAGCCGCCACCCATCATGCCGGGGCCGTAGCCGGCTCCTGGCTCCGCTGCTGCAAGGGCGCTCGGCGCCGAGGCCAGCGCCGCGAACGCGACGGCAACCACACCGACGAGGGATCGCACCGTTCTCATGCTCGTTCTCCGTGAAGCGGACGAGCCTATCTTCCACCTGAGGCTGTCGTCTTGCATTGATTCAACGCAACGAACGGGCGCGAGCGACAGCGAGCGCGCAAGGCGAGGTGCGCAGTGAGTGCAACGAGAAATGGTTGCGGGACTGCCCGACGGAGCATGAGCCGATGATCATCATCTTCGGCTCTATCAACGTCGATCTCGTCGCGCGCGTCACACGGCTGCCCCATGCCGGAGAGACGCTGAAGGCTCGCAGCTTCCTGATGGCGCCTGGCGGAAAAGGCGCGAATCAGGCCCTCGGCGCTGCGCGCGCCGGCGCAGAGGTTCACCTGTACGGTTGCATCGGGCGCGATGCGATGGGCGACTTCGCACTTCGGCTGCTGCGGTCGGACGGCGTCGTTCTGGCGGGCGTACGCCGAGTCGACCCATCGACGGGGCTCGCACTGATCCATGTCGAGGATGCGGGCGAGAATTGCATCACCATCGTCGGCGGTGCGAACACCGAGCCGTGCGCGAAAGATGTGCCTGATTCGCTCCTAGGCGCCGGCTCGACCGTCGTGATGCAGCTCGAAGTGCCGCTCGGCGAAGTGGCTGCGCTCGCGGCGCGCGCGCATCGGCGCGGCGCGCGCGTCGTCCTGAACGCGGCGCCGGCGATCCGCCTGCCTGCGCGCTTGCTCGACGTCGTCGATGTGCTGGTCGTGAACGAGGGCGAAGCTCGCACGCTGGTGCGCGAGCTGGACGACGACAGCGGAACGGCTGGGGAGGCGAGCAAACCGACCGACGCACGCTCGACCTGCCTGCGTCTCGCGTCCTCGGAACGCGCTGCGATCGTGACACTCGGTGAGCACGGCGCGGTTCATGCGCTTCGCGGTGAAGTCCACCTACAGTCGGCTCCTCGCGTCGAAGTCGTCGACACGGTCGGCGCCGGCGATGCGTTCACGGCGGCGCTGGCCGCCGCTCTCGATCGCGGGACAGACTTGTCGAGCGCGGTACGCGACGGCGTCGCGGCGGGCGCGCTCGCATGCACGCGGCCCGGCGCGCAGGAATCGATGCCGAGCCGCGACGACATCCTTCGCATGGTCTCGACGCTCGCGAAGGACGATCCGCATTGACCGCCCGGTCGACGAAAGCCTCGGATGGTTTGAGGACGAGTCGTTGACGGCAATCCTCGCGGTGTTGAGGACGAGTCGTTGACGGCTATCCTCGAGATGCTGAGGACGAGTCGGTCGACAGAAAACTTCGAGTTCGTTGAGGACGACTCGGTTAATGGGGGCCTCGAGGTCGCTCACCCACGACCTGGGTCGACGGGGTCCCGGCCCCCGCTAAACGCCGCGGCGGGTCAACGTTCGCGCGATGTCGGTTCGGGCTCGGCGATTGTCAGCTCGACCGGCGGAAGGCCTTCGATCGTCCCGACGATTTTGTCGCCGGGATTGACAGGGCCGACGCCGGCCGGCGTTCCGCTGTAGATGAGGTCCCCCGGACCGAGGTGGTAATAGCGGGAGAGATGCGCGACGATCTCCGGCACGCTCCAGATGAGATCGCTCAGTTTTCCCGTCTGCCGCGTTTGACCGTTGACGGCGAGCTTGATGGCCTGCGAGCCGATTTCGCCGAATTGCTCGCGTGCCCGAATCGGTGCGATCACTGCCGACTGTTCGAACGCCTTGCCGATGTCCCAAGGGCGGCCTTTCGCCCGTTCGGCCTGCTGCAGATCGCGCCGCGTCATGTCGAGGCCGCACGCGTAGCCGAACACCGAGCGCAGCGCCTGTTCGGCCGACACGAAGTACGCATTGCCGCCCAGCGCGATGACGAGCTCCATCTCGTAATGGTAGTTCGATGTGCCGGGAGGATAGGGAACGGATGCGCCGGAATGAACGATCGCCGTCGCCGGCTTCGTGAAGTACCACGGTGCTTCGCGCTCGGGCTCGACGCCCATTTCCTTCGCGTGCTCCGCATAATTGCGGCCGACGCAGAAGATGCGATGCACCGGATAGACGCGGTCATCGCCCGCCACCGGCACAACGGGTTGCGGTTGCGGCGGGAACAGGTAGCGAACGCTGCTTGCTGCCGCAGTCATCGCGAAATCTCCTTGTAGAAGTTGAGCTTTTGCTGCAGCGGCCCGTCGTGGATGCGTATGAGGAACGCGTTTGCAGATCCTGCTTCGTGATCGACGTCGGCGAACACGGGCGCGGAAAACGTGTCGCCGGACTTCCAGGCGAAGCGCATTCCGTCGACCGTGGACGCGCCGTTGCCCTCGACGACGTGGAATACCGAGCTCGACGAGCGCTTCACGCTCCGCAGTCGCTTGCCGGCCGGGAGCACCATTGCGGCGAATCCTAGCGTAGGCAGGCAGTTCTCGCCGGTTTCGGGGTTCACGTAATCGAGCTCGACCGGCGATTGCGCGCTCGCGTGTTCGGCCGCACGCAGCAGTGCTTCGCGCGTGCGTTGCCATGGATAACGGAGCAGCGGATAACGGGGCCGCGGGGCGCCGGGCGAGCGCGACGGGAGCATGCCCGCCGCCGTGTACTCGACTTCGGAGGCGTCGGGACGCGCCTTCGGCTTCTGCAATTCGCGCTCTTTCGCGTACGACCCCTCGAGGTAGACGAAAAGCGGCAAGTCGAGCGCATCGAGCCACACGACCGGCTCGCGACCGTCGTGACCGTGGTCATGCCACATGCCGCCCGGCGTCAGAATGAGATCGCCGCGCTCCATCGGACACTTCTCGCCGTCGACGACCGTGTACGCGCCGCGTCCTTCGACGACGATGCGCGCAGCGCTCGGCGTATGCCGATGAGCCGGCGCAACTTCGCCGGGCAGCAGCAGCTGCAGTCCGCAGTAGATGACGGACGTCACCTGCATCGCACCCGGGCCGCGCCCCGGATCGACCAGCACCAACACACGCCGCTCGGCCTTCTCCACGGGCGTGAGCTCGCCGGCTTGCAACAGCAACGGGCGGATCCGCTCGTAGACCCAGAGACACGGCCCGCTGACGGCCTTCGGCGCGTCATGCGGGAGCACGTTGCGCAGCATCGGCCACAGCGGCGCCAGATGCTCGCGCTCGACGTTACGTCGATAGTCGAGCGGCAGTTCCTCGAGCGTTCCGAGTGTTGTCGTCATCGCTAGCTGGCCCGCGGCGAGTCGGACTTGTTCAATGCGAATCCCGCGATGCGCTTGTATTCGTCCGAAAGCGCGCGCAGCTCGTCCTGCGTGATGAACTTGTCCAGATCGTCGAACGGACGATCGCCGACGAGCTCTTCCACCTTGATGTTGATGAAGTCGGGCGGGAACTCGCGGTTCGTGCGCACGACCTGCGCGGTGACGGGCAAGCGCGCGGTCTCGTAGCGCTTCAGCGCGACACGAGGATCCGTTTCCCGCTGGAGGTTGTCCGCCAGCGTCCGCGCATCGATCACCGCCTGCGCCGAGCCATTCGAGCCCCGGGGATACATCGGATGCGCCGCGTCGCCGGCGAGCGTCACGCGCTCGAACGTCCAGCGATCGACTGGGTCCTTGTCCACCATCGGATATTCGAGGACCGCGTCGGCGCCACGTATGAGCGCGGGAACGTCGAGCCAGTCGAAGCGCCAGTCGGCGTAGATGGAGATGAAGTCTTCAGGATCGCCGGGCTTGTTCCAGTCGTTCTTCTCGTACGCCTGCTGCTTGATCTCGGCTACCCAGTTGATCAGCTGGTTGCCGCTTCCGTCGACGTCGTCGACGATCGGATAGATGACGATCTTCCCCGTGAGGATCGAGCCGATGCGAATGTACGTGCGACCGTCGAGGATCGGCGGGCGACGCGTCACCCCGCGCCATGTATTGATGCCCGCGAATGCGACATCGTCCCGAGGGTAGAACTGCTTGCGTATCGTGGAGTTCACGCCGTCGCACGCGATGACGACGGACCCGCGCGCAGCGGGCAGCGTCCGGCCCGTCGTCGTCTCCTGCAACAGCGCTGCCGCGGAGTGCGCATCCTGCTCGACACCGACGCATTGATGATTCGTCCGGATCCGATCGGCGCCGAGACGCTCGAGCGCCGCCCGATAGAGGATCATCTGCAGCCGGCCGCGATGGATGCCTACTTCCGGTTGCGAATATCCGGCGAACTTGCCGCGCGGCTCCTGGTAGATCAGCTGGCCGAAGCGATTGAAGAAACTGCTCCGGCGGTTCTCGATGCCCGCATGCAGCAGCGCTTCGCCGAGCCCGAGCGCGGTGAACTCGCGCATGCCATGCGGAAGCAGGGTGATGCCGACGCCAAGCTCGGTGATCTCGGGCGCGCGTTCGAAGACGCGGCAGGAGATGCCGCGCTGATGCAGGCTGAGCGCCAGGCTCAGCCCGCAAATGCCGCCGCCGACGATGACGATGTCTTCCATGCGCTAATGGCGTGAGGTTGCGATCGCGTGACGCGTGGCGAGTGTCGACGGCCGGACGATCGCGCCGACGTCTCCTTCTCTAGTGGCCCATGCTCATGCTCGGACTGGCGCTCGTCGATTGGCGGCCGGGAAGATCCGGTCGCAGCTGCCCCATGGCGAAGACTGCCGCTGCCGCGATCAACGCCGGCAGCGCGCCAAGCAGGAAGATCCGGGGAATGCTCCATTGCTGCGCCAGCAGGATACCGCCAACGACCGGCCCTACGATGGAGCCGATGCGACCGATGCCGAGCGCCCAGCCGACGCCGGTGGAACGGATGAACGTCGGGTAGTACAGCGCCGCGAGCGCGTTCGCACCGATCTGCGCCCCCACCACGCAGAATCCGGTCGCGAATACGAGCGGAATGATGAGCGCGATCGACGACCCGGCCGAGCCGATGGCGGTCAGGAACACGGCCGCGAAGAAGTACGTGATGGCGAGAATCCGATACGGCAGGAAGCGATCGAGGAGCCGCGCGAGAATCAGCGTACCCACGACACCGCCGACTTGCAGCAACGCGGTGGTAATGACCGCGAGGCGTTCCGAGATTCCAGCGTTGTGGATGACGGTGGGAAGCCAATTGGCGAGAAAGTAGAGATCCAGCAGGTTCATGAAGAACATGATCCACAGCAGCACCGTGCCGAGGCCGCGTCCTTCGGAAAAGAGATGCCGCACGGTGAATCCTTCCGGATGCTCCTCGGTAGCGACGAATTGCACCTGGGGCTCGAAGCGCAGGCGCGGGCTGATTCGTGCGAGCAATGTCGCGATGCGCTCGTTCTGGCCCTCGCGGAGCGCGAGGAGCCGAATCGATTCGGGAAGCGACATGGCGAGGATCGGCAACAGGACCAGCGGCACGATGCCGCCGACCCAGAAGACGATTGTCCAGCCATAGGCCGGAACGAGCTGCGCGGCAAGCGCGCCCCCCAGTGCAGACCCGAGCGAGAAGCCGATGAACATCACCATGACCATCGACGCGCGGCTTCGGTCCGGACTGTACTCGGACGTGAGGGCAATCGCATTGGGCATTGCGCCGCCGAGGCCGAGGCCCGTCAGAAAGCGCCATGCCATCAGGCCCGTCAGCGAGTCCGCGGTGACGGTCAGGAGCGTGCACACACCGAAGAAAAGCGTGCAGAAAAGGATCACCGGCTTGCGGCCCAGCCGATCCGCAACAGGCCCTGACACGAGCGCGCCGATCGTGAGCCCCAGCAAGCCGATGCCGAACACCGGTCCAAGCGCGCCCGGCCGCAGATGCCACTCGCGGCTCAGCGTGGGCGCGACGTAGCCGATGGCCTGCGCGTCGAAGCCGTCCATGAAGACGACGGCCGCGCAGAGCGCCGCGACGAGGAACTGGTAGCGGCTGATCGGCTGGTCATTGAGGAGGGCGAGGACGTTGACTCTTGACGGTTGCGCGCGTTCGACCATCGCCTTCTCCTCGTGCGTGCGTGCAAGAAACGCGACCGGCGCCGCCACGGCTCCCAAGCGCCGCGCCGCCGCGATTGGCGGTATGACAGAAGCGCTTTTCGTGTGGTTCCGATTCGGCATCGCGCACCGGGAATGGCGCATGGCATCAACGAGAGGAACGCGCCGGTGGGCGGCGTTCGCTAGAATCGATCGCCTGCGCACGATTTTGTGCGGTTGTGCGTACAACGCGGCCACCGCCGCACCGGCGAATCCGAACGAGGAACGACGTGAACCTCCATCACTTGCTGCAAGTCCGCGCTGCAAAACGCGAGCCGCTGCGTGTCGTCCTTATCGGCGCCGGCAAATTCGGATCGATGTTCCTGTCGCAAGTGCGTGAGACGCGCGGCATGCATCTTGTCGCCGTCGCCGATCTGTCGCCGCAACGTGCGCGCTCGGCTTTGAAGACGACGGACTGGGCCGTCGAGCGCATCGACGCGACATCGTTCGCGGACGCGAAGAAGCGAGGCACGACCTATGTGACGGACGATGTTCTGGGGGCGATCGCCGCGCCTGAAACGGAAATCGTCATCGACGCGACAGGCAATCCGTCGGCGGGCATCGCGCACGTCCTCTGCTGCTGCGAGCACGGCAAGGATGTGGTGATGGTGAACGTCGAGGCCGACGCGCTCGCCGGCCCGTTGCTGGCGAAGCGCGCTGCGCAGGCGAACATCGTTTATTCGCTCGCCTACGGTGACCAGCCGGCCCTGATCTGCGAAATGGTGGATTGGGCGCGCGCCGCGGGCTTCGAAGTGGTCGCCGCGGGCAAGGGCACCAAGTATCTGCCGTCCTATCACGCCTCGACACCGGACACCGTATGGGGTCACTACGGCATCTCCGCCGAAGACGCGAAGGCCGGTGGCATGAACTCGCAGATGTTCAATTCGTTTCTCGACGGCACCAAGTCGGCGATCGAAATGGCGGCCGTGGCGAATGCGACCGGCCTGACGCCCGCACCGGACGGCCTCGCGTTCCCGCCCTGCGGCGTCGACGATCTGCCGCGCGTGCTCCGTCCGCGCAGCGCAGGCGGGCAACTGCATCACAGCGGGCAAGTGGAGGTGATCTCGAGCCTCGAACGCGACGGCCGTCCCGTATTCCGCGACCTCCGGTGGGGTGTTTACGTGACGTTCAGGGCCGGCACACCGTACGTCGCCCGCTGTTTCCGCGAGTACGGCCTGCTGACCGACGAGAGCGGTCAGTACACGGCGATGTACAAGCCGTATCACCTGATCGGTCTCGAACTCGGCATCAGTGTCGCGTCGGTGGGCATTCGCCGCGAGGCGACAGGCACCGCGCGCGGATTTCACGGCGACGTCGTGGCGACGGCAAAGCGCGCGCTTCGCGAAGGCGAGATGCTGGACGGTGAAGGCGGCCACACGGTGTATGGGCAACTGATGCCCGCTGCCGACTCGCTTGCGCTCGGGGGCTTGCCGCTGGGACTTGCTCACCACGTGAAGCTGCGGCGACCGATCGAGCGCGGTCAGCCGGTGAAATGGAACGATGTCGCGTTCGACAAAGCCGATGTCGCCGTTCGCTTTCGCCGACAGATGGAAGCCGACTTCCGGCCTTCGTCCGCGGCCGCATGATCGTCACGCGAGGCGTCGATGAGATTACCGGATGACGACGCGGACCCCGATGAAACACGCGAGTGGCTCGACGCGCTCGAGGCGAGCGTGCGCGCCGGCGGCAAGGAGCGGGGCCTCTTCCTGCTGAAGAAGCTCGAGGAGCAGGCGCAGCACCTCGGCATCATCGCGCACGTTCCGCCGTACTCGGCGTATCAGAACAGCATCCCGCTCGAGGAGCAGGGACCGTATCCCGGCGATCTCGCGCTCGAGGAGCGCATCACCTCGATCATCCGCTGGAACGCGCTGGCCATGGTCGTTCGCGCCAACGTCGCGTACGGCGAGCTCGGCGGTCACATCGCAAGCTATGCGTCCGCTGCCGAGATCTTCGAGGTCGGGTTCAATCACTTCTTCCGCGGTGACGACGGCAACCGGCGTTCGGATCTCGTTTTCTTCCAGCCGCATTCGGCGCCCGGCGTTTACGCGCGCGCTTATCTCGAAGGACGGTTGACGGAAGCGGAGCTCGCGAATTATCGCCAGGAGGTCGGCGGCAACGGCCTGTCGTCGTACCCGCATCCGTGGCTGATGCCGACGTTCTGGCAGTTTCCCACCGGTTCGATGGGGATCGGTCCGATCAGCGCGATCTACCACGCGCGCTTCATGCGCTATCTCGAGCACCGGGGCATCGCGAACATGGATGACCGGCATGTGTGGGGCGTCTTCGGCGACGGCGAGATGGACGAGCCCGAATCGATCGCGGCGCTCACGCTCGCCGCACGCGAGCGGCTCGACAACCTCACGTTCGTCATCAACTGCAACCTGCAGCGCCTCGACGGACCGGTGCGCGGCAACGGCCAGATCATCCAGGAGCTGGAGTCGCTTTTCATCGGCGCAGGCTGGAACGTCATCAAGGTGCTGTGGGGGTCGGACTGGGACGCGCTCTTCGCGCGCGACGTGCATCACGCGCTGCTGCGGCAATTCGCGGCGACCGTCGACGGTCAGTATCAGACACTTGGCGCGAACGACGGCGCTTACAACCAGAGCCATTTCTTTGGCCTCGACCCGGAGCTTCGCACGCTCGTCGCGCACATGTCGCTCGACGAGATCGACGCGCTGAAGCGCGGTGGACACGATTTCCGCAAGCTCTACGCGGCGCTCCGCGCGGCGCGGATGCATCGGCAGCAGCCGACCGTCATTCTTGCGAAGACGAAGAAGGGTTACGGAATGGGGGGCGTGGGTGAATCGCGTATGACGTCGCATCAGCAGAAGAAGCTCGACATCGAGGCCCTCAGGAGATTTCGCGACCGCTTCGCGTTGCCGCTGACCGACGAGGCGCTGGCCGAAATGCGCTTCGTGCGTCCCGCCGACGAC
>Ga0070671_100003019_pt1 | contig 13101 bp, 7 predicted proteins | sample KBSS73metaG_FD_65341 | JGI IMG/M metagenome (GOLD analysis project Ga0070671, IMG submission 65341) | Switchgrass rhizosphere microbial communities from Kellogg Biological Station, Michigan, USA - KBS S7-3 metaG | ecosystem: Host-associated > Plants > Roots > Rhizosphere > Soil ...
GTCAACCATGTCGCCGACCGATTCGACCTACGTCGGCACATCTCCTTCTCGACCCGGGTCGACTCCGCGATCTTCGACGAGGCGACGGCACGCTGGACCGTGCTGACCGACGCCGGAGAGGCCGTCACCGCCCGGTTCGTGATCATGGCGACCGGCTGCCTCTCGGTGCCGAAGCTGCCCGAGGTCGACGGCATCGCGGACTTCCAGGGCGAGACCTACCACACCTCGCGCTGGCCGGAGGAGGGCGTGGACTTCACCGGGAAGCGGGTGGCGGTCTTCGGGACCGGGTCCTCCGGCATCCAGGTGATCCCGATCATCGCCGAGCAGGCCGCGGAGCTGACAGTCTTCCAGCGCACGCCCGCGTTCTCGCTGGCCGCGCGCAACCGGCCGCTGGAGCCCGGCGAGCTCGACGGCGTGCGGTCCCGCTACCGCGACATCCGGGCCCAGCAGCGGGTCTCGGCCGTCGGCATCCCGACCGACCCGCCCACTGACTCGATCTTCGAGGCCTCCGAGGCGGAGCGCACCGCGAAGTTCGAGGCCGCGGCCGAGGTGGGCGACCCCAGCCCGATCGTCGGCGGGTACATCGACATCGCCGTGGACAAGGCGGCCAACGACGTTGCAGCCGAGTTCTACCGGAGCAAGATCCGCCAGCGGGTCACCGACCCGGACCTCGCCGAGACGCTGAGCCCGCGCAGCTATCCGATCGGCACGAAGCGGCCCTGCCTGGACACCGGGTACTACGAGACGTTCAACCGGCCGAACGTGGGGCTCGTGGACCTGCGCAAGACCCCGCTGGTCGGGGTCACCCCGAAGGGGGCGCGCACCTCGGAGGAGGACTTCGCCTTCGACGCGATCGTCTTCGCCACCGGCTTCGACGCGATGACCGGGGCGCTCAACGCCGTGGACATCCGCGGCCGCGGCGGGCTCGTGCTGCGGGAGAAGTGGGGCGAGGGGCCGCGCTCGTACCTCGGGCTCGCTGTCGCGGGGTTCCCGAACCTGTTCACGATCACCGGGCCGTCGAGCCCGTCGGTGCTGTCGAACGTGATCGTCTCCATCGAGCAGCACGTCGAGTGGGTCACCGACTGCCTCCGGCACGTGCGCGACCAGGAGCTCGCCACCGTCGAGCCGACGGAGGAGGCCGAGGACGGCTGGGTCGCCCATGTCGCGGAGGTCGCGAACGCGACCCTGTACCCGTCGGCCGACTCCTGGTACGTCGGCGCGAACGTGCCCGGCAAGCCGCGGGTGTTCATGGCCTACCTCGGTGGGGTCGGTCCGTACCGCGAGCTGTGCGCGGGCGTGGCCGCGCGCGGGTACGAGGGTTTCGAGCTGGCCAAGGAGCCGTAGACTGCGAAACCAGGGTAGGCGTCACACACTCCCGCAGCGCGGCGGTGTGTGGTCCCGCCGCCGCGGCGGATGGGAGGCTCGCCTGGTCGGACCGTCCACTCCCGAGGAGGCCACGTCGCCATGGCCTATCAGGCCCCGCCCACCCGTCGCGAGGCGATTGTGCGGCACCTGCGGGAGGAGATCGTCACCGGCGGCCTCGCGCCGGACACGGTGTTGAAGGACGGAGAGATCGCGGCGCGGCTCGGCGTCAGTATCACGCCCGTCCGGGAGGCGCTCGCCCAGCTCACAGCGGAGGGCCTCGTCGGGCCCGGGCCCGCGCGCACCCGCCGGGTCACCCGGGTGACCCGCAAGAACGCGCTCGACCTGATCGACGTCATGATGGTGCTGGCGTGCGCGGGCGCGGAGCAGGGCGCGCCGAACCTGCGTCCCGAGGACATCGCCGCGATGCGCCGCCGTCTCGGGGAGTCGGAGCGGGCCCTCGCCGAGGGGGACGTCGCCAGCGCGACCGAGGCCGGCGTCGACGTCAGCACGATCTTGATCAGCGCGAGCGGGAACGAGATCCTGCAGCAGCACGTCGACCTGGTCGTGGCCCGCACCCTCCGGCTGCTCGCCTACGCTCCTGACTCGGGGGTCTGGAGCCTCTGGGTGCCTGCCTACGGCGAGATCATCGACCTCCTCGAGCGCGGCGACACACAGGCGGCCGTCGCGCGCTACCGGCAGACCTTTGCCGACTACCGGGAGTGGCTCACGCGGGTCCAGTTCCCGGCCGAGGGGCTCACCTGACGGCGAGCGCGTTCGCGGGCGAGCCGACGCCGCCGGTCATGTTCAGCGGCTTGACGGTCACGACGCAGTCCCACACTTCGTCCCGATGGCAGGCGGCTGCCAGTGAGCCTTTGCCAACCTGATCATGCGTTGGCGATCATGAGGGTCTGAACTGCGACGATGAGCTTGTCCGCGGTGTTCGGGCTGGACCGGATCTTGCGCAGGACCCGCCAGTTCTTTAGCTCGGCGTTGGCCCGCTCACCCGGCCCGCGACCGCGGGCAGGCGCGGTGTTCACGTCCTTCTGGTTACGCGAGAGCGTCCGAAACTTCCCGGTGTCTGGGTCCTTGCGCCGCCGCCGCTGCGGGACCGCCACCGTCGGCCCGGCGCCGTGGTAGGCGGTATCGGCCGCCGCAGCGAGCCTGCCGACCGGATCGGCGATGACCTGCACATTCAGCCCGTGGGCCTTGTGTTCCCGGAGTAGAACGCCCGGTCGTACCCCGATGCCATGCCGACGCGGTCGATGCGCAGCAGGGTGCCGTCGAGGATAACGAACGCCTTGCGTCGGGCGACCTCGACCGCCTGCTCGAGGGTGGGTGCCTTCGCCGCGAGCAGGTCGGGTCCTTCGCGGATGTAGCGGTACACCGTCGAGGTGCCGACCTTGAACCCGCAGGCCAGCTCCGCGTAGGTGTCGTTCTTGCGTAGGTGTGCGACCACGAGCAGCGCTTGGCGGCCGGGCGGGAGCTTGCGCCACCGGGTCCCGCGTTCGTTGCGGCGGCCGCGGAGGAGGTCGGCGAGCAGGTTGAGCGCGCGGCTGGACATGGTCATCCCGGACGGGTAGGACAGCATCTTGAAGCTCCTGGTTGGACGGTCTGGTCCCAGCAACCGCTCGTCTACCAGCAGCTTCACCCATTCGTGGTCACGCCACGCCGCACATCCGCTGACCTGCCCGTCCAGCAGGATGACAAGGGCTCACTGGCGCATAGCCGGCGAAATGGCCCTCGTCGGCGCGGCGGCACTCGTAGGGGCTGGTGCCGTCGTTAAGATCGGCATACGGGTATTCAAGGCAGCGAGCAAGGCCCCGGAACTCGGACCCAAAGCAGGTAGCCTCTTTGCAAAACATGCATTTGGCGCTCGCCTCGAGAAGGCTCGAGCCTTCGGCGGAAAGTCATTCCTTTTCGGTGATACGGCCTCTGGAGCCAAACGTCCAGGCTTGCTTAATAGGAGCAAGAGAGCCGCGACTGGATGGGTCTCCAGGATGTTCGCAGCACCCACGGAGGCCTCACCAAGAAGCAGAACGCTACACGCACAACCTTCCGCATCAAGTACGGCCCCAGTAAGAGCAATAGGATTCACCTCACTTACGGCCTATGGAGGCCGGGAAAGCACAAGGGGAGATGAGACTAGGCGAGATCTTGCACGATCTAGAGGAGCTCACATGGGAACTCCGCGACACAAACGCAGAAATCGACGTCAATGAGATCAGCGACACCCTCGCCGATGTATCGCTCCAGAGTGACAGTCGTGCCATGGAAATCTACATCGCTCAGCAGGCCGGCTCGGCGCGAGTTGTTGACGACGAGGTCGAGTTCGGTGAGGTTCGTCTGGGGGATCTGAAGGAGCTTGTCCACAAATTGATCTCGGGCGACTACCTCAAGAGCATCAGGAAGACTCGAATCTTTCGACGCAACTACGTGGAACTCAAGGTTGCGGTAGGACATAATGTTTATGTCGGTCTTGGGTAACCGCTGGAGCTCAGCACTTGGAACCCATCACCGCGATTACGAATGCCATCAAGGAACTGCACGCGATCCAGCCTTCGAGTTGTCCCGTGAGAGAGTAGGCGACGACGAACTGGTGGCGATCCGGTCCCTTCGTCTCGATAGTCGTGCTCCAGCCGTCATCGGTATCCGGGTTGGAGGGTCCGGAGCACTGATTTCAGTGGCGGATTCACAGGCGCTTGAGCTCGTCCTCCCTGTTCGATACCGACGATCACATTCTGCCTGGGTCAACGTGGACTCCCTTTGGTCCAAAAGCGAATCTGATTAGACGCGCTCGGGCCGAAATGAGGGTGATCTGGTTCTGTGTTCTCCCACTCTCGAAGAGCTGTAGCTCGCTTGTCGTCCGGATCTCGATAAGTGCGGGGGTGTACGGCGCCATGGAGCTGAGTCTTGGGTCAGTGCCGCAAGCACGCAGGGCGGCGCTCTGTGCCGGGGTCGGAGTCTGCGCACTACGCTGCGAGGGTAGGCCGACGCCCCCAACGAGACCAGCACCGCGCTCCTCGACGGCCACGACCACACGATCGCCGAGGAAAGATGCTCACCCGCATGACTTTGGTCCTGACGCGCCACGCCTCAGCGGATGTCTAGGTAGGAGACAGGTCGTGACGCCCCCAGGTAGTCATCTCCGGTCCAGTGGCGGTCGGAAAGTCAAGGACAGCTCAGGGGCTCGTGAACAGCCGTCACGAGATGCACCCAAGTACTGGAGGAGGAGGCGCTAGCACCCCCATGATGCACGTAAGTGAGTTGACTAAGGGCGTATCTACAGAGAAGGTCTTTCAAGTACGAGTCAGGAAGTGGTCGGAGAAGGAGACGGATCTTTTCAATCGGAAGGACTATACCGGATTCGCGTACTTCCCCGAGGGAAAAAGGCGTGAGCTCGACCTGGACTTCGTGTGCGATCTGCCGGGGCTTCGATACGTTGCGATCGGAGGTGATGTGGGAGACGACTCCGCCCTATTCGAGAAGGATGGACTGAGAGGTCTCCACCTTCATTACTCCTCGCAAAAGGTGGCCGATCTCACGAGGCTCGCTCCGAGCCTGGAAGAACTGACACTCGGTTGGCGTCGCAACCTCCGTATCCCCTCGTGCCCCCGCCTCATCACCGCCTATGTCGACGGCTGTCTTGCTGAGGATCTCGGGTTCATTGAAGACCAGCCACGACTCAGGCACCTTCAGGTGGAGCTGAAGCGTAACCATGTAATGTCCACACTCAACGCTCCAAATATGCCTGAACTGCTCAAGCTGGAGCTTCAAGGAGGCGCTATCCAAGATCTCGGCACATTGAAGTTGAGTCCAACCACCCGTTCGGTCGGCCTTCATTCCGTGAAGGATGCCGATCTCACCTTCCTGGAACTGCTTCCTCAGCTCGAGGTACTCGAGATGGACCGGTCCACCGTGAGATCCGTTAATGTTATCGACGGTCTTCCGAAATTAGAGGTCATCGACGACGAGAAAACGAAGATCCTCGACGGCGACCGTGGACCTATCGACAGGAATCGTGATCGTATCCGAAATGCGCGACTCGGTGGGCACTTGGGGTGAAGGGGTATTCGAGAACGACGATGCCGCCGATTAGGTCGAAGAGTTTCTGGAGTTGACTCGTGAAGAACAGCTCGCGAACATCGAAACCGCCTTCGCGGAAGTACTGAACAGCATCGACTATGTCGAGGCTCCAGACGAATCGATCGCGATCACCACAGCAACGCTGCTGGCCGCCACGGGGGTGAACCTCGGCAGCGTGTTCTCGCAGGTGGAAACGACGAAGGCCGGTGGCTCCGTCGAGATGCCACCGGCCTCCGCCGACCGTCGGGACGACAGGATTTGAACCTGCGACCCCTTGACCCCCAGAACTGTTCGATCACTGTTTCTGCACGTCAGAGGCCTGTGGTCACAGTGTAGGGCGTGAGGTTCGCCCAGGCCGTGCCGAGGCGCGAGCCCCGTCTGGTCCCAAGTTGGTCCCAAGGGATCGGGCCGGGGTTCGCGCCTTCGCCATGAGTCCGGCGGAGTGCGTCTACTCAGAACTAGGGAGACCTGGTCCCTTCGCGGAACACTCCGCCAGCGGTCGGCGACGAGAGGGTAGGACGCCGAACGGTGGTCCGGGGTGGGCCAAGAGGAGTACGTGATGGGTCGTCATCGGAAGAGCCGCACAGTGGTGCGGGTGCTGACAGCGATGACGACCGGTGCCGGTCTTGTGGGTCTCGCCGTGTCGGTTCCGCTGTCCGCGGCTGGCGCGGATCCCGTCGTGATCGCCGCGGCACCTCAGTGGGTGGCTCAGGGGAGTTCTCCCGTGCTGGCCGTTCATCTGACCACTGTTCTCGATGACGCCAGGAGCGCCTCCGTCGCGGCGGTGGAGCGAGCCGAGGCCCGTTCGGCTGCGGCGTCTCGCCGAGCCACCGCGGCTGCCGCGGTCCAGTCCGAGGGGGACTCGGTCGGAGACGCCGCCCTTCGCGCGTGTACGGCCCAGACCGGGATGACGCGGGCTGAGTGCATCGCTGATGCCGCGGCGGGGAACGCCAGCTGATCATCTCGGACGCCTGGCTGCTGCGTTCTCGGCGCTCGACATCGTCGTCGTCAGTGGTGCGGTCGGTCTCGGGCTTCCCGTCTTCGCGGAGATCGTGCACCCCCTGTTCTCGGCGGAGCAAGATACGTCGACGGTGTCCTTCGGACGACCGTCGACGGGGGAGGCGTCGGGAACGGGGGCGTTCCCGACTGCCGGAGCCGGCTCGCTCGCGATCTGAGGTCGTCTTCGGTGACCGAGTGCTGTACACGCTAGTACTCGTGATCTGGCTCGGAGAGCCTGCTACATCGCCCCCGAATGACTGGCGATCCATCCTGTAGGGACTGTCCTCATCGGAGGCTCGAAGCAAAGATTGCCGAGTCACCTATCGTCCGATGTGGGTGATCATCTTCACCCGTTCAGCGCTTGTGGCCGGGGTGACGGGACGGGGGTTACTCCTGTGACTGATGTGACGACTGCAGCTTTGATCGTTCGTGTGACTGTGGGGATGTTTAGCAGCTGTATAGCGTTCTGAGTGTTCGGCGTCGGAGTTTTCGGTCGTTCGCGCGGGGTTGTCGCGGACCGGCTTTCGGGGGTCCTGTGTCACCGTTCGGACGTTATCGTCGTGCGCGCATTTTCTTGGTGACCGGTGGCGGTTCCTGGCGTCGGTATTTCGCCCGGGCATTGTCTGTACTTCTGGTTTTCGCGTTGGTGTCGGGTCTGGTGATGGTGCTTGACGCGCCGGTCGCCGCTGCTGTGCAGCCGCCAACGGCCTCGGATGTTTCGGGTCCGGCGGAGGCGGCGGATCTGGATTCAGCGCGGGTTTCTGCGCGGTTGCAGGGTCGGCGGATCGAGGCGTTGTCGGAGCGGACCGAGGCGAACTCGGTGTGGGTGAACCCGGATGGGTCGCGCACCGCGGAGGTCAACGGTGGTCCGGTCCGGGTGCGTCGCGGGGACGGCTGGGTGCCGGTTGATCTGACTTTGGTGGCGGGGGTGGACGGGCTGGTGCGGCCGAAGGCGCATCCGCGGGACCTGGTGATCGCCGGGGCGGGCGGGCAGGCGGGCCAGGCACGGGATCTGGCGTCGGTGCGCGCGGCGGACGGGCAGGTTGCGCTGCAGTACCCGGGGGTGTTGCCCAAGCCGGTGCTGACGGGGGAGACCGCGACCTACCCCGAGGTCCAGCCAGGGGTGGATCTGCTGGTGAAGGCGACGCGCAGCGGGTTCGAGCAGTTCTTCGTGGTGAAACGCCGCCCGGTGAAGGAGCTGAGCTTCACGCTGCCGGTGCGGGCGGCGGGGTTGACCACCCGCGCGGACCCGGACGGCAACACCGAACTGGTGACCGCCTCGGGTGAGGTGGTGGGCAGCATGCCGGCGGCGACGATGTGGGACGCGCGCCGCGACGAGCGCAGCGGTGACCCGGCCGAGCCCCGCAAGATCGGTTCGGCGCGGGTGGCGCGCCCGGCACCGGCTGCCCGTGGCGCGGCGCCGGGAGTGGGGGCGGGTGCGGCTGGCCAGGATGTGGTCGAGGTTTCGGTGAAGGCGGATCTGGCGTATCTGGCCGATCCGGCCCGGGTGTACCCGGTGACGGTCGATCCGGGGATGACGGTGTGGACGAACTTCGACACGTTCACCCAGTCCTCGATCGCCAACACCGACCAGTCCGGGCAGCCGGAACTTCGGTTGGGTACTTATGACGGTGGGTCGACGAAGGCGCGTTCGTATCTGCATTTCGACGTGTCCCAGTTCCGCGGGAACAAGGTGATCGCGGCGAATCTGTGGCTGTACGCGACGCATTCGTATTCGTGTCAGGCGCGGAACTGGGAGGTGTGGGACACCGGGTTGGTGGGGACCGGCACGCGGTGGTCTAACCAGCCGAACCCGTACACCCGTTGGTCGGTCACCAACCAGACCCGGGGGAACTCCGGGGGGTGTGCGCCGGACTGGGTGCCGACGAACGTGACGAACCTGATCGGGTTCTGGGCGAACAACAACGTCGCGCTCGGGTCGATGGTGCTCAAGGCGGAGAACGAGTCGGACTCCTACGGGTGGAAGAAGTTCTCCTCGGCCGAGGGTGGCGCGGTCCCGCACCTGGACATCACCTACAACACCCGCCCGTCCCCGGCCGTGGGCCTGAACGTGTCCGATCGCGGTGACAGCGGCGGCTCGGCCTACACCCGCTCGCTGACTCCCACGTTGACGTTCACGCCGTCGGACCCGGACGGGGACGCGTTGACGGCGGTGTTCTACGTCTACGAGGGCGACACCCTGATCGCCGACTACTGGCAGTGGGGGGTGCCGTCGGGGTCGGTGGCCCAGTGGAAGCTCCCGCCGGGGTTGCTGCAGGAGGGGCACCGCTACGGGTTCCGGGCGACCTCGTTCGACGGGTCGGGCAACTTCGCCGACGACGCCTGGCTGGCGTTGCGGTCAGTGCGGTCGGGCCAGTACGCCGACATCGCCGGGTGCGGTCGGGCCAACGGCACCCCGGTGCTGCAGTGGTGGGGCAACGGCGGTGAGTGCCAGAAGTTCTTCCCCTGGGGCACCGGAGACGGCTACTACCAGTTCAAGGTGCGCCACTCCGGTCAGGTGATCGACAACGGTGGCTGCGGCACCGGGAACGGGAACCCGCTGTTCACCTACGACCAGGTGTTCGGGGACTGCCAGAAGTGGGCGCTCGAGCGCCAGGGGGCGACCTCTGGGATCTACATGTTCGGTGTGAAGAACGCGAACAAGGTGATGGACCAGGGCTGCTCGGGCGACGCGGGCCGCCAGCTGGTCATCTGGGACCGGTTCGGCCACGACTGCCAGCTCTGGGCGATGGAGGTGTCCCCGTTCGCGGGGGCGCCGGTGCAGTGGCTCGGATTCGGAGTGGACACCCAGGCCCCGGGAGCGCCGTTCGTGTCCTCGGCCGACTACCCGGCCGACGGCTCGTGGAACAAGGCGGGCGGGCAGGCCGGGGCGTTCACCTTCACCCCACCGGCCGCCACCACCGATGTCGCCTCCTACCTCTACGGGCTCGACGTCACCCCGGCCACCGAGGTCGCCGCCGCCGCGAACGGCGCAGCGACGGCGTCGATCACCCCGACCACCGACGGCGCGCACGTGCTCAACGTGCGCACCAAGGACCGGGCGGGGAACCTGTCGGCGGTCGTGGCCTACCGGTTCAACGTCGGCCGGGCCGGGCTGTTGCGGCCCACCGACGCCGAACGGACCGTGTCCCGGCTGCCGTTGCAGGTCCAGGCCCAACCGGATCTGACGTTCGTGAAGTTCATGTGGCGCCGCGGCCCGGGTGCGGCGGTCGAGGGAGACATCCCGGTGGCGAACCTGCGCCGCGGCGACGGGACGCCGATGCCGGCCGGGTTCGTGCCGCTCGCCTCGCTCGGCGGGCCCGCCCCGGGTGGGCTGGCGGTGTGGACCGCGACCGACACCCTCGGCGCCGCCGCCGGGGTAGTGCAGGTCAAAGCGGTGCTGGCCACCGACGCGGCCGGGGCGAACGCCTATTCGACGACGTGGCGGACCGCGGTCGTGGACCCGGACGCCGACGGCGCCGAGACCGACGAGATCGGCGGCGGCGCGGTCAACCTGCTCACCGGTGACCTGTCGCAGTCGAGCACCGACGCCGAGGAGTTCGGACTCTCGGTGACCCGCACCGCATCCTCGCGTGACCCCCGCGGCGGGTACCAGCCCCAGCGGGAACGGCTGACCGTCAACCAGCAGAAGGTCAGCACCGACACGGCCGGTTTCGTGCCCACCGCCTCGACGCTGACCCGGCTCACCGACCGCGGCCACGAGAGCACCGACGCTCTGCAGATCTCCCCGCCGGCCGCAGGTTCGGGGACCGACACCTTCGCCTCGGTCGACGCCGATGCCGGCGGGATGCGGCTGGGCATGCGTGCCGGGCGGCTCTACCGGGTCTCGGGGTGGATGTATGTGCCGGCGAGCACCGGCCTGGAGCCGCCGGATGCGCGTGGGGAGAAGATCGTGGTGGTGGTCAAGGACGCCACCGGCGCCTACCAGGCCCTCTCCACCCCGCGGCCGACGGTGACCGACGCCTGGGTGCAACTCAAGATCGATGTGCCGGTCCCGGTCGGCGCCACGGAGGCGTTCCTGCGCCTCTACAACGGGTTCGCGCCCGGCTCGGACAAGCACATCTACGTCGACGACCTGTCGGTGCGAGAGCTGACTGCGCCGTTCGGGCCGCAGTGGCTCGGCGGCACCTCGGTCGAGGCCTCCGGGATCGACTTCACCCGGCTGACCGTGGACCTGGACAACGTGGTGCAGATCGAGACCGTCGACGGCGGGAAGGTGTGGTTCACCCGCGGCGCCGACGGCACCCTCTACCCCGAGCCCGGCGCGGAGGACCTCACCCTGCGCCTGAACGGCACCACCTACACGTTGTCCGACGTCGACGGCACCGTGACCACCTTCGAACGCGCCGCCGATGGCGGGTCGTGGCTGGTGGCGACCTCCACCCCGCCGATCCAGGCCGCCACCACCCGGTACGTCTACGAGAGTGTCGAGGACCAGGTCCGGATCCGCCGCGCGATCGCCCCGGTCGAGACCGGGATCGGGGACTGCGCCACGCCGGTCCCGGCGCGGGGCTGCGAGGCCCTCGAGTACGAGTACGCACCCACCACCACCGCGACCCCGGCCGGGTTCGGTGACTGGGCCGGGCAGGTCCGTGCGATCTCCGCGTGGACCACCGACCCGGCCACCGGCACCGTCGCCAAGACCGTCGTCGCCCAGTACGCCTACGACGAGTACGGGCGGCTGCGCGAGGTGTGGGACCCGCGGCTGCCGGTGCCGCTCAAATCCGTCTACACCTACGACCCCGACGGCCGGGTCGTGCAAGCAGGGGCCACCGGGGAGCTGCCCTGGTCCTTCGACTACGGAACCGTCGGGGTCGGTGACCCCAACGCGGGCCGGCTGCTTCGGGCTCGGCGCGCCGCCCTGGTGCCGGGCACGGTGGACACCCTCGACGGGGACCTGGCCACCACCGTGGTCTACAACGTGCCGCTCACCCGCGCCGCGGGAGGCCCGTATGACCTCGACGGGCCTGCCGCTGCGGCGTGGTCGCAGGCCGACCTGCCGACCGACGCCACCGCGGTGTTCGGCCCGGAGGACACCCCCGCCACCTCCAGCGCCTCGTCGACCAGTCCTGGCCCGGACGGCTACCGGGCGGCGACCGTGCACTACCTCAACGCCTCGGCCAAGGAGGTCAACACCGCGGTTCCGGGCGGCTACATCGACACCACCGAGTACGACCGGTTCGGCAACACCACCCGCACCCTGGAAGCGTCGAACCGGGCCCTCGCCCTGGGTCAGCTGCCTGACAGCGACCAGAAGCTGGCCGCGCTCGGTCTAGCCCAGTACGACACCCGCACCCGAGCGACCTGGCTCGACACCCAGAACACCTACAGCCTCGACGGCGTCGACCTGATCGGCTCGCTGTCGCCCCTGCAGCGGGTCGCCCTCGACGCGGACGCCAACCAGCTGGTCAACGCCCGCGCCCAGGTGGTCAACACCTACGACGAGGGCAAACCCGACGGCACCGTCTACCACCTGGTCACCACCGAACGCACCGGTGCCCGCGTCGTCGGCATGACCGACATGCAAGACGTGCGGGTCACCAGGACCGGCTACGGTCCCGCCCTCGGCGGAGTCTCGGGCTGGCCGTTGCGGGCTGCGACCAGCACCACCCTCGACGCCGAAGGCCCCACCGGGGCGCCGCTGACCACCCAGGTCAAGCTCGACGACCGCGGCCGCGCCCGGGAGTCCCGCAAGATCGACGCCACCGGCACCGACGCCGCCACCACGAAGTCGGTCTTCTACAACGCCGGGCCCAACCCCGACGACGCCTCCTGCGGCAACCGGCCCGAGTGGGCGGGCTCGGCCTGCCTCACCAGCGTCGGCGGCGCGGTCACCGGGCACGATCCCGCCCGGATGAGCAGCAACCTCCCGGTCAAACGTGTCGAGTCCTACACCCGCTTCGGTGAGGCCGATCGGATCAGCGAGACCGTCGACGGGAAGACCCGCACCACCGTCACCACCTTCGACGCCGCGGACAGGGTTGCGTCTGTGGAGCTCCTCGGCGACATCGGCACGCCGCTGGGGAAGGTCACCACCACCTACGACCCCGGCACCGGTGACGCCGCGACCACCGCGCTGCCCGACGGCACGACCATCACCCGGGGCTATGACCGGCTCGGGCGGTTGCGCACCTACACCGACGCCGACGGCGCCACCACCACCACGGCGTTCGACCGCTTCGGCAAACCGGCCACGGTCACCGACAGCCTCGGGTCGACCCAGACGTTCACCTACGACCGGGCGCTCGAGCCCCGCGGGCTGCTCACCTCGATGACCGACAGCGTCGCCGGCACCATGACCGCCCGATACGGGCCCGACGGGCAGATCGTCGAACAGGGCCTGCCGGGTGGGGTCCGGCTGGCCACCACCCAGGACCCGGCCGGGCGGGTCACCGCACGCACCTACCTGCGTGCCTCCGACAACATGCTCATCGCCGCCTCCACCGGGGTGGACAACATCCGCGGCCAGACCGTGGCCCTGACGGGGCCCGGCTCGACCAAGTCCTTCGGCTACGACCGCTGGGGACGACTCACCACCGCCACCCAGGTCTCCGCCTCCACCGGAGCCTGCACCATCCGCTCCTACGCCTACGACCGGCGCTCCAACCGCACCGGCAAGACCACCCGCGCCGG
>Ga0070671_100003020_pt1 | contig 13101 bp, 14 predicted proteins | sample KBSS73metaG_FD_65341 | JGI IMG/M metagenome (GOLD analysis project Ga0070671, IMG submission 65341) | Switchgrass rhizosphere microbial communities from Kellogg Biological Station, Michigan, USA - KBS S7-3 metaG | ecosystem: Host-associated > Plants > Roots > Rhizosphere > Soil ...
GCCCGAAGGCTGTGGAGTGGTTCTTCGCATCGGGCGCGTTTGCCCTGAAGGCTTGAGTGATTCGACTCGGGGCAGTCTATGGAGAGCCTCATCAATCGATGCCCGAAGCAAAGGGCCGAAAGCCGCGCAATTCGCCTCATTCATGGAATCTCGCGTGCGCGCGCGAGGCGGGGCGGTGCATCGTTCACCGCTCCTGTCAGAGGTAGCACTCTCTGGCGCGCGAGGGGAAACGTTGGCGCCCGTCCGCAGGGCCGCCCCAAGGCCCGGGCGCATCCCCTCGGGGGATCGGCTCAGGTACTCCTGAGACGAGGGGCAAAAAAAAGTCCTCAAGCGGCGCGATCGATGCACCGATAAGCCTTCCAACGGGTTTCGGCAACGGAATTCGTGGTCCGGTTGGCCGGCTTGGCGTGCACAGAGTCAGGAACTCGAAAGCGCAAAGCGTGACCAGCGTCGGGCGACATCGTGAATGACGTCTTTGCCGACGTTCTGGAAACAACAGGAGAGCAACATGCCTTCGATCATCAATACCAACGTTCTGTCGCTGGATGCCCAACGCAACCTGAGCAACTCGCAGAACTCTCTGGCCGTGTCCATGCAGCGCCTGTCCTCGGGCCTGCGCGTGAACTCCGCCAAGGACGACGCCGCCGGCCTGGCCATCGCCACCCGGATGGACGCGCAAGTCCGCGGCATGAACGTCGCCGTTCGCAACGCGAACGACGGCATCTCGATGGCGCAGACCGCCGAATCGGCGCTGGGCTCGGTGACCAACGCGCTGCAGCGCATGCGTGAACTGGCGGTGCAGGCCAGCAACTCCACCAACAGCGGCAGCGACAAGGATTCGCTGAACCAGGAATTCCAGCAGCTGGGTTCTGAAATCACCCGCGTGCTGGGCGGCACGACCTTCAACGGCGCGGCCATCCTCGGCGCGAGCGCCGGCGCGCTGACCTTCCAGGTCGGTGCGAACACCACGACGAACGACTCGATCACCGTCACCACGGTGAACATGGTCACCAACGCCAGCATCGCGGCCGTCACCGGCGCCGGTGCCAACGCCAAGATCGACAGCACGGTGGCCGCCGCCGGCATGAAGTCGGTGATCGACGCGCTGGACGGCGCGATCGACACGGTGAACAGCCAGCGCGCCACCTTCGGTGCCACGCAGTCGCGCTTCGATGCGGTGATCTCCAACCTGCAGAGCTCGTCGCAGAACCAGGCCGCCGCCCGCAGCCGCATCATGGACGCCGACTTCGCGGCCGAAACCGCGAACCTCTCGCGTGCCCAGGTGCTGCAGCAGGCCGGCAACGCGATGGTCGCCCAGGCCAACCAGAGCCCCAACGGCGTCCTCTCGCTGCTCCCCCGCTGATCGAGTCCCGCGAGGTCCGAAAGGACTTCGCCGACTTTCGCTCAAGGACCGCCGCGCCCCGCGAGGGGCCGGCGGTCTCTTTCATTTCGAAGAAAGGAACTGGGCCGCATTTCCTCGGCATTTCGGGCTTTTGAGCTTCAGGCGCCTCCACACAATTCATTTCCATCAGGGGGACGAACTCCCTGACGTCCGGAGCACTGACGGAATGGACTCTTGCGAAACGCGCAAGACAGCCTGCCCGCCGGTGATGCCGCCGGGCTGTGAAGGACTTGCGTGCGATCTCCACTGCACGCTGGCCCGCTCAGGCCGGCGCGTCCGCCGGGAGTCAATGGCTTCTTGAGGAGTGCTTGAAATGCCCCAGACCATCAATACCAACATCATTTCGCTGGATGCACAGCGGAACCTGAACAACTCGCAAAGCTCGCTGGCCGTGTCCATGCAGCGCCTGTCCTCGGGCCTGCGCGTGAACTCCGCCAAGGACGACGCCGCGGGCCTGGCCATCGCCACCCGCATGGACTCGCAGGTGCGCGGCATGAACGTCGCCGTGCGCAACGCGAACGACGGCATCTCGCTGGCGCAGACCGCCGAGTCGGCGCTGGGCGCCGTGACGAACGCACTGCAGCGCATGCGTGAACTCGCGGTGCAGGCGAGCAACTCCACCAACAGCGGCACCGACAAGGACTCGCTGAGCCAGGAGTTCCAGCAGCTGGGCGACGAGATCCAGCGCGTGCTGGGCGGCACGACCTTCAACGGCGCGGCCATCCTCGGCGCCAGCGCCGGCGCGCTGACCTTCCAGATCGGCGCGAACACGACCGTCAACGACACGCTCACCGTCACCACGGTGAACATGGCGGCCAATGTGAGCATCACGGCCGTGACCAGCGGCGGCGCCAACGCCAAGATCGACAGCACGGTGAACCTGGCCGGCATGCAGTCGGTGATCACCGCGCTCGACGGCGCGATCGACACGGTGAACGCCCAGCGCGCCACCTTCGGCGCCACGCAGTCGCGCTTCGAGTCGATCATCACCAACCTGCAAAGCGCCTCGCAGAACCAGGCCGCCGCGCGCAGCCGCATCATGGATGCGGACTTCGCCGCGGAAACCGCGAACCTCTCGCGCGCCCAGGTGCTGCAGCAGGCCGGCAACGCGATGGTCGCGCAGGCGAACCAGCTTCCGCAGCAGGTGCTCTCGCTGCTCAAGAACTGATGCACGGCGCGGATTTCCGAGCACCCCCCGCAAGGTCGGAGCCGGAGCGCCGGGCCGCCCCAAGCCCGGCGACCATCCCCTCGGGGGATCGGCTCAGGTACTCCTGAGACGAGGGGCCAGCCTCACGTGGGGCTCAAGTCCTGGCGCTCGCTGCCGATAGAGCGTCCGAACCCCCGAAAAGGCGAACCGCATGTCTTCCATTTCCAGCGCAAACGGTGCCCTGAGCTCACCTGGCATCGGCAGCGGACTCGACGTCGCGTCCATCGTCTCCAAGCTCGTCGACATCGAGTCGCAGCCGCTGAACGACCTGAAGAGCGCGGCCGGCCAGATCCAGACGACCATCTCCAGCTTCGGCCAGCTCCAAAGCCTGGTGGGCTCGCTGCAGTCCGCGGCGCAGAAGCTCAGCAACCCGTCGCTGTGGAAGCAGACCACGGCCACGTCCTCCAACACCGGTGCGGTGAGCATCACCTCCACCAGCGGCGCTGCCGCCGCGGGCAACTACACCGTCAACGTGACGAGCCTCGCGCAGTCGCAGAACCTGGCCTCGAGCGCCTTCGCCGACAGCACCGCCCAACCGGGAGCGGGGACGCTGTCGATCCAGCTCGGCACCTGGGGCGCGGGCAATTCGAGCTTCACGCAAGCCAGCGGCAGCAGCACGATCAACGTCAGCATCACCGCCGGGCAGACGCTCGCCGACATCCGCGACAAGATCAACGCGGCCCATGCGGGCGTCACCGCGGCCATCGTCACCGATGCCAGCGGCGCACGGCTGACCATCGCCTCGTCGAGCACCGGCCTTGCCAACCAGGTCCGCATCACCGCCACCGACACGGGCGGCGCGAGCCTGCCCCCGGGCACGGGGCTCGGCGCGCTGGCCTACGCGCCCGACACGGGTGCCGGCGGCCTCACGCAGACGCAGGCCGCGAGCGACGCGAAGGCCACCATCAACGGCCTGAGCATCCAGAGCGCGAGCAACACGCTGTCCAACGTGCTCGACGGCGCGACCCTGCAGCTCAACGGCCTCACGACGAGCCCGGCCACCGTCAGCGTCTCGTCCGACACGGGCTCGGCCACCGCGGCCATCAACGCCTTCGTCTCGGCCTACAACTCGCTCAACGGCTACCTCACCAACGCCACCGCCTACAACGCCGCGACCAAGGTCGCGGGCCCGCTGCAGGGCGACAGCACCGCCACCAGCCTGCGCACCAACATGCGCACGCTGCTCATGGGCGACGGCGGCGGCTCCAGCGTCTTCGCGCGGCTGGGCGACATCGGCTTCTCCACCGCGAAGGACGGCACGCTCAGCGTCGACGGCAGCAAGCTCACCGCGGCGATGGGCAACATGTCCGAGCTCGGCAAGCTCTTCTCCAACGTCGACTCGACCAACAGCGCGAAGAACGGCTTCGGCAAGCTCTTCAACGACTTCACCAACGGCCAGATCGGCTTCGACGGCAGCATCACCAGCCGCACCAGCGGCCTCAATGCGAGCCTGCAGCGCAACCAGGACGACCAGGACGCGATGAGCCTGCGCATCCAGCAGTACCAGGACCGGCTGAACAAGCAGTACACCGCGCTCGACACCGCGATGGCGCAGATGAGCTCGCTGCAGAACTATGTGACGCAGCAGATCAATGCGTTCAATGCCTCGCAGAGCCGCTGACTGACTCTCTCTCTCTCCCGTTTCGTGGGAGAGGGAGCAAGACCAGGGAGTGCAGGCTCAAGTCGCATGCACGACGGTCGATAACAAGGGCACGTCACACAGGCAACAGGACGCCCCATGTTTTCAGCCCCCACGTACAACACTCCCGGTCGCAACATGTCCATGAGCCGCATGTACCAGCAGGTCGATGTCGAGGCCCAGGTGCTGAGCGCGACGCCGCATCGCCTGGTGACGATGCTCTACGACGGGCTGCTGGAGGCGCTGAATCGCGCCCGCGGCGCGCTGCAGGCGAAGGACATCCCGACGAAGGCGCAGGCCATCACCCGTGCCGCGCGCATCGTGGACGAGGGCCTGAAGGCCGGCATCGTGAACCCGGGCGGCAGCGAACTCGCCACCAACCTGCACGCGCTGTACGTCTACATCAGCATGCGCCTGATGCATGCCAACCTGCACAACGACGACGCCGCGCTGCAGGAATGCATCCGCCTCATCACGCCGCTGCGCGAAGCCTGGGTGAGCATCGGCGCGCAGGTCGACGTTCCCCCGCGGGGCAACGCTTGAGCGGCGCGCAGCGCGCCGTTCGTGCACACGGGGAGCAGGCGATGAGCACTACGCTGCTGCAGTACTACGAGGCGATCGAGCAGGCGAGCTTCCAGATGCTGGAGGCCGCGCGCCTGGGCGACTGGGACCAGGTGGTGAAGCTCGAGGGCGCCTGCGCGGTGCTGATCTCGCAGCTCAAGCATGCCGCCGTCGACACGACGCTCGGCAAGGAAGAGCGCCAGATCAAGTCGCGCATCATGAAACGCATCCTGGTGAACGATTCGCAGGTGCGGCATCTCGCCGAACCCTGGATCGAGGACCTCGACCAGCTCCTGGCCGGCAGGCCCAGGATGCTGCACTGAGTGCATCGCACGCGCCACTTTCCCTTTCAGCGCATGAACATGGAAACCCTTCCGATGCCGCTGGACGCGATGGATGGCGCGTCCGCGCGCGGGCTGAGCGAATTTCGTGTCGACTCGCCGGCCGAGGTGAACGCCTTCCTGAGGCAGATCGTGGCCGGCAACGTGCTCGTGCAGCTCAGCTCGCCGGAGGGCGGCCACTACAACACCACGCTGTGGACGGCGGACGCCGCGCGCCGCGTGCTGTCCTTCGCCGCGCAGGCGAACGACCCCGGCCTGCAGCGCCTGCTGGAAAGCCAGGAGGCGGTGGCCGTGTGCTACCTCGACCTCGTGAAGCTGCAGTGGGACCTGCACGACCTCATGCTCGTGCACGGCGCGCAGGAGAGCGCGCTGCAGGCGCGACTCCCGCATCTCCTCTACCGCTTCCAGCGCCGCAACAGCTTTCGCGTCAAGCCGCTGGGCAGCCCCGCGCCGGCCGCGCGCCTGCATCACCCCGCGTGGCCGGGGCTCGAGCTCTCGCTGCGCGTGCTCGACATCAGCGTGGGCGGCGTGGCGCTCTTCCTGCCCGAGGACGCGGCGGCCATCGAGCCGGGCACACGCATCGAGGGCACGCGGCTGGAGCTGGATGTCGACACGACGCTCGTCGTGACGCTTGCCGTGCAGCACGTCACGCAGCTGCACAGCGAGTCCCGGGGCGTGCGGCTGGGCTGCCGCTTCGCGCGCCTCGCCGGCGACGCCGAGCGGCTGCTTCAGCGCTTCGTCGACCAGACGCAAAAGCGCCAGCGCCTGCTGAGCCTGTGACTTCGCTGTCTGCCCTCTCCCGGTGAGAGGGCGCGAACGGCGACGCGCGTGTAGGAAATCGACTGACACGCGCGTCGGCGCACATCGGCTGCGCAAACATCCGCGCGCCTATTCAAGGCCGACGACCCGGTCCCTAAAGTTCGCTCCACGGTGAACGCGAGATCAACACGCGAATCACCGGCCAGATCCAAACCGAGCCGAACGCAGCCAAGGAAGTCGCCATGAACGCCGAACAGATCCTGATGGAAATCCGCGAAGCCAACCTGTCCTACCTCATGCTCGCGCAGAACCTGATTCGCGCGGACCGCGAGCAGGCGCTGTTCCGCCTCGGCATCTCCGAGGACACCGCCGAGATGATCGGCATGCTCAGCTCGGCGCAGCTCATGAAGGTGGCCGCGGGCAACACGCTGCTGTGCCGCATGCGAGTGGACGACGACATGGTCTGGGGCCTGCTCACCAACCACGGCAAGAGCGCCGCCAACGACGGCGTCGCCCGGCTGCACGCCAACATCCTGCTGGCCGGGCGCCACCAGGAAGCCGCCTGATCGAGCGAGAAGCCCCAAGCGTCCCGCCGCACCGCACCGCACTGCACCGCACCGAAGAGCCGAGCCATGCGTACCAAGAGCATCCTTTCCGAAGCCCGCCAGATCGAACGCGCAGTCACCCTCATCCAGCTCGGCGCGCGGCTGCAGGTGCTGGAGTCGGAGACCGACCTGAGCTATGAGCGGCTGCTGCGCCTGTACAAGGAAGTGGCCGGCAAGTCGCCCTCGAAGGGACAGCTGCCGTTCTCCACCGACTGGTTCATGACCTGGCAGCCCAACATCCATTCCTCGCTCTTCCTGAACATCCACGAATACCTCAACAAGGTCGCGGCGCTCGACGAGATCGACACCATGATCAAGGCCTACCGTCTCTATCTGGAGCAGACGCAGGCCCAGGGGCTGGAGCCGCTGCTGTCGGTCACTCGGGCCTGGCGCCTGGTGAAGTTCGTCGACAACGGCATGCTCACGCTCACCGGCTGCTCGTGCTGCGGCGGACGCTTCGTGACGCACCCGCACGAGATCTCGCGCCACTTCGTGTGCGGCCTGTGCAAGCCGCCCGCGCGTGCCGGCAAGGGCCGCACCGACGGCGCACTGCAGCTCGCCTGAATCGAACGCGGCTCAAGGGCCGCGTCAGCCTGCCGATAACTCCCGTGAAGAAGCGGCGCCAAGGGTGCGCCGCAGGGGACGGAAGAAACACATGTTCGTCATCATCGGCTACGTCGTGGCGCTGGGCTGCATCTTCGGCGGCTACATCATTCACGGCGGCAACATGGGCGTGATCATTCACGCGCTGCCCACCGAAATCATGGTCATCGGAGGCGGCGCGATGGGCGCCTTCGTCGTCACCAACCAGCCGAAGGTGCTCAAGGCGACGCTGGCGGCCATGCCCAAGCTCTTCCAGGGCTCCAAGTACACGAAGGCGCGCTACATGGAGCTGATGGCGCTGCTCTTCGACCTGCTGCAAAAGGCACGCAAGGAAGGCCTCATGGCCATCGAGAAGGACGTGGAAGACCCGTCCTCGTCGGCGGTGTTCCGCAAGTACGCGAACGTGGGAAGCGACCACCACGTGATCGAGTTCATCACCGACTACCTGCGCATGATGGTCTCGGGCAACCTCAACCCGCACGAGATCGAGACGCTGATGGACAGCGAGATCGACACCCATCACCACGAAGGCCACCAGCCGGCCGCGGCCATCACGCGCCTGGCCGGCGGCCTGCCCGCCTTCGGCATCGTGGCCGCGGTGCTCGGCGTCGTGAACACCATGGGCTCGGTGGGCCAGCCGCCGGCGGTGCTCGGGGCGATGATCGGCTCGGCGCTCGTGGGCACCTTCCTCGGCATCCTGCTCGCCTACGGCATGGTCGAGCCGCTGGCCGGCCTCATGGAGCAGAAGCTCGACGAGGGCACCAAGGAGCTGCAGTGCATCAAGACGACGCTCCTGGCCAGCATGCAGGGCTACGCGCCCGCCATCGCGGTGGAGTTCGGCCGCAAGGTGCTGTATTCGACCGAGCGCCCGAGCTTCAGCGAGCTCGAAGGCCACGTGAAGGGCAAGCGCTGAGCGCGGCTCGCACGCGCTTGCACCTCACCCGCTGAAGGACCGCTCCATGGCCTCCGACAAGAAGCTGCAGCCCATCATCGTCAAGCGCGTCAAGAAGGGCGCTCATGCCCATCACGGCGGCGCCTGGAAGATCGCCTACGCCGACTTCGTCACGGCGATGATGGCCTTCTTCCTCCTGATGTGGCTGCTCGGCTCCACCACCGAGGGCGACCGCAAGGGCATCCAGGACTACTTCAACAACCCGCTGAAGATCGCCATGCCCGGCGGCTCGGGCGCGGGCGATTCCTCCAGCGTGGTCAAGGGCGGCGGCACCGACCTCACGCGCACCAACGGCCAGGTGAAGAAGGGCGAGGTCGAGGCCGATCGCAAGAGCTACAACCTGCAGGCGCTGCGCGCGCAGCAGGCCGCGGCCGAGGCCGAGCGGCTCAACGCCTTGCGACAGCGCGTGGAGCGCATGCTCGCGGCAAGCCCCCGCCTGGCCGAGTTCCGCTCGCAGATCCGCCTGGACATGACCCGCGATGGCCTGCGCATCCAGCTCGTGGACGAGCAGAGCCGCCCCATGTTCGACAGCGGCAGCGCGGTCGTGAAGCCCTACATGCGCGAGCTGCTGCGCGCCATCGGCGGCGTGCTGGCGGACGTGCCCAACAAGCTCACCCTGGAAGGCCACACCGACGCGGCCGCCTTCGGCGCGGGCGAGCGCGGCTACTCGAACTGGGAGCTCTCGGCCGATCGCGCCAACGCCTCGCGCCGCGAGCTGCTCGCCGGCGGCCTCGACGAGAGCAAGGTGCTGCGCGTGCAGGGCCTGGCCGCGAGCTCGCTGTTCGACCGCGACCAGCCGCTCAATCCGATCAACCGGCGCATCAGCATCATCGTGATGAACCGCGAGGCCGAGGAGCGCTTCTACCGCGTCGCCGACACGGCCGGCGACGGCTCCGTCTCCGACGCGGCCGCGGTGGCCGCGGCGCTGGCCGCCGTGCCGCCGACCGCGGGCGCCTCAAGTTCCGCGCCGGGCGGCCGATAACGCCTTCAGAGAAACCCCTTCACCGCTGCATCGAACGCCCGCCCGAGGACATACGCCCATGAGCGCAGATCTCAAGTTCCTGATCGTCGACGACTTCTCGACCATGCGCCGCATCGTGCGCGGTCTGCTGAAGGAGATCGGCCACAACAACGCAGACGAGGCCGAAGACGGCGTGGTCGCCCTGCAGATGCTCAAGACCACGAAGTTCGACTTCGTGGTCAGCGACATCAACATGCCCAACATGAACGGCTTCGACCTGCTCAAGGCGATCAAGTCGGACGACACGCTCAAGCACATCCCGGTGCTGATGGTCACGGCCGAGGCGCGCAAGGAAGACATCGTGCTGGCGGCGCAAAGCGGCGCGGCCGGCTACATCGTGAAGCCCTTCACGAAGGCCACCCTCGAAGAGAAGGTGCAGAAGATCATGCAGAAGGTCGCTGCCTGAGGGGTCGAAGATGAAGATGGATGAAGTGACCCACCTCGGGCCGCAGGCCGCCGCCGCCTCCCCGGAGATCTTCCAGCAGCTGGGCGCCATCACGCGCCAGCTGCACGACACGCTGCAGCAGCTGGGCGTGATGCCGCGCCTGCAGAACGCCGCCGAGGGCCTGCCCGACGCGCGCAGCCGCCTGAGCTACATCGCCACCAAGACGGCCGACGCCGCCAACCGCGTGCTCAACCTCGTGGACCGCGCGAAAGCCGAGCACGCCGAGATCGCGAGCGAGACGCGTCGCATGGCCGCGAGCATCGTCGCCGACCCGGTGAAGGCCGTGGCCTCGGGCGCGGTGATGAATTTCGTGGGCGATGTCGAGGAGCGCACCGCGCGCATCGACGAGCACCTCACCGACATCATGATGGCCCAGGACTTCCACGACCTCACCGGCCAGGTGGTGGCCAAGGTGGTGTCGCTGGCCAGCGAGCTCGAGGACAGCCTCGTGAAGCTGCTCGTGCAGGCCGCGCCGCCGGACCAGGTGCAGAAGGTGGCCGCCGAACTGCCGATCCTCAGCGGCCCGGTGGTCAACCCGGAAGGGCGGACCGACGTGGTGCAGAACCAGAGCGAGGTGGATGACTTGCTGGCGAGTCTGGGGTTTTGAGGCGGGGCGTCGATCCCGGCTCTCGAAAGAACGGCGACCCGCGGGTCGCCGTTTCTTTTGGGATCTGGGGTTGTCCCCCTGTCGGCACCACCAATCGCCGGAGAGCGAGCATTGGCGATGGTTTCCAGAGGGCGATCCTTTTAGGCCGAAAGGTGAGGCCCGTCACCGAGCGCCTCATCTAGATCCTCGTCAGTCATGAATTGGCCCGCCAATGCCTGCCGCAGGCCAGTGCTCGCATCGTTCGCGAGCACGAGAGCCGCGTGCTCTGCATCGTCGTCAAGGTCCGGCGTGCGGGCATCCGCCGGGGTCACACCGCTGGCGCGAGTCTTCATCGCTCGATCTCTTTGATGGTTTCGCCAAGGGTCAGTGTCCCGCTGGGACACGAGCTCGTGGGTGACAGGCCCTCGTGCTGCCGCGCTTCGCTACCCCAGAACAGATAAGCACCCCCTAACCCCCTCTTTTCCGGCTCAAGTTCCCACGCCCGCTCGGAAGAATCCTCACTCGAAAGGATTCCGCCCGGGCCATGGCCGACGACGCACAGGATCGCAACTTACCCGCCTCCGAACGCAAGCTGCGAAAGGCTCGCGAAGACGGACAGGTGGCGCGTTCGCGCGATCTCGGTCATTTCGCCGCCATTGCAGCGGGCCTCGCCCTCATGGCCGCGGCTGCGCCCGCGGCCAGCGGCTGGATGCAGCGCCTGCTCGCCGCCGGCCTGCGCTTTGACGCGCGCACGCTCGCGCAGCCCGAATCGATGGGCGAGCGGCTGCATGAATTCGGCCTGCAGTTCCTCTTCGTCGTGGTGCCCATGGGCGCGGCGATGGCGCTCGTGGGCGTGGCCGCGAGCCTCGCGGTGGGCGGCTGGAACTGGACGCTCAAGCCGATCTTCCCCAAGTTCGACAAGCTCAACCCGATCACGGGACTGCCTTCGCTCGTCTCCAAGGACCGGCTGATCGACACGCTCAAGAGCTGCCTGCTCGCGCTCGTGCTGTGTGGGCTCGGCGGCGCGTGGCTGGCCACGCACATGGATGCCTTCGGCGGGACGCTCTCGATGCCGCTGCCGGCCGCGCTCGGGCACGCGGGCAGCGCGATCCTCAAGGGCGTGGCGCTGCTTGCGCTGGCACTCGCGGTCTTCGCCGTCATCGACGTTCCGCTGCAGCGCTTCCAGCTCGCCAGCCGCCTGAAGATGAGCCATCAGGAGGCCAAGCAGGAGCACAAGGAGCAGGAGGGCAACGTGCAGGTGAAGGCCAAGGTGCGCGCGCGCATGCGCGAGATGGCCAGCCGCCGCATGCTCGCCGCCGTGCCCCGGGCCGACCTGGTGGTGATGAACCCGACCCACTACGCGGTGGCGCTGCGCTACGAGGAAGGCTCGATGAGCGCGCCGCGCGTGGTGGCCAAGGGCGCCGACCTCATGGCCATGCGCATCCGCGAGCTCGCCAAGACGAGCTCGGTGCCCGTGCTGCAGGCGCCGGTGCTCGCGCGTGCGCTCTACGCGCACGCCGAGATCGACCGCGAGATTCCCGCGGCGCTCTATTCCGCGGTGGCGCAGGTGCTCGCCTATGTCTATCAGCTGCGCGCGGCGATGAGCGGGCGCGTGGCGATGCCGGGCGAGCTGCCCGAGCTGCAGGTGCCGCGCGAGCTCGACCCGCACAACAAGACGAGCGCGCACGGCGCCGAAGGTGACGCATGAACGCCTGGATGACTCAGCTTCAGAAGGCCCTGGGCGCGAACGCGAAGTTCGTGCAGGGCCTGGCCGCGCCGCTGGTGGTGGTGATGGTGCTGGCGATGATGGTGCTGCCGCTGCCGGCCTTCGCGCTGGACCTGCTGTTCACCTTCAACATCGCGATGGCGCTCATGGTGATGATGGTCGCGGCCTCGATGGTGCGACCGCTGGACTTCGCCGCCTTCCCGGCCGTGCTGCTGCTCACCACGCTCATGCGCCTGTCGCTGAACGTGGCGTCCACGCGCGTGGTGCTGCTGCAGGGCCACACCGGTGCGGGCGCGGCGGGCAAGGTGATCGAAAGCTTCGGCCACTTCCTCATCGGCGGCAACTTCGCCGTGGGCCTCATCGTCTTCGCCATCCTCGTCGTCATCAACTTCGTGGTGGTGACCAAGGGCTCCGAGCGCATCGCCGAAGTCGGTGCGCGCTTCACGCTCGATGCGATGCCCGGCAAGCAGATGGCCATCGACGCCGACCTCAACGCCGGCCTCATCGACGAGAAGGAAGCCAAGCGGCGCCGCGCCGAGGTGGGCGACGAGGCCGAGTTCTACGGCTCCATGGACGGCGCCTCCAAGTTCGTGCGCGGCGACGCCATCGCCGGCATGCTGATCCTGTTCATCAACATCGTCGGCGGCTTCGTGATCGGCGTGGCGCAGCACGACCTGTCGATGGCCGAGGCGGCCAGCTCGTACATCCTGCTCGCGGTGGGCGATGCGCTGGTCGCGCAGATCCCGGCGCTCCTGATCTCGGTCGCCGCGGCGATGGTCGTCTCGCGGGTCGGCAAGGACCAGGACGTCGGCAGCCAGATCACGACGCAGGTCTTCAGCTCGCCGCGCTCGCTCGCGATCACGGCCGGCGTGATGGGTGCGCTCGGCGTCATTCCGGGCATGCCGCATCTCGTCTTCCTGCTGATCGGCGGCGGTCTCGCATGGGGCTCGTGGTCGGTGCACCAGCGCGCGCTGCGCGCGAAGGATGCGCCGCGGCCACCGCCGCCGGTGCCCGAGGCGAATGCCGAGGCGACCTGGGACGACCTGCAGCCGGTCGACACGCTCGGCCTCGAGGTCGGCTACCGGTTGATCGCGCTGGTCGACAAGGCGCGCCAGGGCGACCTGCTCGCACGCATCAAGGGCGTGCGCCGCAAGTTCGCACAGGACGTCGGCTTCCTGCCGCCGCCGGTCCACATCCGCGACAACCTCGAGCTGAAGCCGAGCGCGTACCGGCTGTCGCTGCGCGGCGCGGTGG
>Ga0070671_100003022_pt1 | contig 13097 bp, 8 predicted proteins | sample KBSS73metaG_FD_65341 | JGI IMG/M metagenome (GOLD analysis project Ga0070671, IMG submission 65341) | Switchgrass rhizosphere microbial communities from Kellogg Biological Station, Michigan, USA - KBS S7-3 metaG | ecosystem: Host-associated > Plants > Roots > Rhizosphere > Soil ...
ATCGTAAGGCTCGGCAATTTTGACAACTTCCGGGTCTGGCTCAAGTCGATCTTCCGATGGCAGTGTTCGCGCCGCTTTTGCATAGACGCGCCAACCACTCGCACCTTTTTCCAAATAGATATCCGCGCGCGCAAGATGTCGGCCCCAGGCATTTGCCTGGGTAATCAGGACGCCGTTGATGTAGAGGGATGAGATTTCACGATGTGTGTGTCCCATGAAGATCGCATCGATACCTGGAACTTCTTTCGCGATCTCGACCGCATCATTTTCATGGGGAACTTGACCAGGAGTTTCTTCGCCGGTTTTGAGGTCTTCACCCAGACCCATGTGCATCGCGATGATTACAAGGTCGACGCGTTCTTTGTTGCGTAAGATTGGCACCCATTTCTTCGCTTCAAGAATCGGATTATGAAATTCGAGACCCGCATAGTTTGGAGGGTTATCCCAGTTTGGGACACCGGGAGTTGTAAGTCCTAGTATTCCAACTTTCACTCCACCAATATCGCGCACGAGGTAAGGCTGATAGTGAGTCTTGCCGGTTTGCGTTTCATATGTGTTAGCGGAAAGCCATGGAAATTTTGCTTCGCTTCTCGCTTTTTCGAGAACCTTCAACCCGAAGTTGTATTCGTGATTGCCGACTGTCATTCCATCGTAGTTGAGCGAATTCATCACGAGCATCATTGGATCGGGAGGTTCATTATTTTTTCGCCCGTGGAAAGATTCCAGCGGAGTCCCTTGAATCGTGTCGCCCGAGTCAATCAGCAAAACGTTTGGTTGATCTTTTCGGATACGCTTGATGAGGGTCGCTATTTTAGCCAGCCCACGGTTGTCAGGTTTGTTTGTGTAATAGTCGATCGGATCAATGTTGCCATGGAGATCAGTCGTGCCAAGGATAGTGATTTGAACTCGTTGTGGCGCGACATTACCCGTCGCTGGAAAAAGAATCAGGCCAATAACGAGAATGCAGAATATGACTACGAGGTTTTTTGTTTTCATTTTTAATTAGTGAATCAGGCGATTTGGAGTAGCGACTTTACGTCGGGTGGAGTTGCAATTTCAACTCGCAATGTGAGGCGGGTCATCGTGGACGTGAAGGACGAGCGAATGATTGTTTTGTGGGCCGTGAGTACTCCACCTTGAGAGAGGGCTTCTACGCTGCGTGCGTTTAAGACGGTTTCGGTGACGCTTTATGAACCACTGAACAGTCACCATCTGTTGCTGGATTCTTCGACCCATTGTTCTGAACCTATAAATGCTTTATGGTTAGAAATCTGCCAGTATCGCGCTATCTTTAATTACAAGTAGTGAATGCTGAAGCGCGATAAAAGCGAATTTCATATGGACAACTTAGTTACTTCAAATATTCGTCAACGACCGATTCGGACTTTGGTGAGCGTCGCAGGAATCGCGCTCGGCGTGATACTCGTCATGCTCTTCACAGGGCTAGCTCGCGGAATGTCGAACGATCTTAAACGACGAGCTACAAATGTTCGTGCGGAATTGATCTTCATGCGTCCCGGAGCCATTCAGGCAACAGGTAGTTCCTTCAATCTCGATGTTCGCTACGTCGATCGATTGAAAACTATCGACGGCGTGGAGGACGCAATAGCGGTGGGGCGATACTTCATTCCGGGCACAGGTGGTATCGGCATCGAACAAATCGACGGAGTCGACTGGGCCTCGTACGCCAAGATGAATGGAATCCAGCTTGTCGACGGACAAGGACCATCGGATGCGAACGATGCAATGATTGATCAAATTAAGGCCCGCACTAACAATCTCCACGTAGGCGACCCTCTTCATCCTTTTGGAAATGGTCATGCATATCGCATTGCCGGAATCTATTCGCCCGAATCAGGACCTCGCGTGAAGTTGACGCTCCCAGCGCTCCAGGATGCGCTCGAAGCAAGTGGCAAATGCACATTTATTTTTGTAAAGCTACGCAATTCTGAGGAAGTCGATCAGATGGCTGCCAAAATTAATAGCGAACTTCCGGGCAATACAATTCAGCCAACTCGAGAGGTTTTTGCCGGGTTCGAAAAGACAATTCCTTATCTCGGTATTTTTCTTCGAGTGCTGGTTGGACTTGCTGCCGTTGTCAGCGCACTTGTCGTGATGTTGGCGATGTACACAACGATCACCGAACGGACCAGGGAAATCGGAATTTTAAAAGCGATGGGAGCTTCGAAGGGCTACATCGTGGGCATTATCGAGAAGGAAGCGATCCTGATCAGTCTCATCGGACTTGTCGCGGGTTTTTTGGTTTCAATGATCGCCGGATTCTTAATTCACAAAGTGTATGGGCTGGTCTTCGAATATAGCTGGCAATGGGCACTCACCGCAGCGGCTATCGGTTTGCTGGGAGGAATAGTCGGAGCGCTTTATCCAGCGTGGCGAGCCTCAAACCTGGATCCGGTCAATGCGTTGGCTTACGACTAATATCCACACCCATACAACTGACCGAACCAATTCAACCCATTTAGTCTTAGGTCTACTTTAACTCTGCAATCTTAAATTGGAGATCTGAGATCCACCTCATTTTCCAATTCCTCACTAGCTTGTCCTAGCGAGAAACCTTTCTTCAATAGCAGAGCTACGCCTATCGCACTCCAAAAGATGTCTCGGCCTTTGCGGACGATAGCCAGCGTCACGCCAGTGGCCTTCGCGAAGCCTAGTACTTTTGAAACTTGGCCAGTCCCACCTTCGTCGATCCCTGCTCTGAGTGGAACAAACTTAAAAGCCACATTAATGATTCGGTTTACGGATTCGAGAATGAACGCTTGTCGAAGTGTTGGAGGAGCATCAGGACTTATGAAAAATAACGTAACGTAAATCTCGGCGATCCCGGCAAGATGAAAGATTGCTTCGAGTGCCAATAGCGGAACCAAGCCGCGTTGATTCCGTTGATAGAAGCCATAGATCCTCTCCTCGAATACTTCCGCCTTAGGCTTTAACTTCAGCATTGAATTCCGAGTAATGCCTCGTCTGCCAAGAAACCCAATCGCACCACTCAACAATTTCGATTGACTGTAAATGAGCAAGTATCCAAGCGGCACTATCAGCAACGTGACAACGAGCGCACCGACGCTCGCGTAACGAAGTGCTTTGGGTAGCGTGAACGTTAATAGGAGAGTGGCGGTGCCTGAAAAGATAAAAAGCGCGACCGACAAACTGTAGAAGATGTTTTCAATCGCGAGCGCCGAGAGGCCCACCATCAAAGGCAAACGATCCTTCACGAACACGGCCTTCGAAGGCTCACTAATCGCAACGCTAGCCAGAGGAATTATGTTACCTAGTGCGTCCCCCATCAGGCGCGCGGCGAACGCGTCTCTGAATCTGAGTCGGTAAGGTTTTTCAACGCACTTTGACCAGGCGATGGATCTTACTATGTGTCTTACGCTGGAGATGGCGATGATCAGCAGAAAGCCCGCGCCCAGACGTCGAATCCCGGAGGCAATTTCCGCGAGGCCGGCTTTTCGCACGAAATAGCCAAACAGCAGTAGTCCGAGTAGACCGAAAACGATTCCAATTGGAGCAAATCTATTTCTAGGAATGTTCTTGTCTGTCTTCGGGTTACTGTCGATCATCGATGTACGGTAGCACATGGGCGAGTTGTCTCAGCAACCCATATGCCTAATGAAGAACTGTCGTTTTTTAGAGCTGTCGGCTTAAAGCATTTGGTGGGAATTTTCCTGTGAACCAATGCTGCATGCGGGCCAGTTTTCAGCTGAAAGAACAAAGTCAGAAGACCAGGTTCAAAAGACCTTCCTCGCGCTTTTGCCTTTTTACTTTTGGCTTGATTATGATGCAACGTTCAACTTCCTATCACAGCAAAGCAAGGTATCTGATGAGTCAATCTCAAACCGCTATCGAGCAACTATCGGGTCGGCCCCTCACCACACTTTCTGAGGACGAGCAGATGTTTCGCGCCAGTGTTCGAGAATTCGCGGAAGGTGAATTGCGCCCGCGAGTCGAACAAATGGATGAGCACCAAAAACTCGATCCCGCAATCATCAAACAATGTTTTGAGTTGGGGTTGATGGGTATCGAAACTCCCGAACAGTATGGGGGTGCGGGCGGCACTTTCTTCACCGCAATCCTTGCCGTGGAAGAACTATCGCGCGTTGATGCGTCAGTCGGAGTTTTTGTTGACGTCCAAAACACTCTCGTGAATAACGCATTCATGAGGTGGGGTACAGATGAACAAAAAGAAAAATACCTGACCAAGTTGGCCAGTGAAAAAGTGGGTGCCTATGCACTCAGTGAACCCGGTTCGGGTTCAGACGCCTTCGCGATGCAGACCCGCGCGGTCGATAAAGGCGATCACTATTTGATCAATGGACGAAAGCTTTGGATAACGAACGGAATCGAAGCAGAAATCTTCGTGTTGTTTGCGAATGCCAATCCGGAAGCTGGTTATCGAGGCATCACCGCATTCGTGATTGAAAAAAGCTTTCCTGGTTTTTCGGTCGGGAAAAAGGAAAATAAGCTGGGCATCCGAGCCTCTTCAACAGTTGAGCTAATTTTCGAAGACTGTAAAGTTCCGAAAGAGAATGTGCTTGGTGAGTCTGGGAAAGGCTACAAGCTATCGATCGAAACTTTGAATGAAGGACGCATCGGTATCGGGGCCCAAATGATCGGCATTGCAACTGGCGCGCTGGAATGTGCAATTAGATACACCAGCGAACGGCAACAGTTTGGCAAAGCGATCAATGAGTTTCAGGGTGTGCAATTTCAGCTTGCAGAAATGGCAACTGAACTGGAGGCAGCAAGACTCATGGTTTATAACTCGGCGCGAATGAAAGACGCCGGGATCAATTTCGTTAAAGAGGCGGCCATGGCGAAACTTTATTCGTCGCGTGTTGCTGAGCGCGTAACTTCAAAAGCGATCGAGCTATACGGCGGGTACGGCTATGTCAAAGATTATCCGGTTGAGAAATACTGGCGCGACTCCAAGATCGGCGCAATTTACGAAGGAACTTCAAACATGCAACTTCAAACGATTGCTAAGCTGATCATTTCTGGCAAATAGACCACAGACCCGTTAACGCACTTGGCAAATTAATATGACCTCTCGAATCGAATTGTTCAAACAGATGCTCGTGAGTGATCCCGCGAACACCACCATAATGTTTGGTCTCGCCAAGGAATATGAAAAGGCAGGCTTGAACCAGGAATTGATTGACACGTTGAATCGGTATCTGGAAGTTGCAGACGACGAGGGAAACGCGTTCGGGATGTTAGCCAGTGCTTATGAACGATTGGGCCAACGAGACCAGGCGAAACAGGCATACGAACGCGGAATTGAAACGGCACAGCGACACGGACATCCAGGCATGGCGGAAGAGTATCGAATGACTCTGGCTAGCGATTATGAACACTGATACCAAAGTACTGAAACTCGTGCGCAAATCGGAATCCGAATCTGCGCATACGGCGGAAGAACCAAGAGCAGCCCAAACGGCGCCCGCACCGCGTCCAGTTCCGGTGGAAAGACCTAAACCGTCTGCGGTGCCTGGAGCGAAACCAATGCACGCCGTGAAGGCCGCGCCGCCAAGATCTAGTGGACAGCAATTGCCCGATCGAAAAACGCTCCTAGAGATGTATCGCACGATGTATACGTCGCGACGAATTGATGACAAGGAGATCCAACTCAAAGGACAAAATCGAATCTATTTCCAAATTAGCGGAGCGGGTCACGAAGCTGTTCTGGTCGCAGCAGGAATGGTTTTAAGACCGGGTTACGATTGGTTCTATCCGTACTATCGTGATCGCGCGCTATGTTTGCAGTTAGGCATGACACCGTTGGAACAACTCCTTGCCTCAGTAGGCGCGCAAGATGATCCGGCTTCTCATGGTCGCCAAATGCCATCGCACTGGGGACACACGAAAATCAATATCGTTTCTCAGTCGTCGCCAACAGGAACGCAGTTGCTTCAGGCAGTTGGCTGTGCGGAAGCAAACTACCGCGTCAATCTGATTGATGAATTAAAAAAACGAACCGAAGGTTTTCATGAAGACGAAGTGACGTACGTTTCGCTTGGGGATGGGACCAGTAGCGAAGGCGAGTTTTGGGAATCGTTAAATACAGCGTGCAATCTAAAACTGCCGATTGTTTTCCTACTTGAAGACAACGGTTATGCGATCAGTGTTCCCATCGAAGTTCAGACAGCAGGCGGGGATCCATCAAAATTGGTGGAAGGGTTCCCATCACTTTACATTCAAAAGTGTGATGGAACAGATCCAATTGAATCACTCGAAGTGATGGGGCGTGCAGTTCGATATTGTCGCGAACGAAAAGGTCCCGCCTTGGTGCACGCAAAGGTTATTCGACCTTATTCGCACTCGCTCTCTGATGATGAAAAACTGTATCGACCTGACGAAGAACGCGCAGGCGACGCCGAGCGCGATCCGGTGAAACGCTTTGGCGCACGACTCATCGAAGAAGGCGTGATCGATCAAAGTGGACTGCAGCGGATTAAGGATGAAGTCGATCACGAAATCGCGGAAGCAGCTGATCAAGCGCTCGCGAGCGAGCAGCCCTCAGTCGATAGCGTCACGGACTTTGTTTTTTCTCCAGACGTAGACCCAACAAGCAAACAGTTTGACACTGAAGATCAAGTTGAGTTGTCAGGTAATCCTGGGACTATGGTCGATTTGATCAATCGTTGTTTACATACTGAGATGGCGCGAGACCCACGGATTATCGTGTTCGGTGAAGACGTCGCTGACTGTTCACGAGACGAGAATTTGAACACTGTGAAAGGTAAAGGCGGCGTTTTCAAAGTCACCGCCAACTTGCAACGGAAGTTTGGAAGTGATCGGGTTTTTAATTCACCCCTCGCTGAGGCAAACATTGTCGGTCGCGCAATCGGCATGGCAACGCGAGGATTGAAACCGGTTGTTGAAATCCAGTTCTTCGATTACATCTGGCCTGCCATGCATCAGATCAGAAACGAACTGGCTTTGATGCGCTGGCGTTCTGGCAACGAATGGAAAGCCCCACTCGTGATGCGCGTGCCGGTTGGCGGTTATCTCAAAGGCGGCGCGGTCTACCATTCGCAATCCGGTGTTTCAACGTTTACTCAAATTCCCGGGTTACGAGTTATTTATCCGTCAAATGCTCTGGATGCCAATGGTCTACTTCGAACGTCGATACGCTGTGACGATCCTGTCTTATTCCTCGAACACAAGCATCTATACCGGCAAGCTTATAACAAGTCGCAGTATCCGGGTGACGAGTTCATGATCCCTTTTGGGAAAGCAAAAAAAGTCCGCGAAGGAAAAGACATTTCGATCATTACGTACGGCGCGTTGGTACAGCGATCGTTGGTCGCTGCAAAGCAAGCTGAACAAGAAGGCATCAGTGTTGAGGTGATCGACTTACGAAGCCTGGTTCCTTACGACTGGACGGCAATTACGAGAACCGTAAAGAAAACAAATCGAGTGATTGTCGCGCATGAAGATCCCCTTTCATTTGGCTATGGAGCTGAGATAGTCGCCCGGATCTCAAGTGAACTTTTCGAGCATTTGGATGCACCAGTCAGTCGAGTCTGTGCACTCGACACGTTCGTTGCGTACGCCCCTCCTCTCGAAGACAGAATTCTCCCGCAGGTCGCAGACGTCGCGAAAGCGATTGCGGCATTGAAAGCATTCTGAATTTGGGCGCGTTTTGCTCGTTTTTTCGGCTTAACCTTCACCCTCCTCAAGTACGACGCTCCGTTTCTTCCGGTCTTTTGCCATACATCCGGTGTATTGATCTATTTCGCCTCCTTCATAGTTTCCTGGCCAAAACTTCCGAATACTTCCGCTCGAGCCCACGCTTTTTGGTGGCATATTGGTTGCGAAACAAAAGGGCGAAAAATCAAGCGCGAGTGCGTCTTCCCGACATCATTCCCCCGCTGAAGGGTCGCGATTAGTTCACTTTCAAGGGAGGATACAAGGAATGAAGAAGAAGTTTATGTTTGGTTTAGTTGCGGCAGCTCTGCTGCTGGCAGCGACCGCAATCGCATTAGGTCAAACGACCACCACAGTCACCAAAACAGTTCAAAACCCCGACGGCACTTACACCATCATCGAATACCCAGCAAAGAAAGAAGTGATGATCAACTTGAACCCAGTGTCGATCACTGGAGCGAAAGGTGTCGCAACAGTTATCCGGGATGATGATGGAACCAAAGTCAAACTCAATTTAACGAACGTTCCAGCCGATGTCAGTGCGTTGACGCTCTACGCGGTTGACGACACCGGTACCGTCACTCCGTTGGGACCAATTGCGCTCAGCAATGGAACTGGAACATTCTCGACAACCACACCGCTAACAAAGTTCATGCTCGTGGCATCGCCGGATGCTTCGTTGGCTACCTACGATCCGAATACAACTGTTCTTTTCAGGAGCGCGGTGCCTGAAGGATTCGCGGTTGTTCCGTTAAGTGGCGCACGAGGTGAGAAGGTGGCAGCTGTGACAACATCGGCAAGTACCACCGGGGCTACTTCGTACGATGTTCCCATGCTGAATATTCCGGCATACAAAAAAGGTGATGACACTAAAATCAAAGTCGATTTTAGTGGGGCCATGACTGGTTCGCGAGCAAACGTTTTTCTTACGCCGCGAAAAGATGGGCCGACAGAAGTCAGAGTTCGTTTTCACGAATTGAAAGACTCGCCTGCCAACCAGAAATTTATCCTGTGGGCAGTTTCACCCGACCACAAGTTCGTCAAGCTGGGTCAGGTTGTAAACACTGCAGGGCGCAATGAAGCCGAAATTAAATCCGAAACATCGCTACCGGACTTCGGCTTGTTAGTGACGATGGAGAATGCCGACAGTGAAACACCAGTCGGTCCAATCGTAGGAAATATCCATATAGTTCCTTAAGGTGATTGACCATCGTTGGATCAAAGGGCTGCCGGAAACGGCAGCCTTTATTTTTTCGAGCTGAGCAATAGGACTGAGGCCGCAGTCTTTACTCGGCCAGCTGCCAAATGGATTCGTAGATTCGCGGTCGCGTGTTGGCCGGGCAACATGAGATCGAACACGGCCAGATAAGCACACTCGATTTCCCAAGTCGTACGCCTTACGGTGCCTTTTTTCACAAAAGTGTTACCAACAAACCTCGTCTTGCGCTAAGATGTCCTTCGCCGCGTAGCACGAGCACGGCGGCTCCCGACGAAGGTTCTTTCGAACCTCAACTTCTAAATCGCTAAGGAGATGCCCCCGCCCACCGACTCCCGGTCGTGGTCGAATCTTCTTTTTTTCCAGCGAGTATTAACGACATGACCCAAAGAATTTACCCGCGCCTATTCCCCGTTTTTTTCGTCATTCTCCTTGCTTCCGCTGCTGTGCGCAGCCAGGAAACCCTACCGGAACTTGTAAAACGCGTTAAGCCGACCGTCGTTGCAATCACAACTTTCGACAACGCAGGTGAGCCTTTGATGACTGGTAGCGGCTTTTTCCTGAACCCCGGAGAGGTGGTCACGAATCTCCACGTGATTCGCGGAGCAACTCGCGCCGAAGTGAAGTTGCTTGATGGCAAAGGACGTGTTTACCCGGTCAAGGGTGCGTTGTGCGTCGATGAGGAGGGTGATCTCGCTCTGCTCGATATCGACATGCCTCGCGACCGTGTTCGCGTAACGGCGATTGCCACATCACTTCCAGACGAAGGAGAACCGATTTTTGTAATCGGCAACCCACTCAAACTCGAAGGGTCCGTGAGCGACGGAATTGTTTCCGCTGTTCGTGAAGTACCAAACCTTGGACGCATCATTCAGATCACTGCGCCTATCTCACACGGAAACAGCGGGAGTCCGGTTTTTAATTTGCACGGAGAAGTGCTGGGAGTAGTAACCGTAAAGGTAACTAACGGCCAGAACATTAATCTTGCGATCGCTTCAGCGCGCGTCGATCAATTGAAGCCTGATAAGCTGCGTCCACTCTCCGACTTTTCAATGAAGGCCAAGGCTGACTTATCCGACTCGCTCTATAAAACGGGTCTTGAATCGCTCTGGTTAGGAAACTACGACAACGCTGTCGGCTATTTTGAGAATGCCGCCAACAAGAACCCGAAGCGAGCAGAAGCATGGGTCCAGGTTGGTTACTGCAAAGTCAAGCAGGGTAAAAATCAGGAAGCAATCCGCGCCTATCAACAAGCGCTGCAACTCAAACCAGACAACCCGGAAATTTATAATAAGCTGGGTGATGCTTATTACTACGCAGGTCGGCTGCGTGAAGCGATCGAGTCGTACACGGAAGCAGCACGTCTCCGCCCCAACGACGCCGAGACATATTACAACTTAGCGGTAGCTTATTTTGAGAGTGGAAACCTAAGTATGGCCGCCGCGGAAGCACGCATGCTCCAGCGACTGGATAGCAAGCTGTACGACAAGTACGTTAGAGAGACCGGGTGAGAATTCGAGTGGCGATTTCGTAACTCCAAATACCGAAATCTCCCGTTCTAGCAGTCTGGCAATTCCTCTTCATTCCGCTCCGAGAAAGACTCCCGTATCTACGCTCTTGGGATCACCGAGCACAACGAAACGAATGTTGCGCATGTATTTTTGCGCCACTCGTTGAACGTCTGCAGGAGTTACTGCAGTTAGTTTTTCGAGGAAGTCCGTCGAAGTCCGCCAGCCGCTCCCGATCAATTCATGCTGTGCCAACTCCGCTGCCTGAGCAGCATTCGTCTCCTGGCCAAGGTAATAAGTAGTCAGGTACTGCGCAATAACTCCCTGAATTTCATCAGCCCTGACTGGCTGTTGCTGGAGCTTGGCAATTTCGTTGAGCATGATGCGCACCGACTGATTTGCATCAACCGCAGTTACGTAAAGACCACCAACATTCGCCGCCTGGTTGCGCAGGAACGCGTCCGGTGCGTAGGACAGGTTGCGTTTGACGCGAACTTCTTCGAACACTCGATCGCGCAGTAGCGAACTCGCAACACGCATCGCATAGATATCCGGCGAGGTCAGCGACGGGGCCGTAAAAAACCCCTGCACGTAATTTGTTGGAAGTGTGCGAGGCGTTACCTCTACTGTTGATTTAGCAAACGTCAATGCCGGTACCGGTTCCGGTTTGTAGTTACCCCTCGGTAGCTTGCCCAGGCTATTCGCCACGAGATCACGAACTTCTGTCGCGTTTAAATCACCGACTATTACAAGTAGCAGCCGAGATGTCTGCATTAATTTGTCGTGGTACTGACGCAGATCGTCCGGCGTAAACTTTGCGATTGTTTCCGGAGTTCCCTCGGTGTTATTCAAGTACGGATGGCCGGCATACGCTACTCGATCCTGCAGTTTCTGTAAGTAAACGTCCGGGTTATCCGTGTCGTCACTGAGCGCAACCACTGCTCGATCCTGAACCAGAGCAACGTCGTCTTTCGTAAACGAAGGACGCAGGATGACGTCAGTAAACAACTGCCACGAACGATCAAAATAGTTGCGCGTGCAGCCAAGAGATAACACCGAGTAGTCCTGAACCGCACTGCTGCCGATCAGAGTTCCCATTCGCGACAATTCGCTACGCATCTTTTCGCGCGGAAAACCAGTCGTTGCTTCAGTGGAGGCTGACAACATCAGTGACTCAATGCCAGCGGTAGAAGCATTGATGTTTGTGGCACCACCGCGAATGAACAGGCCGGCCGCAACTGTTAAACTTCCCTCGCGTCGTTTCATCAAAACTTTCAGGCCATTAACTTCAAACTCACTTACGAGTGCCGCCTGCTTAGCAACGACGCTCTGAACCGTTTGTGGTGGCGCTTCGTTTCCAACTTGCGGCTTGCCAGTTTGGGTGGCCCACGATAATTGGGACACGCCGCAGAACAGCATCACCAGCAACAGCGAAGCGATTCGGCGGGTTCCGTTAACGACGGTTTGTTCAGACTTACGCAAAGTTTCCCTCATTCCTTTGTTCACTTAATTTTTTACTTGCGAACTATCAGTCGCAGGCCCACCCATCAACTCATCAGGTTGAACTTTAATTTTAGTTTGCGCATCAGGTGACATCAGCGCGAGTCCGACGTGTGGTTTGCCTTGGATGTAGGTGGTGATGTAGCGACTGATATCGGCACGAGATGTCGAACGCAAGCGTGTCAAATAACCACGGAAGTAATCGAGACCTGTTGATGCCCACCAGAAACTCAGTGTGTGCGTGTAATCGCTGAGCTTTTCACGTGAATACAAGTCGTCGGCTTCCAGCAGTGCTTTGGCACTCTCCAGCTGTTCATCCGTAAAGTAGTCTTTGTCATTGAAGTGCGAGACCTCGTTGTAGATCGCTTTGATTGCAGCGTGAGCTTTATCCGGAGTTGTTTGGGCAAACAATTGAATTGGGCCTACGTTGCGCTGTGTGTAGTAACCGAGGTCAACTCCAGTCACGAGCCCTGTATCGACAAGGTTCCGCTGAAAACGCGAGTTTGGTTGGCGAATGATGAATGAGAAAACGTCCGCTGCGTACGTGGCAGGATTATCTTTGCCGATCGAGGGACCATGCCATCCGATACTTAAAATCACGTTTTGAACTGGCGAAGTAATTACGGCGCCTTCGCTCTTCGTTAACGGCGGATGTGCGACGAGCGGAAATTCGACAAACGGATCCTTTTCGCGTCGAGGCCAATCACCATAAAACTCCTGGGCCATTTTAAAAACGTCCGGCGGATTGACATCACCGGTTAACACCAAAGCTGAGTTGTTCGGGACGTAATAGCGCTGCTGAATCAGGCGCATCATATCGGTCGTAGCGCCCCCAACTGTTTGTCGATTACCCAGCGGATTCTTGCGGCTGGTGTACTTCGAAAACATCCGGCTATTCATTTCCTGGTTTAGCGGAAAGAACGGGTTTGATTCATTTCGATCGATCTCGCCGATTACAACCTGCTTCTCGCGCGCGAATTCAGCTTCATCAAACGATGGGTAACGTGTCGCATCTTTCATGAACTGCATCGCAGTTCGCAGGTTTGGACTCGTCGTCGTGAAGTAGTATTCGACAACTTCTTCGCGCGTTGTTCCGTTATACGCAATGCCGAGCTGGCCGATTGCGCGCAGATAATCTTCTGCGTTAGCGATCGCACGGTTTTGCTTGAAAAACATGTGTTCGTACAGGTGCGATA
>Ga0070671_100003023_pt1 | contig 13095 bp, 13 predicted proteins | sample KBSS73metaG_FD_65341 | JGI IMG/M metagenome (GOLD analysis project Ga0070671, IMG submission 65341) | Switchgrass rhizosphere microbial communities from Kellogg Biological Station, Michigan, USA - KBS S7-3 metaG | ecosystem: Host-associated > Plants > Roots > Rhizosphere > Soil ...
ACGATCGCGGCGTACGGCACGCCCGAGCAGCAGCGCACGCTCATCCCGCCGCTGCTGCGCACCGAGGAGCTCGCCTGCCAGCTGTTCTCCGAGCCCGGCGCCGGGTCCGACCTCGCCGGACTGAGCACCCGGGCCGAGCGCGACGGCGACGGCTGGGTGGTCAACGGGCAGAAGGTCTGGAGCAGCGGCGCCGGGCACGCGGCGTGGGGTGAGCTCATCTGCCGCACCGACCCCGACCTGCCGAAGCACGCCGGCCTATCGGCCTTCCTGCTCCAGATGGACAGCCCGGGGGTCGAGGTGCGCCCGATCCGCCAGATGAACGGCGGGTCCTCGTTCTACGAGGTGTTCCTGACCGACGTCCGCGTGCCGGACGCGCAGCGCCTGGGACCGGTGGGCGAGGGGTGGAAGGTGGCGCTCACCACGCTCGGCTTCGAGCGTGGCGGCGCCGGCGACGGCGACAGCCGTTGCGGTGGCTCGTGGTCGCAGCTGCTCGCGCTGGCTCGTTGGCTCGGGCGCGACGATGACCCGCGCATCCGCCAGGACCTCGCCCGCGTCTACACCGACCAGCGGCTCCAGCAGCTCACCGGGGCGCGCGTGACCGCCATGAGCGCCGCCGGCCAGCCGCCCGGACCGGAAGGCTCGATCGGCAAGCTGCTCTGGACGTTGGGCATGACTCGCCTGTCCGACGTTGCCAGCGGGTTGCTCGGCGCCCGACTCACGGCCGACAGCGGCGAGTGGGGCACGTTCGCCTGGACCCAGCACGTGCTCGGCGCGCCGGGCTACCGCATCGCCGGTGGGTCCGACGAGGTGCAGCGCAACATCATCGGGGAGCGCGTGCTCGGGCTTCCCCGGGAACCGAGAGGTTGACGTGACCGACATCTCCATCGACGACCGCGTGTTCGTCCTCGACGCCGACGGGCCGTGCCTCCTCGGGAGCCGGTGCACCGACTGCGGCGCCCTCACGTTCCCGCCCCAGGACGGCTGCGCCCGCTGCACCGGAACGGCCATGGAACCCGTGCGGCTGGCTCGGCAGGGGGCGCTGTGGACGTGGACGCTCCAGGGCTTCCCCCCGAAGGCGCCGCCGTTCGCCGGCTCGCTCGACCCCTTCGTGCCGTTCGCGGTCGGCTACGTCGAGCTGCCCGGCGAGATCCGCGTCGAGGCACGCCTGACCGAGCCGGATCCGGCCCGCCTCACGATCGGCATGCCGATGGAGCTGGTGGCCGACCCGCTCACCACCGACAACGAGGGCAACCGGGTCATGACCTTCGCGTTCGCGCCCGCGGGGCAGCAGTGACCGGCGTCGCGATCGTCGGCGTCGGCATGCACGCGTTCGGCCGAACCGAAGGTGTGTCGGGCATGGAGCAAGGCGTCGTCGCCACCCGCCGCGCCCTCGCCGACGCCGGCGCCACCTGGTCGGACATGCAGTTCGCCGTCGGTGGCTCGATGGAGGCCGGCAACGCCGATTCGATCGTGTCGAAGCTCGGACTGACCGGACTGCAGTTCACCAACGTCGTCAACGGATGCGCCACCGGCGGCACGGCGCTGGCGACGGCGGCCAACGCCATCCTCGCCGGCGCCTACGACGTCGGCCTGGCGCTCGGCTTCGACAAGCACGAGCCGGGCGCGTTCCGGGTCGACACGAAGTCGGCCGGGCTCGGCGAGTGGTACGGCACGAGCGGCTTGGCCCTCACCACGCAGTTCTTCGGCATGAAGGTCAACCGGTACCTGCACGACCACGACATGGACCAGCGCATCCTGGCCACCATCGCGGCGAAGGCGTTCCGCAACGGCGCGCAGAACCCGATGGCCTGGAGGCGCAAGCCGCTCTCGGAGGACGAGATCCTCGCGTCCGCGATGCTCTCGTACCCGCTGACGCAGTACATGTTCTGCTCCCCGGGCGAGGGCGCCGCGGCCCTCGTGCTGTGCCGGGCCGAGCTCGCCCACCGCTTCACCGACCGACCCGTGTTCCTTCGGTCGGCGGTGGTGCGCAGCCGCCGGTACGGCAGCTTCGAGGTCCTCGCCCCCTCACTCGCCATCGAGAGCGCTCCCGGGCCGACCGTCGAGACCAGCCGGCTCGCGTTCGAACAGGCCGGCATCGGCCCGGAGGACATCGACGTCGCGCAGGTCCAGGACACCGAGGCCGGGGCGGAGCTCATGCACCTGGCCGAGACCGGACTGTGCGCGCACGGGGAGCAGGAGCGCCTCATCGCGGAAGGCGCGACCGAGATCGGGGGCTCGCTGCCGGTCAACACCGACGGCGGCTGTCTCGCCAACGGGGAGCCGATCGGCGCGTCCGGTCTGCGGCAGGTCTACGAGAACGTCCTGCAGCTCCGGGGCGACGCCGGCATCCGCCAGGTGCCGGGCTCGCCTCGCGCTGCCTTCACCCACGTGTACGGGGCGCCGGGCATCTCGGGCGTCACGATCCTGACGACATGACGAGGGGGCAACAGTGGCGCTCGACGCCGAGCCGGCGCTGAGGCGATCGCCCGGCATCACCTACCAGGAGCTGCTCGACACCGACAGCCGTCCCGTACCCGACGTGCTCCGGCTCGAGTCGCCCCGGGTCACCGCCCCGTCGGACGTGCCGGCCGAGCGCTACACGAGTCGCGCCTGGCACGAGCTCGAGGTCGAGCGGCTGTGGAAGCGCGTGTGGCAGTTCGCGTGCCGCGAGGAGGACATCCCCGAGGTCGGCGACCACCACGTCTACGACATCGCCGGCCTCTCCTACCTGATCGTCCGCACGCCCGCCGGCCTCAAGGCGTACCCGAACGCGTGCCTCCACCGCGGCCGCCGACTGAAGTCGTTCGACGGGCACTGCAGCGAGCTGCGCTGCCCGTACCACGGCTTCGCGTGGACGCTCGACGGCGCGCTGCGGGACGTCCCCGCTCGCTGGGACTTCCCGCACATCGAGGACGACGAGTTCGGTCTCCCGGCGATCGGCGTGGGAACGTGGGCCGGGTTCGTGTTCATCAACCCCGACCCGCGGGCGGCGCCGCTCGAGGAGCACCTCGCCGAGATCGCCGAGCAGTTCCAGGCGTGGGACCTGGCGACGTACTACAAGGAGGCGCACGTCGCCCGCATCGTGCCGGCGAACTGGAAGATCGCCCAAGAGGCGTTCTGCGAGGCCTTCCACGTGAACGCGACGCATCCGCAGGTCCTGCCCTACCTCGGCGACACGAACAGCCAGGTCGACGTCTGGAACAACTGCGCGCGCGTCATCACACCCGGCGGCACCCCGAGCCCGTTGCTCGACGAGGAGCCGACGCAGGACGAGATGCTGCGGGCGATGTTCGACGTCCGCGTCGACGAGCCGACGCCGTTCCCGATCGAGGAGGGGCAGACGATGCGGGCAGTGGCGGCCGAGATCACCCGATCGCACTGGCGGGAGCGGATCGGCGAGCGCGCCGACGTGTTCTCCGACGCCGAGCTGATGGACAGCATCGACTACACCGTCTTCCCCAACTTCCATCCGTGGGGCGGCCTCAACCGCATCGTCTACCGCTTCCGGCCGAACGGCGACGACCATCGCAGCGCGATCATGGACGTGCTCTTCCTCGCCCCGTTCCGCGGCGAGCGGCCGGCGCCGGCACCGGTGCACTGGCTCGCTGACGACGAGTCGTGGATGGCGGCGCCCGAGCTCGGGTTGCTCGCCAAGGTGTTCGACCAGGATCTCGCCAACATGGCCGAGGTGCAGCGCGGGCTCGAGACGACGGTCAAGCCGGGCGTCACCCTCGGCAACTACCAGGAGGCCAAGGTGCGCTGGCTCCACGACAAGCTGACGGAATGGGTCACGCCATGAACGGCATCCGCCACCCGTTCACCGGCGCCCTCTACGAACCCGAAGGTGACGGCTTCGTCCTCGTGACGCTCGGCGACCGGTCCGGCCTGTTCTCCCGTGCCGGCCAGTGGCTGGCGGGCGACCTGCGCGAGGCGGACGTCCACCTGTGCGGCTGGACCGGCAGCCCGCGGGCGAAGAGCGTGCGACTCAGCACCTGAACGGACCGGACAGGTCCGGTGGGCCGTCGTAGTGACGGACCAGCGTCCGGGCGGCGAACCGCCAGTCGCCGTCGATGCGGACGTAGCGATCGTCGTAGTGGGCCAGCAGCACGCCCGCCGTCCCGTTGACGCGGCGCGTGTGCTCCACGATGTACCAGCAGCCCGTTGCGTCGTCCGGGCCGACGACCGTCACCGTGCCGTTCATCGCCATCTGCACCACCCCGTCGAGCACCTCGAAGGCCTGGTTCAGGATGGCGAGCCGCCCCGCCTCGTCACTGGCGATGCGGTCGGCACGGATCTCCCATCGGCCGTGGGGCGCCCAGCACGCCGCCCACTGGTCGACGTCCCGCCTGGTCACCCCGTCGCAGTAGCGGTGGATCAGCTCGGCGATCTCTTCACGCACGGAGACAGACACGCCGGGACAATATCAATCGAATGATCAATTAGAGTTGATCAGACGATCAATTCCTCGGTACGCTCCTGCCTGGTACGTCGAGAGGGGGAACGAGCATGGACCTCGGCCTGAGCGGTCGACGCGCACTCGTCACGGGCGCGAGCAAGGGCATCGGCTTCGCCATCGCACGGCGGTTCGCGGCCGAAGGGGCGTCCGTCGCGATCTGCGCCCGGGGCGAAGACGGCGTCAAGGAGGCAGCCAACGTGCTCGCCTCGTCGGGTGCCAAGGTGCACGCCGCCGCCGTCGATGTCGCCGACGGCGCGGCGGTGAGCTCGTTCGTGACCGATGCCGCCGACGCCCTCGGCGGGCTCGACATCGTGGTCCACAACACGAGCGCGTCGGCGGGCAAGGGCATCGAGCAGTGGCAGGCGAGCTTCGACATCGATCTCATGCCGTTCGTCCACCTCGTCGAGGCCGCGCAACCGCTGCTCGAGGCATCGGACGCCGCCGCCGTGGTCGCCATCGGGACCACCAACGCCGTGGAGACGGCGCCGCCCGCGGCAGCCAACTCCTACGGCGCGTTCAAGGCGGCGGTCATCCAGTACGCCAGCGCCCTCGGGCACACGCTCGCGCCGAAGGGCATCCGGGTGAACACCGTGTCCCCCGGACCGGTGTGGTTCGCCGGCGGCGTGTGGGAGATGCTCAAGGAGCACCGGCCGGCGCTCTACGACAGCGTCGTCGCCCAGATCCCGATCGGCTCGATGACGACCGACGACGACGTCGCGAACGCCGTGGCGTTCCTCGCCAGCCCGATCGCCGGCCACATCACGGGCGTGAACCTCGTCGTCGACGGCGGCTTCACCAAGCGGGTGCAGCTCTAGTGAAGCCCGGCGGGCGCGTCGACGCGGTCCTCGTGTGCGGCGGCCGGTGGCACGACTTCGACTTCGCCCGACGCGAGCTGTTGACCGCGCTCGGCCGGCACGACCGCGTGAAGACGCAGGTGTTCGCCGACTACGACTCCCGCGGCGCGCTCGACACCGCTGACGTCCTCGTGACCTACACGTGCGACGTCCGGCCCACCGACGACCAGCAGACCGAGCTCGAGGCCTTCGTCGAGCGCGGCGGCCGTTGGCTCGCGCTGCACGGCACCAACTCGGCCATCGACGCGCCGGCGGTCTTCGGTTCGGGCGAGCCGTTCCGCACGCCTCGGGTCATCGATCGGATGACTCGCGTGCTCGGCAGCCAGTTCCTGGGTCACCCACCCATCACGCCCTACATGGTCGAGGTGACGGATGCCGACCACCCGCTCGTGCGTGGGATCACGCCGTTCGAGGTGACCGACGAGCTGTACTGCAGCGAGCTGCACGGCCCGCTCGACGTGCTGCTGCACACGCACTACACGGGGGCCTTCGACGGCTTCGAAGAGGGCGACTGGCCCGACGACGACCCGCGGCCGGTGCTCTACGTCAAGGGCGGCGTCTGCTACTTCACGCTCGGCCACTGCCGCGGACCGCTCGACATGCAGGAGTTCGTCGACGAGTACCCGCGCGTCGAGCGCGGCTCCTGGGACGTCCCCGAGTACCGCACGATCCTCGACCGGTGCATCGCATGGGCGGCCACCGGTTCCTTCACCGACACGGAGGCCACCCTTGCCAGCCGCTGAACCGACGCGCGAGCAGCTGCTCGACCTGCACCGCCGCATGGTCCGCATCCGGCACTTCGAGGAGGAGGCCGGGAAGCTCATCGAGAAGGGCAAGGTGCCCGGCGCGCTGCACCTCTACGTCGGCCAGGAGGCCGTCGCCGCCGGCGTCATGGTGCACCTCACCGACGAGGACCAGATCACCTCGACGCACCGGGGGCATGGCCACCTCGTGGCCAAGGGCGGCGACTTCAAGGCGATGTACGCCGAGCTGTTCGGCAAGGCGACCGGTTACTGCCACGGCAAGGGCGGCAGCATGCACGTCTCCGACCTCGACCTCGGGATGCTCGGCGCCAACGGGATCGTGGCCGGGAGCATGCCCATCGCCGTCGGTGCCGCCTTCGCCAACAAGTACCGCGGCAACGACCGCGTGACCGTGTGCTTCTTCGGCGACGGCGCCTCCAACGAGGGCGCGTTCCACGAAGCGGCGAACATGGCCGCGCTCTACCAGCTGCCCGTGCTGTTCCTCTGCGAGAACAACCTCTACGGCGAGTACACCCCGCAGGAACGTCACCAGTCGATCGTCGACGTGGCCGACCGGGCGTCGGGCTACGGCATGCCCGGGCGGGTCATCGACGGGATGGACGTGCGCGAGGTCTTCGCCGTCGCCGGCGAGTGCATCGACGCCATGCGCGCGGGTGGCGGCCCGGCGATGCTCGAGTGCAAGACCTACCGGTACTACGACCACGTCGGCGTCACGGGCATGCGCATCAAGTACCGGGAGCAGGCGGAGGTCGACGAATGGTGGCTCCGTGACCCGATCCCCCTGTTCGAGCAGGTGCTGCTCGATGAGGGCGTGCTCGACGACGCCGGCCTGGTTGCGGTGCACGACGAGGTGCTCGCGGAGGTCGCCGAGGCCATCGCGTTCGCCGACGCGAGCCCCGAGCCCGACGTGGCGAGCCTCACCGAGGACGTCTACACCAACCCGATCACGATCGGAGTGCCGGCATGAGCGAGCGAAGCGAGCGAATCATGAGCACAGGCTTCGTGAGGCGCCCTGGCGCCGAACAGTTCACTGGTGCTCCTTGCAACACGACCACTGGAAGAGATCACGAGACGCTGATGGTGCACCAGTGAGCGCCGTGTCGACCGAAGTGCGCACGCTCCCGTACGTGCAGGCCGTGCCCGAGGCGCTCCGCCAGTGCATGCGTGAGGACCCCGACGTCTTCGTCGCGGGCGAGGACGTCGCCCGCTTCGGCAGCGTGTACGGCACGACGCGCACGCTGTTCGAGGAGTTCGGCGAGCAGCGCGTCGTCGATACGCCGATCTCCGAGGCCGGGATCATCGGGCTCGCCGTCGGCGCCGCCGCCGTGGGCCTACGACCCGTCGTCGACATCATGTTCATGGACTTCATCGGCTGCTGCATGGACCAGCTCGTCAACCAGCTGGCGAAGATGAAGTACATGTTCGGTGGGAAGGCGACGCTTCCCGTGACGGTGATGACGTCGGCAGGCGCGGGCACCAACATGGCGGCCCAGCACAGCCAGAGCCTCGAGGCGATGCTGTGCCACGTTCCCGGCCTCAAGGTCGTGATGCCGTCGAACGCGCACGACGCCAAGGGCCTCCTCATCGCGTCGGTCCGCGACGACGACCCGGTGATCTTCATCATGCACAAGCTGATGCTGGGTGCGACCAGTGATGTGCCGGAGGAGCCCTACGAGGTGCCGATCGGCGTGGCCAACGTCGCCCGCACGGGCACCGACGTGACGGTCGTTGCCCACGGCGCGATGGTCGGCCATGCGTTGGCCGCCGCCGACGAGCTGGCGGGCGAAGGCATCTCGCTCGAGGTGATCGACCCCCGCACCCTGCAGCCCTTCGACCTGCCGACGGTGCTGGCATCGGTGGCCAAGACGCACCGGGCGCTCGTCGTGCACGAGGCGGTGCGCTTCGGCGGCATCGGCGCCGAGTTCGCCGCCGCCATCGCCGAACACGGCTTCGACGACCTCGACGCCCCGGTGGCGCGCATCGGTGCCCCGTTCAGCCCGGTGCCGTTCAGCCCGGTGCTCGAGCAGGCCTACCTGCCGAACGCGGCCGACATCGCTGCCGGAGCGCGCGCCCTCGTGGGCCGCTGAGCCGGCGATGCCCACCGAGGTCGTGATCCCGAAGCTCGGGATGACCATGAAGGAAGGGACGGTGGTCGAGTGGGTCGCGCCCGACGGCGCGACCGTCGAGCCCGAGCAGGTCCTGTTCGTGCTCAGCACCGACAAGCTCGACGTCGACATACCCGCCGAGACCGCCGGCACGTTGCGCCATGGCGCGCCCGCCGGCACGACCCTCCCGGTGGGTGCGGTCGTCGGCTGGGTGCTGGCCGGCGGTGAGGCAGAACCCCCTTCCGCCTCACCGCCGTCGCCGCTGGCGGCGCCCGCCCGTCGGACGGTGGCGTCGCCGTACGCCCGGCGGCTGGCGCGGGAGCGCGGCGTCGAGCTCACGGGGGTCGCCGGCTCGGGGCCACGCGGCCGCATCGTCGCCGCGGACGTGCCGGCCATCGTCGCCGAACCGCGCGTGCTGGCGACTCCGCTCGCGCGCGTCGTCGCCGACCACGCGGGCATCGACCTCCGCGTCGTGAACGGCACCGGCCCGGGTGGTCGCATCACGAAGTACGACGTCACGTCCACGGGCACGGCCGACGTCGTCCCGCTCACCGGCATGCGCAAGCTCATCGCCGATCGCATGCACGCCAGCCTCCGGGACATGGCCCAGCTGACGCTCGGCATGGAGGTCGACATGACCGACGCCGCCGCGCTCCGGCGGCAGTTGGTGGCCGAATGGGAGGCCGACGGCGTCAAGGTGTCCTACACCGACCTCGTCTGCCGGGCCGTCGCCAAGGCGATCGTCTCGCACCCCACGCTCAACGCCAGCATCGAGGGCGACGTCATCCGGCGTCATCCTGACGTGCACCTCGGGATCGCGGTCGCGGTCGACGACGGCTTGCTCGTGCCGGTCGTGCGCGACGCCGGCACCCGGTCGCTGTCCGACCTCTCGGCGGAAGCGGCTCGGCTCGCCCGCGCCTGCCGCGACCGCACCGTCGGCATGGACGACGTCGCCGGGGCGACGTTCACCGTGAGCGCGCTGGGATCGAACGGCATCGACTTCTTCACGCCGATCGTCAACCCGCCCAACGTCGCCATCCTCGGCGTGGGACGCGTCCGCGACGGCGTGGGGTGGAACGTCGATGTCCCCGTCAAGCGCCAGGTGATGACGCTCAGCCTCACGATCGATCACCGCGCCCTCGATGGCGCGCCCGCCGCCGCGTTCCTCTCCACGGTGCGCGAGCTGCTCGAGTCGCCGTACCGGCTACTGGTGTGATGACCGACGTCGCCATCATCGGAGGCGGGCCCGCCGGCTACGCGGCCGCGCTGGCCGCCGCCCGCCGCGGCGCCTCGGTCGTCGTCGCCGAGCCCGAGCGTCTCGGTGGCACGTGCGTGCACTGGTCGTGCATCCCCACGAACGTCCTCCTCGCCGCGCTCCACGTCTCGCTCGATGCTCGGGAGCTCGCGTTCCTCGACGTGCTCGACGCCGGCGACGACGTCAGCATGCCGCGTCTCGGCTCCCGCCGCGAGTCGCTCGTGCGCCTGCTCGCGGGCGGCATCGAGCGGGCGCTTCGCAACGCCGGCGTGACCGTGCTTCCCGGGCGCGGGACCGTCGTGGCGGGTGGGATGGACGTCGGCGGCGAGCTCGTCGGAGCCCCGTCGGTGGTCGTCGCCGCGGGTGCCCGTTGGGAGGTCCCAGAGCTACCCGGCATCGCCGCCGACCGCATCTTGACGGCCGACCTCGTGCAAGGGCTGCTGGCCGCGCCCGCGAGCGCGCTCGTGCTCGGCGGCGGCCCGGCGGCCACCGCGTTCGCCGTCGAATACGCGTTCCTGCTCGCCGGGCTCGGCACGTCGGTCACGCTCGCGTCGCCCGGAGCATCCGTGGTTCCCGCGCTCGACCCCGATCTCGATCCGGCCGTCACCGAGGCCCTCGAGACGCTCGGCATCGACGTGCTCCGCGAGGCCACCGTCGTCGGCGGTGCCCCGGGCAAGGTCACCGTGGCGCACGCGGGTGGTGAGTCGGTGGTCGCCGCCGACGTGGTCGTCCTCGCCGACCGGCGCGTGCCCCTGACCGACGGTGTCGGTTTGGCCGAGTCCGGGGTGACCGTGCGCGAGGGCGCCGTGGTCGTCGATCGCTCGTGCCGCACCAGCGCGCCGGGCGTGCTCGCCGCCGGCGACGTGACCGGCGGGTGGATGACGACGGCCGCCGCGCTCCACACGGGCGAGGTCGCCGGAGCGGTGGCGGCCGGCGCGTCCGCGGTGACCCGGCTGGCCAGCATGCCGCACGTGCTGCACACGCTGCCGGGTGTCGGGTGGATCGGCGAGTCGGAGGCCGCGCTGCGAGCGAAGGGCGCCGACATCGGCGTCGCGGTCGTCGACCTCGCGGCGAACGGGCGCGCCGTCGCCCTCGGCGGACGGGGCGGCTACCTCAAGCTCGTCGCCGATGCGTCCACGGGCGAGCTGCTCGGCGTCCACGTCGTCGGGCCCGATGCCGCCGAGCTCATGGCGGTCGCCGGTACGGCGATGCAGGCGGAGCTCACCGTCGCCGACGTGGCCGCCCTGGTGCCGTGGCACCCGACGCTCACCGAGTCGCTCGTCGACGCCGCGAAGCAGCTGGCCTGACGTGGACTACGAGGACGTCACCGTCTACGGGTTGGGCGCCGCCGAGGAGACGGCGCTCCTGGTCACGCAGCGCGAGTGCACGTTCACGTGGACCAACCGCGAGGGCTGGCCGGTCGGCGTCACGATGAGCTTCGTCTTCGTCGACGACCGCTTCTGGCTCACGGCCAGCGGCCAGCGCAAGCGCATCGCCGCCGTGCGGCGCGACCCGCGCGTCAGCATCGTCGTGAGCAGCGCGGGTACCTCGTTGCCGCCGAACCGGACAGTGACGTACAAGGGTCGCTGCCGCGTCCACGACGACGAGACGACCAAGCGGTGGTTCTACCCGGCGCTGGCCGCCGCCCTGCATCCGAGCGACGCCGAGCGGGCCGAGGTCTTCGCCCGCTTCCTCGACTCGCCCCGGCGGGTCGTGCTCGAGGTCGAGCCGGTGCAGCGCATCGGCTTCGACGGGACGAAGATGAGTGCGGCGACCACGGCCGCCGCGTGGGGAGGGAACGATGCTCGACCATGAGACAGGCGTGGGGCTGGCCAAGCGGCTGCTCGCACTGCACGAGTCCGGTACCACCGACCAGGCGCCGTCGACCTACCGCATCCCGACGTCGCGGTACGTCGACCCCGATCGCTTCGCCCTCGAGATGCAGCGGATCTTCCAGCGCGTGCCGTTGCCGCTGGCGCTCTCGTGCGAGCTGCGGGAGGCCGGCGCGTACAAGGCGCTCGACGCCGCCGGCGTACCGGTCCTCGTCGTGCGGGGCGACGACGGTGCCGTGCGGGCCTTCGTCAACAGCTGCCGCCACCGCGGCTCCCCCGTCGTGGGTGATGGGTGCGGGAGCGCCCGCCGGTTCACCTGCCCGTACCACGCCTGGTCCTACGACCGCTCGGGGTGCCTCGCGGGCGTGTACGGCGAGGAGTCCTTCGGCCCGATCGACAGGGAGACGATGGGGCTGCTCGAGCTGCCGTGTGCCGAGCGCGCCGGGTTGGTGTTCGTGACGTTGCGCTCCGGTGCCGGCATGGACATCGACGAGTGGCTGGGCGACGTGGCCCCCGAGCTCGCCATGCTCGAGCTCGACCGGTGGCACGTGTTCTCGACGCGCGAGCTGCCCACGCCCGCCTGGAAGGTCGCGTTCGACGGCTACCTCGAGAGCTACCACTTCGCGTCGCTGCACCGCACGACGATCTTCACCCAGAACATGAGCAACCTCATGGCCGTCGACAGCTACGGCCCGCACCAGCGGACGCTGTTCGCCAAGCACTCGCTGCCGACCCTGCGCGAGCAGACCGAGGACGAGTGGGATCCCACCCAGCATCTCGGCTCGGTGCACACGATCTTCCCGTGCCTCGCCATCGCCGGTGGCTGGCGCGACACCGCGCTCGTCTCGTTGCTCCTGCCGGGACCGGCCGCGCACGAGTCGCGCACGATCCAGACGTTCCTCACCCGCGAGCCCGTGGTCACCGACGAGCAGCACGCCCTCGCCGACAAGGCCAACGACTTCCTCTACGCCGCGGTGCGCGACGAGGACAATCCCATCGGCCTCGGCATCACCCGCGCCCTGCGCTCGGGCGCCACCACCGAGCTCGTCTTCGGGCGCAACGAGCCGACCCTCCACCACTTCCACCGCTGGGTGGACCGCCTCGTCAACGACTGACGCGGACGCCGAGGTAGAGGTCGGCGATCGCCGCTGGCCCGCCGAGCTCGGCGAGCGTGCCGCTCCCCACCACGCGGCCCTGCTCGAGCAGATAGGCGCGGTCGATGACCTCGGCGACGAGGTGGGGTGCCTGCTCGACGAGGAGGATGCCGACGCCGCGCCCCCGGATGCGGGTGAGGCCCTCGACGAGCCGGTCGGTCAACACCGGCGCGAGCCCGGCCGACATCTCGTCGATGAGCATCACGGTGGGCGACGACATCAGGGCCCGGCCGATCACGAGCATCTGCTGTTCGCCGCCGGAGAGCGTCCCCGCCCGCTGGCTCTGCCGCTCACCGAGCCTCGGAAACAGCTCGTAGATCTCCTCGATGGCGGGCGGGTGGGCCGAGCCGAGCGCACCGGCTTCGAGGTTCTCCCGCACCGTCAGCGGCTTGAACACGTGCCGGCCCTCGGGCACATGGGCCAGGCCCAGCCGGGTGCGCTTCCAGATCGGCGCCCGCTCGACAGCGCGTCCGGCCAGCCGCACCGACCCCGAGCACACGGGAAGGGCACCACAGATGCCGCGCAGCAACGTGGTCTTGCCGGCGCCGTTGCGACCGAAGCAGGCGACGATCTCGCCGGCGCCCACCTCCACGGTGACGTCGCGCAGGACAGGAGCCCGCGTGTAGCCGCCGTGCAGGCCCTCGACCGTGAGCGCCGCTTCGCTCACGCCGCGCT
>Ga0070671_100003024_pt1 | contig 13093 bp, 14 predicted proteins | sample KBSS73metaG_FD_65341 | JGI IMG/M metagenome (GOLD analysis project Ga0070671, IMG submission 65341) | Switchgrass rhizosphere microbial communities from Kellogg Biological Station, Michigan, USA - KBS S7-3 metaG | ecosystem: Host-associated > Plants > Roots > Rhizosphere > Soil ...
TCCCCATCACGTGGTAGCCGCCGTCCACGTAGAGGACCTCGCCGGTGATGCCGCGCGCGGCGTCGCTGATGAGAAACACGCCGGTATCGCCGACTTCCCCGGCTTCGGTGTTGCGGCGCAGCGGCGCGCGATCGCGATACACGCCAAGGATGTCCGAGAAGCCGGAGATGCCGGCGGCGGCGAGCGTCTTCACCGGGCCCGCCGAGATCGCATTCACGCGGATGTTCTGCGGTCCCAGGTCGGACGCCAGGTAGCGCACCGAGCACTCGAGGGCGGCCTTGGCGACGCCCATCACGTTGTAGTTCGGCAGCACGCGTTCGGCGCCGAGATAGGTCAGCGTGAGCAGGCTGCCGCCCTCGGGCATCAGCGGCTGCGCGCCGCGCGCGAGCGCGACGAGCGAGTAGGCGCTGATGTCGAGCGCCATGCGGAACGCCTCCCGCGTCGTCTGCGAGAACGGCGCGGACAGCGCCTCACGCGGCGCGAAGGCGGCGCCGTGGACGACGAAGTCGAGACGGCCCATCGTCTCGCGAATCTTCGCGAACAACGCGTCGAGCTGATCGTCGGCGGCGACGTCGCACGGCAGAATCTGCGATTCGCGGGCAAGCGTGCCGGCGAGCTCGCGGACGTTTTCCTCGAGACGCTCACCCTGAAAGGTGAGCGCGAGATCGGCGCCGGCTTCGGACGCCCGCTTCGCGATCGCCCAGGCGAGCGATCGTTTGTTGGCCACACCGAGGACGAGGCCCTTCTTGCCGGTAAGGGTCATGGCGGATCGCTCAGGACGGTCGTGAATCGGATCGCGCGGGACGCCAGCCGGGGCGCCCCTCGATCAGCGGCCCTTGTTGCCGCGCCGCTGCTGCTGGTTGGCGCGGTTGCCGGGCTGGCCGCCGCCCCGGTTGGGATGCGGTCCGCCGCCCTTGCCGTGGCTGCGCCCCTGCGCGCCGAACGGCGATGGCTGTCCGCCGTGGCCGAAGCGCGGCATCGCGTTGCCGTTGCCGCCCTGGCCGTTTCCGTTGCCGTAGCCGAAGCCCTGACCCGGCGGGCGCTGTCCCGCCGGACGCGGGAAGCGGCGGAACTTGCCGCGGGCGTTGGCCGCTTCGTGCACCGTGAACGTGGGAATGGGACGCGGCTCGCGCTCGGCGCCTTCGACCTTGGGCAGCGTGGCGCGGATCAGGCGCCGATGGACGATCCCTTCATCGGCGGGATCGCGCGGTTCGGCCGGTGGACCCGGCGGCGCGGCAGCGATCGCCGGCGGAGCAGCGCTGGGCGCCGGAGCCGGACGCACGAGGGTCGGCGCAGCGGCCGCCGCGGGCGCTGCGATGTCGATGACCGGGGGTTCGGAGACGGGCTGGGGGCGGGGGGCGTCGGCACGGGCGAGGGCGGGACGAACCGGGGCAGCCGGTCTGGCCGCCGGCACGGCATCGTCGGGTGTCCCGTCGGTGACGTTGTCGAGCACCTGCTGGTAGAGGGCCGACGTCCCGTCCTTCCTGGTGCGCCTCACCGGCAGCTTCCCATCCTTGTAGGGATGCTCGAAGTCGCAGGTGGAGCACCGGGTCTGCTTGATGGCGTCATCGACGATCGCCGCGATGGCGTGGTTGCTGAGGAGGCGGCACCGTGAACAGTAATCGTCCACGACGTCGCCGAGCCGGAGCCGGCGAGGTTGCATCAAATCCCCCGAAAAGGCGTTTCAGTAGCGGCGCTCGTCATGCGCCCGGCGTCTCACGAATCGGTCTCATCAGGCGGTTGGTGGCCTGGAAGGTCGAAGCACCCATGGCAAGGGGCTCGAGTCGGCCCATACGGAAATGGGCCCGGCGAAGGTCGATCGATAGTAGCAGACGCGGTCGGGCCTCGCAACCGCCCCGACCGCCGGGGCAATTCACGTAGACTCCCGGGCACCCCATGTCCCAGCCCCCGACCCCAGCCGCCATTCTCCAGACCGGCCTCGCCTTCTGGCCAGCCAAGACCCTCCTCAGCGCGATCGAGCTGGGCCTGTTCACCGAGCTCGCCGCCGGCCCGCAGGGCTACGAGGCCCTGCGCACCCGGCTCGGGCTGCACGCACGCTCGGCGCGCGACTTCTTCGACACGCTGGTCGCGCTCGGCTTTCTCACCCGCGACGGCGATCGCTACGCCAACACGCGCGAGACCGACCTGTTCCTCGATCGCGGCAAGGCGTCCTATGTCGGCGGCATCCTGGAGATGGCCAACGCCCGTCTCTATCCTTTCTGGAATCACCTGACCGACGCGCTGAAGACAGGGCTGCCGCAGAACGAGGTCAGGACCGGCGGGGCCGCGACGTTCGAGACGCTCTACGCCGACCCGGCCCGGCTGAAGCAGTTCCTCGAAGCGATGACCGGCATCAGCCGCGGCGCCAACATGGCCATCGCGCGACAGGTGCCATGGGCGTCGTACCGCACCTACGTCGACGTGGGGACGGCCCAGGGCGATCTCGCCGCCCAGATCGCCCTGGCCAACCCGCATCTGACCGGGCAGGGGTTCGACCTGCCGCAGGTCGGGCCGATCTTCACCGAGTACGTCGCCGGGCTCGGCTTGAGCGACCGGCTGTCGTTCGCCGCCGGCAGCTTCTTCACCGATCCGCTGCCCAGGGCCGACGTGGTGCTGATGGGCCACATCCTGCACGACTGGAACCTGTCAGAGAAGAAGATGCTCATCGTCAAGGCGTATGAGGCGCTGCCCAAGGGGGGCGCGCTGGTCGTCTACGAATCGATCATCGACAACGACCGATCGAAGAACGCGTTCGGCCTGATGATGAGCCTGAACATGCTCATCGAGACACCGGGCGGCTTCGATTACACCGGCGCCGACTGCGAAGGCTGGATGAAGGACGCCGGCTTCACGTCGGCGCGCACCGAGGCGCTCGTCGGGCCCGATTCGATGGTCGTCGGCATCAAGTAGGCGCCGCCGAGGGCGGCGCGCGGAGGGCGCGTCTCATGAGCGCAGTGCGTGTGCTGGTGGGCACCCGGAAGGGGGCCTTCATCCTGTCGTCGGACGGCGCCCGCCGAAGCTGGGAGGTCAGCGGGCCGCATTTCGCCGGCTGGGAGATCTACCACCTCAAGGGATCGCCGGTCGATCCGGACCGGATCTACGTCTCGCAGGGCAGCGGCTGGTTCGGCCAGCAGATGCAGCGATCGGACGACGGCGGCCGGACGTTCAACCCGATCGGCAACGCGTTCCAGTACGACGGCGTGCCGGGAACGCACCAGACGTTCGACGGCACGCCGCATCCGTGGGAGTTCAAGCGGGTGTGGCATCTCGAGCCGTCGCTGAGCGATCCGGACACGGTCTACGCCGGCGTCCAGGATGCCGCGATGTTCCGCACCACCGACGGCGGCGCCTCGTGGCACGAGCTGTCCGGACTGCGGACGCACGGATCAGGGTACCGGTGGCAGCCCGGTGCCGGCGGCCTGTGCCTGCACACCATCCTGCTCCATCCGTCGAACCCGGGGCGCATCGTGATCGCGATCTCGGCGGCGGGCGCGTTCCGCAGCGACGACGGCGGCACCACCTGGAAGGCGATCAACAAGGGCCTGGTGTCGGACGGCATCCCCGACCCGGACGCCGAAGTGGGCCATTGCGTCCACCACATCGCCAGCCATCGCTCGCGGCCCGACGTCCTGTTCATGCAGAAGCACTGGCACGTCATGCGCAGCGACAACGGCGGCGACGTCTGGACCAAGGTGAGCGGCAACCTGCCGACCGACTTCGGCTTCGCCATCGACGTGCACGCGCACGAGCCCGAGACGATCTACGTCGTGCCGATCAAGAGCGACTCCGAGCACTTCCCGCTCGACGGCAAGCTGCGCGTCTATCGCAGCCGCACCGGCGGCCACGAATGGGAGCCGCTGGCGAAGGGCCTGCCCGAGAAGGACTGCTACGTCAACGTGCTGCGCGACGCGATGGCGGTCGACACGCTGGACGCATGCGGCATCTATTTCGGCACCACCGGCGGCCAGGTCTATGCGTCGCCCGATGGCGGCGATTCGTGGAGCGCGATCGTGCGGGACCTCCCGCCGGTGCTCTCGGTCGAGGTCCAGACGCTGCCGTAGGAATCCGAGCGCCATGGCCGAGATCAGCGTCGTCCTGCCGCAGCACCTGCAGACGCTGGCGCGCGTCCCCAGCCGCGAGGTGTCGATCGCGGTGGAGGGCGTGGTGACGGTGCGCGCGATCCTCGACGGGATCGAGGCGCGGTTCCCGCAGCTGCGCGGCACGATCCGCGATCACGGCACCAACAAGCGGCGGCCGTTCGTGCGCTTCTTCGCCTGCGAAGAGGACTGGTCGCACGCTTCGCCCGACGATCCGCTGCCGGCCGCGGTTGCCGAGGGACGCGAAGCGTTCCTCGTCGTCGGCGCGATGGCGGGCGGGTGAGCGGTCCCGCCACGCGTCCGGAACGCCTCGCCACTCTGCTCGCCCTTGCGCTCGCGGCGGCACTCGCGTTCGGGGGCTGCCTGCCGACGTCCACCTCGCCCGGCCACGACGGACCGGGGCTGCGCACGATCGAAACGGGCGGCGGCGCGCTGCCGTTCGTGTTGATCCACGGCTACGGCTCGTCGGCGGCCGAGTGGATCCCGTTCACCTACACGATCCGGCTGCCCGCCGGACACCGCTTCGTGCTGCCGGATGGGCCGGAGACGACGGTGCCGCCCGACGGTCCGCGCGGCGGGCGCGCGTGGTGGCGGCTCGGACTCGACGCGTATCGGCGGCCGGGCGACGGCCTGCCCGACCTGTCGCGCGCCAACCCGCCGGGGCTGGCCGCGTCGGACCAGCGCATCCGCACGCTGCTCGCCGACCTGGCGGCCAGGGGCGGCTATCCGCGCCAGCGGCAGATGCTCGCCGGCTTCTCGCAGGGCGCGATGATCGCCGCCGACGTCGCGTTCACCACCGACGAACCCATCGACGCGCTCGTGCTGCTGTCACCGACGATGGTGAACGAGGCGGCGTGGCGCGCCGGCATGCCGCAGCGACGCGGCCTGCGCGTCTTCATCTCGCACGGCCGCCGCGACACGATTCTGCCGTTCGACGCAAGCGATCGGCTGCGGCGGGCGATGCTCGACGCCGGACTGCGCGTCTCGTGGTGCCCGTTCGACGGCGGCCACGACGTGCCGGCCGAGGTCGTGAGCGCCCTCAACGCGTTCCTCGCCCAGCCCTGACCTGGCCGGACGGACCCGACTACAGGGCCTGACCGGCGGCTCGGCCAATCGCCTCGATCGTGTTCCTTTCGTCGCCGCGATCGGCGACGTCGGTGACGCCGTGCTTGCGCGCGCAGCTGGCGCAGCAATAGACCTGTCCCTCGCTCTCCACACCATGTCCGATGACGCGGCACGCGCAGTGTGCGCACTGCGGAGCCAGCTTGTGGATGGCACACTCGAAGCAGTCGAACGTGTAGGTGACGGACCCCCACCGAATCTCGAAGCTCTTGTCGTAATCGTTGCCGCAGACGTCGCAAGTGGCCATGGTCCACCTCACTTCGTGCACGCTCGGTGCAAGCCCCACGCCACTCAGGCGATTCCCTGGCCATCCTCGACCCCTGGCGTGCCCGTTGCACGGGCCGGTGATGGAGGTAACGATGATCCACACCCGTTTGACCGAGACGTTCAGGTTGGGCGGTCTCGCCCTGGCCGCGGCACTCAGCTTCTCGTCGTCGTCCGTCACCGTCGAGGCGCAAAGCCGCCAGCCGATCGAGCGGCTGCTCGCGACGTCGGTGAACATGTCCAACGTCGGCGCCGCCAATGCCGGCCGCATCGAGATCGTGATCGAGCGCTGGTCGTCCGAGCGCGAGCGCGACGAGCTGATCGCCACGCTGAAGGAGAAGGGCTCGCAGGCGCTGCTCGACAAGCTGCAGAAGCTGCCGCGCGTCGGCTACATCCGCGACGCCAACGGCGGCTCGGTGGGCTGGGATCTGCACTTCGCCCGTGAGCGGAAGCTCGACGACGGCGGCCGCCAGATCGTGCTGGCGACGGATCGGCCGATCAGCGCCTGGGAGGCGTTCAACCGGCCGCGCTCGTCCGAGTACGAGTTCACGCTCGCCGACATCCGCTTCAATGGCGACGGCAAGGGCGTGGGCAAGCTCGCGGTCGCCGCGAAGATCACCAGCAACCCGAAGACCGGCGCGATCGAGATCGAGAACTTCTCGAGCGAGCCCGTCCGTCTGACCGACGTCACGTCGGACCGCCCGCTGAAGCGCACGTCGCAGCGGTGAGCCTGAAATGGCAACGCCGCGGTCCGGCTCCATCGAGCCTCGCCGCGGCGTCTGTCATCGCATCGGACATCCGCGCCACGCGCGGGTCCGGATCCCAACATCCTTCAGGTCACGCGACCCGGCATTGCTCCGCGAACTCGGGCGCTTCCTCCTTCAGGTACGCCTCCGAGCAGAGCGCCCGCGCCCACCAGTAGGCGTCGTCGGGCGGCATCGATCCTTCCTTCAACCGCTGCACCAGCGCCGTGGACAGGCTGCGGAACTCGTCGAACTCGAACGACAGCGTGTGCTGGCGGGGGGCAGGGCTGTCGGTGGTCGAGTTGGTGAAGGTGAGGTGTGTGGCCATGGTGTGCGCTCCCGAGGTCGCTGCCGGGGAATGAGCAAATTGCGCGCCAGGCGTCGAGGGGACAGTTATCCGCTCTATCGGTCTGGCTTCGCACCCTCGACAGTGGGACCAACGGCCCAGATCCCGTGTCAGCCGTCTTCAGATGTGACGGCCGGCGTTCGGAAGAGTTTCGAGGCGCGTTGGAAAGGGCGAGGTGCCATGGAATACCTGATCAGCGTGGACATCGACGCACCGCCGGACGTCGTGTGGCCGGTCATGAGCGACGGTGAGCGGTGGCACGAGTGGACCGCCTCGGTCACCAGCGTGAAGCGGCTCGACAAGGGTCCGCTGCGGATCGGCAGCCGCGCGCTGATCCGGCAGCCGCGCTTCCCGCCGGCCGTGTGGACGGTCACCGCGCTCGAGCCGGGATGCCGCTTCGTCTGGAAGTCGGGGATGCCGGGGATGTGGGTCCACGGCGACCACTCGGTCGAGGCGATCCCGACCGGGACGCGCGCGACGCTGCGGCTGACCTACGAAGGCGCGCTGGCGCGTCTGCTGGGCCGCATGACCCGCGGCATCACGAACCGCTACCTGGGGATGGAGGCGAGCGGGCTCAAGCGGCGCAGCGAGGAAAACGCTCGCGCCGGAGTCAATGTGTCCTGAGCCAGGTGCGCGCGTCGTCGAGCGCGTCGGCGACGGCGGCGGGTGACGTGGACTGCGGCGTCCGGCGCGCCTCGACCGAGCGGCGCGCGGTCACTTCGAGGACGTCCTCGCCGAACAGCTCGCTGTAGGCGCGCCAGTCGTCGAGCGTGAGAGTGGCGAAGCTCAGGTCGCGCTCGATCAGCGACCGGACCATGCCGGCGACGACCTCGTGGGCCTCCCTGAAGGGCATACCGCGTCCGACCAGGTAATCGGCGACGTCGGTGGCCAGCATGAAGCCGCCGGCGGCGGCGGTCGTCGCTGCACGCTTCAGCGTGAGCGTTTCCACCACGGCGGCGGCGGAGATCAGCGAGCCGATGACGGTGTCCTCGGCGTCGAACACCGCCTCCTTGTCCTCCTGCAGGTCCTTGTTGTAGCCGCTCGGCAGCCCCTTCATCGTGGTGAGGAACCCGGTCAGCCGGCCGATCGCGCGCCCGGCCTTGCCGCGCACCAGCTCCATCGGATCGGGGTTCTTCTTCTGCGGCATCAGGCTGCTGCCGGTCGAGATGCGATCGTCGAGATCGATGAAGCCGAACTCCTCGCTGCCGAAGATGATGACGTCCTCGGCCAGCCGGCTGACGTGGACCATGCACAGCGACACGGCGTGGAGGAACGACGACACGAAGTCGCGATCGGCGACGGCGTCCATGCTGTTGGCGACGACGCGCGAGAACCCGAGGCGCGCCGCCAGCGCGCGCACGTCGATGCCGTAGGAGTTGCCGGCAATCGCGCCCGAGCCGAGCGGCAGCGCGTCGGCCTCGCACGAGACCGCGGCGATGCGCTCGGCGTCGCGGCGGAACGCGGCGGCGTGCGACAGGAACCAGTGCGCCGCGAGCACCGGTTGCGCGCGCCGCAGATGCGTGTAGGCGGGCATCAGCGCGTCGCCGGCCTGTTCGGCCTGGGCCACGAGCGCCGCGACGACGCGCACGATCAGGCGATCGATCGCGGCCAGCCGGCGGCGCAGGTAGAGCCGCAGGTCGACGCTGACCTGCTCGTTGCGCGAGCGGCCGGTGTGCAGGCGCTTGCCGGCATCCCCGACGCGCTCCACCAGCTGGCGCTCGACCCACGCGTGGACGTCCTCGTCGTCGCCCTGCACGATCCGGGGATCCTGGCGCACGGCGTCGAGCAGCGCGGTCAACGCGCCGTCGATCGCGGTGTGCTCGTCGGCGGAGAGCACGCCGGCAGCGCGGATCGCCTCGGCCCACGCCAGGCTGCCGGCGATGTCGTCCTCGACCAGGCGCTTGTCGAACGGAAAGGACCGGCCGAAGTCGAAGACGTCCTTGTCGGGCTCGCCGCTGAAACGGCCGGACCACAGATTGCTCATGAGCGGATGATCGATCGGAATGGCGGACGCGTCAGGCGTCCGGCTTGACCCGGCAGGCGCCCTTGAACAGCTCGAGGCGCACGCTGCCGGTCAGCGTCTGTTGAGCGTCGCCGACGAACGCCGAGATCGCCCGGCGCGTCGGCGAGAACCACTTGCCGCGCCGCACCAGGCTGCGGAACGCGACGGCGAGCTGCTGCTTCAGGTCGACGAGCTCGGCCGGCCACAGGCGCCGCTCGAGCGCGTCGTAGGCGAGGCCGAGGACGAGGACCGCGGGTGCCTCGCCGACGTGGCGCGACGCCGCGTCGTAGGCGGCGGAGTACGGGCCCGCCATGCCGTCGAAGCGGCCGACGCCGTGCACGCCGACGATCGTGTCGAGGCTGTCGAGCAGCTCGATGAACGGCAGCCGCACCCCGTTGACGCTCACCGGGATGCCGGCCTGGAAGGCCAGCTCCAGCGTCGCGGGCGTCTCGGGCGTCGCGCTCCGTTCCCGCGTGACGCGGTAGAGACGATTGGCGATCTCGGCGTGCGGCGCCAGGCGCTGCTCGCGGCCCACGATCGACACGCTGGGCGCCGGCTCACGGGCTTCGGCCTCGGCCGCTGCGTCCGGATCCATGAGCGAGGCCGGCCAGACGAAGCCGCCCGTGCCCGGGCGCGCGGTCTGCGCCAGTTCTTCCAGCTGGGCGTGCAGGCTGGCGTCGTCGTGGCCGCCGCCATGCGCGAGGAACGTCGCGTTCTCCATCGCCGCGACTTCGACCAGCGACTTCACGACCGCGGCCAGCCGCAGCTCGCGCGCCAGGGGCACGCCGCCCTGCTGCGCGCCGCACGCCTTCAGCGCCGGCAGCAGGAACTCGAGCGCGAGCGCATCGCGCACGTCCATCACGTGCGCGCGCACCGCACCGGCTTCGAGGGCGGCCTCGCGCACGCCATCCAGATCCTGCCCCTGGCCGAGGTCCAGCGTCAGCGTCACCACCTCGTCGCCTTCGACCTCGACGAGGTGGCGGACGGCCGCCGCTTCCACCGGCCAGCCCGCGAACGCGAACGCGATCCGGGTCTTGTCAGCCATTGACGGCCTGTCCTCGTGGGCTCACCCAGGCGTCGAACCGCGCGGCCACCGCCAGCGCCTGCGCCGGATCGCGGGTCACGACGAGGATGGTGTCGTCGCCGCCGATGGTGCCGGCGATTTCGGGCAGCCGGGCCCGGTCGATGTCGACGGCCAGGTTCTGGGCCCGTCCCGGATCGGTGCGCAGCACGATCAGGTTCTGGATGACCTCGTACGAGCGCAGGAATTCGCGCGCGGTCCGTCGCAGGATCGTTTCCGCGGTGGCGGCCGGCCGGGGGTCGGGGCCCGGGGCCTGGTAGCCGCCCGCGGACCGCTTCACCAGGCCGATCTCCTTGATATCGCGCGACAGCGTCGCCTGCGTGACGTCGATGCCCCGCTCCAGGAGGCGCTGCCGGAGCGTTTCCTGGTTGGCGATCTGCTCTCGCCGGACGAGCTCGAGGATGGCGGCTTGCCGTTGAGCTTTCATGCGTGGGCTGGCATCACTATACATGCCGGACGCGCCGACGTGCGCTCGCCAGAATAGCAGACAAGCCTTGGCAAGTCAGCGACTTTCCTGTTGACGGCAGGAAACTTGCCGATGTATAAAGATAGTTCGCTCTGCATAGATATGAGCGCGCAAGGGGACTCGCGCGTCGGGTCGGATGGGTATCGGGACGAGATGAGCCGAGAGACGGACCAACGAATCGATGTCGCCCTGGTGGGCGCCACCGGCTATGCCGGCCAGGAACTGGTGAGGATCCTCGCCCGCCACCCTGGCGTCCGCCTCACTGCCGCGCTCGGCTCGGCCTCGATGGAAGCCCCCCGCAAGCTGCCGGCGCTGGCGCGCATCTGGGACGGCGAGGTGCTTCCCTACGCCCCGGATCGGATCGCGCCCTCGGTGAAGGCCGCCTTCCTCGCCCTGCCCGAAGCCAACGCCGCCGAGACCGCCCCCGCGCTGCTCGCGCGCGGCATCCGCGTGATCGACCTGTCGGGGGCGTTCCGCCTCCGCGACGTCTCCGCTCGGGGCACGCACTATCCGAAGACGGCGACCCTGCCGGCCGGCACCGTGTACGGCCTCGCCGAGCTCGATCGCGACGGCCTCGCCTCCGCGCAGCTCATTTCCTGCCCGGGCTGCTACCCCACCGCCGCGCTCCTCGGCCTCGGTCCGCTCGAAGCCGCCGGCCTGCTCGAAGGGGACGTCATCGTCGACGCCAAGTCGGGCGTCTCCGGCGCCGGCAAGGCGCCGACCGAGCGCACGCACTTCTCCGAGAACCACGGCAGCGTCGCGGCCTACGGTCTCTTCTCGCACCGCCACACGCCCGAGATCGAGCAGGCGCTGGGCGGCCGGCCGGTGACGTTCGTGCCGCACCTGGTGCCGCTCGACCGCGGCATCCTCGAGACGATTTACGTCCGCGTGAAGAAGGGCACCACGAGCGCCGACATCGCCCGCCGCTTCGACGCCGCCTACAAGGACGCCGCGTTCGTCCGGGTCACCGGCGACCGGCTGCCGGAGATCAAGCACGTCGCGCACACGAACTTCTGCGACATCGGCTGGAAGCTGGATGAGGCGACCGGGCGTCTGATCGTCGTGAGCGTCCTGGACAATCTGATCAAGGGCGCCGCCGGTCAGGCGGTGCAGAACTTCAACCTCGCCTTCGGGCTCGACGAACGGACCGGCCTGCTGTGATGCACCGGAGCAGCGACCTCACGTTCCTCAAGCTCGGCGGCGAGCTGCTCGAGCCCGGCGCCGGCCTCGACGCCGTGCTGACGTCGATCGCGGCGCTCGCCGGCCACGGCCCGCTCGCCATCGTTCACGGCGGCGGCCGCGAGATCGACGCGGAGACGGCGCGGCGCGGCGTCCCGAAGCAGTCGGTCGAGGGCCTGCGCATCACCGACGCCGCCACGCTCGACGCCGTCGTCGCGGTGCTCGCCGGCACGGTGAACACGCGGCTCGTCTCGGGGCTGGTGTCGCGCGGCGTCCGCGCCGTCGGCCTGACCGGCGCCGACGCGCTCGTCGGCTTGTCGACGGTGGCGCCGCCGCACCGCACGGCCGACGGCCGCTCGGTCGATCTCGGCCTCGTCGGCCAGCCCGAGTCGGAGCGGACGCCGACGCTGATGGCCGACCTCGTCCGCCTCGGCTACGTGCCGGCGCTGGCCTGCCTCGGCGTCACCGAAGCCGGCCAGATCCTGAACGTGAACGCCGACACGATGGCCGCGGCGCTCGCCGCTGGCCTGGGGGCGCGGCGCCTGATCATCGCCGGCGGCACCGCCGGCGTATTCGACCAGCAGGGGCAGACGATTCCCCTGCTCGATCTCGAGGGCATCGATGCCCTCATCGGCGACGGGACGGCATCGGCCGGCATGATCGCCAAGCTGCGCGCCTGCCGCGCCGCGCTCGACGCGGGCGTGCGCGAGGTCGCGATTGTTCACGGGCGCGATCCGCAGGGCCTCCGCGAGGCCGCCGGCACGCGCATCACGATGGAGAAGGTCCATGTCCAGCGGAACGGTTGACACCACGGCCACGAGCGACATCCAGGCGCGCGAAGCGCGGCACGTCCTGCAGACGTACCGCCGCTTCCCGGTGGCGTTCGTCCGCGGCGAAGGCGTCCGCCTGTTCGACGCCGAGGGCCGCTCGTACCTGGATCTGCTGTCGGGCATCGGCGTCGCGGCGCTCGGCAACGGCAGCTCCCGCATCGCCGACGCCATCGGCGCCCAGGCGCGCGAGCTCGCGCACACGTCGAACCTGTTCTTCCATCCGCTGCAGGGCCAGCTCGCCGATCGCCTCACCAGCGCCTCCGGTCTCGGCCGCGCCTTCTTCTGCAACAGCGGCAGCGAGGCCAACGAGGCGTGCCTGAAGTTCGCGCGGCGCTACTGGTACACGCGCGGCGAGCCGCGGGCCGAGTTCGTGGCCTTCGATCACGCGTTCGCCGGCCGCACGTTCGGGTCCCTCTCGATGACCTGGGACGACCACTACCGCGACCCGTTCCAGCCGCTGCTCGGCGGCGTCTCGTTCGCGCCGACCGACGATCCGTCGGCGCTCGAACGGCTGGTCACGACGAAAACCGCCGCGATCATCGTCGAGCCGATCCAGGGCGAGGGCGGCGTGCGGCCGATTTCGCCGGCGCTGGCGCGGGCCATCGAGCAGGCCTGCCAGCGGACCGGCGCGCTGCTCATCGCCGACGAGATCCAGTGCGGCCTCGGCCGCACCGGCGCGATGTTCGCGTTCCGGGCACTCGGCCTGACACCGGACATGATCTCAGTCGCCAAGGCGCTCGGCGGCGGCTTCCCGATCGGCGCGGCGCTGGTCGCCGACACCGTCGCGGCGACCATCGCGGCCGGCGATCACGGCACCACCTACGGCGGCAACCTGACCGCCTGCCGCGCCGCGCTGACCGTCCTCGACGCGCTCGACGGCGGCCTGCTCGATCACGTCGCGGCAATGGGCCCGATCTTCGAGCGCGGCCTGCGCGAGATGGTCGCGCGGCTCGGCATCGACGC
>Ga0070671_100003026_pt1 | contig 13087 bp, 9 predicted proteins | sample KBSS73metaG_FD_65341 | JGI IMG/M metagenome (GOLD analysis project Ga0070671, IMG submission 65341) | Switchgrass rhizosphere microbial communities from Kellogg Biological Station, Michigan, USA - KBS S7-3 metaG | ecosystem: Host-associated > Plants > Roots > Rhizosphere > Soil ...
TGGGAGAGATCACGCCGGAGGCCGACCCGAACGGGCGCAGAGAGGCGCTGCGCCAGCGGCACGGAGAGCTGGTGGACGAGCCCGCGTTTCGACGGGGGTTCGCGCGCGGCTGTCTCTACCGGGACTCGCGGCTCTATTACCCCGAGATGTCCTAGACACGCGCCGCGGAAGCGGGACGGCGGCGGCGCACCGAGGCGCGCAGCGGCGCGAGGAGGCGCGTCCCTTCGGCCGTGAGCAGGCCCATGCGGGCGGCCCGCCGGAGATCCTCGAGCGCGGCGCGAAGACGGCGCCGCTCGCGCGCGGCTTCGGCCCGAAGCAGGCCCGGCGCGAGCGCGGCGACGCGCCTCGGTGAGGCGGATCCGGATGCTCCCAGGCCCGCCGTTACGGCTGCCACCCGCGTGAGCAGCTCCGCGCGGAACGCGAACGTATAGGCCGCGTGGAGGATCCCCCGCGCCGGTCGCGGGGCGCGCCTCCAGGGTGACCAGAAGCGTGGCGCTCCTTCCTCCAGGGCGGACGCGGGCACCAGCCGTCGGCGGCGCTCGATCGCATGCAGGCGGTGGTGCGCGGTCTCGTGAAGGAGATCGTCGGCCAGATCCACGATCGACTTGCCGCGCAGATTGATGAAGGAGACGCCGGGCCGCGCGGGGAGCGAGAAGGAGACGAGACCCGGCTCGGCCAGCGGAAGGACGAGCCGCGTCCGCCGCCGGGCCTCCGCGCCCGCTTCGGGCCAGGCCGCGTCGAGAAGAGCGAGGGCGCGCCCCAGCCGGCGCGCCGACCGCTCCGCGCCGGGCCGATCGCGAACGGCGCGCAGGCGGGTGCGGTCCGATCGGAGCGGAGGCCCTACGACGATCGCCGTTCCCGGGATCACCGCGCGCGCGCGCAGCGTCCCCCGGCGGTCGACGAGCCACCGAGTGCCGGGCACGGCGAGCTCTCCCGGCGCAAGACCTTCTTCGGGATCTCCCGGATACCGCGCCGCGAGCCGCGCGAGCCGCCTCGCGGTAAGGCCCTCGAAACGCCGGACGGCGGAGCCTTCGACCCGCCTCGCGGTGAGGCCCTCGAACCGCCTCGCGGTGAGGCCCTCGAACCGCCTCGCGGTGAGGCCCTCGAACCGCCTCGCGGTGAGGGCCTCGAACCGGTCGCGGTTGCGTGACCCCGCCTCGAGCGCCGCCTTCTCGATCTCCAGCACCTGGGCGCGTGCCCGGGCGGCGCGCAGGCACCGTGCGGCGAAGTCCTTGGGGAGCCGCCCCCCCGGGACGATCACGGGGAGCATCTCGGAGCGCGCGACGAGGTCGAAGAGCGCTTCGGTGGCGGGGCCGAACGCCCCCCGCTCGCGCCGGGCCGCGCGCGCGCGCCGCTCGAGGAGGCGGCGCGCCGCGTCGGCGTTTCGCCAGGCGAGCCGCTCGCTCTCGAGGGGACGCGGCGGACGGACGAACGCCGGAGATCCCGGCGCGCGTCCGTCGAGCAGTGGGAAGGGAAGGGCCGGGCCGGAAGCCGTGCGCTCGGCCCGCACCGGCCTAGTTGCTGGCGACCTTGTTCACGATCACGTCGTAGGCCAGAGACTCGCCGTACTTGTTGAAGGTGACTTCCTTCGGGGCCTCGGGGAGCTTCTGCTGGAACGGCGTCTTGGCTCCCTGCACCCGCAGCGGGATGCGGTATTCCTTGCCGGACTTGCCGACGACGGTGATCGGCACGACGGCGGTGAAGTACTGCCCCTCGAGGAGGTCCTTCTTCGTTCCGATCAGCACCCGCTGATCCACCGTGCCCTGCAGCATGTACTTCTGATCCTCGGTCTCGCGCACGGAATAGTTGAAGGTGTACTCGGGATTGCCGACGCCGCGCAGCCACTGGTCGAAGAAGAAGTCCATGTTCCCGCCGAACGACTTCTCGGCGACCCTCTGGATGTCCCGGGTCACGATGTCCTTGTTCTTGAGGTCCTGCGCGAGCGTCTTGAGGAACTTGAAGAACTTCTCGTCGCCCCACGTCATCCGCATGACGTGGAACGCGTACGGTCCCTTGTTGTAGACGGCGGCGGTGTAGCCGCGGCCCAGGTGCCCGGCCCAGACCACGCTCGCGTCCTGGACCGAAGACTGAAGATCGGAGTTCAGAAGAACGCGTCTCCAGTCCGCGACCTTGTCCTGGTACGCCGCCTTGTCGTCCTTGCCGCTCTCGAACTCCACGAAGAGGGCCGAGGAGTACTCGGCGAGGCTCTCGACGAACCAGTAGTTGCCGTTGTTGTGGTTGGGGATGAGCGATCCCCACCACTGGTGCGCCACCTCGTGCGGGACGACCTCGCGGTTGAACTTGCTGAGATTGGATCCGCCGACCTCGCCCGCGACCCCCTGGGCGGCGAAGGTGCCCTCGCCCAGGTAGATGAGGGACGAAGGGGACTGCCCGTAGAACTGTCCCAGAGGATCGTTCACGAGGTCGAGCTTCCCGTAGGGATAGTCGACGCCGTAGATCTCGCGATAGAGGTTGAGCGAGTTGGCCGCCTGATCGGCGAGGAACTGGATCCCCGACGGCGTGATCGGGAGGACGTCGCGCATGCGGACGCCCACGCCGCCCTCCGAGCTGGTGAAGACGGGGATGCCGCTCTTGTCCACGTGGATCCTGACGGGGATCTTCGTGCCGTCGGCCTTCTTCGCCTCGACCTTCGATTCCATCTCCGTGTACTCGCCGTAGGTGATCGAGGGGAATTCGACGGGGCTGTCGGCGACCCACTCCGTGATCCTGACGTCTCCGTCCACGCGGTCGGAGATCTTCTTGCCGATGCCGAGCGTGGTCTTGCGCGCGGGCACCTTGATGGTCAACTTGAAGTCGCTGATCATGTCTGTGAAGCGCACGAAGGGCAGCCATCCGAAGCGGTCCACGTACGAGAAGGTCGACGTGAAGTTGTAGATCGCCGCGCTGTTCGAGAAGGACATGTGCAGCGTCACGGGCGTCTTCGCGGGGACCGGCTTGGGAAGGATGACGAGCCCTCCCGCCTGAGCGGTCTTGACCCACGTGAGCGGGTTGCCGTCCGCGTCCTCGATCGAGTTGACGATCATCTGCGGATTCTTGGATTCCTTCTTTTCTTCTTCCGTCTGGCGCAGGCGCGAGATGAAGAAGGGGATCTCGCGGAGCTCGCGCTTCGTCACGAGCTTGAACGTGACGTCGGCCTTGAGCATCTCCGGATCCTCGAGCCCTAGCTCGACGGTCCCGTTCAGGCCCACCAGATCGCAATCGCGCGCATCGGGGTCGTCGCGCCGTTCCAGATCGTAGGGATTGACGCCGCTCTTGAGCGTCTCCTCGGAGTAATAGTTGTACAGCGACGCGATGCTGGGGAACGCCTTGTCCAGGCTGTAGCCGTAGAAAGTGACCTCGCGCATCTCCCAGTTGTCGTACGAGAGCCCGGCCGCTTTGTCCGGGTTGTCCTTCTGGATGAAGATGCTGTAGAAGCGCCGATCGGGGGACACGGGGCGTCGATAGCCGACGAAGGGGCTTTCCTTGCGGTTCTTCTTCGAGTTCCTGATGCTCTCCTCGAACTTGCTCCTGAGCTTGGAGTCGGTGATCGACGACGGGTCCGTCGTCGGCTTCGCATCGGCGTTGTCCGCGAGGCCCTTGAAGGCGGACCCGAGGATCTGATCGCACGAGATCGGGTCGCAGTCGATGTCCACGTACTCGGGCTTGAACAGGACGTCGGCGGCGTTGTCCCGTTTGAGCTTCTCGTAGAGCATCTGGTCTTTCTTGTCGGGGGGCGCGTATTGATACGTGAGCCCCTCCGCGACGAAGGTGATCGACTCGACCTTGCCCTGCCGGTAGCTCTTGAAGAGCTGGCCGCGCCCGCCCGAGACGGTGAGACCTTCCCGAATCAGGCTGACCGACTCGAAGCGATGGATGGTCTTGTCGACCGCGCGGCGGTACAGGTTGTTGTAGGAGTCCTGCAGATCCTCGGAGTCCACCTTCCACGTGTTCTTCCCGGGCTCCCGCTTGAGGGTGACGAGGTAGCGCTCGGTGAGAAGCGTGTCGTCGTCCTTGAGCGTGTCCTTGTGGAGCGTGGCCTGGTAGGTGTTGTTGTCCACCTTCTTGAAGCGGCGCGAAAAGACCCCGCGCTTGTACGCGATGCCGTCGGCGTTCTTCTCGTCGAGGAGCTTGGAGACCTTCTCCCCCATGACCCCCTCGAGAGCCGATTGGATCTCGGGAGGCGTTTTCTCGCCGTAGTCCGCCGGGGCCGCTGCCGCGGCAGGAGCCTTGGCGGCGGGCTGATCCTCGGCCCGTGCGGCGGAGGCGCCCAGGATCGAGACGGCGAGAGCGGCGGTGAGGAGCAGGGCAAGCGGGCGCGGCGACGGCCTGATCATGGAAAACCTCCAGGCCGGACGTGAGAAGACGCCGGCCCTATAGGAATAGACGCACGATACTAGTCGAGTTCCTTACGCGGCGCCAAAGCGTTTGTTTCCCGGACGCGGCGCCCCGCGCTATTCTCCGCCCATGCCGCTTGTCTGGCTCGGCGCCGCGACCGTGCTTCTGTTCGGGGCGGCCTACCTGGTCTACGGACGCCTTCTGGCGGGCGGGCTCGGGCTGGACGACGCCCGCCCCGTCCCCGCGCGCGTTCTGGAGGACGGCACGGACTACATCCCGACGCCTCCGTTCCGGCTCCTGGCGCAGCACTTCAGCGCCATCTCGGCCGCGGGGCCGATCGTCGGGCCGATCCTGGCGGGGCTCCTCTTCGGCTGGGGCCCCGGACTCCTATGGATCCTCCTGGGCTGCGTCTTCATCGGCGCGGTGCACGACATGGCGAGCCTCGCGGCCTCGATGCGCCACGGGGCGCGCTCGGTCGCCGAGATCCTGCGCGAGCACGTCGGGACGCCCGTCTATCTCCTGTTCCTGACGTTCATCTGGCTCGCGCTCGTGCTCGTCGTCATCAACTTCACGGACGTGACGGCGCGGGCCTTCACGGCCGGGCAGCTCGACATCGGGGGCGCGTCGCTCGTTCCGGGGCCTGCCGTCGCGTCCTCGTCGATGATGTACCTCGTCCTGGCGGCGGCCATGGGCGTGATCCTCACGAAGACCCGGGCCCCTTTCGCGGTCGTCGGGACGGCGGGCGCGGCGCTCCTCTTCGCCCTCATCCATTTCGGGAGCGTCCTGCCGCTCTCGATGCCGGGCTCGCTCTCCTACGGGGCGGGGCTGCGGGCGTGGGACGCGGTCATCCTTCTCTACTGCTTCGCGGCCAGCGTCGCCCCGATGTGGCTCTTCCTGCAGCCGCGCGGCTTTCTCGGGGGGATCCTCCTCTACGTCTTCCTGGGAACGGGGCTCGTCGGGCTCTTCCTCGGCGGCTTCCACGCGCAGGGCGCGGCCTTCACCGGCTGGCACGCGCCGAACGGGCAGCCGCTCGTGCCGATCCTCTTCGTCACGATCGCGTGCGGCGCGTGCTCGGGGTTCCACGGGCTCGTCTGCTCGGGAACGACCAGCAAGCAGGTCGCGCGCGAGAGCCATGCCCGTCCGGTCGCTTACGGGGCAATGCTCCTGGAGGGGGTGATCGCCGTGATCGCGCTCTCCACCGTGATGATGGTGGCGCCCGGCGCGGCCCCCAGGGGCGCGGACGGCGCGATCGACACCAACGCGATCTTCGCGGGAGGGATCGCGCGCTTCGCCGGCGTCCTCGGTGTCCCGCTCGCCTTCGGTCTGCAGTTCGGCTTCCTGGCGCTCGCGACCTTCATCTACGACACGCTGGACGTCTGCACGCGTCTCGGAAGGTACCTGCTTCAGGAGCTCGCGCACGAGGTCTTCGGCCGTACGCTGGACCGCTTCTCGGCGACGGCGCTGACCCTCGCCGTCCCCGCCGTCTGCCTGCTGGGCGGCGTCGACTACATGACCGCCTGGCGGATCTTCGGCGCGTCCAACCAGCTTCTCGCCGCCCTCACGCTGCTCGCGCTCTCCATCTGGCTGCGGAGGCGCGGGAAGAACCCCGTCTACATCGTGCTCCCCATGATCTTCGTGATGGTGATGACCGTGTGGGCGCTCGTGCTCGGGATGATGAACTCCGGGAACCCCATGCTGCTGCGCGCCCTCTCGGGGGTCCTGGTCGCGCTGGCGCTCGCGGTCATCGCGCTCTCGGCGCGTGCGTTCCTGCGGCCGGAGCCCCTGAGCGGGGACGCGCACGTGACCGGCGCCGCCGACGCGGCGCCCTTCCAGGCCTGATCGAGGAGACGCCGGAGGAGTCCCGTAAAGAGTCTTGTGAAGAGTCCCCAGGAGGATCCGTCATGACCGTCTCCGTGTTCCGCATCGAGGACCCCTCGTGGCTGTCCAACGCGTACCTCGTCACCGACGCACCCGGGGGCCAGGGCGTCGTCATCGACACGGGCGCGCCGCAAGGGCCTCTGATCGCCGAGGCCGAGCGGCTCGGCGTGACCGTCCCGTGGATCCTCTCGACGCACTTCCATCACGACCACGTGGCCGGGAACGGGGCCCTCGCGCGCCGGTTCGGCGCCGGGATCGGCGCCCACAGGCTCGACGCGAGCCGCGTCCCCGGCGTGACGCGCGAGCTCGAGGACGGAGACGAGATCCGCGCCGGGGCGCTCACCGTCCGCGTCCTCCACATCCCGGGACACACGGCGGGACAGGCGGCGTTCCTGGTCGGTGCGGGGGATGCCTTCGACGATGTCTTCACGGGCGATACGCTCTTCCGCCGCTCGGTCGGCGGATGCGTCGGTCCGGGCGCGACCGGGTTCGCCGATCTGCGCCGCTCGCTCGTCGAGCGGCTCCTCGCGCTGCCGGACCCCGTCGCCGTGCATCCGGGCCACACGCTTCCCACGACGATCGGCGAGGAGCGGCGCGAGAACCCCTTCCTGCGCGTGATGCTCGGCGCCGAGCCTCCGGGCCGCGAACGCTGCCGCGCGCTCGGGCGCCCGGCGACACTGATCGTCCATGCGCGGGACTACGACGGCGGCACGAAGGCCTGGGTCCGCTTCGAGGACGACGGAACCGAGGCCACGGTCCCCGGGAGCCGCGTCGAGGCCGCGTGAGATAATGCGGCCTCACGCCGCAACGCAATATCCGAAGGAGCCGGTTTGGACATTCAGGAGCTGAGAAGCCGTGTGAAGGGCCAGGTCCTCTCCGACGAGGCGACGCGCGCCTCGGTCTCGGGAGACTTCGGCCGCATGAAGGTGAAGACGCCGTGGGCCGTGCTGCGGCCGCACGACGCGCACGACATCGTCGCCGCCCTCGACTTCGCGCGGCGCCACAGGATTCCCGTCTCGACGCGCGCGCAGGCGCACACGCAGACGGGTCAGGCCCTCAACGAGGGCGGGATCCTCCTGGACGTCAACTCGCTCGACAAGATCCTCGAGGTGGACCGCGACGGGAAGACGGCCACCGTCCAGGCGGGCGTCGTCTGGCGCGACCTGGTGGCGCACGTCTTTCCGATGGGCCTGGTCCCTCCGGTTCTGACGAACAACCTCGGCGTCACCATCGGCGGCACGCTCTCCGTCGCGGGACTCGGCGTCGCGTCCTTCCTCCACGGCGCTCAGGGCGACCACGCCCTCGAGCTCGAGGTCGTCACCGGCGCCGGCGAGATCGTGACCTGCTCGCCCGAAAAAAACCGCGACCTCTTCGACTGCGCCCGCTCGGGGCTCGGGCAGTTCGGGATCATCACGCGCGCGAAGATCCGCCTGCGCGCGTGCAAGCCGAACGTGCGGATGGTCTTCATGCTCTACGACGACCTCTCCGTCTTCATGAAGGACGCCGTGACCCTCATGGGCGAGCCGCGCGTCGACCATCTCGAGTCGTGGTGCGTTCCCTCGCCGATGGGCTTCAAGACGATGCCGGGAGGCGAGAAGCAGGCCTTCGCGCAGTGGTTCTATCCCCTGCACGCGACGATCGAGTACGACGGGGCGTCTCCCGACGACAACAAGCTGCTCGCGGGACTCTCCGCGTACAAGGTCGTGCACCGCGAGAACCGCGCGCTCCCGGACTTCCTGAACCGGCTGGAGCCCCTCTTCGTCGTCTGGCGGCGGATGGGCTACTGGGCGAACACGCATCCATGGATGGAATGCATCCTTCCCTGGGACACGGCCGAGGGGTACGTGAACGCCATCCTCTCCGAGATGCCTCCCCAGGCCCTCGGCGGGGGCCATATCCTCCTCTGGCCCTCGTCCGGCAAGACCTCGCAGATCCCGCTCTTCATGCGCCCGCAGTCGGACTGGGTCATGGGGTTCGGGATCCTCCCGGGGATACCTCCTCAGTTCCTGGACCTCGCCCTGCCCAGGCTCGATCAGGCCTCCGACCTCTCCATGGCCATGAGCGCGAAACGCTACCTGTCCGGGTATATCCATTTCGACAAGGAGCGCTGGCGAATGCATTTCGGGGACCGGTGGCCGGCGGTGTGCGCCGCCAAGAAGAAGTTCGACCCGGACGGTCTTCTGAACCCCGGCTTCATCGACTACGATTGACCCGGGCGGCGCCGGAGAGACGCGGAAAGAAAAGAAGTGGTCCGGTGCCCGCCGCGGGTGTATGAGACTGTCGTAGGCCGTGCCTTCGGGGGAGGCCCGGTCCGCACCGCCGCCCCGGCGGCGGCCCCCGGTTCGCGACCACCCGGCATTGTGGGAGGGATGCGCGTGCTTCGGCAGCTGCGGCTAGCGCCCGGAATCGGGATACTGCTCGCACTCGCGGCGGGAGGCGTCTGGGCGGGTGTCCCGTCCGCGCCGGTTCCCGCTCCCGCACCCGGGTCCGCATCTGCATCCGCATCCGCGTCCGCATCCGCATCGAAATCCGCATCCGCCCGCGCCTCCGACCCCACGACCTCGCACGCATCGGACGCCGCCGGACATCCTTTCGATCCCGCCGGTCTCCTCGCGGGATTCGACTCCCTCGAAGATCCGGCGGATCGGGCGCTCCCTCTCGTGGGGCGCCCCCGTGTCTTCGTTCCCGGACGCGAAGGGCGCAGGCGCGCGGAGGCACCCTTTCTCGCGGACGCCCGTGAGGGCGAGGCGCGCGAGCGGCTCGGCCCGGAGTGGCGCCTGGAGCCTCTCGGCGCGAGGACCGGAGGCTGGGCCCTGCGGGGACCGGCCGTCCGGCTGCCGGAGGGCGCGGGGTACGCCGCGGTGCGCGGGATCGCGTCGCGCCTTCCGGCCCTGTTCGGTCCCCAGGCGGGCGCGCGCCTCGAGCCCGTGTTCGATCGCGCGTCGGGGGCGAGCGGCGTCGTCCGGATGCAACAGACCGTAGACGGCGCGCGCGTCGCCGGCGCGGACGTGATCGCGGGCTTCGACGCGGACGGACGGCTCACGCTGCTCGCCTCGAGCTACCGCGCGGATCTCGAACCGCCCGAAGGCTCGAGGATCGCCGCTCCCGAGGCGGAGGCCCTCGCGCGCGCGGGTCTCCTCGCGGCGCATCCGGGGATCACGATCCTCGGCGCGCCGCGCTCGGAGCCCTGGATCTGGCCGCGGCCGGACGGAGGCGACGCGCGACTCTGGATCGTCCGCTACGCCACGCGCGACCCGTGGGGATCGTTCGTCGCCCGGATCGACGCGGTCACGGGGACGGTGCTCTCCCTCGAGAACGCCGCCCAGACAAAGGCACGCACCGGCGAGGGGATCGTGTACCGGTCCAACGCGGACTATCCCAATCATCCGCGCGCCGAGAAGATCACGGGCCTTCAGGGGGCGGACGTCGATCCCGCGGGCCATCTCGAGGGCATGCACGTCCGGGTGCTCGACGAGAAGGGGAGCCGCGTTGCATCGAGCAAGCTGCGCTACCTCTACTATCCGTTCGAGGAGTGGGACGCGTTCGACCAGGTGAGCGCTTATTACCATCTCCAGCGCGCGCACGTGCGGTTCCAGAAAACGCTCGGCGTGCACGGCCTGGACTGGTTCGACGGTCCCGAGTCCGTCGCGGCCATCGCCAACGTGCGCAACCTCTGCAACGCCTACTACACCGGTGATCTCGTGGGTGACGGCAAGCCCGGGTTCGCCTTCGGCGACCAGCTGTCCTGCGGCGCATCGATCCAGAACGAGGACTACGCCCGCGACTCCGACGTCGTCTACCACGAGTACACGCACGCGATCGTGGACTGGGAGGGGATCGGCCTCGAATACGCGCCCATGGACTCCTACCAGCGCGCGCTCGCCGAAGCGGACGCCGACTATCACGCGGCCGAGTTCACGGGCGACCCGACGGTAGGCGAGGTGGTGGGGCTCCCGCGCAGCGTCGAAGGCACGAAGACCTATCCCCTGGACGTCGGCTGCTCCTACGGCTTTCCCGAGGAGCACTGCACGGGAGCGATCTGGTCGGGCCTGCTGTGGGACCTGCGCGGAACGGTACGCCGGGCCGAGAAGCTGGAGTTCACGTCCCTCGACTATCTCGTCGATCATCCCGGCGCCTCGCATACGCCGGTGTGGCTCGACTTCTGGGACGCCGCGATCGCGCTCTTCGACGCCGACGAGCACCTGAACGGCGGGCAGAACGCGGCGATCATCTACGGGCTCGCGGCCTCGCGCGGCATCTTCGGTCCCCGGACCTATTCCGGCGACAGCATGGCGTACCCCTACCAGGCGATGGAGCGGGGCTCGCGGTTCAAGTCGATCGGCTGGGTCACCGCCGGGGCGGGGAACGGCGTCCCGTACTACTTCTCGGCTCCTGCGGGGAGCACCGTGTCGATCAAGGTGAAGACCACCGGCGGTCTTCATCCCGACTTCCTCCTGGGGGAGGCCATCGGCTATCCGCTCGAGTACTTCACGGTCGCGTCCGCCAAGGACACGCAACAGGCGACGCTCGTCACGGACCTGCCGGCGGTCGAGGGGCTCTACGTCGTCACCGTGCGCGGCGCCGACGCGACATCGGGGAGCTTTCAGGTCTCGATCGTCGTCGAGAAGTAGAGGGCTCGAGCGCGCGCGGGCGCGCGCGAGCCCCCCGACTCCGCCTTTGCGATCCTAATTCCGGCCCTTGCCGTTCCCGTTACCGTGCCCATTGCCGCCGTGACCGTTCCCATTGCCATTGCCGTGGCCCTGGGAATTGCCGTTCCCATTGCCGTTTCCGTGGGGACCTTTTCCGTGACGCCCACCCTTCTCGGCGACGGCGGCCACGACGGTGCGTCCCCGGCCTCGCGCGCACGCGAGATCATAGGGCGACTCGCCCGCCAGACGATGGCCGACCTGGACGCCGACGAGCCCCTGGATGTCGCCGTCCGAGAGACGGACGGCGTGGCCGCGCTTCTTCCAGTAGCCGTAGGCCTTGCCGTAGGGAGGGCCCGGGTCGCGGTCGATCCCGACGAAGACCACGTCCGGCTGCACGTGGACGCGCTGGAAGACGTCGCACCACGGGAGTCCGCCGATGCGCAGGTTCACGATGACGTTGAGCGGCTGACCGGACGCGCGTGACAGGAAGAGCGCGACGGGCAGGTCGGACTCGAGGTATCGCATGTGCGGCAGGACCGGCTCGATGACCGGACGGGGGACGCCGAAGTCAAGGACGACGCGATTGAGGAAGTATTGGTGGTCGTCGATGACCCGCGCAGGGTCGAACAGGAAATCGAAGCGCGAGCTCGCGCATGCGGGCGCGGCCGCGCCGAGCGCTGCGGCGGCGAGAAGTGCGACGGCGAGGATCCGGACCTTCATGATCGCTCCTTCTTCGGGGTTCTGGACGGACCGTACGGACGCGCCGGGGGTGGACCGGGCCGCGAGCGGCCCTCTACTAAAAGTCTAGGCTCCGCAGCGGCCGAGCACCACCTTTACGGGCCCACTGGACGGAAAAACGGCGGTGCCTATATGTATTGAGAAGCTTTGATGATGACCCCCGGGTATACGAGAACCGTGATCACGCCTCAGGGGCGGGAGACGTTCCAGGTCCTTTTGGATACCGAGGGAGGTCGCTGGGTCGCGCGCATCGTGACCCTTCCCAATCGGATGTGGGTCGAGCCGGGGGGGCGCGTGGCGCTGAAATTCTTCGGAGCGACGCGCGAAGCGGCGGAAACGGCGGCCGCCGGCTTCATCGAGAGCGAGCGGGTTTCGCGGGGAATGCGCGCGGCCGGACCCGCGGAGCCGGGAGCGGTCGCGGTGGGGCGGATCACGCTCGCCCCTCGGATCGTAGCTGCGCCGGACGCCGCGTCGCCTCGCGTTCTCCACCGGCTTCTCGTGCGCTTCGGGGGGGAGCGTCCCGAGCTTCCGGGCGTGACCGCGAATCTCTCGGAAACGGGACTCTTCATCATCACCGGCCAGCCGCGGCCCATCGGCGCCGGAGTCGAGATCGACCTGCGTTTTGCGCAGATCCCCGTCTTTCTCGGCGGTGAGGTGGTCTGGATCAGCCCTCGGCGCCGCGACGGAAAGAGCGTCGGCTTCGGGGTCCGTCTCGTCCGGCGCCCCGGCGAGTACCTGGAGCAGCTGCGAACGCTCTCGGCCCCGCGCACGTCCGGTTCCTGACGAACGCGTCATTGTGTTTCCTCAATGTACGGCGCCTCTCTCCCTCAAATGAGGGTTCTTCCCATTCCTGTATGAGGGTATACCCCTAGTCGCTGCCGCCTCGTGCGGTCCGATTGTGGGGACGCGTGGGTCCGCATAGTGGAAAGAGGACGCGGGCAGTAAAGAAAAGAAACGGGCGGCGCTGGACTGTCTTTTGTGGATCGGCTATAGTCCTGGCCTTCTCCCTGTGCTGTTTCGCTCCCACGATCATTGGGCTGGTGGTAGAACTCACAAAGGGGTAATACCGTGAAGACAGGCAATCGCAACGTGTCACACATGACCACCGAGATCCGAGCCATGCGCCGTTCCGTTTCCAGTCTCGACCGATCGATCCGTCGTTTGGCGCCGATGCTCAAGGCCATGGCGCTGACGAACGGATCCAACGGCGTCGGCCGCCGCCGTCGTCCGCGTCTCAGCGCCAAGCAGCGCGCCGCGCTGAAGATCCAGGGACGCTACATGGGGTTCATGCGCCAGCTCCGCCCGAAGCAGAAGGCCGAGGTGCGCAAGATCCGCGAGAAGAGCGGCGTGCTGGCCGCGGTCAAGCGCGCGGAGTCGCTCGCGCGGGCGTAGCGGCAGGCTTCACTTCCGTCAGGCTGATCGTCGCCCGAGGGCCCCAGCCGGGGGACGAGGGACGCATCCGCCGCACCACGAACTCCACCGCACGG
>Ga0070671_100003027_pt1 | contig 13082 bp, 14 predicted proteins | sample KBSS73metaG_FD_65341 | JGI IMG/M metagenome (GOLD analysis project Ga0070671, IMG submission 65341) | Switchgrass rhizosphere microbial communities from Kellogg Biological Station, Michigan, USA - KBS S7-3 metaG | ecosystem: Host-associated > Plants > Roots > Rhizosphere > Soil ...
ATCGAGACCCTCGAGCGCATCAAGCTCCTTCGCGATCTCCGCAAAGGCGAGTACGACGTCCTCATCGGCATCAACCTCCTCCGCGAAGGCCTCGACTTACCCGAGGTCTCGCTCGTTGCCATCCTCGACGCAGATAAGGAAGGCTTCCTTCGCTCGCAGGGTTCGCTCATCCAGACCATCGGACGCGCCGCCCGGCATCTCGAAGGCCGCGCCATCCTCTACGCCGATAAGATGACCGAGTCCATGCAACGCGCCATCGACGAGACCAACCGCCGTCGCGAAATTCAAGAGGCCTACAACGAAGAAAACGGCATCACACCCCAGTCCGTCATTCGTCCGACCGACATGACGCTCGCCGGAATCCTCAAGGCCGACTACGCCGACCTCACCGAAGAGACCGGCGACATGCCCGACTTCGCCACCCAGCAGGAGCTTGACGTCTACATAGGCAAGCTCGAATCCGACATGCGCGAAGCCGCCAAGAAATTCGAGTTCGAAAAGGCCGCCAAGCTACGCGATACGGTCAAAGAACTCCGCACGAAAGAGTTCCTCTTCAGTTAGCGATGCGAATCGCCAGCCTTCAACCTTCCGTCACGCTGACGCTCAGTGCGCTTGGCCGCCTCGACCTGCTCTGCGGCCACACCAAATACTGTGTTGAAGCACTACCTGAACTGGCTGAACGGCGGCTTCCCATCCTGGCCGACTCCTGGACCACGACAACCGACGAGCTGACGGCAATCGCCCCCGACCTCGTCATCGCCTCCGTCCCCTATCGCCTCGAATCACTCGCCGCCATCCTCAAGGCTGGATTCGCCGTCCTCGCGCTCGCACCACACAGCCTCTCCAATGTCCTTCAGGACACCCACCTCATCGCACGACAGGTGAATCGCACAGCAGAAGCTGAGCTCATCATCGAAGCCTTCGAGCGCGATGTCGCGTCAGTCCGGTCTATCGCAAGCAATCTGCCCACCCCAACCGTCTACTGCGAGGAGTGGGGCAAGCCTCTCATCCATTCGCAACCTTGGATCGCGGAACTCATTACTGCGGCAGGTGGCGCATTCGTCGGCACTCCAGGTATCCAGACAACGCAGGAAGCCATAGCTACGGCGGACCCTGACATCCTTCTATTCGCATGGTGCGGAGCCGGGGATCGCGTCCCCCTCGAACGCATCGTCGTTCAGCGAGGCTGGCAACATCTCCGTGCTGTCCGCAATCATCGCGTTTATTGCGTTCCGGACGAATACCTGAATACGCCTGCCATTCCGTCGCTCACGAGCGGACTCGCCCATCTTGCCAGCGCAATTCACCCGCAGCACTTCCCGTTGGCACCTCGGCTCGTTACCATTGCTTACTGACTCAGCCATATCCAAGGAGTCCGAAATGTTCACTGCGGATGGCCTCATCACCAAGCCAAGTCCCTACTCTGTGTCGGAGACCCTCGATCGGCTCGAAACTCTTCTTCTCGCGAAGGACGTCACCATCTTCGCCCGCATTGACCACGCAAGTGAAGCGGCCAGGGTCGGCCTTTCCATGCCGCCCACACAACTTCTCATCTTCGGCAATCCAAAGGGCGGCACTCCCATCATGCTTACCAATCCGCTCTCCGCGATAGATCTCCCGCTCAAGGCCCTGGCATGGCAAAGTTCTACCGGTGCGGTCTCTCTATCATGGACCGACCCTCATTTCCTTCAGCAACGCTTCGTTCTTCCAGAGGACGTCATAGCGCCCCTCGAGAGTTTATCCACGCTGATTGAACAAGCGATTTCACCATGAAACACATGGGCTCTTCAGTGCATCAAAGAAGGAGCCGTACGTTAATCAGGTGAAGTTGAAGAAGTGATGCATACCGAGCACCAGCACAATCCAACGACAGAACACGCAATCCTCCTCGTAGACGACGATCCCGACATCCGCTCCCTCATTCGCACCTTCCTCGAGCACGAAGGTTATCTCGTCTACGTATCAGGAGACGCAGATCGCGCGGCGCAGATCTTCCGTAGAAGGGGGGGCATGGATCTTTTGATCACCGACTACTCGATGCCTGAACGAAACGGAGTCGACCTGGCTCATGAGTTGCTTTCCATTCAACGCAATCTTCGCGTGCTCGTTATCTCTGGCCTTCTCATGGATGTCGATGAGATGAACCAGATCGAGACCGGAGGACTCAAGTTCCTTCCCAAGCCATTTTCCCTTCCCCGTCTTCTCTCAGAGGTTCACAATATATTGCACCCAGTTTCTCACTAGGCCTCTGCTACTCTAACCGCGTGAGACTTCTGACCCGCCTCCTCTTTCTTCTGCTTCTGCTCGCCTTTGCCTTCGGCCTCGTCGTCTACGGCAACTACCTTACCCTTCCCACCCACAACACCGCAGCCACACACTTCGACACCATCGTCGTGCTCGGCACTCCCTCGAAGGTCGATGGCACTCCATCGCCCGAACAGCGCGAACGTGTCCTCGAAGGCGTGCGCGAATACAAGGCTGGCATCGCCCCGCACATCATCATGACCGGCGGTCCCGCACACAATCACTTCGTCGAGGCCCACACCATGGCCGAGCTCGCTGCCTCGCAAGGTGTTCCCGTCGCTGACATCCTCGAAGAAGGTCAGGCACAGAACACCGTCCAGAACATCTACTACTCGTCGCAGATCATGCATCAGCACGGCTGGTCCTCGGCCGAGGTCGTGAGCTCGCCATACCACTTAGGCCGGACATCGCTCATCCTGAACACCCACGACCTGCGCCAACCCGCTCTCTCCATCGACTGGCGGACGCACGCATCCCAATGGCCCCCCGAATCTGATCTCCACCACAAGGTCGCTCTCTACTCCGTCGAAGCCTGGCGATGCCTCCAACTCCGCGTGCAGGGCTTCCCCTCATCCCGATTTCTGCCTGTCGCTCCGGCAACTTCGCACTGATCGGCAAAGCCCCTTCAACCGGTAAGTCCCACAAGCTATGAGACCACCCGCTTCGATTTCATTTACAGTTAAAAGATGACGCAAACGTCGAAGGTCGACCTTGTCGGCGTCGGGTTAAATGCCACAGACACCGTAATCCCGCTCTCTGTCTTCCCCTCCCCCGGCTCAAAGGTCGAGTTTGGTGCATCCAGAATTCTCCCCGGCGGACAGACCGCAAGCACCGTAGTCGCCTGTCAGCAGTGGGGCCTCAACACCCGCTACGTCGGCAAGATCGGGGACGACAGCGCAGCCGACCTGCATCGCAGTGAATTCGACCGACTCGGCGTCGAAGCACATCTGCTCGCCGTGCCGTCCTGCCCCAGCCAGCAGTCCTTCATCCTCGTCGACGCTGACGGCGAACGCACCGTGCTGCATCGTCACGACGATGCCCTCGCACTCCACGCCGACGAACTCGACCGCAGCTGGATCATCAATGCCCGTGCCCTTCACATCGATGGCTGGGACACCGCCGCGGCAACCCGCGCAGCCCGCTGGGCACGCGAGGCCGCCATTCCCGTCATCGCCGATCTCGATGAACTTTACCCGGGAATCGAGCAGCTATTGGAGACCGTCGACTACCCAATCGTAAGCCGTGATTTCCCCACTCGCCTTACGGGGGAGCCGGATCTCGAGACCGCTCTGCGCGTGATGTACAGCCGTTATGGTTCCGTGCTCGTGGCAGCCACACTCGGTCACGATGGCGTCCTCTCCTGGGATGGCAAGCACTTCCATCACGCCTCCGCCTACCGGGTTCCTGTAGCCGATACAACGGGCGCGGGCGATATCTTCCACGCCGGCTTTATCTTCGGTCTGCTTCAGGGTTGGCCGCTGGAGCGCCAGCTCGACTTCGCCTGCGCCGCCGCAGCTCTTAACTGCACAGCAGTGGGTGCCCGCGGAGGCATCCAGAGCGTCGAAGCAATCGAAACTCTCATGAAGTCAGGCACACGTTACCAGGCCGAGCCATTCGCTTCCGCCGCAGTTCCCGTGCGACTCTAGCGCCAGCTCACCGCAAGGTGCCACCGCACATCCCGGTCTCCGGCCTTGCGCAGTACCCGTCTGTACTCCAGCAGCTCGCCCAGTACCTGCTCCCCTTCTGAGCCAAGCTGCTGTGGTTCGTGCTCGAGCGCAGTCACGAGTGCCTCCACCGTCGCCAGCCCGTCAGCAGCCGTGTACCACTGCGGCGGCGGCAGGCGATTCATCAGCTCACGATTCCCTGCACCCTCTTCAATCAGCAGCGACATCGAGTTCTCGTCCGCCGAGAAAAACTCAATCAGCGGTCGCACACCCAGCCGGAGCGCAAGCCTCTCCACCGCGTCCTCGTTCCGGGCCAACGCGCGCCCATTCACGAAGATATCGAAGCCTGGGTCCTCGCCCTCAACCACGATGTACATCGAGGCAGCCATCTCAGCAGTTTACCGCCACCTGCCTGTGCGAAACAGACTTTAGCGCAGCGTCAGAACCTCTTCGTCTACCTGCCGCCCCTCCAACAACATCCACACTGCGCCCCCCGCAAGTAAGACCATTCCCACCACCAGCCTGCCCGTTACCTCCGGCCCCAGCAGCACAAACCCCTCCATAATCGTCACCAGCGGTATCACTAGAAACCGCGCTGAAAAGGATATCGGATCGATCTTCCGCAAAAGCCAAACCGTCAGCGCTGCAACAACCGCTCCGACACCCCAACTCCACGACACACCACTTGCAAGATCACGCCAGCTCAAATCGAGCGAACCAACGACACCACACCAAATGAATAGACAGACCGCGTTGGAAACTCCCACAATGGCAAGCGCCTCCATCACGCTTACCCTTCGCAGTAAGCGATATATCCATACCCCAGCGCTCGCTACGAATACCATCGCCGTCCCAATCTCTATCAACGCCGCCCACCCACGCGCAGACATCGGTAGATTGAACGGGAGCAGAAGGAGCACCCCCGCCAAACCCATCAACGCCGGGATTAAGTTCCTGATCCCATCAGGCTCCTGCGAGACGGCTCCCCACACCAACACCACGACAACAGGAGCCAGCGCAAACGCGACTGCAATGCTCGTCTCCGGCGCATACTCCTTCGCATGAACCGTCAACACCAACGGAACCGCAAAGAACGTCACACTCCCCGCCGCGATCTCAGCACGCAGCGTCCAACCACTCCGTTGGCTCTTCAACCCACCCATTGCCATAGCAACAACAGCCATCACAGCAAAGGCCAGCCCCTGCCGCTGCAACTCCGGCAGCCCCCCACCCGACGTAGGAATCAACCAGCCCGAAGCAGCCCACAAGCACACCGCCGCGAACGCTGCCCACACCTTCCACCTCATCGATCCGCTCCGCAAAACAGAAGAGCCACGCGCATGCGTGGCTCTCTGGTTCGTTCTTTGGATGGACTAGCGATTTCCGCCGCCCTGGTGCGATCCGCCCGATCCTCCGCCGGGACCACCGCGACGACCGCCGCGGCGACGACGACCGCCCGGACGGCGCTGGCCACCAGGAGCACCCTGACCGCCGCCCTGACGCGGAGCGCCCTGCGGCACCGCATCAACACGGTTGAAATTCGGCTCCTCAGCTCCCTCTTCGACTCCTTCTTCGGCTCCGTCATCGTCTCCGTCCTCGAAGTCATCATCTTCTTCGAGACCGTCGGCCTCGACAGCAGGAGCCGCCTGCGGAGCACGTCCGCGTCCGTCACCATCGCCGCCCTGAGGTGCAACCTCAGGCAGGCCAAGCTTCGCACGCTGCTCGCGCAGCACAGCCTTACGAGAAAGCTTTATGCGGTTGCCTTCGATCGCCAGCACCTTCACCAGGATCTGATCACCCTCACGCAGCTCGTCCTTCACTTCCTTCACGCGATGCTCCGCGATCTCGGAGACATGCAGCAGGCCGTCCGTTCCCGGGAATATCTCGACGAACGCACCGAACTCCGCCAGTCGAACCACCTTGCCAAGGTACGTCTTGCCAACCTCCGGTGTAGCCGTCAAATCGGTGATCATCTGGATTGCACGTGCCAGACCTTCGGCATCGCTCGAAGCGACATTCACGCGGCCCGTGTCGTCCACGTCGATCTTCACGCCGGTTGCGTCGATGATTCCACGAATCACCTTGCCTCCCGGTCCGATCAGGTCGCGGATCTTATCCGTAGGAATCTGCATCGTGTGGATGCGCGGAGCGAACTTCGACTTCTCCTCGCTCGCACCTGCGATAACAGCGTCCATCTTGTCCAGCAAGAACAGCCGCCCACGGCGCGCCTGCTCCAGAGCCTCACGCATGATCTGCGGAGTTATGCCCATGATCTTGATGTCCATCTGCAGAGCCGTAATTCCCTTGCGAGTTCCGGCCACCTTGAAGTCCATATCGCCGTAGTGGTCCTCGGCGCCTGCGATGTCAGTAAGAATGGCGTACTTGTCGCCCTCCTTCACCAGGCCCATCGCCACACCGGCGACAGATCCCTTTAGCGAGATACCCGCCTGCATCAACGCCAGCGAAGCTCCGCAGACCGTCGCCATCGAAGACGACCCGTTCGACTCCAGGATGTCCGACACCACACGTAGTGTGTACGGCGACTCGTCCTCGCCCGGAAGCACAGCCTCGATCGCACGCGACGCCAGCGCGCCGTGTCCGATCTCGCGACGGCCAACGCCCGTCATTCTGCCGACTTCACCCACAGAGAACGGCGGGAAGTTGTAATGCATCATGAACCGGCGCTTCTGCTCGCCCTCGTAGCTCTCCAGGCGCTGCGCATCATCCGTAGTTCCGAGCGTCGCTGAAACCAGTGCCTGCGTCTCGCCGCGAGTAAATAGAGCGGAACCGTGAACACGCGGCAGTACGCCGGTCTCAATCGCTATGGCGCGAATCTCATCGAACGCCCGATGATCCGGACGAATCCGGTCGTTCAACACCTGTTCACGGAAGATGTTCTCGCGCAGAAGCTCGTAGTACTTGCTCAGCTTCTTGGCTGCATCTGCATCGCCCTCAGGCAGTTCTTTCTTCAGCTCGTCCTTGATGTCCTTCACGAGGGCGTAGCTCTCAAACTTCGGGTGCTTCTTCGTGTCTAGCGCATCAGCCAGCTTGGCGCCGATCTTTGCCTTCAACGCGCTCAGGTACTCCGTGTCGATCTCAGGAGCCGTTACCAGCCGCTTCGTCTTGCCCGCGCGACGAACCAGGTCTTCAATCCCGGCGCAGATCTTCTTGATCTCGCCGTGCGCAAACTCAATCGCATCCACAACGCGCTCTTCCTCAATCTGCTTCGCGCCGGACTCGATCATCGTGATGCCGTCCTTTGTTCCGACGACCATGATGTTCAGCAGGCTCTTCTCGCGCTCTGCATAGGTCGGGTTCACGATGAACTGGTCATCGACGATGCCGATACGTACTGCGCCTACCGGCCCTTGGAACGGAATGTCGCTCAGTGCCAACGCACAGCTCGCGCCGTTGATGCCCAGAACGTCCGGATCGTTCTCCTTGTCGGCCGAGTACACAAACGCAACCACCTGTGTCTCGTTGCGGAAGGCCTCTGGGAACAGCGGGCGGATCGGACGATCAATCTGACGGCTCGTCAGAATCTCCTTCTCGCTCGGACGACCCTCACGCTTGATGAAACCGCCGGGAATGCGTCCGCCGGCGTAAGTAAACTCGCGATACTCAACCGTCAACGGGAAGAAGTCGATCCCTTCCTTCGGATCCGGCGCCGCTACAGCCGTCGAAAGAACAACATTGTCGCCGCTCGTTACCAGCGCAGCGCCCGAGGCCTGCTTGGCCATCCGCCCCGTCTCAAAGGCAATATACTTGCCGCCGGCAAGCTCTACTCTCACGTCCTGCTTCATATTCAGTCTCTCTCTTCTCTCGTCGTTATCTATCGTTGGAATCTGGTCTCGCGGCATCCGCCCCTTACTGCATTTGCGGGCGCGAAAAAACGCAGCTCGCCTCGATCTGTTCTAAAAACAGAACGCCGGCTCGCTGCGCTTCGTGAAATCGTTCATGGGATGGTTTGGCTCGGCCGGCTCGAATCGTCCAGCGTTCATGGCAATCGAAACATCTGCCACGAGTGCCATCGTTACCGGCTCCTGCGGCAAGAACCCTTTGGCTCTTGCACGAAATCTGCAGCCGGAATCGGACGGGCCGAGCGTGCTTCCATGGTTTGAATGATGTCTCCGGGATGCGGTTACTTGCGGATACCCAGTTTGCCGATCACATCACGGTAACGGTCGGCATCGCACTTCTTCAGGTAGTCCAGAAGACGACGGCGCTTGCTCACGAGCATCAACAGCCCGCGACGCGATCCGTGGTCCTTCTTGTGGGTCTTGAAGTGCTCCGTCAGCTCGCCGATACGCTCGCTCAAAATCGCGATCTGTACCTCGGGGCTCCCGGTATCTGAGTCGTGTGTGCGAAACTTCGCAATAATGTCTGTTTTCTTAGCAGGTGCTAACACAGCTATCGTTTACTCCTGATTCTCTCTAGTCCACTCTCATTAGTGTCTCTGTAAGCATAGCATTGCGGCCAAAAGCGGGCAATGTGGCCAGTGTCATTCCAAGGTGAGTCAGGAACCCGTATTTCCTTTGTGCCCGCCCATCAATCTCAGGACAGCAAAACAGCCTCTCAGCTCTCTTCTCCGCCCGCATACCCGCGCATCTCTCCAACCCAGCGCAGAAACCTCGCCGCCTGCCTGCGCTCACCCCACGCCAGCGACCAAAAGTCCTTCAACTGCACCGTCTCAGCCTTCCTGCCCGAGTACGTCTCCAACCTCCAACGCAGATACGGACTCTGCCACGGTCTCAGCCGATAGCCCTTCGTCGCGCGCCACAAGAACCGCATCCCGTCCAACATCTCTTAAGTGTACCCTTGCGCTCGTACGGAACTTTCGCCATGAATCCGACCATCGAGAGACTCGAATCAAAACTCTCCTCCGCACTTCACGGCCTTAACTCCTCGCAGACCCAACTCCGCCTCACCGACGACAATTCTTGCTGGACCATCCAGCAGATCACCGAGCACTTGTTGATGACTTACGCCTCTACGAGCTCAGCATTTGAATCCCGCCTCGCAAAGGGAACCCCCACGCTCTCTCGCCCCTCACCCTCACATCGCGCTCGACAGTTCATCGTCATTACCCTGGGACTCATGCCTGGCCGCCGCAAGGCTCCTCCTGAAGTCACACCAACCCGAACTGATCACCGATTCTCAGGCGAGCAGCTCATCGCCAGCACTCACAAAGCCCTCACCCATCTCGATGTCATCTTCAGTCAGGCCGACCAGGCCTTCGGCCCCGCGCGCTGTCTCACCCACTTCGCACTCGGTCCGCTCTCTGCGTCACAGTGGCGCCGCTTCCATCTCTCCCATGGAAGCCACCACGTCCGCCAGATCCTAGCCATCCGACGCGCACACGGCCTCTAGTCATCCCCGGTGTTTACTCATCCAAAACTTCGTTCTCTCGCTCCGTCAGATCTTCCTCGACCCGCAGATACCGTCGCATATATCGCAGAGGCTCCTCCGCCACCGCCAGCTCGCGCAGATGATACTTCCACGCATCTTCGCGCGCGCTCCGCCGTGTATACGATTTGCGAGTTACCGTCCCAATGCTTCCGTCCGCCATCCGCCGCTGGAACGTCTGCGTCGGAACCTGGAACGTCATCGTCTCGCCTGCCTTCCAGAAGGTCGACGCAAACTCGTGCGAGAACAGCAGCGCATAGTACCGCCGCTCCTTCGCCAGCACCTCGAGCGCTGCCGTCGCGTCCGTCCACGGCAACCCTATCCGCGCCACGTACCACTTCCGGAACGGAAACCCATTCGCTCGTGCCTGGCCCACCAATAGGTGAAGCAACTCAAAACGTGTCATGAAGCCCTTCAAATTCCAAGCTCAAGATACCTCAGCCGCCCTCCATCCCGCTCTCGCTGTTTTCTTCCACCCGCGGTGAGCGTCTAACATTGCAGCAGTACGACGGACCATCGAAGACACCTAATGCACATAAGCCCCGCCCCCTCAAGACCGACTCGGAATCTCCCCTTCTTCTTTTCCTTGTTTCTCCTGCTCTTCACTCTGGCCGCACCTCTTCTCGCCAACACGCCCTACCCTCACACCGATCCCATAAACCTCACACCCGAGGTCCGCGAAGCCCACAACCTCTTCTACAACCTCGACTACGACGGTGCTCTCTCCCGCTTCGAGGCCATCCAGCGCGCCAATCCCCAGAACCCCATGGCTGCTAACTACGTCCTGATGACCCTCATCTTTCGCGAGCTCTACCATCAGGACCTCCTCGACACCACCTACTACGCCCACGACTCCTTCATATTCTCCAAGCGCGACGTCTTCATCCCCGAAGCCACGCACCAACGCATCGACCAGCTCACCGATTCGATCGTTGCCATGTGCGACCAGCAGATCAAGCAGAACCCCAACAACCCGAACACCTACTTCGCTCGCGGCTACGCCAAGGGCATGCACTCTGCCTTCCTCACTCTTGCCTTTCACAGCTATTACGCCTCTGCGCGTCAGGGACTCTCCTCCCGCCAGGACAGCGAAGAGGCCCTCCGCCTCGACCCCAACTACGCCGACGCAAAAATGGCCATCGGCATCCAGCAGTTCGCCGTCGCCTCTCTCCCGCGCTTCCTCCGCATCATGATCGGCATCACCGGCGTCACCGGTAACAAAGAAAAAGGTCTCGACCTTCTCCGACAGTGCGCCGCCGAAGGCACCGTCAACCGCGTCGAGTGCCGCACCTCGCTCGCTCTCTTCCTCCGTCACGACGCCCGCTATGCTGAGGCCCTCACTGTCATGCACGGCCTCTCCCAGGAATACCCTCGCGACTATCTCTTCCGCCTCGAAGAAGCCAATCTCGCCAAAGACAAAGGCGACGGACCCACCGCCATCGCTACCTACAAGCGCGTACTCGCCGACGCCGCCAAGCCCGGCTACTTTACCGACCCCCGCCTCCAGATGGCCTACTTCGGCCTCGCCGAAACCCAACGCGGACAGAACCTCATCGCCGACGCCGCGCAGAACTACCTCAACGCCGCCTCCCAACCCAAGTGCAGCGACTGGGTTCGCCGCCGCGCCGAGCTCGCCGCAGGCCAGATGTTCGACCTCCTCCACCAGCGCGACAAGGCCGTCGAACAGTACCAGCGCGCCGCCGCCCCCGGAGGCGACCAGTCCCAAGCCGACAACGCCCGTCGCTACCTCAAAACCCCTTACACAGGAACCTGAAGCTCCCCGTTGCACAGCCGCTAACAGCTATCCGAACTTTCCCCCATGTCCCTCCGTATCTGCTCTGGGAGCTGCACCAAAGCTGTGACAAAATAGAAACGCTCCCCATTGAGTCACCCGGAGAATCTCCCATGTTCTGTACTCGTTGTGGCAAGCAAATGGACCCATCCTCCCGCTTCTGTCCTAACTGCGGCGCACCTATCCCAGCGTCCGCACCGCAACAGCCGTTCGTAGCCTCACGCCTTATGCGCCCTCGCAACAACCGCATGATCGCCGGAGTCTGCGCCGCCTTCGCGCAACAGTACGGCTGGGACGTCACCGTAGTCCGCATCCTCACCGCCATCATCGCCTGCTTCACCGGCGTCGGCGCCATCGCCTACCTCATCGCCTGGGTCATCATCCCCGAAGAGCCCTACGCTCTTCCCACCAACCCCGTCTAGAGAACGCCAAGAGAGAGCTCCGTCGCTTTGAAGAAGAAAACCCCTGCGCCCTCCCCCGCACGCCCCTTCGTCTACCGCAACCGTACGCTTCACTGCGATCAGGTCTCACTCGCCGCTCTCGCCGAAGAACACGGCACGCCTCTCTACATCTACTCCGCCTCTCAGATCTCCGAGCGATTCCAGCTCTTCCAGCAGGCCTTCGCCACGCGCCCCCACACCGTCTGCTACGCCGTCAAAGCCAACTCCTCCCTCGCCATCCTTCGCCTCCTCGGCCGACAAGGCGCAGGCTTCGACATCGTCTCCGGCGGCGAGCTCGAGCGCGTCCGCCGTGCCTACCCCCACGCCCTCAAAAAAGTCGTCTTCTCCGGAGTCGGCAAGCAGGCCTGGGAGATCGACGCCGCCCTCAAAGCCAACATCCTCCAGTTCAACGTCGAGTCCGAACAGGAGCTCGAACTCCTCGCCGAGCGTGCGAAGAACCTCGCCATCCGCGCCCGCTTCGCCCTCCGCGTTAACCCCGACGTCTTCGCCGAGACCCACCCCTACATCTCCACCGGACTGTCCGAGCACAAGTTCGGCATCGCCATCACCCAGGCCCGCGCCATCTATCGCCGCGCCGCCAAATCCAAATGGCTTGAGCCCTACGGCGTCTCCGTCCACATCGGCTCCCAGATCCGCAAGGTCGATCCCTTCGCCGCCGCACTCGAACGCGTCACCTCGCTCGTCGCCGAACTTCGCCGCGACAAACACAACATCCGCACCATCGACGCCGGTGGCGGCCTCGGCATCGATTACTCCGACGCACCCTTCGACGCTCCCCACCAGGTCGAACGCTACGCCGCCGCACTCAACAAAGGCCTCGCCGACGAGTCCGCACATCTCCTCCTCGAGCCCGGCCGCTTCCTCGTAGCCCAGGCAGGAGCCCTGCTCACCCGCGTTCTGGTCGTCAAAAAGAACGGCGCAAAAACCTTCATCATCACCGACGCCGCGATGAACGACCTCATCCGCCCCGCGCTCTACCACGCGCACCATGAGATCGTCCCCGTCCAGCAACCCAAGGGCAAATCCACCATCACCGCCGACATCGTAGGCCCCGTCTGCGAGTCCGGAGATTTCTTCGCCCGCGACCGCGCCATAGCCAAAGTCAAACCTGGCGACCTCGTCGCCCTCCTCGATGCCGGAGCCTACGGCCTCAGCCTCTCCTCCAACTACAACTCCCGCCCCCGTCCCGCCGAAGTCCTCGTCGAAGGCGACAAAGTCACCCTCGCCCGACGCCGCGAAACCATGCGCGACCTCCTCGCCCCCGAGGTCCCATGAAACAGATTCTTTTCTTTGCACTGAAGGAGGATCTTCTCCCGGTATTTGAGACAGTCGAGAGGGAGACCCCTTTGAAGTACGTTCGGATGGGCCAGTCTACAAGGTCGGATTACGAAAGCTTCGCATCCGGGGTTGAGATTCCAAATCTGGGGAAAGCAAGTGCTGAGTCAGCGATCAATT
>Ga0070671_100003030_pt1 | contig 13081 bp, 9 predicted proteins | sample KBSS73metaG_FD_65341 | JGI IMG/M metagenome (GOLD analysis project Ga0070671, IMG submission 65341) | Switchgrass rhizosphere microbial communities from Kellogg Biological Station, Michigan, USA - KBS S7-3 metaG | ecosystem: Host-associated > Plants > Roots > Rhizosphere > Soil ...
GAGACGCGGTCGAACACGCGGAAGACCATCAGGAGGCCGGTGCGCTCGTCGGGAACCTGCAGATAACGCGGTGGCGTGAAGACGGTCGTCTGGTCGAGGTTCGGGAACATCACCGTCTGGTCGTTCGGGTTCGGTCGACGGTCGCGTATCGGCGCCACCACGCGGTAGATGGCGAGCACGTGCCCGACCTCGAGGCCGTCGGCCTTGCCGCGATCGAGCGTGACGACATACCCGCGCCCGGTCTCGAGACCATCGCGCGCGAGCTTCAGGATCTGCCCGTCGATATCGCGATCAGGCGCATGCGGCACGTAGTTCTGCAGAACCTCGCGCGCGGCCGGCAACAGTCGATCGCCGATGACGATCTCCTCGGTAGCCGACTCGATGCGCGCGCTCGACACGTCGGCGAATCGCTCGACGCGCGCGGTGCCGAGGAAACGGTTCTCGTAGCCCAGCGTCTCTCCGCGATCGTTCACGAGCCGCTCGCCGGGGCGGTAGATGAACCACAGGTCGCCGGCCTTCGGGTCCAGACCGACGGCATAGACCAAGTCCGACTGTCCGCGCACCACGCGCTCGTCGCGACCCGCGACGATTTCAGGGGCATCTGAGAGCCCGGTGGGCCCGGTGATCAGCGGTCGCGTGAGGAACGGCTCGATATCGCCGGGCGGGATCGGCGGAATCGCCTCCGACTCGAGCGGCGAAACTCGCACCTCGGGCCCGAGTCTCACCGTGCTGCGCGCGAGCGCGAGTTGCGGTTGTCCATCGACGAAAGTCAGGCTGATGACGTCGCCCGGGTAGATCCGGTGGGGGTTCTTGATCTGCTCGCGGTTCATCCGCCACACTTGCGGCCAGCGCCAGGGGTCCTTGAGGAATTTCCCGGAGATCCCCCAGAGCGTGTCGCCTTTCTGCACGGTGTAGCTGGAGGGCGCGTTGTCGGCGGGCTGGACACCTTGCGCGGCGGCCTGCCCTGCCGCACAGAGAATGAACAGTACGGCAGCCGCGGCGGTCAGGCGTTTCGCTATGGTAAACTGTTGACGCATATGGCCTCTTTTCTTGCCGGAGGACTTGCTAACGTCCTAAACCGCCACAAAATAGGGACTTAACGACGATTCTGCATCCGAGGGCTTGCATTTGGCAAGCCGATTACGCAATGGCGCTGCTTCCGATACTCGAATACCCCGATCCGCGTCTCAAAAAGGTTGCAGCCCGGGTCTCGGCCGTCACGCCCGAGATCCGCAGGCTGGTTCGCGACATGGCCGAAACGATGTACGCCGCGCCTGGCGTGGGGCTGGCTGCAACGCAAGTGAACGTTCACAAACGGGTGATCGTCATCGATATCTCTGAGCACAAGGACCACCTTCGCGTGTTCATCAACCCGGAGATCCTTTCCGCGGAAGGCGACGCGGAATGCGAGGAAGGATGCCTGTCGGTGCCGGGGTACTACGACAAGGTCACTCGTGCGGCGCGCATTCGCGTTCGCGCGCAGGACGAGAACGGTGAAACCTTCGAATTGGACGCCGACGGCTTGCTCGCCGTGTGCATTCAGCACGAAATGGACCATCTGGTAGGCAAGGTCTTCGTCGAATATCTGTCTCCGCTGAAGCGCGCTCGCCTCGCAGCCAAGCTACGCAAGAAGCAGAAACTGGCGGGCTGAAGTCCCCGCCCGCCATGCGCGCAGGCTTCGCCGGCACGCCCGAGTTCGCGGCCCGGGCGCTCGCAGCGCTCCACCAGAGCGGACATGTCATCCCCGTCGTCTTGACGCAGCCCGATCGGCCCTCGGGCCGAGGCCTCGCGATCAGCGCCTCGCCTGTGAAACGTTTTGCGCTGACGTATGCGCTGCCGACGCTGCAGCCCGCCCGACTGCGCGATCCCGACGTGCTCGCGAAGCTACGGCGAACCGATCTCGACGTCCTGGTGGTTGCCGCGTATGGCCTGATACTGCCGCAGGCCGTCCTCGATTGGCCGCGTTACGGTTGCCTTAACATCCACGCGTCGCTTCTCCCGCGCTGGCGCGGGGCGGCACCCGTCGCGCGGGCAATCGAGGCGGGGGATACCGTCACCGGAAGCACGATCATGCAGATGGACGCGGGCCTCGACACGGGTCCCATCATCGCGCGCCGGGAACTGCCGATCGGACCGCGGGAGACCGCGGGAAGCCTGCACGATCGGCTGGCGAGCGTCGGCGCGCGGCTCATTGTCGAGACGCTGGCAACGCTCGAGCGTGACGGCCGGCTCGCGTCCATACCTCAGCCCGACCAAGGCGTGACGTATGCGGCGAAGATCGAGCGTAGCGATCGCATCGTTGCCTGGACGGCGACGGCCGACGAGGTCGACCGCAAGGTGCGCGCGTTGTCCCCCGCGCCGGGCGCGGTCGCGGCGTGGGGAGAAACCCCTGTGTGAATCGTCGAGGCGGAGCCTCTGCCGGGGGGTGAAACGGCCCATGGGGCAGGCGTTGGGGAAGTGATTGCCCTGGTGCGAGACGGCATCGACGTGCGCTGCGGCGCACATACCGCGCTCCGCCTGCGACGGCTGCAGCCAGCGGGCGGCCGCGTGATGTCCGCGAGCGCGTTCGCTGCCGGCCGAGGTGTCGCCGTCGGCGCTCGTTTCGAGCCAGGCATCGCGTAGCGGGGTCGTCGCGAGGCATGCATCACGAACAGATGCAGGCAGCACGCGCGATCACGCTCGTGCTTGCGGGCGCCAATCTGCGCGACGCGCTCGCGGAGGTCGACGATGGCGATCCCTCGCGAGGGCGCGCCCTCGTACAGGAGCTCGTGTACGGCACGCTGCGCCGATTCGGCACCCTCGATGCCATTGCAGCAAGGCTCGTGCGAAAGCCGATGCCCGATCCCCTGCTGCGCGCACTCGTCGACGTCGCGCTGTATCAACTCGATGAGACGCGCGCGCCCGCTTTCGCCGTTGTCGATCGCGCCGTCGCCGCGGCGGGCGCGCTCGTGCGCCCCGGCGCCAAGGGGCTCGTCAACGCGATCCTGAGGCGATATCTGCGCGAACGGACGTCTCTGCATGCGTCCGTGCGCCTCGACCCGGTCGCGCGCTGGTCGTATCCGAAGTGGTGGATCGAGCGCGTTCGTCGCGACCATCCGGCGAGCTGGGAAGCGATTCTCGAAGCCGGGAACGCACGACCGCCGCTGACGCTGCGCGTGAATGGCCGCGTTAAGAGCCGCGAAGCGCTGCTTGCCGACTTTGCCGGCGCGGGCATCGCTGCGATCCCCGTGGGGGAGTGGGGCATGATCGTCCCGGAGCCCCGCGCCGTGACCGAGCTGCCCGGCTTCGCCGATGGCGCGTTCTCCGTTCAGGACCTGGGGGCGCAATTGGCTGCGCCGCTGCTCGGCGTCGCCGACGGCATGCGGGTGCTCGATGCGTGTGCAGCGCCGGGGGGCAAGACGTCGCATCTTCTGGAGCTGAGCGACGTCGACGTCGTCGCGCTCGACCTGGATCCCGTGCGGATCGCGCGCATCCGCGACAATATGAGGCGCCTTCGCCTGAGCGATCGCCCCGTGCGCGTGGCGCAGGGGGACGCGGGGGAGCCGCGCGCGTGGTGGGACGGGCGGGCATTCGACCGCATCCTCCTCGATGTGCCGTGCACGGCTTCCGGGATCGTCCGTCGACATCCCGACGGCAAGTGGCGGCATCGTGAAAGCGATATCGGGCGGTTCGCGCAGCAGCAGACGAGGTTGCTCGACGCCGTCTGGCCGCTGCTCGAGCGAGGCGGCCGGCTGCTTTACTCGACATGCTCGGTGTTCGACGCCGAGAACGGCGAGCGCATCGCCGATTTCCTGGCCCGGCATCCGGATGCGTTGCGGGAATCCCTCACGTTTCCGGAAGGCGCGCCGCATTGCGATGGCCAGCTCTTGCCTTCGTCTTCGGGCACGCGCCACAATCAGGACGGGTTTTTCTACGCGCTGCTTGGCAAGCGCTGATGTGGTCGCCGCGCCACACTGCGCTCCTGCACGGCGCTCCGCAACGCCGTCCCGCGACCGGGACCTTCCCGAAGTTGCGTCCCGGCATGCTGCTTACACCCAGGATCGACCGTGCGCCGCGCTCCCGAGAGCGACGTCGCGCGCTCGCATTTTTGTTCGTCTGCCTGCTCGGCGTGCCCGGTACCCGGCTCCGCGCCGACACGATTCCCGTGCGGTCGGCGACACTCCACGTGGAGGAAGATGAAGTACTGTTGAGCGCGGATTTCGATTTCGCGCTCACTCCCGCGCTGGAGCAGGCGCTGGACAAGGGAATTCCGCTCTATTTCACGATCGAGCTCGAGCTGTCGCGGAGGCGTCCGCTGTGGTTTCCCGAAAAGATTGCTGAATGGTCGATCACGTATCGCGTGTCGTACAGCTCGCTGACGCGGCAGTATCGCGTATCGAGCGGGCCGCTCGGGCAGGCGTTCGATTCACTGGAGGACGTCCAGCGGTTCATCGGACACGTTGCGTCGCGACCCGTTGCGCGCGCGGACGAGCTCACCAAAGGCGTGCGCTACGACGCGGCGCTACGTGAAAAGCTCGACGTGAACCAGCTGCCGAAGCCGTTCCAGATCAACGCGCTTGCCTCGCGCGAGTGGCAATTGAGCTCGGACTGGCACCGGTTCTCCTTCACGCCATGATGCGCTTGCTGGCATCGCGGCGGCTGCGCTGGGTCACGCTCGCCTTCGCGTGCGTGTCGGCGATCGGGCTCTTCCTGCTCGCAACGGCGACTGCGAACACGGCGCTGTTCGCCGGCCACTACAACACGATCGTGCTGATCAACGGCGCGCTGGTCGCGCTGCTCATGCTGGTCGTCGGCGGACAGCTGTTGCACCTATGGCGCAACTTGCGAAAGGGCGTATTTGGCTCCCGGCTCGCGCTTCGTCTCGTGCTGTTGTTCGCGCTCGTCGCAGGTCTGCCCGGTGCGCTCGTGTACGCGGTGTCCGCGCAGTTCCTCGGCCGAAGCATCGAGAGCTGGTTCGACGTGCGCGTGGATCGCGCGCTCGACGGCGGCATCAACCTCGGGCGGAGCTCGCTCGATTACCTGCTGAAGGAGACGAGCAATCGCGCGAATCTGATCGCCACGGCGCTTGCCGATGCGCCCGGCGGGCCGGGACCCGCGCTGACTCGCGCCGCCGAGCAGGTTGGCGTCTACGAAGCGGCGTTGTATGCGCCGTCCGGCGGCGTTCTCGCGGTCGCCGGGACCGGTGGGGGCATGACGCCCGAGCCGCTGCCCGGAGACGCCTTGCGGCGCGCGCGGCTGCAGCAGACCTATGCGAAGGTCGAGCAGACGCAGGATTCTGGGCTGATGCTCCGCGTCGTCGTTCCGGTCAACAGCGGCGATCGGATGGATCCGCTGCGCGTTCTCCAGGTGATCGAGCGCGTCCCGCGCACCCTCGCGCAGGATCTCGAGAAGGTGCAGGCCGGCGCCCGCGATTATCAGGAAATCTCGTTTTCGCGTGGAGCGCTGAAGCGGCTCTACCAGCTGACACTAGCGTTGACGCTGCTCCTTGCTCTGACATCGGCGCTCGGTCTCGCCGTCGTGTTGTCGGAACGCTTCGCCGAGCCGCTTGCGCTGCTTGCGGAGGGTACGCGCGCCGTCGCCGAGGGCGATTTTTCCCGTCGTCAGCCCGTGACCTCGCGGGACGAACTCGGCGTGCTTACCGAGTCGTTCAATACGATGACCTCGCAACTGGCGGATGCGCGGGTGAAGACGCAGGAGTCGCAACGCGCGACTGAAACGACCCGCGCGTATCTGGAAAGCGTGCTCGGCAATCTCTCGTCCGGCGTGCTTGCGTTCGACGACAGGTATCGGCTGCGAAGTGCAAACGCCAGCGCGGCGGTGATCCTGCAGCAGCCGTTCGCCGAGGTATCGGGGATTGCTCTTGCGGAATGGGGCGGCCGGCTGCCGGGGCTCGCGGCGTTCGGTGAGCTCATGGCGGAAGGCTTTCGCGCGGCGCGCGAGGGCCAATGGCAGCGCGAGGCGGCCCTGACGGTGGCCGGACAGACGCGCACGCTGCTGCTCCGCGGTACTCGGCTGCCCGGGGCGCCGGTCCCTGGCTACGTCGTCGTGTTCGACGATGTGTCCGAGGTGCTTCAGGCGCAGCGAGATGCAGCGTGGTCCGAAGTCGCCCGACGGCTCGCGCACGAGATCAAGAATCCGCTGACGCCGATCCAGCTTTCCGCCGAGCGGCTCGCCGTGAAGCTCGCGCCACGACTCGAGGAAAGCGACCAGGAGACGCTGCGGCGCGGTACGCAGACGATCGTGTCGCAGGTGGCCGCCATGAAGCACATGGTCGACGATTTCGCGATATACGCGCGGCAACCGCGGCCGGGGCAGATGCAGGCGGTGGATCTGCCGGCCCTCTTGCTCGACGTGCTCGCTCTATACGACAATCTGCGGCCGCACGTGGTACTGGCGCTCCCGGATACACCTGTCATGATTCAGGGCGAGCCAACGCGTTTGCGACAGGTGTTCCACAATCTGCTTCAGAATGCGGTCGACGCACAGGCGGGCGTCGCCGAGCCGCGGATCGAAATTTCCCTCAGCGTGCAAGGCGGAGAAGCGACGCTCTCCTTTGGCGATCGCGGTCCGGGTTTTTCGGAGAACGTCCTCGAGCATCCGTTCGAGCCTTATGTAACGACGAAAGCAAAGGGCACCGGATTGGGTCTGGCCATCGTTAAGAAGATCGTCGAGGAGCACGCCGGTCGCGTGACGCTCGAGAACGTCGCGCCGCATGGCGCGCGCGTGACGCTGCACTTTCGGGCGCTGAAGTCGGCGGCCGCCGCATGAGCCGCGCGGGCAACGAGGCCGACGCATGAGCCGCGCGGGCAACGAGGCGGAAGCGTGAGCGATCCACGCGCGACGCAAGGCCGCGAGATCCTCATCGTCGACGATGAGGTCGGCATACGCGAACTGTTGTCGGAGATCCTTCAGGACGAGGGCTACCGCGTCGCGCTTGCCGAGAACGCAGGCGAAGCACGTGCCTACCGCCAGCGTCAGCAGCCCGCGCTCGTGCTGCTCGATATCTGGATGCCGGACACCGATGGCGTAACGCTGCTTCGCGAATGGGGTTCGACTTCGCTTCTGACCATGCCCGTCGTGATGATGTCCGGGCACGGCACGATCGAGACGGCAGTCGAGGCTACGCGCATTGGCGCATTCGATTTCCTCGAGAAGCCGATCGGGCTCTCGAAGCTGCTGTCGACGATCGCGCGCGCATTGAAGACTGCCGCAGCCAAGGAGCCGCGCCGGATCTCGCTCGCGGCGTTGGGGGCGAGCCAGCCGATACGCGACACCGAGAAGGCGCTCGAGGCGCTCGTTGCAGCGAGGCGTCCGATCCTCATTCTCGGCGAGGCAGGCACCGGACACGATATCGCGGCGCGCGCGCTGCAAACGTCCGGGTCGCCGTTCGTCGTGCTCGCGAACGGCGCGCGGCTCGCGAACAATCCGCTGGCGCTTCTCGAGGAAGCGCGCGAAGGCGTGCTCTACTGCATGGAAGTCGGTCAGTACTCGCGCGCGGAGCAGAAGGGGCTCGCCTTTCTCCTGCCAAAGCTCGACAAGCACAACATCGTGCTCGTCGCGACGAGCGCCGAGCCGCTCGCCAATCTCGCTGCCGAAGGGCGCTTCGATGCGGCGCTGCTGTCGCAGCTTTCTTCCGGCGCCGTCGTGCTGCCACCGCTACGTACGCGACGCGACGACATCCCGGCGTTGATCGAGCGTTTCTGGCGCGCTTCGGGGGCGGAGGAGCGGGCGACGCCGCTGCTTGCGTCGTTGTCGCCGGCCGCGCTGACCGCGCTGTCCAACGCATATTGGCCCGGGAACCTCGACCATTTGCAGAGTGTCGTCATGAACATGCAGGTGGTTCGCGGCGAAGTCACGGCCGATCTCGTGAAGCGCTTGCTCGGCGAGGCCGCCTCGCCGAACCAGGTGCTCGCGCCTGAAATCACGACGCGCTTCTTCGAGCTGCCTCTGCGCGAGGCGCGCGAGGCGTTCGAGCGGATCTATTTCGAGCAGCTCCTCGGCCGGGAGCAAAGCAACATGAGCAAGGTCGCCGAGAAAGCCGGACTCGAGCGCACGCACCTGTACCGGAAGCTCAAGCAGCTCAACATCCGTTTCTCGCGCCGAACCGACGAAAGCGCGGCGAGTTAACTCGGGCCCGCTAGGTTTCCTGGTGCCCCGTCTCGTGTGACTACGGCCGCTCTATCCATCGCCCACCGCGGCCGGATGCTGCCGCTCGCGGTCGGCGCCGTCGGCGTCGTCTACGGCGACATCGGCACCAGCCCCCTTTACACGCTGCGCACGGCGTTCACGGGCTCGTACGGACTCGCGCTCACGCCGGCGAACGTGCTGGGCGTGCTGTCCGTGATCGTATGGGCGCTCGTCATCGTCGTCACGCTCAAGTACATCACGTTGATCATGCGCGCGGACAACCGCGGGGAAGGGGGCATCCTCGCGTTGACCGCGCTCGTGTCGCGCGGGACCGAGGATCGCGAGCGAATGCGCTGGTGGCTCGTCGGGCTCGGAATTTTCGGCGCGGCGATGTTCTACGGCGACGGCATGATCACGCCGGCGATCACCGTGCTCGGCGCAGTCGAGGGTCTCGGCGTGATCGCGCCCGCGCTGCATCCGTTCATCGTCCCGATCAGCGTGCTCATTCTGGTTGCGCTGTTCGCCGTGCAGCGCACCGGAACCGCTCGGCTTGGCGCGATCTTCGGGCCCGTGATGGCGGTCTGGTTCGTTGCGCTCGGCGCGCTCGGCGGCATCGAGATCGCGCGCAATGTCGAAGTGCTCTCCGCGTTCGATCCGATGTACGCGGTCCGATTCGTCCAGGGCAACGTCGGCGTGGCCTTCGTCGCCTTCGGGGCGGTCGTGCTCGCGGTAACGGGCACCGAGGCGCTCTACGCGGACATGGGGCACTTCGGCAAGACACCGATACGCCGCGCGTGGCTCTTCTTCGTGATGCCCGCGCTGCTGTTGAACTACTTCGGGCAGGGCGCGTTGATTCTGAGTGATCCCTCGACGATCCAGAATCCGTTCTATCTGCTCGCTCCCGCATGGGCCCGCGTGCCGCTGCTGGTCCTGGCGACGCTGGCCGCGATCATTGCCTCGCAGGCGGTGATCTCGGGCGCGTTCTCGCTCACCCGCGCAGCGATCCAGATGGGTTATTGCCCGCGCCTCACGATCCTGCACACGTCGGAGCGAGCGATCGGCCAGATCTATGTGCCATTCATCAACTGGATGCTGTTGATCGCGATCATCGCGCTCGTCGTCGGCTTCCGCAATTCGGACAATCTCGCAGGCGCGTACGGCATTGCCGTGACGATGGCCATGCTGATCGACTCGATCCTGATCTTCGTCGTGATGCGCCGCTTGTGGGATTGGCCCGTTTGGGCATCGGTGCTGATCACGACGCCGCTGCTCCTCATCGATATGACGTTCCTCGCGTCGAACGCGCTCAAGATTCCGGAAGGAGGCTGGTTCCCGCTGTTGATCGGAGGCGTCGTTTTCACGCTGTTGACGACGTGGAAGCGCGGCCGCTCGCTGCTGATGAAGCGCCTGGCGGAGGATGCGATGCCGCTCGACCTCTTCATTCAAAGCATCGAGGCGTCGCCGCCGCAGCGCGTTTCCGGAACGGCGATCTTTCTGACGTCGACGCCGAACCGCGTGCCGCACGCGTTGCTGCACAACCTGAAGCACAACAAGGTGCTGCACGAGCGCGTCGTGTTCCTGACCATCGTGATGCGCGACATTCCCTACGTGCCGGACGAGGATCGCGGCGAGGTATCGGACCTCGGCTGCAATTTCTATCGATTGATGGCCGATTACGGCTTCAAGGACGACCCTGACATTCCGGAATTGCTCGAGGACTGCGGGCGCAAGGGATTCGCGTTCGACATGATGGAGACGTCGTTTTTCGTCTCGCGCGAAACGCTGATCGCCACCGTCAGTCCGGGAATGGCGCTGTGGCGTGAAAAGCTTTTCGTCTCGCTCTCGAAGAATGCGACGAAGGCCTCCGAGTTCTTTCATGTCCCGACGAACCGTGTGGTCGAGCTCGGGACACAGGTCGAGCTCTGACGGCGCTTCCCCATACCCTTGCGTGAGGCGAACCGCGTCCACACGCATAAACAAAAACGCCGGCGCGTGGCCGGCGTTGAATGGTTGAACAATGAGGCGGCTTACTGGAGCGTCGCCATTTGCGAGCGCATCGTCTTCAGCGCCTTGCTTTCGATCTGGCGGATCCGCTCGGCGGAGACGCCGTACTCGTCCGCAAGCTCCTGCAGCGTGGCGCTGTCGTCATCCTCGCGCAGCCAGCGCGCTTCGATGATTCTGCGACTCCGGTCGTCGAGCTGCGCCATCGCCGTGCGCAATCCCTTGCTGCGATTCGCCGCCGTTTCCTTGCGCTCGAGGATCTCCACCGGCTCGTCGTCCGAGTCGGTCAGGTAGGCGATCGGCGTAACGGACTCCTCGTCGCCCGGCGTCGGATCGAGCGACACGTCGCCGCCCGAGATCCGCGTCTCCATTTCGAGCACTTCCTCCGGCTTGACTCCGAGCTCCTTCGCGATCTGATTCGCTTCCGACCGAGTCAGCGACGCCGACGAGCGCTTCATGCTGCGCAGGTTGAAGAACAGCTTGCGCTGCGCCTTCGTCGTCGCGATCTTGACGAGCCGCCAATTGCGCAGCACGTGCTCGTGGATCTCGGCCCGGATCCAGTGGAGCGCGAACGACACGAGCCGAACACCGCGCTCCGGGTCGAAGCGCCGAACTGCCTTCATCAAGCCGATGTTGCCTTCCTGGATCAGGTCGGCCTGCGGCAAACCGTAACCCAGGTAATTACGCGAGACGGCGACGACCAGCCGCAGGTGCGAAAGCACCAGCTGCCGAGCAGCGTCGACGTCTTCATGTTCTTTCCAGCGTCGCCCAAGCGCAGTCTCCTGCTCCGCGCTGAGCAGCGGAAAGCGGTTGACCGCTTGAATGTAATGATCGAGGCTCCCGAGGGAGGCCGGGGTCGGGAACGCCAGCACACTTCCGGACATCAAGTTCTCCTCTCAAGGCGACCGGACTCGAAGACCACCGAGTGCCGCCGGTACGCCATTTTAGCACTCGTACGATAAGAGTGCTAAGGGGTCGGAAAGTTCCCGACAAAAAAAGTCGGGTATCACCTTCTCCGCGAGCACCACATGACCGTCTCACTACGTGGACAGCGTTCGAGCCGTGGCGTTCGCCCCACGGCAGACGCTAGCAGTAGTAGGAGTAAGTGCTCGCAGCTGCTGCGTGCCGACGTCTTCGGCCGGCGCAGTCGGGTACTCCGTAGGATCCGGACCGTCAGGCCGTGGCGCGTGCGCTCTCGTCGGCGGGGAGCAGCGCATCCACGAATTCGTCGGCGCGGAACGGCCGCAGATCATCGAGCCCCTCCCCGACGCCGATGAACTTGAGCGGCACCGGGTGCTGGCGGGCGATCGCAGCCACGATGCCGCCCTTTGCACTCCCGTCGAGCTTCGTCAGCACGAGCCCGGTCAGCTTGACGGCGGAATCGAAGGCCCGGACCTGCGCGAGCGCGTTCTGCCCGGTGTTCGCGTCCAGCACGAGCCACGTTTCGTCGGGTGCTCCTTCGCGCGCCTTGCCGAGAACTCGCCGGATCTTTCGCAGTTCGTCCATGAGGTTGGCCTGCGTCGCCAGGCGGCCCGCGGTGTCTGCCAGCACGACGTCGATACCCCGGCTCTTCGCGGCGTTCACGGCATCGAACATCACGGCCGCCGGATCTCCGCCAGCCTGCTGGATGACAGCGACGCCGTTCCGCTCGCCCCACGCAGCCAGCTGCTCCCGCGCGGCGGCCCGAAAGGTGTCGCCGGCGGCGAGCAGAACGGTCAACCGCCGCTCCTGCAGCCACTTGGCGAGCTTGCCGATCGACGTCGTCTTCCCTGCGCCGTTGACGCCGGCGAGCATGATCACGCACGGACGCGTCGCCGGGATGGCCACTTCGACTTCGAGCGGACGGATAAGGTCTGCGAACGCAGCGCGAAGGAGCGCGCGCGGGTCGGCATCGGCACCGGCGCGTCGATACCGTGCCTTCAGATCCTCGAGGAGGTGCGCGGTCGCCTCGACGCCGACGTCCGCCATCAGCAGCGCGGATTCCAGTTCGTCGAGCGCTTGTTCATCGAGGATGCGACGTCGAAACGCCCCGGTGATGGCCCCCGACAGCTTTTCACGGGACAGACCGAGGCCCGCCTTGAGACGCTCCGACCAGGATCGCTTGGGTGCGACAGGGAGCGCCGTGGCCGGGTCCATGACGGGCGTGGGGTCACGCGTTTCCCCGTATCCGCCGGTCTGGAGGGGGGCCGGCGGCGGGCGCAAGTCGTTCCGCGCTTCCGGGGGAGCACCCGGTGCCGGTTCATTGGCCGGTGCGCCAGGTGCCGGCGCGATTTCACGCGACTCGACGTCGCGCGCGTCGCTTGGCGCGGCCGGCTTCGCAGGCTTGCGTTTGAAAAGGTCGAACACAGGAGACGGACTGAAGACGCCGGCGGAACGATGCAGGCGCACGGGTAAACTCGAATTCTACCCTTCGCGCTCGTCGTCCCCTCTGCGACACGTGCCTGTTCCTCATCGGATCCGCATCATCGGAGGCCGCCATCGCGGGCGTCCGATTCCCGTCCCCGTCGTTGCGGACTTGCGTCCCACGCCCGACCGGGTGCGGGAGACGCTCTTCAACTGGCTCGGTCAGGACCTCGCGGGATCGACGACGCTCGATCTGTATGCGGGAACCGGGGCGCTGACGCTCGAATCGCTGTCGCGCGGGGCCTCCCTCGCGGTTGCCGTCGACCGCAATCCGGTGCTGATCCGCGCGCTCGCGAGTTACGCGCGGAAGATCGGCGAGTTGCCAATGGAAACGCACGTCGGCGACGCGCTTCGCTTCCTGCAGGGTGAAACGCGCGCCTTCGACGTCGTCTTCCTCGATCCGCCGTTTGCCGACGATCCCTGGCCCGATCTATGGATCGCGCTTGCGCCGAGAGTTGCGGCGGGCGGGTTCGTATATGCGGAGGCGCCCCGCGCGCTGTCGCCGCCTCCACCATTCGAGGTCGTGCGGCAGGGAAGGGCGGGGAGCGTG
>Ga0070671_100003034_pt1 | contig 13075 bp, 9 predicted proteins | sample KBSS73metaG_FD_65341 | JGI IMG/M metagenome (GOLD analysis project Ga0070671, IMG submission 65341) | Switchgrass rhizosphere microbial communities from Kellogg Biological Station, Michigan, USA - KBS S7-3 metaG | ecosystem: Host-associated > Plants > Roots > Rhizosphere > Soil ...
TGACGCTGGACGTCACCGCCGACGATGCCGTCGAGAAGATCACCGAGCATCTGCGCGAGGTGCATGACGGGCGGGCCGACGTTCTGGTCAACAACGCAGGCATCACCCGCGACAAGCTGCTGGCCAACATGGACGAGGCGCGGTGGGATTCCGTCATCGCCGTGAATCTGCTTGCCCCGCTGCGGCTTACCGAGGGACTGGTGGAGAACGGGGCGCTCGGTGAGGGTGGCCGAGTGGTCGGGCTGTCGTCGATGGCGGGCATCGCGGGCAACCGTGGACAGACCAACTACGCGGCCACCAAGGCGGGCATGATCGGGCTGACCGATGCGCTGTCGGAGGCTTACGCCGACAAGGGCATCACCGTCAACGCCGTCGCGCCCGGCTTCATCGAAACCAAGATGACCGAGGCGATCCCGGTGGCCACCCGCGAGGTGGGCAGGCGGCTCAACTCGTTGTACCAGGGCGGCAAACCCGTCGACGTCGCCGAAACCATCGCGTACTTCGCGAGCCCGGCGTCGAACGCCGTGACCGGCAATACGATTCGGGTCTGCGGCCAGGCATGGTTGGGGGCCTGACCGAAGATGACGACGAGTGAGGATCGCTGGGCCCACGCCCGGAGGGCAGGGGACGAGGAACGAGCGAGGACCGGTGGGCCCACGCCCGCAGGGCAGGGGACGACGAGGAATCGAGGCATGAGGACGTGACGCAGCCGTCGGGGTTGATGAATCTGGTGCGTGCGGCGGCGGGAGCGCTGCCGTTCGTGCCGCGTGGCGATACGCTGCCCGACCGCACGTTGACTGTCGACGAGTTGAGCATCGACCCGGCGAACGTGGCGGCGTACGCCAACGTGACGGGGCTGCGATTCGGCGACGCGGTGCCGCTGACCTACCCGTTCGCGTTGACGTTCCCGACCGTGATGTCGCTGGTGACGGGTTTCGATTTCCCGTTCGCCGCAATGGGTTCGGTGCATATCGAAAACCACATCACGCAGTACAGGCCGATTCTGGTGACCGATACGGTCTCGGTGCGTACGCATGCCGAGAACCTGCGAGAGCACCGCCGCGGACTCTTGGTTGACATCGTCACCGACGTGAACGTCGGGAACGAGACCGCGTGGCATCAGGTGACGACGTTCCTGCACCAGCAGCGCACCAGCCTGTCCGACGAACCGAAGCCGCCGCCGCAGAAGCAGCCGAAGCCGGGCCCGCCGAACGCGGTGCTGCGCATCACGCCGGGCCAGATCCGCCACTACGCGTCGGTCGGTGGGGATCACAATCCGATCCACACGAATTCGATCGCCGCGAAACTGTTCGGCTTTCCGAGCGTTATCGCGCACGGAATGTTTTCGGCTGCAGCAGTTTTGGCGAACATCGAGGGTCAGCTGCCGGATGCCGTGAAGTACTCCGTGCGGTTCGCCAAGCCGGTGGTGCTGCCGGCACAGGCCGGCTTGTATGTCGACCGCATCTCCGACGGCTGGCAGCTCACGCTGCGCAACCTGAAGAAGGGCGACCCACACCTGACGGGCACCGTGACGGCGCTATAGCGACGGAGTGCCGACACCGATGGTGATCACCGGCGATGCGGAAGGGTCGAGCCAGTTCAGCACGGAGCGCATCTGATCGCGGCCGATGGCCACACATCCCCAGGTGGGACTGTCGTCGGTCACGTGGAGAAAAATCCCGGATACCCGTCCCGGGATGCGCTGCGGGTTCACCGCGATGTTGACTGCATAGTCGTAGACCGGCCCCGAGTCGTACAGATTTTCCGCGATCGACGAGGGACTGCCGGATCGGCGTACGTGAGTGTTGTAACTGGGTGACGCGGCGTCTTCGTCCCACCAATCCTGTTGATTCGCCTGGAAATACGGCATCTTCGTACCGGGATTGGGCTGCCGCCCGAAGGCCTGATCGAACCTGAAGGTTCCCGTCGGCGTCCGGTGAACACCGTCAGCGGGGACGCCGACGCCCAGCTCGCCCACCTTGGCCGGCACAGGTCCCAGGACCACATTCCACTGTTGACCGACCCGCTGGTAGGCGGTCAGGGTTCCTGTGGTGGCGTGGGCCGACGGCACGCCGACGACGATCCATTGGGCTGCCGCTGTTGCGGGGTCCGCCGCCGCGGGCGAAGCGGTGGTCATGCCCAGTATTACGAACCCAAGCCACAGCGTCTTGGGCAGTTTCACAGGGGCGGCAGCTTCGCCGACAACCAGTCGTTGATGGCGTCTTGGCCGATCTGGTGTGCTTGCACGGCGTGTGATGCCGACCTCGGCCGTCCGGTGCTGTCGAAGTGCGACTGCAACACGCTCAAAATCGCCGAGTAAAGGTCCTTCTCGGTCACTGCGTCCTTTCTGTCCTGCGGCGCTTCTGTCGCATTCTTGCGGTGCGACGTGTCGCAGAAGGCAAGGTCCGATAACGATTCAACGGCAGGGTGGACGCACTCGACCTTTTGCCTGATGGGCCGCTACGCCAATGCGTCGGCGGCCGCGAGGTCGAAGTCGCAGTGGTCGCTGCCGAGCCCCTGCGCGACGAGTGCGGCGACCGCGTTGCCGAGGACCGCAGCATCACGCGGCGACCTGCCGAGCCCCATGCCGTAGACGAAGCCAGCCGAGAACGCGTCGCCGCATCCGGTCGTGTCCACCACGTCGATGGCGAACGCCGGAACCTGTTGTGTTCCCTCGGCGTTGACGATCAACGCGCCGTCGGCACCGCAGGTGATCGCCAGCAATCCTGCGCCCGCGTCGAGCAGTTTCTGCGAACCTTCGGCAAGGTCTGCGGCGCCCGTGAAGCCGAGCACCTGATCCTCGTTCGGCAGCAGATAGTCCGTGTATTCCATCGCGGGCGCGATGAGGTCAAAGGTCCCCATGCCGCCCGGTGCGATCAGGTCGACCGAGGTCGTGAGGCCGTTTTCCTTGGCGTGCTTGAGGATTCGCGTCGCGAAGTCGGGACCCAGCATCTCGGTGCCGCCGAGATGGAGGTGCTCGGCCGCCGCGATCGCTTCCCAGTCGACGTCGTCCAGGGTGTAGGCGAGGTTGGCCCCGAGCAAGTGCAGTGCCGGCCGCTCCCCGTTCGGTCTGATCGGCAGCACCGACATCGACGTCGGCACCTCTGCTTTGCGGACCACCATGCCGGTGTCGATGCCCGCGCGGCCCAGCAGCGACAGCAGCAGATCGCCCGGCGGATCCGCGCCGATCGCCCCTGCCGTCCGCACCGCCGCGCCCAGCTTGGCGAACGTCAACGCCGTCCCCGCGGCCGTACCCGCCGCCGTCATCCGCATCTGTTCGACAAGTGCTGTGTCCTGCCCCGCCGGAATGTCCGTGACGGGACGGACAAGCACGTCGAGAATGTGGGCTCCCATGCAAACAACGACGTTCATCGGGCGAGAGCCTAGCCCTTCGGATAGACCAGGTTGGGGTCGACATTCTGCGCCTCGTACAAGCGCTTGTACAGGCCGCCTTCGGCGATCAGCGTGCGGTGGTCGCCGACCTGCGCGATGCGGCCGTCCTCGAGCACCAGAATTCGATCCGCCACCGCGGCAATGAAGTCCATGTCGTGGCTGATCACCAAACAAGTCCGGTCCTGGGCGTATTCGCGGATCACTCCGGTCAGCCTGGTCCGCTGGTCGGCGTCGAGGTTCTCCGTCGGTTCGTCGAGCAGCAGTACCTCGGGTCTGCGTAACAGGCACCGCGCCAACGCGATCAGTCGCTTCTGGCCGCCGGACGGCACCTGTACGTCCACCATGGTGTCGTAGCCGTTGTGCATCTTCATCGGGTCGGTGATCACGGTGTGCACGTGCGCCTGCTTGCAGGCCTGCTCGACGTCTGCGTCGGTGGCGTCGGGCCGCGCCAGGCGGATGTTCTCGCGGATCGTGTCCTTGGTGAAGAACGGGAATTGCGCGAGCTTGGACACCTGGTCGCGCAACGACACGATGGTCACCCCTGTGATGTCGTGGCCGTCGAGCAGTATTCGGCCCCGCTGCGGATCGAGGAACCGCAGCATGAGATTGAACACCGTCGACTTGCCCGACCCGATGCCACCCACCAGTGCCACCGTTTCACCTTCGGCAATCGAGAACGACAACCCGTCGAGAACCTTTTGCCGATCCGTGTATCCGAACGTCACGTCCTCGAACACCACGTTGCCGTGCACCTCGCCGAGCGCGGCGGCGTCCGCGCGGTCCTCGACTGTCGGTCGGGTGTCGAGCAGTTCGTAGGTCGACGCTGCGCTCGGCAGCACCGACTGGTAGGTGGTGTACGCGCCCATCACTCGTTGCGCTGCACCGAACATCGTCGGAACCATTCCCGCGAACACCATCAGGCTGGCGAACGTCAGACCGAAACTCAAGCTGAACCCGACCCCGACCAGCAACACCACCACTGTGCTGAGCGCGACGAAAATCTGAGACCCGTTCGCGGTGGCCTGCATCCAGACCACGCTCGTCGCGTCGTTCTTCGCGGCGTTCTCCGACGCTTCGCGGAATCGCTTGCTGCGAATGGATTGGGCGTTGAACGTTTGGATCTCGGCGATTCCGTTCACCGTCTGCTCGAGCTCGGAGGACATCACGCGATCGGCGGTTATCACCCGGTGGATCGCTGCCTGAACATGGCGACCGGCGAACCGCAGGGTGAGCAGCGCCAGCGGGGTGAGAGCCAGGGCGGCGATCGTCATCTGCCACGAGAGCGCCAGCAGATAAGCGATGGCCGCGACCAACACGACGGCATCGATCAGTGGCGCGAGAAGACAGTCCATCAGAAGCCGTTGCACGCCAGCGGATTCCGTCGTCACTCGTGGTATCAGCGCACCGCTGCTCGACCCGCTGAAGAAGTCAAGCGACAGCGTCTGGATGTGGTCGTGCACCCGTTGCCGGGTGTCCGTCACGAGTCTCCGTTGGGCCTGCACCCGAACGGATGCGTTGACCAAGTACATCAACTGTGTGAGCACGAGCGAGACGCCCCACGTCCCCAGCAGCACCCCGAACGGCACCGGGCCCGCCAACGAGCGAAGCAGCCCGTCCTCACGTGCGACCAGCGGGCCCTGAAAATCCCACACCCCACTGAGATTCCCGCTTGCGCCCGCGTCGGCGACCACCTGCATCATGGGCCCGAACGCTGCAGCGGTGACGTACGGCAACGCCGAGGCGACCATGCCGATGAGGACAAGGGCCACAATGAGACCGCGCACCGAGCGCAACATGGAAAGGCTGCGCCACACCAGACGGCCGCTCAACGGAGTATCAGCCGGTGGCCGCTGGGTGTGCAGGCTGATCGGCAGGCGCGCCCTTCAGGCCGCGCCAGAACAGGTTGATCATCAACTCGGCGGCCTCATCGACATCGGCATCGCCGGTGCTGACCCGGGCGGCGACCGCCTCGCCCGCACCCACCAGGGCGACGGCCATCATGTCGAAGTCGGTGTCCGGCTCGGGATGTCGGGTGCCCGACCGCAGCAGCCTGCCGACCAGATCGATGATCCGCTCGCGACCCTCACGCACCGTGTGCGCGAACGCCTGTGAGCTGGTGGCCTGGGTGTAGAGCACCATCCACGATGCCCGGTTCGCGTCGATGTACGTCAGGAACGCGAGAACAGCGTTGCGCAGCAAGTCTTTTGGGCTCTGCGAGAAGTCGATCTTGCTGCGCACGTCGTCGACGAACCGTGTCAGCTCGCGGTCAAGACACGCGCCGAACAGTTCTTCCTTCGAGCCGTAATACAAATACAGCATCGGTTTGGAGATCTCTGCCTCGGCGGCGATCGCGTCCATCGACGTCTCGTGATAGCCGTTGACAGAGAACATCTGCACCGCGGCGTCGAGCATCTGCTGTTCGCGCACGGCGCGCGGCAAACGCTTGGTGCCTCCGGCCATTACTCCAGAGTAAGCAATAGGTGACTAATCAGCGGCCGCAGCGCGTATTCGGGCCTTTCACGGCGGCCATTCGCAGTACCGACGTGTCGATCTGCGGCATCGTCAGCTCGCCGGCCGCCAGCGCCTTCTCCAGCCGGTCCAGCACCGCCGGGACCTCATCGGTCGTCACCCACAACGCGATGTCCGCGCCTGCCTGCAGGCCCCGCAGCGCCGCCTCGGCGACGCCCATCCGGTCGCTGATGGCCTGCATGCTGGACAGGTCGTCGGTGAATACCGGGCCGGTGAAGCCGGGGCCGCCGTAGTCACCCGAGCGAAGCAACGCGTAGGCGGCCGGGTTCAGGCTGGCCGGGTCGCTGCCGGTCAGCCCTGGCACCTCGATGTGGCCGACCATCACGCCGACGGGGCCCTGCGTGGTCAGCGTGCGATACGGGATCAGGTCGTTGGTTTGAAGATCCGCCAGCGGCGGGGTGACGACGCTTCCGGTGTGCGTGTCGCCCGAACCGTGGCCGTGGCCGGGAAAGTGCTTGAGCACGGGCAGCAGGCCGGCCTCGCGCAGCCCGCGCGCGTAGGCGCCCGCATAGTCGGTGACGGCCCTCGGGTCTGCGCCGAAGGACCGGTCGCCGATCACCGTGTCATCGGGCGCGTCAGTAACGTCGACGACCGGGGCGAAGTCGATGGTGATGCCGAGTTTGCGCATGGCCTGTCCCCGTGCGAGGGCGATGTTGTAGACCTCGTCGGGCGTGTGCGTGGCCGCGAGCACCCGCGGCGACGGCTGGCTGCCGATCAGCGACGCAAGGCGAGAGACCCGGCCACCTTCTTCATCGACGCTGACCGCAAGCGGCAGCGGACCCTTGTCGGCGATGTCGGCGATAGTGCCGTCGGACAGCATCGACAGATCGGTCCAGCTGCCGATGAAGATGCCGCCGACGTGGTGGTTTTGCACGACAGCCTTGGCGTCGGCCGCGCCGGTGACTCCTACCATCAGCAGCTGGGCGAGCTTGTCGCGGGTGGTCATGCTGGCCAGCAGCGCAGGTCCGTCACCGCACGCAGGCGTGGCGGGGTCGGCTGCAGGCGCAGGCGCCACGGTCGCAGCCATCGTGGGAGCCGGCGTCGTCGCGGACGGAGTCGGTTGCGGGGCCGGGGACGAACAGGCCACCAACACCGAAGAAAGCGCCGCCAGAACACACAGTCGACGAGGCAAGGCCATCCCGCCATGCTGTCATGTGCGACCAATCGCCGTTTCGTGGGTATTCCTCACCCATGTCGTGCCAGGCGTTTGTGCTGGGCGGCGGCGGCCTGCTCGGCGCCGCGGAAGCCGGCATGGCGAGCGCACTCCTCGATGCCGGTGTGCGACCCGACGTGGTGTGCGGCACCTCGGTCGGCGCGATCAACGGCGCGGCACTCGCGGCTGATCCCACCCCCGCAGGCGCCAAGCAGTTGTTGGCGTTCTGGGACGCGCTGCCCAACGAGAGCGCGCTCGACGGTTCGATGCTTCGGCGGTTCGCCGAAGTCGTTCGCCGCAGAACCTCGTTGCACGACAACAACGAGCTTCGGCGGATGTTGCGCGCGTGGCTGCCCGTGCAGACCTTCGAAGAGCTCGCGGTGCCGTTCGAATGCGTCGCAGCCAGCATCGAGCAGGCCCGTGAGCACTGGTTCAACTCCGGAGAGCTCATCGAGCCTGTTCTCGCGTCGTGCGCGCTGCCCGGCGTTTTCCCGCCAGTGCGCATCGGCGACGAGCACTTCTTCGACGGCGGCCTCGTCAACAGCATTCCGCTGGATCGGGCCGTGCGACTTGGCGCCGACACGATCTGGGTGCTGCACGTCGGGCGCCTCGAGGAGGAACTCGCCCCGCCACGCTTTCTGTGGGAGGTCGGGTTCACTGCGTTCGAGATATCGCGCAGACACCGCTTCCACAGCGATCTCGAGCGGGTCGGGCCTGAGGTGGCCGTCCATGTGCTGCCGAGCGGACTGCCGCAGCGGCCGGCCTCGACCTGGTCGAACCTGCGTTACCGCGACACCCGCCGCATCTCGCGGCGCGCCGAACTCGCTTACGAAGCGACCCGCGAGTACCTGGAGGCGCTGCCGTGAAACTGCTGCGTCGAGCCGTGACGGTGCCGGTGGCGATTGCCGCGATGATCGGCATCCTCGTGGTCTGGCCGCTGCTGCTCGCCATCGGTGGCGTCGCTGGACTGATCGCTCGGTCAAGCCTGCCGGTGCGAACTCTTGGCGTGCTGATGGCATATGCGCTGCTGGAACTTCGGGCGCTGTGGCAGCTGCTGCGCGGCGGTCAGGATTGCGACCGGTTCGTGCGCGACGTGCTGGACAGGGCCCACACCGTCGGGCGCCGCACGCTGAATCTCGAAGTGCAGCTCGACGACGCCTCACCGACGCCGGAGCAGATCCCGCGCGAAGAGCCGGTGATCGTGCTGTCGCGACACTGCGGGCCGGGAGACACGCTGCTGGTGGCCTGGTTGCTCAACGTTTACTACGGCCTGCGTTTGCGCATCGTGCTCAAGGCGCTGCTGCGATGCGAGCCCGTTCTCGATCTCGTCGGCGACATGGGCTGCCTGTGTTTTCTGCATCATCGAGGCAACAAGGCGCGCAAGCAAATTCGCGATCTGGCCGGTTCGATGGTCGGCGGGCAGGCGCTGCTGCTGTTCCCCGAGGGCGGGAACTTCACCTGGGCGCGGTGGCGCGAGGCGATCGTGCGGCTTCGCTCGACCGGCCGGCTGCGAGAGGCCCGTCGGGCATGGCGTCAGACTTACACGCTGCCCCCGCGCACGGGCGGCACCGCCGCGGCGTTGTCCGGCGCGCCGCGCGCCAATGTCCTCGTGCTCACGCACACGGGATTCTCGCCCGACGGGCGCGCCCGCGTGTGGTGGCAGCTTCCGATGAACAGACGGTTGTTGGTCCGCACCGTGGTGGTCCCCTCCGACGAGCTTCCGCCACCCGATCAGTTGGGCCCGTGGCTGGAGGAGACGTGGAGCCGGGTGGACGCCTGGGTGGCCGGCCACGTCATCGGCTAGCAGCAGCTCGTTGCGTGGCAGGGGTGAAAAGCAGTGTCTGCTACCTTGGCCGCATGGATCGGTTCATCGTTCCCGCCGCGGCCAGCATCGTTGTGGGCCTGCTGCTGGGAGCGGCCGCCGTCTTCGGTGTGACGCTGATGGTGCAGCAGGACAGCAAGCCCGCGGTGGCCCCGGGTGATCCGGCTTCGTCGGTGCTCAACAGGGTCGAGTACGGCGACAGAACATAGCGTGACTGCGCCGCTGCAGCGGCGCTGGCTGTGGTTGGCCGCGGCGGCGGCACTGATCCTGACCTTCGCCCAGTCGCCCGGAAAGATCTCGCCCGACACCAAGCTTGACCTCACCGCGAATCCGCTGCGCTTTCTGGCCCGCGCCTTCAACCTGTGGAACAGCGAGCTGCCGTTCGGTCAGGCGCAGAACCAGGCCTACGGCTACCTGTTCCCGCATGGGGCGTTCTTCCTTGCCGGCGATTTTCTCGGTCTGCCCGGCTGGGTGACGCAGCGGCTGTGGTGGGCGTTGCTGCTCACGGTCGGCTTCTGGGGCCTGCTGCGGGTCGCCGAGGCCTTGAACATCGGCAGCCCGACGTCGCGGGTGATCGCCGCGGCTGGGTTCGCGCTGTCGCCGCGGGTGCTGACCACCCTTGGCGCGATCTCCTCGGAGACGCTGCCGATGATGCTGGCGCCGTGGGTGCTGCTGCCGGTGATCGTCGCTCTGCGAGGGGACCCGCGGGTGCGGGTCCTGGCGGCCCGGTCCGCAGTGGCGATCGCTTTGATGGGTGCGGTCAATGCGGTGGCCACGTTGACGGCCTGCCTGGCCGCGGCGATCTGGCTGCTGTGTCATCGGCCGAATCGCTTGTGGTGGCGCTTCACCGCGTGGTGGGCGCTCTGCATCGTGTTGGCGGTGCTGTGGTGGGTGGTCGCGCTGGTCATGCTCGGCCGGATCAGCCCGCCGTTCCTCGACTTCATCGAGTCCTCCGGCGTCACAACGCAATGGATGTCGCTGACCGAAATGCTGCGCGGCACCGATGCGTGGACGCCGTTCGTCGCGCCGACCGCGACGGCAGGGGCCTCGTTGGTGACGGGGTCGGTCGCGGTGTTGGCGACGACGTTGGTCGCAGCGGCCGGCCTTGCCGGGCTGGCGATGCGGACGATGCCCGCGCGCGGTCGGCTCATCGTGATCCTGCTGACCGGTGTCGTGCTGCTCGCCGTTGGCTACTCGGGTGGGCTTGGATCGCCTGTCGCGCACCATGTTCAAGCATTCCTCGACGCCGGGGGCACGCCGCTGCGCAACATGCACAAGCTGGAGCCGCTGCTTCGGCTGCCGCTCGCGCTCGGGCTGGCGCACCTGCTTGGCCGAATCCCGTTGCCCGGCAGCACACCTCGGCGCGAGTGGCTCCACGCGTTCGCGCATCCGGAACGCGACAAACGGGTGGCGGTCGGCATCGTGGTGCTGGCGGCGTTGGCCGCAGCCACATCGCTGGCCTGGACAGGCAGGCTCACACCGCCAGGGTCCTTCGACGCGATCCCGCAGTACTGGCACGACACCGCCGACTGGCTCGACGAACACAACACCGACCGCGGGCGGGTGCTGGTGGCGCCCGGCGCGCCGTTCGCCACCCAGGTGTGGGGCAACAGCCACGACGAACCGTTGCAGGTACTCGGCGGCAGCCCGTGGGGGGTGCGCGACTCGATTCCGCTGACCCCGCCGGAGACCATCCGCGCGCTCGACTCGGTGCAGCGGCTGTTCACGGCCGGCCGGCCGTCGGCAGGCCTCGCGGACACCCTTGCCCGCCAAGGTATTTCGTACGTCGTGGTGCGCAACGACCTGGATCCCGAGGCGTCGCGGTCTGCGCGACCGCTTCTGGTGCACCGGGCGATCGAAGGATCGCCGGGTCTGACGCAGGTGGCGCAGTTCGGCGAACCCGTCGGACCAGGCACGCTTGCCGGCTTCATCACCGACAGCGGGTTGCGGCCGCGCTTCCCCGCGGTGCAGATCTACCGCGTCGACGCCTCGCCCGGCATGCATCCCTACCTCGTCGACACCGATGCGATGGCTCGCGTCGACGGTGGTCCCGAGGCGCTGCTGCGCCTCGACGAGCGCCGCAGGCTGCTGGGTCAGCCGCCGCTCGGACCGATGCTGCTGACCGGCGACGCGCACCGCGCGGGCCTTGCGGCACCCCACGTCACCGTGACCGATACGCCGCTGGCGCGCGAGACGGACTACGGCCGCGTCGACGATCATTCGTCGGCCCTCAGGACCCCCGACGATCAGCGGCACACGTTCAACCGCGTGCCCGACTATCCGGCCAACGGCGCCGACACGGTCTACGGGCAGTGGAACGGCGGCCGTATCACGGTGTCCAGCTCGGCCGCGGACTCGACTGCGCTGCCGAATGTTTCGCCTGCGACCGGACCCGTCGCCGCCATCGACGTCGATCCTTCGACGAGTTGGGTGTCGAATGCGCTGCAGGCAGCCGTCGGCCAATGGCTGCAGGTCGACTTCGATCATCCCGTCACCAACGCCACACTCACCATCACCCCGAGCGCCACCGCGGTCGGCGCACAGGTCCGCCGCATCGAGGTGTCGACCGTCAACGGCACCAGCACGTTGCGCTTCGACGAGGCGGGCAAGCCGCTGACGATCGCGCTGCCCTACGGCGAGACGCCGTGGGTGCGGATCACCGCGGTCGCCACCGACGACGGGTCGGCAGGGGTGCAGTTCGGCATCACCGACTTCGCCGTCACACAGTACGATGCGAAGGGCTTCGCTCACCCCGTCAACCTGCGTCACACCGTCGTCGTCCCTGCGCCGCCTCCGAATTCAGCTGTCGCACAGTGGGATCTGGGATCGGAACTGCTCGGCAGGCAGGGTTGCGCACAAGCTCCCGACGGCACCCGGTGCGCAGCGTCGATGGCTCTGTCGCCGGAGGAGCCGGTGAACATGAGCCGGACGCTGACCGTCCCTTCACCGACAGAGGTAACGCCGACGGTGTGGGTGCGTGCCCGCCAAGGCCCGAATCTGGCCGACCTGGTCAGTCAGCCCGGCACGGCGCGGGCGCTCGGCGGCGCAGACCCGATCGATGTGCTCGGTTCGGCCTACGCCGCCGCGGACGGCGACCCCGGTACCGCGTGGACCGCGCCGCAGAGCGTCGTGCAGTACAGGACGCCGCCGACGCTGACGTTGAAATTGCCCGCCCGTACCGAGGTCGCCGGGCTGCGGGTCACGCCGAGTTCCTCTGTGCTGCCCGCACATCCGACGATGATCGCGATCGACCTCGGAGCCGGACCCGAGGTGCGCCGATTGGCGGCCGACGGTGGGACGCAGACGGTGAGCCTGCGCCCGGTCGTCACCGACACCGTCAAGGTGTCGCTGCTGAGTTGGAACGACGTGATCGACCGCACCGCTCTTGGCTTCGATCAGCTCAAGCCGCCCGGTCTGGCCGAAGTCACTGCGCTCGACGCCAAGGGTGCCCCGATCGCGGCCGCCGACGCTGCGCACAACCGCGCCAGGACCGTCGACCTGCCCTGCGGCAAGGGACCGATCATCGGCGTGGCCGGACAGTTCATCCAGACCTCCGTCACCACCACCGTCGGTGCGCTGCTCGACGGCGAACCCGTCGCCGCCAAGCCGTGCCGGTCCGAGCCGATCACGCTGCCCGCCGGTCAGCAGGAACTGTTGATCAGCCCCGGCGCGGCGTTCGTGGTCGACGGCGTGCAACTGGCCGTCCCGCAAGCAAACCAATTACGCACGGCTGCAACGGTTCCCGCCACGGTGGGTCGTTGGACCGCTGACCACCGCGAGTTGACGGTCGCGCCCGCGCAGGCGTCGCGGGTGCTGGTGGTGCCCGAGAGCATCAATCCGGGCTGGACCGCGCGTACCGCCGACGGGTCCACACTGAGGCCGGTCACCGTCAACGGGTGGCAGCAGGGTTGGGTGCTGCCACCGGGCACCGCCGGAGCGATCACGCTGTCCTTCGCGTCGAACACGCCGTATCGCGCGGGACTGATCGGCGGGCTGGCGCTGCTGCCGCTTCTTGCGCTGCTGGCCTTCCTGCCGGTCCGGCGTCCCCGTCCGGCGGACCCGGCGGCACAGCCGTGGCGGCCGGGACGGGTGACGACGAGCGTCGCGGCGGTGGCAGCCGCAGCGGTGATTTCCGGGTTCGTGGGCGCCGTCGTCGCCGGCGCGGCACTCGGGATCCG
>Ga0070671_100003035_pt1 | contig 13074 bp, 11 predicted proteins | sample KBSS73metaG_FD_65341 | JGI IMG/M metagenome (GOLD analysis project Ga0070671, IMG submission 65341) | Switchgrass rhizosphere microbial communities from Kellogg Biological Station, Michigan, USA - KBS S7-3 metaG | ecosystem: Host-associated > Plants > Roots > Rhizosphere > Soil ...
GGCATCAGCAGCGGGATGAGGTCGTAGAGGGTGGTCGCCACGGGGACGTTGCCCCGCCACAGGTGCGGGGGCAGGTCGCCTTCGGCCCGCAACGACAGCTCGAACGGCGAGGTCCAGTAGTACGCGACCGGCCGTTCGTCGGCTTCGGCGATGCGTCGGACCTCGGTCTGGGTGTTCCACCGCAGCCCCGGGTGGGCGAGCAGGTCCTGGTCGAGCGCGCGCGGGAACGGCAGGTTGGGGTTGAGCAGCAGCGCCTCGCCGATGCCGAGCCGCCCGAGCGCGCGGGTCTGCTCCTTGACGTAGCGGGCGACGCCGCGATCGGCGTGGGCTTGGCTCTGGGTCGCCTGCAGGTCGACGAGGACCCGGTGGCGCACCGTCACTCGGGGGTGGCCCGCAGCAGCACGACGGCGCGTTGGCCCTCGGCCCACTCGGGTTCCGTGTCGACGCGCTCCCAGCGGTCGGGCGCCGTCTGCACACAGATCGCGCGCGCCGTGATCCTCCACCCGGCGAACAGCGCATCGAGATGCGGGGCGTCGTACACGCGCTGCAGCTCGTCGACGGACCAGCGGCCGTAGGGCGCGGTGAAGGCGATCTCGCCGCCCGGCTTCAACCAGCGGGCGAAGCGCTCGACGATCTCGCGGTCGAGGTCTCCGGCCGTCGCCGTCTCGCCGTAGGCGCCGAGGCCGACGTGCTCGAGGGCCGACACGCAGAACACCGCGTCGAGCGGGCGCTCGGGTCCCTCCCACTTCTCGATCGGGCCGATCAACGAGCGCACGCGGGGGTGGGTGAACGGGTACGGGCGAAGATCGGCGGCGATCACGTCGAGGCCGAGGGACGCGAGCGACAGCGACACGGTCGACTCCGTCGCGCCGAAGTCGAGCACGAGCGATCCGGGCGCGAGCGTGGTGGCGAGGCCCATCACCCACGGGACCTCGACGATGCGCTCGTTGACCTCGCCCGGGCGCACTGTGCCGTCGTGGTGGAACAGCTGCACGGCCTCGTTGATCCACACGCCCGCCTGCGCCGCGGGACCCGTGTGGCCCGTGGCCCAGTTGAGGAAGTCGGCGGTGCCGGGGCCGATCGGCAGACGGGTGCCGAGCGACGCGCCGAGCACGCGGTCGGCGGCACCCGGGAGCTGGTCGTGGATGAGCTTGCCGAGCTCCTCGTCGGCTTCCGGGTCGCCCGCGGCCGACCGCTCCAGCAGGTTGGCGAGCCCGGGCTCGACGCCGGCCGTCGCCCAGCCCCAGACGGCGCGCAGCTCGCCGTGCAGGCGGTCGGTGGCCCGGCGGAACGTGTTGGCGAACTCGGCGGACGTCTGCGTGTCGGAGCTGACCCGCGACTCGAGCTCGCTCATGCGGGCGTCGACGGCCCGGATGAGGTCCTCGACGATGTCGACCCGCTGGTTCACGGTGACGGTGACGTGCTTCTTTGTGTCGTCGCCGAGGACGATGCCGAGGCGGACGAGCAGCGCGCGGAATCGAGCCTTCACGCCCGGACTGTAGTGCCGGGGTGCTGCGGGACGGCGCGGCGGCTGGTCTACCGTGGTCGGAGATGTTGTCTCGTTGCACCCGTTGGTCCGTTTTGCTCGTGCTGCTCGCGACGACGTGGGGCCTGGTCTCGACCGCCCCGCCCGCCGACGCCTACGCCTCGACCAACATCCACCTGGGCGGGCACGGGTGGGGCCACGGCCGGGGCCTCGGTCAGTGGGGCGCCCTGGGCTACGCCATCGACTACGGGTGGGCCTACTCGCAGATCCTCGACCACTACTACGGCGGCACCACGTCGGCCCCGCAGGCCCAGGGGCTCATGACCGTGCGCCTCACCGAGGAGGACGACGTCGACATGATCATGACGTCGGGCTCACCGTTCCAGGTCGACGACGGCACCGGGGCCCACGCAGTGGGCATCGCCGCCGGCACCGCCGTCCTCATCCGCCACACGAGCTCCGGATGGCTGCTGTTCCAGGCCGCCGACTGCGGTGGTGGCGCGTCGCACAGCTGGGGCAACCCGGTCACGACGTTCGCGTCGTCGGCCACGCCTCGCGTGGGCACGGCGTACGGCGGCGACGACATCACCCTGATGATGAAGGTCTGCGGCCCGACCGGGAACGTGCACTCCTATCGAGGGATCCTCACCGCGGTGTGGTCGGGCACCGACTCGTGGCTCATCAACTCGCTGCCCACCGAGCAGTACCTGCGCGGCGTCGTGCCGCGTGAGTCGCCCGCGTACTGGGGTGGCGCGGCGGGGGGCAAGGGCATCGAGGCGCTCAAGGCCCAGGCGGTCGCCGCCCGCTCCTATGCCGTCGCCCACAACAGCAGCACGCTCTACAAGATCTGCGACACCACGGCGTGCCAGGTGTACGGCGGCGCCGGCCTGAACGGTCAGGTGAGCGAGTCGCCGTACTCGGACACCGCCGTCTCGGCGACCGCGGGCGAGGTGCGCGTCACCGCGGCGGGCGCCGTCGTCAGCACCGAGTTCTCGTCCTCGACGGGCGGTTACACGGCCGGGGTCACGTTCCCCGCGGTCGTCGACGACGGTGACGCCGTGTGCGACACCTCGACGTTGTGCAACCCCAACCACAACTGGGGCACCGACGTGACGGTGGCGGCGGTGCAGGCCGCGTACCCGACGGTCGGCACCGTGCAGGCGGTCACCGTCACCTCGCGCAACGGCCTCGGGACCGACGGCGGCCGAGCGGTCAACATGAAGATCACGGGCTCGTCCGGCTCCGCCACGACGACGGGCAGCACGTTCCAGGCGAAGCTCAACCTCAAGAGCACCTGGTTCACGGTCGCCGACATCTCGATCAGCGTGAGCCGCCTCTACGGGGCGGATCGCGAGGCGACATCGATCGCCATCTCGAAGGACCTGTACGCGGACGGCACGGCGAAGGCCGTGGTCCTCGCCTCCGCATGGAGCTTCCCCGACGCGCTCGTCGGCGCGCCGCTGGCCGACACGAAGAGCGCACCGATCCTCTTGACCGACAGCGACCAGCTCTCGAGTGCCACGCTCGCCGAGATCGGCCGCGCCACCGGAGGTCACTCGACCGTCTACCTCCTCGGCGGCACCGCGGTGCTGGGCCCGAACATCGAGACGCAGCTCACGGGGGCGGGCTACACCGTGCAGCGTTATGGCGGCGCGTCCCGGTACGAGACCGCCGTGCTGGTCGCCGACGCGCTCGGTGACCCGGCGACGATCCTGGAGGCGACCGGCCTCGACTACCCGGACGCGCTGGCCGCCGGCGCCGCCGCCGCGCACGTCGACGGCGCCGTCCTGCTCACCCAAGGTCCGGCGCAGGCGTCGGCGACCGCCGCCTACCTGCAGCAGCACAAGCCGACGACGACGTACGCCATCGGGGGCCAGGCGGCACAGGCCGACCCGGCCGCCACCAAGTCGTTCGCCGGCACCGACCGCTACGACACGGCCTACCGGGTGGCGCTCAACCTGTTCGCCTACCCGCCGGCGGCCGGTCTGGCCAGCGGGCAGGGCTTCGCCGACGCCCTCGCCGGGGCCGTGCACGCCGTCCACATGGGCGGCCCGCTGGTGCTCACCGCCCAGGCGGCGCTGTCACCCGTCACCCGGAGCTACCTCCAGGCGGCGGCCAACTCGAGCCTCGTGAAGGTGGTCGTCTACGGCGGTACCGCGGCGGTGTCCGACCAGGCGCTGACCGACATCAACACCAAGGCCGGCTAGTCAGGCGGCCTTCGACGGGCGAACCAGGTCGAGGAGCTGGCCGGTGGCGTCCTTGGCGGCGCCGACGGCGGTGGTGATGGCCTCGCCGATGGCCTGCTCGGGCACCTTGCTGCGGACCTCGCCGACCGTGGCGGTCACGCGCTCCTCGACGAGCTTGCGCACGTCGCTGAGCTGCTCCTCGAGCTCACGGCGGCGCACGGCGGCCTGCTGGAAGGCGACGACACCGAAGCCGATGGTGACGTACGCCGCGTCGGTGAGGATGCTGCGGGGATCGTTCATGCGAACGACGGTACGCCTTCTGTGTAACTTTTGCAAGCACTAGGGAAGGCCGGGCCCCCGGATCGCCAGGGCTACCCTCGTCACCCCGTGACCTCCACCGACCACGACGATCCGGCGGAGGCGCAGGCCCCTCCGGTCGTGGTCGCCGTGGTGACACGCGACGCCGGCCCCTGGCTCGAGGAGTGCCTCGCCTCGCTCGGCGCCCAGGACTACCCCAACCTCTCGGTGTTGGTCCTGGCGGCGGGCGCCACCGACGACGTGCTCGCCCGCGTGGCCGCCGTCCTGCCCAGCGCCTACGTCCGCCGGCTCGAAGGCGATCCCGGGTTCGGGCCGGCCGCCAACGAGGTGCTCGGCATGGTGGAGGGGGCAGCCTTCTACGCGTTCTGCCACGACGACGTCGTGCTCGACCCGAACGTCCTGCGGGTGCTCGTGGAGGAGGCCTACCGGTCGAACGCCGGCATCGTCGGCCCGAAGCTCGTGCGGTGGCACGAGCCCGAGCGCCTCCAGGCCGTGGGCGAGAACGTCGACAAGGTCGGCATGCGGGCGCCCGTCGTAGAGGTCGGGGAGCTCGACCAGGAGCAGCACGACGCGGTGCGCGACGTGTTCCTCATCCCCGGGGCCTGCACGCTCGTGCGGGCCGACCTGTTCGCCACGCTCGGCGGCTTCGATCCCGGCATCGATCTGCTCGGCGAGGACCTCGACCTGTGCTGGCGCGCCCAGGTGGCCGGCGCCCGCGTCGTGGTCGTGCCGGCCGCCCGCGTGCAGCACCGCGGCGGGCTCGCCGACCGGTCCGAGGAGGTCGACGACCGTCATCGCCTGCGCACCGTGCTCACCTGCTACGGGCCGTTCCATCGGGTGCGGGTCCTGCCCCAGCTCGTCGTCATCTCGCTGGCCGAGATGGCCCACGCGCTGCTGACCGGCCGGCGCCAGCGCGCCCGCGAGCTCGTCGGCGCCTGGCGCTGGAACCTGCGCCGGCGCCGCGACGTCCGAGCACGCCGGCGCGAGCTGCGGGCCATCCGGCAGCTGCCCGACAGCGAGGTCCGTCGCCTGCAGGTGGGCGGCAGCGTGCAGGTGCGGTCGTTCGTGCGCGGCGAGCTGCACGTCACCGACCGCTTGCGACTGTTCTCCGACCTGGGTCACGAGCTGAGCGAGAGCTTGCACAGCGGCCCCCGCCGGATCGTGGTGGCCACGTGGACCGCGCTGATCGCGGTGTTCCTCGTCGGCTCGCGCGCCTTGCTGTTCCAACGCCTCCCGATCGTCGGCTCGCTCGCCCCGTTCGACGCATCGGTCGGCCACCTCCTCGGCGACTACCTGCGCAGCTGGCGGCACGCCGGGCTCGGTGCCGACGCACCCCAGCCGACCGCCTTCGGGCTCCTCGGCCTCGCCGGCATCCCGTTCCTCGGGGGCATGGGCCTGCTGCAGCAGGTGCTCGTGCTCGGTTGCATCCCGGTGGGGTGGATCGGCGCGTGGCGGGTCACCAAGCCCCTCGGGTCCCGACTCGGACGGGCGGCCGGCCTGCTGGTGTACGCCGTCGTCCCGCTGCCCTACGACGCGCTCGCACGCGGCAGCTGGGGTGGGCTGCTCGTCTACGCCGCCGCGCCGTGGGTGTTCAACCGCTTGATCGCGGCGTGCGGCGACCTCCCCTCGGCGCACGGGCCGGTGATCCGCCGGCGTGACCTGCGCGCCGTGGTCGCGCTCGGGATGCTCGTGGCGTTGGTGGCCGCCTTCGTGCCGCCGTTCCTCGTGCTCGTCCTCGTCGTCGCCGTCGGGCTCCTGCTCGGCGGGCTGCTGACGGGTGGCGGCCGGCGGGCGTGGGGCGCCCTCGTCGTGGCGGCGGGCGCATCGGTGACCGCCATCGTCGTGCACATCCCCTGGACGTTCGACTTCACGCTCCCCGGCCGCGAGTGGTGGGCGACCGGTGGGGTGGCGCCGCTCGTGCACCAGGGCCTCGGCATGGGCGCGCTGCTGCGGTTCGACACCGGTGCGGGGCACACCGCGCTGGGGTGGGCCCTGCCGGTCGCGGCCGCCTTGCCCTTGCTCATCGGGCGGGAGTGGCGCTTCGCCTGGGCGGTGCGCTGCTGGACCGTGGCCGTGGTGTGCTGGGTCGTCGCGTGGACGGGCGGGCAGGGTCTCTTGCCCGTGCCGGTGCCGCCGGCCGACGTGTTGCTCGCTCCGGCCGCCGCGGCGTTGGCGCTCTCGGTCGGGCTCGGGGTGCTCGCCTTCGAGCGCGACCTGCGCGGGTACCACTTCGGTTGGCGCCAGGTCGCGTCGTTGGTCGCCGCCGGCGCGGTGCTGGTGTCGGTGGGGCCCGTCCTCGGCGCCATGGTCGACGGCCGCTGGGGGCTGCCGTCGGTCGATCACACCACGACGCTCGCCTTCCTGCAGAGCGACGATGTCCGCGCCGCCGGGACGTTCCGGGTGCTGTGGCTCGGCGCGCCCGAGGTGCTGCCTGTCGCGCCGTTCCGATTGGCCGACGACGTCGCCTACGGCATCGACGAGAACGGCACCATGTCGCTCACCGAGCGATGGGCGAGCCCGCAGTACGGCTCGACGCCGATCGTGGCGGACGACCTGCGGCTGGCCGGCCGGGGCGACACGGCGCGCCTCGGCAAGCTGCTCGGCCCCTACGGCATCCGCTACCTCGTGGTGGCCGAGCGGTCGGCGCCGGTCCGCTCCGGTGAGCCGGTGCATCCGGTGCCGGTGGGTCTCACCGCCACCCTGGCGCGGCAGCTCGATCTGCGCCGGCTCGCCACCGACGCGTCGGTGGTGCTCTACGAGAACACCGCGTGGAAGCCGGTGCGGGCGGCGTCGCACCCGCGCACGGTCGCTCGCGTCCTCGTGGTCCTGCTGCAGGTGCTGCTGTGGGCGGCCGTGGTCGCGTTCCTCGTGATCCGCCGCCAGCGACGCGTGGAGCTGATCGGGTGAGCAACCGTCGGTGGCCCGCGGTGGTGGTGCTCGTCGTGGTGCTCGGCGCGCTGCTCGGGCTGAGCTCGCGGCGCGATCCGCGCTCGCCGGCCCACTTCGGGCTGGTGACCTCGACGGCGATGCCCGTGGCGGCGCCGGCGGGCGCCATGACGTCCACGTGGTACTGCGCCGACGGGACCGCGCAGCCGGGCGCCGCGTTCAACCTCAGTCTGATCCTCGCCAACGCTGGCACCGAGGTGCGCACGGCGAGGATCACGTGGTTCCCGAGCACCGGCTCGAACGTGACGCGCGCCGTGTCGGTGCCGGGCAACGACTCGGTGACCGTGGCCGCGACCACCGTGCTGACCGCACCGACGGTGTCGGCGCTGGTCGAGGTCGACGGCGGCGACGTCGCGGTCGAGCACGCGGTGTCCGGCCCGAACGGCAGCTCGGTGGCGCCGTGCGCGACACAAGCGTCCGACCGGTGGTACTTCGCCAACGGCGTCACCGAGCGCGACGCCCAGGAGGTGCTCGCGCTCTTCAACCCGTTCCCCGACGACGCCGTCGTCGACCTGACGTTCTCGACCGACCTCGGCCAGGCCAACCCGCGCGAGGTGCAGGGGCTCCCGATCCCCGCCGGCTCGACCGTGTACGTGAAGGTGCAGGACGTCGTGCGCCGGCGCGCCGTCGCGGCCGTGGCGGTGACGGCGCGGACCGGCCGTCTCGTCGTCGACCGGGTCCAGGTGTTCGACGGCAGCGCGGGCCGGTCGGGGGTGTCGCTCGCCCTCGCCGCGCCGGCCGGCGCCGACACGTGGCAGTTCCCCGACGGGTTGTTCCAGCCCGGATCGCTCGGCGAGTCGTGGCACATCTACAACCCGAACGACGACGAGGCCGAGGTCACGCTCACGGTCGTGCCGGTGAGCGGCGACACGCCGGACCCGGTCGACCTCACGGTTCCGCCGCACACCGAGCAGAGCATCGATGCGGCGGCGGCCAAGATCGCGCCCGGCGTGGCCCACTCGGCGACCATCACGTCGCAGAACGGCGTGCCGGTCGTCGCCGAACGGGCCATCGACGCCCGCGCCCCCTCCGCTCGGCGCGGGTGGTCGTCGACGCTCGGCTCGGCCATCACGGCAACGCGGTGGCTGTTCCCCGCCGGCGAGGCAGGGGCGCGCACCGACGAGTGGATCGTGGTGTCGAACCCGGGCGCCCAGAAGGTCACGATCTCCGTGCTCGCGCTGGCCGACCGGCTGCGGTTGCCGATCGAATCGTTGCAGGACCTGGCGATCCCGGCGGGGGGCCGGCTGGCCCTGCGGCTCGGCGACCACATCGAGCGGACACCGCTACCCGTGGTCGTGGAGGCGAGCGGCAAGGTCGCCGTCGAGCGTGATGTCTACGGCGTGGGCCGGGTCGGGGTCTCCGCGGTCCTCGGCGTACCGTTGGCGTAGTCATGGAACGGGTGCTCGTCGCCGCTGTCCTGGTGGTCGTCGCCGTCGTGGCGGCCGTCGTGGTCGATCGCCGGCAGCGCCGCGATGCCCCGACACAGCCGCAGTGGACGGTGCCGGGCCAGCTCGACCGCGCCGACTTCGACCGGCCCGACGCGCCGTGGCTCGTCGTCGTGTTCACGTCGGCCACGTGCGACTCGTGCCACGGCACCGTCGAGAAGGCGACCGTGCTCGCGTGCGACGACGTGGTCGTCGTCGAAGCCGAGGTGTCGGCGCGCCAGGACCTGCACGACCGCTACGCCATCGACGCCGTGCCCACCCTGGTGGTGGCCGATGACGAAGGCGTCGTGCGCGCCAGCTTCATCGGCCCCATGACCGCCACCGACCTCTGGGCCGCCGTCGCCGAGGTCCGCTTCCCGGGGTCCTCGCCCGAACCCCACCTGGGCCAGCACCCCACCTGACTCGTTCTTTGTCGGATCTGCCCGGCTGGGCCGGGCAGATCCGACAAAGAACGATGGGGCGGCGTCAGTCGGCGGCGGCGGGGACCGGTTCGGGGGTGTCGGTGCCCATGGCGGCGGCGATGAGGCGCTTGACCTCGGCGCCGTCGATCGTCTCGTGCTCGCGCAGGGCGCGGGCGACGGCGTCGAGGCCGGGGCGGTAGGTGCGCAACGTCTGGCGGCAGCGCTCCTCCTGCTCGCGGAGGATGCGCTCGACCTCCTCGTCGATGACGCGGGCCGTCTCGTCGGAGTACTCGCGGCTGTGCATCAGGTCCTCGCCGAGGAACACCGTCGCCTGCGATCCCCACGCCATCGGGCCGACGCGGGTCGACATGCCCCACTCTCGCACCATCTTGCGGGCCAGCTCGGTGGCGCCCTGGAGGTCGTTGTTGGCGCCGGTGGAGTAGACGCCGAACACGAGCTCCTCGGCGATGCGGCCGCCCATGCGCACGACGAGCGAGTCCTCGATGTAGTCCTGCCGGTAGAGGTGGCGCTCCTCGGGGAGCTGCTGCGTCACCCCGAGCGCCAGGCCCGTCGGCAGGATCGTGACCTTGTGCAGCGGGTCGGCGTTGGGCAGCACGGCCGCGCACACCGCGTGCCCGCCTTCGTGGTAGGCGACCGCTTCCTTCTCGTCCTCCGACAGCGCCATCGACTCGCGGCGCATGCCCATGAGCACCCGGTCGCGCGACGACTCGAAGTCGACCATGTGGATCTGCTCGTCGCCGCGCCGCACCGCGAACAGCGCGGCCTCGTTGACGAGGTTGGCGAGATCGGCGCCGCTCATCCCGGGCGTGCCCTTGGCCACCGTGAGGAGGTCGACGTCCGCCGCCACCTTCTTGTCCTTGCAGTGGACGTTGAGGATGGCGAGGCGCTCCTCGCACTCGGGCAGCGGCACGACCACCTGGCGGTCGAAGCGACCGGGGCGCAGCAGCGCGGGGTCGAGGATGTCGGGCCGGTTGGTGGCCGCCATCATCACGATGCCCTCGGTCGACTCGAAGCCGTCCATCTCGGAGAGCATCTGGTTGAGCGTCTGCTCCCGCTCGTCGTGACCGCCACCGAGACCGGCGCCGCGCTTGCGGCCGATGGAGTCGATCTCGTCGATGAAGATGATCGCCCGCCCCATCTTGCGCGCCGACTGGAACAGGTCGCGCACGCGCGACGCACCGACGCCCACGAACATCTCCATGAAGTCCGAGCCGGTGACCGACAGGAACGGCACGCCGGCCTCACCGGCGACGGCGCGGGCGATGAGCGTCTTGCCGGTGCCGGGCGGGCCGACCAGCAGCACGCCCTTCGGGATGCGGGCGCCGATGGCGGCGAAGCGCTGCGGCATCTTCAGGAAGTCGACGACCTCCTTGATCTCCATCTTCACGCCGTCGTACCCGGCGACGTCGGCGAACGTCGTGCCCGGCTTCTCGGTCGAGTACGTCTTCGCCTTCGAGCGGCCGATCTGCATGATCGAACCCATCTGGCCCTGCGCCCGGCGGTTCATCCAGACGAAGAACAGGATGAGCAGGCCCATGGGCAGCAGGTAGGGCAGCAGGCTGAGGAAGAAGTTGGGCGTCGAGGTCTTGAAGTCGTACTTCACCCCGCTGTTGCGCAGGACGTCGAGGTCCTCCGACGGCACCGGGTCGGGACCGCTCACCTTGAAGTGCTCGCCGTCCTTGTCGACACCCGAGATGCTGTGGCTGCTGTTGTCGATCGACACCGACTCGACCTTGTCGGCCCGGACGCGGTCGAGGAACTGCGAGTAGGTGATCTTGTTGCCCGAGCTCGTCGTGAACAGCGAACCCACGAGGAACAACGACATGATCACGCCGATGACGAGCCAGGTGCCCCAGCGCGGCCACCCCTGGCCCGGCGCCGGGCGCGGCATCCGCCGCCCTTCTCGGGGCTCGGGCGGTGGCTGATCTGGGCTCATGCGTCTAAAGCCTATGGGTGGATCCACCGGTACCTGCTGGCACGTCGGTACCTTGCGCCCATGGCTCGTCACTGCTCCCGGCCCGGGTGCGCCAGCGGCGCCTCGGCGACCATGACGTACGACTACGCGTCGCGCATGGTCTGGCTCGACGACCTGGCCTCCGAACCGGACCCGAACCAGTACGACCTGTGCCCGTCGCACGCGGAGCGCCTGTCGGTCCCTCTCGGGTGGGCCCGCACCGATCGCCGCGCCAGCGCCGTGCGGCCGCTGTTCTCCCGCGTCGCGGTCTAGTGCGGCACTCGGTCTAGCTTCTCGTTCTTGTCACTGCCGCAGCCCGTGGAGGGCGGTCCCCGTGACGAGAACGCGCGCTGGGGCATGGGTGACGCGGTGCTCGGCACCATCGGCTCGCTCGTCGTCGCCAACGTCGTGGCCATCGTGGCCTTCTCGGTGTCGCACACGCCGGCCGACCAGACCGACGCCATCCCGTTGTGGGCCGTCGCCCTCCTCGAGCTCCCACTGTGGGCGGTGCTGATCGGCGTCGCGTGGCGGACGACGACGCGCAAGGGCGCCGGCAGCTTGGTCGACGACTTCGGGCTCCGGTTCGCGTGGCGCGACGTGCCGATCGGGCTGGCGGTCGGGTTCGCCGCCCAGCTCGCCATCGGCTTCGTCCTGCTGCCGATCTACGAGCTCTTCGGCGTGGACACCCACGATGTCGGCAAGGTGGCGCGCGACCTCACCGACCGCGCCCGCAACCCGGTCGGCGTCATCGCCCTCACGATCGTGGTCGTCGGTGTCGCGCCCGTGGTCGAAGAGCTGTTCTACCGGGGCGTGTGGCTGCGGGCGGCCGAGCGCCGGTGGGGAACGGTCACCGGCATCGTCGTGTCGGCCACCGTCTTCGGCGTCATGCACCTGCAACCGATCGACACGCCGGCGCTCATCGGCTTCGGCCTCGTCGCCGGCTGGCTCGCCACCCGCTACCGCCGGCTCGGGCCCGCCATCTGGGCCCACGTCGCCTTCAACCTCACCGCGGTCGTCGCCCTGCTGCACAAATGAGCGCGCTCCCAGCGTGATCTCAGGAACGGACGGGATGGTGGGTCCATGAGCGAACCCACCACCCCCCTCCGTTCCCGCCGGCGCTCGCCCCGCGGCCGCCGCGGGCTCGCGGCCGCCGCGGGCTCGCGGCGGCCGCCGACACGATCGGCATCGCACCCGACGACCTACGCGCCGCGCTGCACCGGGGCGACACCATCGCCGAGGTCGCCCACGATCACGGCGTCTCGGCCGAGGTCGTCATCGACGCGCTGCTCGACGAGTTCGACGTGCGCCTCGCCGCCGAGGTCGCCTCCGGGCGGATCACCCAGGCCGACGCCGCCGCGCTGCGGGACCAGGCGCCGCGCGGCTTCGTCGCCCTCGTCACCGGCCTCGGCCTTTCGTGAAGACGACGAGGAACTCGAGCGTCCCATGATCTTCTGTCGACACCGGGCCGAACGTCGGGTTGGGGATGCCGTAGTCGGCGAACGTGATCGGGATCGACCCGTTGACGGCGATCGTGGTGCCGTCGTACTTGGCCGACAGCGTGGTCGTGACGTCCTTGGTGGTGCCGTGCAGGGTGAGCTTGCCGGTGGCGGTCGCCTTCACGATCTGGCCGACGGGCGGCACGGAGCCGAGGTCGATGGGCTTCGTGAGCTCGAAGGTGGCCGTCGGGAACTGCGACGTGTCCATGATGCGGCCGTGGAACTGGCTGTCGCGCTGCGACTTGTCGCTCGACACCGAGGTCATGTCGGCGACCAGCTTGGTGGACGACACCGTGGTGCCGTCGACGACCAACGAGCCGGTGACCTTCGAGGTGCGCCCGACGGCCGTCGCGTTCTGCCCGAAGAGCACCTCCTTGACCCGGTAGCCGACCTGGGTGCCCGACGACGTCGCGTTCCACGTGCCGTCGAGGCTGGCCGGTGCCGTGGTCCCCGACCCGGACGTGGTGCTGGTCGACGAGTCGGATTCGAGCGTGAGCTTCGCCGGCGCGTCGCCTTCGATGAAGTGGATGTAGACGAACGTCCCGCCCGTGATCAGGACGACGACCGCAACCACGGCGGCAACAGCGAGCTTGAGGAGGCGCATGGCGCGCCAACGTGCCTCGGCGCCACGAAGTTCCGCTCAGGGTTCCGCTCAGGGCAAGTTGTGAGACATCTCCCACGTTGAATGGAAGCCGGCGCGTTTCAGTCGCACGTATGGATCGTTCGCGCCCTGTGTCCGGGTTCGTCGTCGCGCTCCTCGTAGGAGCCCTCGTCCTGGCCGGTTGTGGCTCCGGTGGGTCGAAGGCCAACGCCTCGGCGAG
>Ga0070671_100003036_pt1 | contig 13070 bp, 13 predicted proteins | sample KBSS73metaG_FD_65341 | JGI IMG/M metagenome (GOLD analysis project Ga0070671, IMG submission 65341) | Switchgrass rhizosphere microbial communities from Kellogg Biological Station, Michigan, USA - KBS S7-3 metaG | ecosystem: Host-associated > Plants > Roots > Rhizosphere > Soil ...
ACACCCGTGCGCGGGTCAGAGTGGGACTTGGACTGAGACCGGCAGCCTCGTCACCGGACGTTATATCTACTCGGCCACCCTGCTGCCCAACGGCAACGTGCTCGTCGCGGGCGGTATTGCTGCCTGTTGCAACTCCATCGCGAGCGCGGAACTCTACGATCCGGCGAGCGGAACCGGGACGGAGACCGGCAGCCTCGTCACGGCACGCGAATTGCACACCGCGACATTGCTGCCTCATCAAGGCATTCCACCGAAGCTCACGTAATCATCGAGATCGAGCAGGTCCGCCCAGGTTTTGATGTCCTCACGGGTTTTGCTGAATTTGCCGACGGCTTCCGCAAAATATTGCAGCGTCTCCGCGTCGCTCTCCGGTCCGCGCCGTTGCATGTGCTCGCTCCATTGCTCGATCTCCCACGGGGTGCGCTTGTGCAGCGCGGTCTCGTTCACCCAGTTGAGAATTTCGCCGTCACCTTTGCCGGTCGCAAGCTGCTCGCGCAACGCGGCGGGATCGATTCCGACGAAGTCGATAAAGCGCTGATCAAGCGGGCAGGCATATTTGTATTCGCCAATTTTGCCGATGATATCCGCGCGCCCTTTGTCGAGCATGCGCGGGAGCAGCACGTAGCCGCCAAGGCGAGCGCGCGGACTGCGCGGTGGTCGTTTCGTTAAGTCGGGGGCGGCGAGGTCTTTGTTGAGTTCGGTCATATGGGTCCTTCTATTTTGAGATTCGGGAACGCTTAGCTTTGCGCCAAGCCGCCATCCACGAGTAATTCGGTGCCGGTGACAAAGGCGCTGTCGTCCGAAGCGAGATAAGCAACCGCCTTCGCGATCTCGGCAGATTCACCGAAACGACCCAGCGGCACTTGGGCGTGAATGCCTGCCGCGATTTCCTCGACCGCTTTCTTTTCCAGGCCCATCTTGTCGAAGATCGGGGTCGCGATCGGCCCCGGACTAACGACGTTGACCCGGATTTTTTTGGGCGCGAGTTCGATCGCGAGCGTTTTGGCGAGGCTGTTAAGCGCCGCCTTGCCCGCGGCATAAACGCTCGCGCCGGGCATGCCGAAATGCACTGCCGTGGTCGAGGTAAAGATGACTGACGCGCCTTCCGTCAAAAGAGGCAGTGCGCGCTGCACGGTGAAGTAAGCGCCCTTGAAGTTCGCGTCGGTCATTTCATCGAACACCGCTTCATCCGAATCCGAAAGGGGCACAAACTTCGCGACTCCGGCATTGACAAAGAGCACGTCCACCCGGCCGACTTTTTCGCGAATGCCTTGAAAGGCACGATCGATTTCGGCCACGCGCGAAACATCCGCGGTCACGCCTAACGTGTCGCCACCGATTTCGCGCGCGGCTTTCGCCACCGCCTCGGGGTTGCGGCCAATAATGATGACCCGCGCGCCCTGCGCTCTAAACTCCTGCGCGGTCGCGAAGCCGATGCCACTGTTTCCGCCGGTAACGACGGCGATTTTGTTTTGTAATTTCATATAAAACTTTTTCGAGGTTTGTGGTGCAGCGTGTCGCCATTTCAGGCCACAAGTTGCTCGAGTTTTTCGATGATAGATTTCTTGGGCGCGCCGCCGACGAGCTGGTCGCGCAATTGGCCGCCTTGGAAAAAGAGCAGCGTCGGCACCGCCCGGACGTTGTATTTCTGCATCAGGCCGGGGTCGTCATCGATATTCACCTTTGCGATGCGAAATTTGCCTTCGGTTTCCCGCGCAATTTCGTTCAGGAGCGGCGCGATCATTTTGCACGGGCCGCACCATTCCGCCCAGAAATCGACCAGCACTGGGATGGGCGATTGCAGGACGGCTTTTTCAAAGCTTGCTTCGTTGATGTTGATGGGTTCGTTCATGTCTTCTTTCGTTAGATATCAGGGTGACTTTCTTCTGGTTTGCGGGGTTACCGATGGCAGCTCGCGCGGCACGACCATGCAGAAAAGCTTCTCCGTTCCGCGGAGGAACATGAGCGGCGAAGGCTGACCGATCTCATCGGCGACGAGTTGCTTGTGCAGGTCGTCAACGCTGGCGATAGCGTGGCCTTTGAAGCCGACAATGGTGTCGTTAGGCTGAAGCCCCGCGATCCCGGCCGGGCTGCCCGGTTCCACTTCCATCACGAGCACGCCCGTGTTGGCCGGGAGCTTGTGGAACCGCACCACCCGCGGATGGAGCGGAACGCTCTGGCCCGCCACGCCGATCGAACTCCGTCGAATGCGCCCATCCTTGATCAGCCAGCCGGCGACAAATTTCGCGGTATTGCTCGCGATCGCGAAACAGATTCCCTGGGCCGGAAGGATGACCGCGGTGTTTACGCCGATCACCTCGCCCGCGCTGTTGAGGAGCGGGCCGCCGGAATTGCCGGGATTGAGCGCGGCATCGGTCTGGATGATTTCATCCATCAGACGGCCCGACTCCGAGCGCATCGAGCGCCCGAGCGCGCTCACAATTCCCGCCGTCACCGTCTGCTGAAATCCATAGGGCGAGCCGACCGCGACCGCGATCTGCCCGGCTTGAATTTGTGACGAATCGGCCAGCCGCAGATGCTGCACATCAGCATCGATGCGGATGACCGCGAGATCGGTTTCCGGATCTGTGCCAATGAGCTGCGCAGGATAAACGCGCGCGTCGCGCAACGTCACTTCGATTTCGCGCGCCCCGTGCACGACGTGGCTGTTCGTTAGGATAAAACCGTCACGGGCGAGGATGAAGCCGGAGCCGCCACCCGTTCCGCGTTCGCCGCTCAGGACCCGAATGTTAACCACGCTCGGAGCAACGCGCCTAGCGACCGCTGCAATGGTTTGAGAATAAGCATCAAGCAATTGCTCGTCGCCTGACAACGACCTGGAGGGCGACGCTCCGTCGTTGCCAAGACTCTGGGCGGCAGCGGTGTCGAAATTGCTCTCCGCACTCTGGAGAGTGACCCACGGCAACGACGGGGCGTTGCCCTCCCGCGAGCCGGCCTTGAGATGGAGCGCGTTTACCATGGCAACGATTCTCCCATGTGCACATAGGCGCCGTTAGGGCCATCCGCGCCAAGCGTCGCCAGTTCCACACTGGTTTTGGCCCCGCCTTCGAGTTCCATCGTCGCTCCCGCGCCGCCCATGTCGGTTTTTACCCAACCGGGATGCGCCGCGTTCACCTTGATGTTTGTCTCCTTCAGCTCGTAAGCGAGCTGCACGGTGTAGGCGTTGACGGCGGACTTGGAGACGTTGTAAGCCGCGTAGCTCTTGCTCTCGTAAATCGGCGAACCAGGCTGGGCATGGTAGGTGATCGAGCCGAGAATGCTCGAGAGATTAACGATCCGTCCGGCCTCGCTCCTGCGCAGCAAAGGCAGAAACGCCTGGGTTGTTAAAATCAGGCCAAAGAGATTGGCGTCGAAAGTCTTCCGCCAGACATCGAGCGATTGCTCGCTTGGCTTCTTCTCTTTGTCGTCAAGCATCACGCCCGCGTTGTTGATCAGGATGTCGAGCCGTCCAAAGTCGCGCTCCACTTGGTCCGCGGCGGACTTGATGCTCGCGGGATCGGTCACGTCGATCTCGATTGCGTGTGCGTCGATTCCTTCCTTGCGCAGTTTTTGCACGGCGGCCTTGCCTTTGCCGGCACCTCGCGCGCCGACCAGGACAGTCACGTCCTGTTTCCCGAGCTGACGGGCGGTTTCGAGTCCGATGCCTTTGTTGGCGCCGGTGATGAGCGCAATTTTTTTCTTGTTCATAAATATAATGGATTAGCTTTCCATCCGTTAGGCTGAGGGCATCATTTCGTTCACCCGCAGATGCGCGAGCGCGGGGAAGAAGAGGGCGGGAAATGGAGTGGACCAGGCCGCCTCTTTGGCTTCATGGATGGCCCGCGCGATCCAATCGCCGCCGGACGGAAAGGTGTCTTCGTATTGCCGGCGAATCGAAGCTTCGAGACGGGCGATACCGCTCTTCAATTTTCGGCAATAATCCTGGGGCGCATTGAGCGGGGGCCGGCAGTCCCTGGAAACAAGTCCTGAATGCTCTGTGATTGAAGCGTTTACTTGACTAGTCATCTATTTTATATCTCCGCGTTTGGTTGGCTGAAAAAATGTTGCTTACTTCGTCGCACGCTGCGGCTTGGCGCCGAGCAGATCCAGCGCGCCCCTGGCCAGGTTCCGCAGCCGGCCCACATCATTTTCGATTCGCGCCTGGGCCAGGCTGCCTTGAAAAAACGCCACCAGCATCTGTGCCTTGGCCCTGGCATCCGGTGCGGAAATCAAACCCTGGGCATGTGCATCGCGGATCGCCGATTCAAAATATCGCGCGTTGCGATCGAGAATCTTGCGCACCTGCTCGCCGATCGCCCGGTCCTGCGTGCCAATCTCGCTTCCCAGGCTGCAGTAGGGGCAGCCAAGGACCGCGCCGCACTCGCCATGCGCCTTGCTCTGGCCTTCGTAAACATGCTGAAAGTAACGCCGCAGCCGATCCAGTGGCGGCACGGACGCGGAAAAGATCTCATCCATGCGAGCTTTCTTCCGTTGCCAATCCGCTTCGAGTGCTTTCACCGCGAGCTCGGATTTCGATTCGAAGAAATGATAAAAGCTCCCTTTCTTGGCGCCGGCTTTTTCGCAGATCGCATCCACCGAAGTCGAGCCGTAGCTGTTCTCCCAGATCAGATCCATCGCGGCGTTCATCAAACGCTCTTCGACATCGCTCGTCCTCGGCATGGGCAAAACCGTGCCATAGTGTACTGTTTAGTCAACTACCTTTTGGGAAAATTTTTGCACCCGCTTTTCCAGGAGCCCCACCCCTAATCCCCGCGAACTCGCTCTCCAGTATCAATCGTGTGTCCTCCGTATTTCCAACAAATCCGATCAAGACAGTGCCATAGTCTTTGGTCTTGAATTTTGTTCGCTCACCCTGCGATCAGCCGCTCCTGCGCCCGGCATCGGCCGCCCTGCCCTGCGCCAAATCCACCAAGCGCTGGATTCTCGTCGCGACAATTCTCGGATCGAGCATGGCCTTCATCGACGGCACGGTCGTCAATGTCGCCCTGCCGGCGTTGCAGCGAGCACTCGGTGCCGACGTCATCGAAGTGCAATGGGTGATCGAAGCCTACGCGCTTCTGCTCGCGGCCTTTCTTCTCACCGGCGGTTCGTTAGGTGATGAATTGGGCCGGCGGCGCGTTTTCCTCGGTGGCATCCTTTTTTTCGCCGCGGCCTCGGCTTGGTGCGGGCTTGCTTCGACGATCGGGCAACTAATCGTGGCGCGAGCGCTACAGGGCCTGGGTGCAGCCTTGCTCGTTCCAGGCAGCCTCGCGATTATCAGCAGTTCCTTCCCGCCAAACGAACGGGGACGGGCGATCGGGACATGGTCAGGATTCAGCGCGATCACAGCTGCAATCGGTCCCGTGCTCGGAGGCTGGCTGATCGAGAACATCTCCTGGCGCGCTGTCTTTTTCATCAACGTTCCGCTCGCTTTCCTCGTCATTCTCATTGCGCTCCGCTGGGTGCCGGAAAGTTCGAGCCCAGAAAAGACGCGGCTAGATTGGTGGGGCGCAATCCTCGGGGCGACCGGGCTTGGGAGTTTGGTTTATGGGTTGATTGAATCGTCGCGCCGCGGTTTTGCTCATCTTCCGGTCGCGCTCGCGCTCGTCGCAGCAGTGATGCTGCTCGCGCTTTTCCTCGTCGTCGAGAGGCGCGTCGAGCACCCGATGTTGCCGTTAGAGCTCTTTCGTTCGCGTTCCTTCCTCGGGGCTAACTTGCTCACGCTTTTGCTTTACGGCGCGCTTGGCGGCACGCTTTTTTTCCTGCCCCTCAATCTGATTCAGGTCCAACATTACGCGCCGACCGCGGCGGGAGCGGCGCTTCTGCCATTCATTCTGATCATTTTTCTTCTCTCGCGCTGGTCGGGCGGTTTGGTCGAGAAACACGGAGCGCTTCTGCCGCTCGTTTTGGGGCCACTGATTGCCGCCGGCGGGTTTGCTTTGTTTGTCTTGCCCGACGTCGGTGGCAGCTACTGGACGACATTTTTTCCGGCCATCGTGATCCTTGGCACTGGCATGGCAGTGAGCGTCGCGCCCCTTACGACCACGGTCATGACCTCCGTTTCGCAAGGCCGCGTCGGCATCGCTTCGGGAATCAACAACGCGGTTTCGCGGGCCGCGGGTCTGCTCGCCATCGCGGTCTTCGGGATCGTCATGCTGCGAACCTTTGAGCCCGCGCTCGAGCAACGATTGTCGCGCATCGCACTCGGGCCGCCCGTTCGTCAGGCCCTTGCACAGCAGCGCGCCAAGCTCGCCGGGGCCGAGCTTCCCGCCAATCTGGATCCAGCGACGCAGCGCTTGGTGACCCGCGCAATTGACGAATCCTTCGTCAGTGGATTTCGTCTCGTTATGGCACTGGGCGCGCTCCTGGCGATGGGAAGCGCGCTCAGCGCCTGGCTCCTGCTTACGCCTGAAACGCGCAGGTCACGTGCCTCGCCTAACGAGCCCGAACCCGCGCTGTGAGCAAAAACTGCAAGCACAGGTGACGACTTCAGCAGGTAGTTTACATTCGAAGAAAACATGAACACGATCCGCGGATTCAAACTGCGCTGGCTGCACGAATCGCTTGGAGATGTCACCTATCAACGGGCGCGCTTGCGATTCACCTCGACGAAGGCGTATCACTGGCGACCGGCGATCAACGCGTTCCAGTGCGACGAGGGAATGCGCGTCTGCGTCGATCTCGCCGGGGTCGATCGCTCCCAGGTAGATTTGACGATCGAAGCGCGCCGCCTTTCGATTCGTGGCGTTCGCACGGCACCGGAACCGAGCGATGACGAGGGACGCGCTGTGCGGATGATCGCCTTCGAGATTGATTACGGACCGTTCGAGCGCGTCCTCGAGCTGCCGCTATTGGTTGATCTCGAAAAAGCGAGTGCCGAGCAGCGCAACGGCTTTCTCTGGATCGAATTGCCTTTTAAGAAATGAACCCGCAACCTCTCAGCGCCTTGCAGGGTGCGGGTGAAGCTTCGCCCCTGATCAGGGAACCCGCGACCAGCGGCCGCCCCGATTCGGCGCCGGCCATTCCGGAAACGCTGGCGCTTCTGCCGGTACGCGGATTTGTCGTATTTCCGCGCACCGTTTCGCCGCTGAACGTGCAGCGCGCTGCCTCGGTCCAGTTGCTCAACGAGACGTTGCCGCAGCAAAAAATCATCGGGCTGATAACGCAGCGCGACGAGTCGAACGAAGAGCCGGGGATAAACGATCTTTACGAAGTGGGGACGGCGGTGACGGTGCTGAAATTATTGCGCCAGGCGGACGATCACGTTGTGGTCATCGCGCAGGGTTTGCGGCGCTTTCGGGTCCGCAAAGTCACGCAGACGGCACCGTTTCTGCGCGCCGAAGTCGAGCCCCTTGAAATGTTACCGGCGCCGGCGACAAAGGAATTTGAGGCGGCCTTTCGCAACCTGCGCGATTCGGCGGCGAAGTTGCTCGAGCTGACGCCCGACGTGCCGGAACAAGCGCGCGCACTCGTGCTTGGAATCGAGGAAGCGGAAGAACTAACCGATTTTCTCGCGCCCAACCTGACTCTCGAGGTCGCGCAAAAGCAGGCGCTGCTGGAGGAAAACGATGTTGAGAAACGTTTGCGCGAGGTGCAGGCGAGCATCTCGTCGCAGCTCGAAATCGCGCAGATCCAACAGAAGTTGCAGCAGGACGTGCAATCGCAGTTTTCCGACGCCCAACGGCGCGCTTATTTGCGCGAACAGGTCAAGGCGATCCAGAAGGAACTCGGCGAAGGCGAAACCGGGGCGGAAGAACAGATGAGGCAGTTGCGCGAAAAACTCGCGGCCGCCCAGCCCCCGGCCGAAGTCATGAAGCAGGCCGAGCGCGAGCTAAAGCGCCTCGATTTCATTCCGCCGGCGAGTCCCGATTATTCCGTGATCGTCACTTACGTCGAAACGATTGCGGAGTTGCCGTGGTCGAAAATAAGCGAGGACAATCTCGACCTCGAGAAAGCGCAGGAGATTCTCGATCGCGACCATTACGACCTCGAAAAGGTGAAACGCCGTCTGATCGAATATCTCGCCGTGCGCAAACTCAATCCGCAGGGACACGGGCCGATTCTGTGTTTTCTCGGGCCGCCCGGCGTTGGCAAAACGAGCCTCGGTCAATCGATCGCGGATGCGCTCGGCCGCAAGTTCGTCCGGCTAAGTCTCGGCGGGATTCGTGACGAAGCGGAGATCCGTGGGCATCGCCGCACCTACATCGGGTCGATGCCGGGGCGAATCATTCAGGAGCTGCGCCGGGCCGGGACGCGCAACCCGGTGATGATGCTGGACGAGATCGATAAACTCGGGACCGATTTCCGTGGTGATCCGGCGAGCGCGCTCCTCGAAGTGCTCGATCCACGGCAGAATTTTTCCTTTGTCGATCGTTACCTCGACGTGCCGTTCGATCTTTCGCAGGTCATTTTCATCGCGACCGCGAATTACATCGAAGGGGTGCCCGAACCGATGCGCGACCGGATGGAATTAATTTCGCTCGCCGGCTACACCGGCCGAGAAAAACTGGAGATCGCCCGCCGTTATCTCGTCAGGCGCCAGCTGGAGGAGAACGGCCTCAAACCCGAACAATGCGAATGGCAGGAAGACGCGCTCGTTAGGGTAATTGACAACTACACCCACGAAGCCGGCGTGCGCGAGCTGGAGCGACAGCTCGGCGCGGTCATCCGCGGCGTCGCGGCCCGCGTAGCGCGCGGCCAGACAGAGCACGTGACTGTGACGCCGGAAGTGGTCGAGGAGATGCTCGGCGCAGCGCGTTACCTGCACGACAGCAAGCTGGCTGCGAACCAGCCCGGCATCGTTACCGGGCTCGCCTACACTCCGGTCGGCGGCGAAGTGCTGCACATCGAAGCGACGCGTTACCCGGGGAAAGGCAACATCACGCTCACTGGCCAGATCGGAAACGTGATGAAGGAATCGATGCAGGCCGCGCTCAGTCTGGTGCGCAGTCGCGATGGCCGGTCAGGCGTCACGACGAAGGATTTCGGCGAAATGGATGTGCATGTCCATGTTCCGGCCGGTGCCGTACCGAAGGATGGGCCTTCGGCCGGGGTGGCGATGTTCACCGCGCTGGCTTCGTTATTCAGCAGCACGCCAGTGCGATCCGATGTTGCGATGACGGGCGAGATTACCCTTCGCGGACTGGTGTTGCCGATCGGCGGTTTGAAGGAAAAAAGCCTGGCCGCGATGCGCGCCGGCATCAGCACCGTAATTATCCCAAAAGGGAACGAAAAAGATCTGGTCGATATCCCCGAGGAAGCAAAACAGAAGATCAACTTCGTCCCGGTGGAAACGGTCGATGAAGTCCTGAAGACCGCGCTTGAACAGCCGCCCTCGCCCTACGAAGCATAGTTGTAGCCGGGAGACGACCCCAGCTACAGCGCCTTTCTGCTTGTCCACGGGCGCTGGCAGCCAAAGACTCGCGGCGTGCCAAGACTTAAGCTGTTTCTGGGTTTGCTGATGATTGGCGCTCTCTTCGCCCCGCTGAGTCAATGCTCACGCGGTGGGAAAGAGAACGCCGCGCTGCCGCCGCCCAAGGCGGGGATGCAAAAAATCTTTCCGCGCAATGATGCCCAGACCGATTACGACTATGGCGCCAAGCACCTCGACGACCTTGCGCTCCGCGGGGACGTGACTTTGGTGGCGTTCGCCTGGCCGCTGATATTCGCCTTTCTCGGGCTGCGCTGGCGGCGACAGCGTTACGGCTGGCTGCTTTGTATAGCGGAAATCCTGCTTGGCGCCGGCACGGTCTGGTTCATTTACGCGCTAAGCGATTTCGGCGATCGCCTCTGGGGCGCCTGGTTGGTCATTGCCCTAACGAGCGCCTACACGCTGGCGGCGGTAGTCGATCTTTGCGCTAGCTGGCGCGGTCGTTCGCGAAGATCGGGAGGTCCCTGAGTCCAGCGCGGCTCGACGCGGCAGGGCGGTAATGTTCGTGCCGTGCACATTGTCATCCCGACCCGCCGCAGGACGGAGAGGGACTCTAATCTGCAGCTTGCGCGTTCAGGTAAAGGGAAGCGCAGATTGCAAACGCGTGATCGCTCTCCGCGCTTCCGGATCGGGATGACAACTGGGTCGCTGGCACGGCTGTTCCGGGCGCAAATTAAATTCTTGTCGGCGGAGCGCGACGCGCTAAGATTGCTGCCCCGAATGGAAATTCACGGTTCGCGCCTCTGAACCGCCAGACAGTCTGGAACTTAGCGCGCCCGCGAAGACCCCAAAGGATGCACAACTCCAATAATCAATTCAACGCCCAGCAGCAGAACGGTCTTACCACCCTTACTGCTCCATCCCAGCCGCGCTACTTTCCGTTAGGCGCGGTTTTTTTATGAACGACGACCCGGCCAAACTAAGTCTGAGTAATTTCCTTGCCAGTGAAGGAAAAGATCCGCTCCAGGCGCCACCGACTTTCACCCGCTGGATGGAGGCCGGAGCGTGGGCGGTAGAGCTTTACGAACCGGAACTGCGCGCCCCCGCCGAGGCACGCACCACCATCACCTACGACGGCAAGCCCCAGCCCGTCATCAATCTCTGCTCCTATAATTATCTGGGCTTGGCAAATCATCCGGATGTCATCGCGGCAGCTCACGATGCCCTCGCTACCCATGGCATGGGCGCCTGCGGTTCCCCCATGCTTTCGGGCATGACCGATCTTCATCGCGAGCTCGAGCGCAAGATCGCGCAGTTTCTCGGGCGCGAAGACGCGATGCTTTTTAACAGCGGTTTCGGGGGCGCGCTCGGCACCATTTCGGGTCTGCTCCGCAAGACGGACGTGGCCGTGCTCGATAACCGCTCCCATCTCAGTCTGCGTGACGGCGCGACGCTCTCGCGCTGCCGTTCGGAAAAGTTTGAGCACAACGATCCCGCCTCGCTCGATGCGTCGTTAGGCCGGCATAAGGGGAAACGGCGCCTGGTCGTGATCGAAGGTATTTATTCGATGGATGGCGATTTCGGAAATCTGGAAGCGCTGATCGAAGTGGCCGAATCACATGGCGCGAGCGTTTTTATCGATGAGGCGCATTCCACCCTCGCCTGCGGCGAACACGGGCGCGGCGCGGCGGAAAAATTTGGAGTGGAAGATCGGGTTCCCCTCACCTACGGAACGTTCTCCAAGGCTTTTGGCGCGCTTGGCGGTTACGTCGCCGGCTCGCGCGAGACGCTGCAGTATCTGCGCTTTTATGCCCATCCCTATGTCTATTCCTGCGCTCTGCCCGCGGTCGTAGTTGCGGCCATTTTGAAATCGCTCGAAATCGGCATGAGCCAGCCGCAACTGCGCACTCGGCTCTGGGAAAACGCCGCCTATTTTCACGCCCAGCTCCGCGGCCTCGGGATCGACACCGGAAATTCGACCACCTACGTGATGCCGCTCGTGATCGGAGATCGCGAACGAATGTATCGGCTCGGTCATCAGTTGCGGGCGCGCGGGCTCTGGGTCGCGCCGGTCGATTATCCGGCGGTGCCGCACGATCGAATCTGCTTCAGGGCTTGCGTCACCGCCCTCCACACCCGGGCCGACCTGGATGAAGCGCTCAACATTCTCGAAGATACGCTCGTCCCAAAGTTGGTGGCGCAGAACGCCTGAGTGGAATCGCCCGCCATCATCGACCTGCCGGCTGAGGCGAAGACACTTCCAACCTTGGAAGCAAGCTATAAGGCCCGCGACGTCGAGGGTTTTCTCGATCTGCATTTTTATCGCAAGGTCGGATTCCAGCTAGCGCTGCTTTGTTCCCGGCTCCGGATGACGCCTGCCCAGGTCACGTTATGCGGCGGGGCTTTCGGAATCGCGGCCGGACACCTCTATTATTATCGCGACTTGCGCCTGAACCTTCTCGGGCTGTGCCTGCACATCATCTGCAACGCGCTGGATAACGCGGATGGACAGCTTGCTCGCCTAACGAACACAGGAAGTCGCGCCGGCCGCATTCTCGACAGCCTTTCAGATCACGTCGTGTTTGTGGGAATTTACCTGCACCTCGTTCTGCGCTGTCTCGCCGCGGGCGCTTCTCCGGCCATCTGGCTCCTCGCTTTTGCCGCCGGGTTGAGTCACGCTCTCCAGGGCGGTTTCGCCGACTACGCCCGCACCGCCTATCTGTTTCTGGCCGCGGGTCGTTCCCGGGCGGACGTTGATTCGTCGTCGAGGTTGCGCGCCGATTATGAACAGCTCCATTGGCGGCGCGAGCCATGGCAAAAGTTTCTCCTTCGCACCTATCTGAATTTCACCCTCAGCCAGGAAATGGTTTCCCCAAGCCTGATGCATCTGCGCGCCGCGGCCTGGCGGGCTTTTCCCTCCACCATCCCCGCCGCTCTGCAAGCCGAATATCGTACTGCAGCCCGCCCCCTCTTCCAATGGATTGGGCGACTGATGACGAACACTCGCATGCTGATTCTGTTTCTGGTTCTGATTCTGGATCACCCGGCCTGGTACTTCGTGGTGGAGGTGACCTTTTTGAATCTTGTCCTGGCTTACTGCCTCATGCGCCAAAACCAGCTTTGCGCCCGGTTGCTGCCGGAGATCCAGAACTTCGCCCAATGAGGTTGCCTATGTCCGAGCCTCAACAGGATGGGTTGATATTTTTCGACGGCTACATCGTTGCTTGAGTTGCTGGAAGCAGTCATTATTTCGCATATGCCGCAGCGCTACATCTCCAACAAGAACGAATCGGTGCGCATGTTTGAGAGCGATTTCATGGAATTCTTTTCGCATGTCCATCCCGCAATTCCTCTCGTCATCTATCTGCCCCTGATGACCTACATGCTCTACCTCGGGCTCTTCGAGCGAGGAATAGCCGCTGCGGTTGTCGCCGGATTGTTTGTCGCCGGGGTTCTGATCTGGAGTCTGGTCGAGTACACGATGCATCGCTGGGTATTCCATTACGAACCGAAGAGTCGATGGGGACAGCGACTTCATTTCATGCTCCATGGCGTGCATCATGATTACCCTAACGATGCCAGCCGCCTGGTTATGCCGCCGGCGGTGAGCCTGCCGCTGGCGGTCGTTTTCTACGCCCTTTTCTGGTGCTTCTTTGGTCGTTATACCCCGGCCGCCTTCGCTGGATTGCTGGCCGGCTAT
>Ga0070671_100003038_pt1 | contig 13059 bp, 8 predicted proteins | sample KBSS73metaG_FD_65341 | JGI IMG/M metagenome (GOLD analysis project Ga0070671, IMG submission 65341) | Switchgrass rhizosphere microbial communities from Kellogg Biological Station, Michigan, USA - KBS S7-3 metaG | ecosystem: Host-associated > Plants > Roots > Rhizosphere > Soil ...
TGCGATGTAACGGCAACTGCTAAAGTTAATGCCTCTACTTATTTTCAATCCCGTCCTGTTGGCATAGCCGGTCTCCCAAAGACTAGCTGATCTTAAAGAATTGCGGGTTCACAATTCATGTGACCTTAAAGCTTTTCAGTTAGTCACAACACTGCTGTGCGGAGGTAGTAGTCCAATGCGTAGAGTTACTCACTTGTCTTTGCTGTCTTTGGTGGTCTTCTTCTTGTCAGCTTCCTCGAGCGCCCTTGGTCAAAGTAATTATGCAAGCTTGAGCGGAACGGTTTTCGATCCACAAGACAAGGCGATTCCCGGCGCGGCCGTACAACTCACATCAGACAGCACTCAGGCGTCACGTTCAGTCAACAGCACTGAACAAGGACTCTATCAATTTACAGCCCTCCTACCTGGAACATACAAATTGTCTGTTCAAGCTTCGGGACTCTCGTCGCTAACGCAGAGTGTGACCCTTGAAGTTGGTCAGCAGTTGACTCTAGATATCAGTCTCAAGCTCTCTTCTCTGAGTACTACTGTTGACGTCAAGACTGACACTCCCAACGTGCTGCGGACTACTGATGCGAGCATGGGAGAAGTTGTCGAACCTACTTCAGTTCGCAACCTTCCACTAAACGGTCGGATGTTGATTGATCTCGTGCTCACCGTACCCGGCGCGCACGAGAGTCATGGTGCACAGGCTGGCGATATGAGTGCTCTCTATTGGCGTCCGGGCCAACGTTCAGCTGTGAGTATTGGGGGCAATCGCCCGAACGCAAATTACTTCCTGCTCGACGGCGCCACAAACACAGATCCGACGTTCAACACTCTGAACCTTAGTCCCTCACCCGATAGTGTGCAGGAATTCAAAGTGCAAACAGGAAGCTATACTGCTGACATGGGAGGAGCAGGCGGCGGTCAAATCAATATCGTCACGAGAACTGGCACGAACGAGTTTCACGGAACCGGTTATGAGTTTCTCCGTAACGACGTTCTGGATGCCAAGACGTTTAATGAGATGGACACCGATAGCCATCTTGTAAGAAACAATTTCGGTGCCTCGTTGGGCGGACCAATCTTCAGGAACAAAAGTTTCTTCTTCGTTAACTATGAAGGCTTAAGACATACGAAGTCCGACACTATGATTGCTACGGTGCCGACGGCAGAAGAAATAAACGGCGACTTCGGAATGAGCGGCACAACGATCTATAACCCATTCAGTTCTCATGCGAATCCGAACTTCGATCCGACAAAACCAATTAGTCCCACCAACGCACAGGTCATTCGCGACCCTTTTCCCAATAATGTCATTCCTTCAAATTTGATTGATCAAAAGGCACTGCAATTCCTCCGACAGTACACGCCACGTCCGAACATGGGTATGGGAATGAACGGTTGTGGTATGACGATGATGGGTGTTCCGACCGTCGTGGGAGCCGGTGTCGATTGCAACAACTATCTCGACGTGCGAAATGAACATCACGTCACAGATCAAGCGACGATTCGTATTGATCAAACACTTAAGGGTGGAGACAGTCTCTTTGGTCGCTATTCGTTCAGTAGTGAAAGTGGCTTCACACCACAGAACCTTCCTGGCTTTGGAGCACTTCACGACAACCTCTCACAACATGCGGTCGTAGGATGGAATCGGATCATCAGCCCGACGTTGGTGAATATGGCGTCGATCAGCTTTTCACGGCTGTCGATGCATCGATCTTCTGAGAACAGTGAGAGCAATGACATAGTGTCGCAGCTCGGCATACAGGGAGTTGGCTTTGGTGGTCAGGGAGCATACGGCGCGCCCTGGTTTAATGTGCAAGGTTACTCGGGTATGGGTGACACTTTTATCGCAACACCGATGCATGCCTGGGATACGGTTCTCGAAGCTCGTGATTCAGTGAACTGGCAGCTTGGTCGCCACAGTCTTAAATTTGGTGGCAGCTACAGAAATTTCATCTGGCCCATGTGGGGCTTTTTCCAAAACCGCGGCTACTACCAATTCACCAGCGGATTCACTACCCAAACTGCAACCAACGACGGAACGGGTTCAGCGCTCGCAAGTTTCTTACTTGGACTACCTGCGGTTAAGCAGCGACAGGCTGGCATTCCTCAGATGCAGCTGCGCCAGTGGTACGCGGATGCTTTCGTGCAAGACAGTTTTCAGATTACTCGTAACACTACGATTCAACTCGGCGTGCGCTATGAATTCATGAGTCCGCTGCGCGACATTCGTTACGCCAACACAAATCTTACGTTCATTAATGGCGTGCCTTCAGTTTTCATCGGTGGACAACAGGGGTTCCCGGAAGGCCTGACGAATGCGAACAAACTTAACTTCGCACCGCGCGCCGGGATTTCACACAGCATCCCCAAACACGGACTCGTGTTACATGCTGCTTTTGGCATTTTCTTCACGCCGGTCGACATGAATACCTGGTGCAATCAACGGCACAATGTTCCCTACGTATTTCCGGAGACACAACAGAGCGATAACTTCACCCCTGCGGCAGGCATTGTCGCAACTCACTTCAATTTCGCCCCTGCCGTATTGGGCGTAACAACTGTGAGCTTCGCTGCGGTTGAGGCTGATCCGCCGCCGCAGTACATACAGCAGTGGAGTGCGTCGGTCGAGAAGAGTTTGGGTCAGGAGATGACGCTGGAACTTGGCTACCTGGGATCGCACGGAGTTCATTTGCAGCGTAGTCATCTAATCAACAACGCACCGGCTGGACCTGGCGCAATTGGACCACGTCGGCCATTCAAGACGTTAAGCTTTTTGCCGGGCATGGTGCTGCCCGACAACATCATTGTTGCCAACACGACGTTTCCAGTAAGCGGGATTAATTTGCTGGAGAACTCCGCGCAAAGTTGGTATGAGGCAGGTTACGTAAACGTGCGCCGGCGTCTCGCTAAGGGTTGGACGTTTCTTGCCAATTACACATACTCAAAAAATCTAAGCGATGCTCCAGACTTTCGCTCGCCGATGTTTGAATCTGCAGCACCGCAGGACAATTCGAAGTTGTTTTTAGAGAAAGCGCTGGCTTGTGATGTCCGCCATCGATTTTCACTCAGTACTGTTTATGATCTTCCGGCGCTGAGTCGATCAGGATTCCTGGGTACGGTTTCGAAGAATTGGCGGCTCTCAGCTCTCTATCAAGCACAATCAGGATTTCCGTTCACCATTTCCGTGTTCGGGGATACTGCGAACGCCGGCACGCTGCTCGGTGAGAATCCAATCCGGGCCAACTACACAGGACAACCGGTGTTTGATTCAAGTACCGGTACGGCCGATCGCTGGTTCAATCCAGGAGCGTTTGCAACGCCTGCTGCATTTACCTTTGGTAATGTGGGAAGAAACTCGGTCTATGGTCCAGGTTTGCAGACTTTAGATCTCGCGCTACAACGTGAGTTTGCAGTGACTGAGACAGTCAAGTTCCAGGTTCGTGCGGAGGCCTTCAATGCTCTCAACCATACGAATCTTGGAACGCCCAATCGTTTCGTAAACACTCCACAGTTTGGGACAATCACTGAAGCGGCAAGTCCGGGACGGGAAATTCAGTTGGGAGTGAGGCTATCCTTCTGAGAGGTTGGAGTGGTGCGGCCCAGTTTTGAGAAATACTCTTTCGTGTGGTCGCCAAAACTTTACGCGCGTAATTCCTCAGCGAGCTCATTGCCGCAGCGACGCTATCAGCATCGTTTGGTCATCGTCGGGCTCGTGACCATCGGCGAAAGATTCGACTGTTTCGATCACCTTGCGAAGAAGTTGCTCGGGAATGTCTGTCGCTTCGCGCGCGATCGCATCTCGCAGCCTCTGAAACCCAAACATTTCACCCGCTTCCGTTTGACGCTCTGTAAAACCATCAGTGTAAAAAATAATTCGATCGCCTCGCGACAGTTTGTGTTCTGAGACTGGTACGTTCGGCAAATCAAACATGAACAGCGGTACCGTCGCATCGCATTCAACCGTTGTAATGCTCAGCGTGTTACGCAAGAGCAATGGGGTTGGATGGCCCGCGCATGCGATGCGGAGTGTTTCGTCGGTAGGATCGATTAGCGCGTAGAGGGCGGTTGCGAACAGTGACGTTTCTTTCAAATAACTGAAGTGAAGGTTGAGGCTGCGCAGCACTTGGCCTGGATCTTCGAGTGGAATCTCCGATGAATGCAAAAGCGTGCGCATCATTGCCATGATGATGGCAGCCTTGGCCCCATGACCTGAAACGTCAGCAACGAAGACACCGACGCGGTCTCCGTTTAGTGGGAACACGTCGTAGTAGTCACCGCCGGCATGCAAACTCGTGCGGTAATGTGCAGCAAACGACACTCGGCTATGTGCAGGCAATGCCTGGGGCAGGAGCATCCGTTGCATTTCCCCTGCGCTGCGCAATTCTTCATTGAGACTGTCACGGCTGATCCTGAGATCGCGTTCCAGCTGTTTGCGAATTAGGTGTCCGCGAACGCGAGCCAACACCTCTTCGCTTTGATATGGCTTGGTGATGTAATCAACCGCGCCCAACTCCAACCCTGTTACCTTGTCGGAGACGTCTCCAAGAGCTGAAAGAAAAATTACGATCGTTTCAGAGACGGCAGGGTGATATCTCAGTTCGCGGCAGACGTCGAAGCCATTCAGACCAGGCATGACGACATCCAAAAGCATAACGTCCGGTTGAGTGCGCCTCGCAATCTCAATTGCGGACTGTCCGTTGCGCGCCACAAGGATCCGGTAGCCGTGTCCTTGCAGAATCCCAACAAGAACAGAAAGATTCGTCGGCGTATCGTCGACGACCAGAATAGTTGGACTGCTCGAGTATTGAGTCGGGAGAGGAGCAGTCATTAGGATCCTCCAGCAGCGAGGCGCTCGATCTCATCGAACTCGAATCGGTTCGCCAGTTGGATGATGCGCTTTCCTAACGATGCCTGGCGCTCATCACCCGCAATCAATTCCTGAGCGACCGCATGCAGATCTGAAATGCTGCCAATCGAGATGGCGTCACGTAAACGGTCGGCAACCGCAGCCAGGGCTTTAGTGGAATCAGCATTATTAGTATTCCGATCGGCAATTAAGAAAGACCCTGTAACTGTTTCAAACTGCGCACCCAACTGTCGTTCTAACGCAGCAACCAAGTCATAGGTCCTCACTGGCTTCGCCAGAAATTCACGACATCCGGCCGCGCGAGCGGCTTCCCTTTCCTCTTCAAACGGACTTGCCGTAATCGCCAGCACAGGAATTGAAGACGTCGTTGGATCAGCTTGTAAGATACGAGTCGCCTCGAAGCCATCCATGTCTTTCATGCGAAGATCCATCAAAATCACTTCCGGCCGATGTTTACGCACCAGACAGATACCTTCCTGACCATCGCATGCAGTGATTGTATGGACGCCCATGCTCTGTAAGAGGACTGCCAATATGCGACGATTAATTGAATCGTCATCAACCACCAATGCAGTTATGTCTTGTTGTGCGATTAACCGCATTTCAGGAGTCGAATGATCACTCAAGTACTCCTCAGTTTTATCAACTGTTTGCTCAACTTCGATGAGCGGGAGTTCAAACCAAAAATGGCTTCCTGCTCTCGATCGGCTCTCAACAAAAAGTTCCCCACCCATCGCTCGTACCAATCGCTGACTGATTGTTAAGCCGAGGCCGGTGCCACCCTCGTCGGATCCGCTTCGCGCTTGACTGAATGCCTCGAAAATCACTCCCAGGTCGCCAGGATCAATTCCGACTCCTGTGTCGTACACGTCGAACCGTAGTCTTTGATCTCTGCGAATGATCGTCATAGCGACAGAACCGCGCTCGGTAAATTTCACCGCATTTCCCATCAGGTTTATCAGGATCTGACGTAGATGGCGTCCGTCGAGTATCGCAAGACGAGGCAAACTGGGTTCAAGATCAACCTTAAGCTCAAGGCCTTTTCGTTGAGCCGATTCAGCGATTAATTGCCGGACGTCCACGACCAACTCGTGCAGGTCGGTGGCGACTGGTTCTGTTTCGATCTTTCCCGCCTCGATCTTTGAGAGATCGAGAACGTCGTTAATTAAATCGAGCAGGTGCGTGCCGGATTGAGTAATTGCATCAACCGCTTCTCGATGGGCCAGCGTGAGGTCACGATCTCGCTTGAGAAGTTGCGCGTAACCCAACACTCCATTCAGCGGCGTTCGTAACTCATGACTCATGTTCGCGAGGAATTCGCTCTTCGCGCGAGTCGCTGCTTCGGCAGAATTCTTTGCTTGTTTAAGTTCCTCCTCGCGCTGTCGCCGGTTCGATATGTCTCTCAAGAAAGCACCAAAGAAGAAGCCGTCGCTGCGTGTGATGGGTTTTGTTATTGTGATTTCGATCGGAAACTCGCGACCATCGCGATGCAGGGCCGACAACTCGAGGAGTCTCCCGGCCACGGGTGCCTCCCCGGACTTATGGAATCCTGCCATACCTTTTATGTGTGCCTCACGGAACGATGGCGGAACAATTGTTTCTACGAGCGAACGGCCAATCACCTCTTCGGGCTTCCACCCGAAGGTTTCTTCGGCCCTCGCATTCCAGGCCACGATGCGTCCGTCGGAGCCCATCCCGATAAAGGCGTCGTGCGCAGTGTCAACTACCAGGCGGGCAACTTTCTCATTGTCGGCGAGCATGCGGAGTGCCATTCGGCGATTTTCATCTGAGACCGCCGCAGCGACTAGATTCGCTACGGAAAGAGCAAAATTCTTTTCGTCTGGATTCCACTCGCGAGCACCGCCGACATGTTCCATGCATAACACTCCCGAAACAATATCGTCCTGATGTAATGGAACATCCAGCATCGCGCCAATTCCGTTCGGCCGCAGGTAGTTATCTGAGAACTCGCGCGTGCGCTCGTCTACGAATGCATCGTTGGCAGCGATCAGGCGGTCGCGTTCGAGTGCTCGAAAGTAATTTTCATGCAGCTCCTTCGGAACGAGCACTCCCGATGAATGGGATGACTGCGCGTTTTGAAAGAGATCGAGAGACAAAAGGCTTGAGCGATCATCAGTGAATTTCCAAACGCTTACTCGCTCAACATCAAGCGTCTGGGCAGTTGACTCGAGAATGCATCTGACTCTGTCTTCAAATCCAACTGAACCGCAAGCGTGAGTAGCGGTAAGTTCTGTAAGCGTCTTGCTCTGACGAGCCAACCGAAGCCCAGTCTGCTCCAACGCCTGCTCCGCCTTGTGTCGCAGTCGTGCCTGGGTTTCGCTCAACTCCTCTTCCGTGCGTTTGCGCTCGACCCCCTGGGCGATCAGGTCTGCAACGGACGCGAGCACGTCAAGGATGTCAGTCGAAAGCGGGTGACGCGCAAACATCGCCAACACACCGACAACACGTCGTTCAACAATTAGCGGATAACCCGCAAACGAAACGATTCCCTCTTTTCGCGCCCACTCCTTATCAGATACTCGCGGATCGCTTAGTACGTCGTTGGTCAAGTGGGGCTTCTTTTCCTCAGCTATCAAACCAATCTTGAAATGCCCGACGGAAACAGGACTGTGCGAACCGTCGAGATGTGCGTACAGGCTCGCGCTTGCGTGGAGCTCCAAGGATTGTTCTTCTTTGTTGAGCAACCAGATACGAGCAATAGCGACGTCCAGGTATCGAACAAGGGCTTCGGCACACTCGTGCAGGGTTAAGTCGAGGGTAGAAGTCTTCGAGAAGGCAGTAATCACGTCGGCGCGCAGACTTGCTCCGCGTGTTTGGAGGATTCGAATCTGTTCGGCTTGTTTACGATCCTCGATGTCAATGCTCAGTCCATACCATCTGACTATAGTTCCCGAATCATCTCGCAACGGCACACCGCGCATAAGAAACCATCGATACTCTCCGTCGGCTCGGCGCAGGCGTGCTTCCTTGGCAAATACCCCACCACTCGCGACAGATTTATTCCATTCCTCAATGACCGCGGGAAGGTCTTCAGGATGGACGGTGAGTCGAACGCCGAGGCCAAGTCCCTCCTCCAATGAAAGGCCTGTGTACTCCTGCCACCGATGATTGAGGAAATCGACAGAGCCGTCAGGCAATGCACTCCAAACCTGCTCAGGAATGGTGTCAATCACCAGCCGAAGGCTAGATTCCAAACATTGCTGTGTTCTGTCAGCGTCGATGATGGTGATTTGTTCCATTTGGGAGCCCGGGAATTTCGCAGTTATTACTATGTAAGGCGAAAATAACAGCCGAAAGGGTCCACTAGATCCGAATTTTTTTCAGATATTTTCAGATAAAAAGGAACGAACGATAGGTGTAAGGACTTGTGACTAGGGTTGGCCCTCGAGCTGGAGCCCTGTAAAAGTCTTCCGTGAATCGCAAATGAAAGAGGCGATGGATTCTCGATCCATCGCCCTCTGTTTCTACTGCTGACTCTTTCGACCAGGAGCGTGGTCACCGCTTCTCACACGCCGAGCTCGCCTAGCTTGACTGCTTTCAACCTTTCACCTTGCCAGTCTGCGTGCCTTGCCGCCAATAGCGCATCAATCGAGAATGATCCCGGACCAGAAATCAGTAGAAAAGCACAGCTCACCAGTTGTGCGTATTCGGATCTTATTTCGTGGAGCACTGCCCAGAAACCAACTTGCGGTGGTACGGGCGGAAGCGGCAAGGGAGACGTGCCAAGGTATAAAGGGATCTTCGTCGATGCCATCGCGACCAACATCTCGATGATGAATGGAACTGCGATAATGCGAGTCATGAAACCGGTTAGCACAAGAATGCCGCCGATGATCTCCAGCCATCCATCTGCAGTCGCCGTAAAATGGGGAGCCGGAAACCCAAGTTTTGTAAAACGGCCAACCCCCTGATTCGCGTAAACGAATTTCAAGATGCCTTCCCACACGAAAACAGAACCTGCCATCAGCCGGATCAGAAAAGTCGCCGTTGGTCCATCCGATGGTGGATTCAGCAACCAGTTATAGATGTTCTTCATTTGTATATTCCTGCCTTTCGAATGTACAGACTCAGATTCGTGTGTGAATATTCCTTGCATATCTGCCAAAAGTTAACCGGGAATAAAATCGCGACGAGCCCAGTCCTATAAGAAGCTGAGAAAGTTAGAACGAGGAAGATCGTTGTCAGATCAAAGCAAAGTCGTTCGGTTTGAACAGATCGCTCTCCCACATCTGGCCGCTGCCTACAACCTCGCTCGCTGGTTGGTACATAACGACCATGACGCGGAGGATCTAGTCCAGGAAGCTTTATTACGCGCTTTTAAATCTTTTGGTGGTTATTACGGCGGTGACCCTCGAGCGTGGGTGCTTACGATTGTTCGAAACACCTGCTACACGTGGCTGCAAAAGAATCGGATACTCGCGCACGCTGAGTCGATTGATGATCATCTTGACGAAGCGGGAATGGACTTCGCGGATCCAGAGACATTGTTGCTTCAGAGCGTTGATATTCACACCGTGAGGCAAGCGTTACAAGAATTACCCGTGGAGTTTCGAGAAGTGGTTGTGCTGCGCGAGATGGAGTTTTTATCGTACAAAGAAATTGCAAACATCGTCGATCTACCGCTTGGGACTGTTATGTCTCGTCTGGCGCGCGGGCGAAAACGACTTCACGCGTTACTTACCGAGCGCATGGGGAAGGAGGCACGAGTTGAGTTGTCAGCAAACGCATGAACTGATTCACGGATTTGTGGATCGTGAGGTCGATCTCGTGAAGAGCCTGGAAGTAGAAAAGCATCTATTGTCTTGCGAGGCTTGTGCACGAACCTATAACGAGCTACGTAATCTGCAATCCGTTGTGCGAAATAGTGCTTTGCGGTTTGAGCCGCCGGTCTCGCTCGAACGACGACTTCTTTCTTCGCTGCGTCAGGAAGACGAATCGAAATCTAAAACCGTGAGTTTTCCGTGGAGGTGGGTACTGGCGGGAGCATCGTTGCTGGCGGTGGCGATCTTAGTTTGGGTTTTCGCCGCGATTTCATCCAAACCGTCTGACGATGTCTTGGCCCAAGAAGTAGTTTCGAGTCATGTTCGTTCACTGATGGCGGATCACCTCACCGACGTTCCATCCTCGGATCAACACACAGTTAAGCCTTGGTTTGATGGCAAACTCGACTTCTCGCCAAATGTGAAGGATTTGACTCCGCAAGGTTTTAGCCTGACTGGTGGCCGACTGGATTACATTGGTAATCGTCCAATTGCGGCGCTCATCTATCAAAGACGACAACATATCATCAACGTTTTTGTTTGGCCGTCGAATGGAACACAAAAAAATGAAAAGGCATCGGTGCGTCAGGGATATAACCTGATTTCATGGACCAATGTGGGTCTAACTTACTGGGCGGTTTCAGATCTCAACCTGGCTGAGTTACAGCAGTTCGCTCAACTACTTCAAGAGTAGATGGAAGAATGTTTCTGAACCCCAGTAGTATTCAGGAATTATCTCAAAACTAACGCTTGCGCCAGATCTCCAATCATACGCAAGCTCCACTGTCTCAAGTTAATCAAAGCCTCAAGTAATTCCCGCGCGCCGAAACAAGTGGATCTTCTTTTCTAATTGCAGATCAGTCTCAGTCGTGATGAAAACGCGACTATGTATCAACAAAGCTGCCACGCTTCTCCACTATAAGAGCCCCACTATCCCCGCCCGACTATCCCCGAAAACAATCTGACTTCGCTGGAGCGAACCATGCGTATCGATAAGATAGGTTTCTCATTTTTAATGTTCCTTGCCCTGATTGTTTGTTCAGGAATAAGGGCTAAAGCAGACTCTGTCACATTCACAATCGGAAACAATCCACAGCCGAACGAAGAGAATGTTCTTTTGAGCTCGGGGGCGACGGGTACCACCGTCTTTGGAACGACCAATCAAACCCAACTACAGGTTAGATTCACGTCAACGACTGATACTCTCGTCGAGCCGTCCAGCGGACAGGCCCGCGTTGAAGCACTCGATGGACTTCTGAACAACATCACGCTGTCGATTCCTAATGGTAGTTTTCACGATGTTATTCTTAACCCGTTCTTTGGAAGTGGTACGGCGAACGTTTCAGTAGTGACGACAACTAACCAAACTTTGAATTTTTCATATGGTCTCAGCAACGGACAAAACTTTCTAACGATCGTTGCGGATCCAGGAACCTCGATCTTCTCAGTCACAATCAGTGCAGCCGGCGGGTTCACCGATCTCCGTCAGCCACGGATCTCTGGTGCGGCACTAAACGTACCCGAACCGGGAAGCATGGCTTTGTTTGGGTTTGGCTTGTTGGGAACTGCTTCTGCAATGTGGAAGAGACGTCGAGCGTTGATCTAGGTACTCCTTGTTAACTTGCCACTCGGTCACGAGGTCCTTTTGACTCGTGACCTTTTTTTTGAAATGGCCCGCTTGTCGCTGTGGTGTTGAGGTTGGCCGATACAATTATGCACTCCCACATCAAAGGGGGTGGCCACGGAGGGTCACCCCTACAAAATGTGATTCTAACGGGCTCCGCAGCGCGCCCTTCTTTACTCGACATTCTCTCGACTGGATTGTTATTTTCAGGACCGCTATGTCACTAACACTTTATTTTCTGCGGCACGGACAAACTGCTATGAGTCGCGAAGATACTTTTTGCGGCTCCGGCTTGGATCCTGATTTGACGCCCGATGGACTCAAGATGGCCGAAGCTTTTGCGAAGGGCTATCAACAGACAAAGTGGGAAGCAATTTTCAGCAGTGCCTTGCGCCGGACAAGTACAACTGCCAAACCACTCAGTGATGCATTGCAAATGACTGTGCAACCACGTGCTGAAGTAAATGAGATCGCTTACGGAAAATGGGAAGGCTTGACGAAGGAGCGTGTTGCTGATGAGTTTCACGACGACTACATCAGCTGGTTAGCTGACCCGGCGTGGCACGCGCCAACAGGTGGTGAAACAGCAGTCGCAGTTTCACAACGATCGTTGGAACTCATCGAGGAGATCAGGGAAAGCTTCAGTGACGGAAACGTTCTGATCGTCTCTCACAAAGCGACGATCCGAATAATGATTTGCGGCTTGCTGGGGATTGACGTTGGGCGTTTTCGTTATCGACTTGTGTGCCCGGTTGGATCAGTAAGCATCGTGGAATTCAATGCAGAAGGTCCAATGCTGAGAAACCTTGCCGAGCGTTCACACTTCACACCCGAGCTTCGTGCGCTTCCGGGTACGTGAGTCACGTACTCTGAAGCCCGGCTGCGATCGACTAAGTCGTCCAGCGCGTTTTTCTTCCCCTCGCTCACAGGTTTTTCAAATCGACCGACCCACTCCACATTGACCAAACTCGGTCAGACTGCCACTTGCCTCACAGCTTTTTTTCACCGGCTCAACATTGGAATCTCAGTCAGTTTTCCTAACAAAACCTCGCAATTATGCAGCGAGTAAGGTGTGGTACGAGTCTCGCACTCGCCGTCTGCGATGGATTTATGTCCAAGGTGTAGGAATCAAACGGGAACATGACGAGGCTGAAGCAAATGAGGATCAGAAAAACCCACGCGACTTTGAAAATCACGACGGCGTTGACGTTACTCGTCTCGCTGTGTGTCAGCACATCGGTGCTTGTAGCCAGTGCGAGATCAGCAAACTCGAGATCCAATAAGGTTCACCATCAGCATCCGAATCTAACGCGCTTTGCCATCGACATTACTGGAAATATTCCGCAGCAAAAAATCCAAACGACTAAGAGCAATCGCGCTGCACTGCGCAAGATTGTGCGAACGCTGTCTGAAACAGCGAAACGCAGCCCTGTGATCCTGGAGAACCTTGAAAACAGCCAGGCTTCATCCATCATTAACTCTCTTGCCCAAGAGATTTCATTTGGAGAGACTTCAACAAACCTCAAATCAGCCCGTATCTTTGAACTGAATATCAACAAACTCGCAAATGGAACAAAAACTCCTCAGGAGTTTGCCAGCAGAGTTAGTTCCGTGCTGAACGAAGCAGTCGAATCAGACGGGCAAGTCATAATTTTCGTTCCTGATCTTCACCAGTACGTCGGCAGTTACGCGAACCCGGAAGTTTCCGCCGCGTTCATAAAGGCACTGAATGAGGATCAATTGCGTTTGATCGGTGCGGAAACTACCGCTGCCTATCAAGAAAACATCAGCGC
>Ga0070671_100003039_pt1 | contig 13057 bp, 9 predicted proteins | sample KBSS73metaG_FD_65341 | JGI IMG/M metagenome (GOLD analysis project Ga0070671, IMG submission 65341) | Switchgrass rhizosphere microbial communities from Kellogg Biological Station, Michigan, USA - KBS S7-3 metaG | ecosystem: Host-associated > Plants > Roots > Rhizosphere > Soil ...
TCGCGCTCTATGATGGGCTATGACTGCCCCTACGTCCCGGGGTGGGACTGCCACGGGCTTCCGATCGAGCACCGCGTGGACCTCGATCTGGGCGAGGCCGGACGCACGATGCCCGCCCTCGAGAAGCGCGAGCTGTGCCGCCGGTACGCGGAGAAGTTCATCGCGATCCAGGCGGCCGAGTTTCGCCGGCTCGGCGTTTTCTGGGACTGGCAGCTCGACGAGGAGGAGAGCCGCCCCCGGACGCCCGGAGGCAAGGGACTCCCCGACCGCAAGGCGATCTACCGCACGATCGATCGGGAGTACGAAGCGGTCATCGTCGAATCGCTCGGCAAGTTCTTCGCATCGGGGCGTGTCTATCACGGCCGCAAGCCGGTCCACTGGTGCTTCTCGTGCCGCACGGCGCTCGCCGAGGCCGAGGTCGAGTACGAAGAGCGCAGCGATCCGTCCGTCTACGTGATGTTCCCGCTCTCGGGGGATCTCGCGGCGCGGTTCCCCGCGCTCGCCAAGGCCGCCGCCGGCGCGGGCGTGTCGGTCGTCATCTGGACCACGACGCCGTGGACGCTGCCGGCCAACCTGGCGATCGCGTTCCATCCCGAGCACGTGTACGTCGCCGTGAAGGTGGGCGCCGAGGTGTACATTCTCGCGGAGGCGCGTCTCGCGCCGACGGCGGTCGCGTGCGGATGGGAGAGCCCCGAGGTCCTGCTGCGCTTCGCGGGGCGCGAGCTCGCGTACACGCCCGAGGAGCTCGCCGCGGCGGGCGCGAGCGCCCTCACCGCCGAGACGCCCTACGTCATCCCGCGGCGGCCCAACGACCCCGCGAGCCTGGCGCCCGGCCGTTCGCAGCTGGTCCTCGCCGACTACGTGACGCTCGATCAGGGCACGGGTGCCGTGCACACCGCGCCGGGCCACGGCGCGGACGACTTCCACACCGGCCAGCGCTACGGCCTGCCCGCGTTCAACCCCGTCGCCGACAACGGAACGTTCGATCCCCTGCTCGTCGAGGCGGATTGGCTCAAGGGCCAGCACGTCCACAAGGCCAACAAGAAGATCGTGGACGATCTGCGCGCGCGCGGTCGGCTCCTGCACGAGGAGCGGATCCAGCACTCCTATCCGCACTGCTGGCGCTGCAAGAACCCCGTCCTCTTTCGCGCGACCCCGCAGTGGTTCATCAGCATGGAGACCGAGGACCTGCGCGGCAAGGCGCTCGCGGCGATCGCGGGCGCGCGATGGATCCCGACCTTCGGCGAGGAGCGCATCGCGAACATGATCGCCGGCCGCCCCGACTGGTGCATCTCGCGCCAGAGGACCTGGGGCGTCCCCATCCCGGCCGTGATCTGCCGTACCTGCTTCGCGGAGAAGGGGGACGAGACCGCGTTCCTGCGCGACGCGAGCTTCTTCGCGCACGTCGCGCGCCGGTTCCGCGAGGAAGGGTCCGACGCGTGGTTCGGCAAGCCCGGACCCGACGGAGCGCCCGTGCCGTACGCGAGCGCGGCCGAGCGGCTCGAGCATCTCGTGCCGGCCGGGCTCGCCTGCCCGGGCTGCGGCTCGCGCGACGGGCTCGAGCCGCAGGACCCGATCGTGGACGTGTGGTTCGAGTCGGGCGTGTCGCACGAAGCGGTGCTCCCTTCGCGCGGTCTTCCCTGGCCCGCGGACCTCTATCTCGAAGGGCACGACCAGTACCGCGGCTGGTTCCACTCCTCGCTCCTCGTCGGCGTCGGCACGCGCGGCGGGGCGCCGTACAAGGGCGTCCTCACGCACGGCTTCACGCTCTACCTGAACCCGAAGACGGGGCGCGTCGAGAAGATGTCGAAGTCGCTCGGCAACGTCATCTCCCCGATCGAAGTTTCGGAGCGTCTGGGCGCGGACATCCTGCGGCTCTGGGTCGCGCAGGTGGACTACCTCGAAGACATGAACGTCTCTCCGGAGATCCTCGAGCGCAACGCCGAGGCCTATCGGAAGATCCGCAATACGTTCCGGTTCCTCCTGGGGAATCTCTACGACTTCGATGCGACGCCCGACGCGCTCCCCGACGCGGACCTCCTCGAAGTCGACCGATGGGCGCTCGCCGAGCTGGAGTCCGTGTCGGCTGCGGTCCGGCGCGCGTACGAGAGCTACGAATACCACCGCGTCTTCCACGGACTCAACGAGTTCTGCTCCGTGACCATGAGCGCGGTGTACCTCGACGTGATCAAGGACCGCCTCTACACGACCCCGCCGCGAAGCCGCGAGCGGCGCTCCGCCCAGACGACGCTGGCGCGCATCGCCGATGCGCTGTGCCGGCTGATGGCTCCGATGCTCGTCTTCACGGCCGAGGAGATCTGGCAGGAGATGCGTGGGCTCCCCGGAGGAGCCGGTCGCGCGGACTCCGTCCACATGACGACCTTCCCCGGCGCCTCGCTCGCAGGACTGCCGGCCGAGGAGCCGGCCGACGAAGAGCGATCCCGGATCCTCGCGCGATGGCGGCGGCTCTTCGAGGTGCGCGCCGAGATCGCGAAGGCGGCCGAAGAGAAGCGCAAGACGAAGGAGATCGGATCGTCGCTGGGCGCGCAGGTCGTCCTCGCCGCGCCGGCGGAGCTGCGGGCCTTCCTCGAGAGCTTCGGCGAGGATCTGCGCTTCCATCTGATCGTCTCCGCGGTGCGCTTCGACGACGCGCTCACGGACGGCCGTCCCGCCGAGAAGATCCCGGGGCTGTCGATCCTCGTAGCGCCGGCCGTGGGGACGAAGTGCGAGCGCTGCTGGAACGTGACCCAGGACGTGGGGGCCGACCCGGCATGGCCGACGGCGTGCGCGCGCTGCGCGCGGGCGCTCGCGGTGATCCTCGCGGAGACGGCGTGAAGAACGCCCGCTATTTCTCCATCTCCGTCGCCATCCTGATCCTCGACCAGCTCACCAAGTGGGCGATCGTCCACAGCTCCGTCGTCGAGCGTCCCTATGAAATCGTCCCGGGATACGCCCGCTTCGCGTACGGTGAGAACAGCGGCGCCCTCTTCGGGATGTTCGCGGGCCTCCAGCAGCCTTGGCGCACCGTCGTGCTCCTGATCGTGCCGCTGGCGGCCATCGGGCTCGTGCTCTTCTTCATGCGCGTGAGCGGGGAGAAGGACCGTCTCGCGCTGATGGGCCTCGCGCTCATCCTCGGCGGCGCGGTGGGCAACCAGCTCGACCGGCTCCTGCGCCACGGGCGCGTCGTCGATTTCATGGACGTCTCCTTCGACGCCGAGCCCGTGCGCGGCTGGCTCGTGCGGACCTTCGGCTCCTCCCACTGGCCGGCATTCAACGTCGCGGACTCGGCGATCGTCGTCGGCGCCCTGCTCCTCGCCTTCGATCTGCTGCGCCAGACCAGGCCCCGGTCCGGCGCGCGCGGGAAGCGCTGACCATGCATCCCATCCTCGCGGACTTCGGCTGGCACGAGCTTCCCCTCATCGGAAGGACGCACCTCTACATCGGCACCTACGGCGTGCTCTTTGCGAGCGCGGCGCTGATCGGCTGGCTTCTCTGGATCCGGATCGCGAAGCGGGACGGGCTCGACGTCGACCGGATCATGGACCTCGGCTTCTACGCGCTCCTCGTCGGCCTGCTGGGATCGAAGGTCGGGCTCATCCTTACCGAGCCCAGCTACTACCTCTCGAGCCTCGCCGCGCTCTCCACGACGCTGCGGGCCGCGGGGGTCCTGCTCTTCGGCGTCCTCGCGGGAATCGTCACGATCGTCTGGTACTCGCGCCGCCACGGGATCCCCGTCTGGGCGGTCCTCGACTCGGCCGCGCCGAGCCTCGCGATCGCGCAGGCGGTCGGACGGCTCGGCTGCTTCGCGGCGGGGTGCTGCTACGGGCGGCGCGCCGTCAATCTGCCGTGGGGCGTGCGCTTCACGGACCCGGCCGCGGAGATGCTCTCCGGAACGCCGCTCTACGACCCCTCCGACCCCGAGCGCGCGCTCAACATCCTGCACCCGACGCAGCTCTACCAGGCCGCGGCGGATTTCGGGCTCTTCCTCTTCCTGCTCTGGATCGCGCGCCGCAAGGGGTTCACGGGCCGGCGCGCTCTGCTCTTCATCGCGATCTACTCGGTGACGCGCGGCGCGATCGAGTTCCTGCGCGGGGACGCCGAGCGCGGCGTGTTCTCGATTCCCGGAACGAGCCTCTCCCTGTCGACTTCCCAGATCATCTGCCTCGCAGGGATGGTCTTCGTCGCGATCGCGTGGCCGCGGATGAAGAAGAGGGGCATCGTGCCGCTGCCTCCCGTCGCGGCTCCCGCAACGCCCTCCGGTGCCGCGACGGCCGGGCCGCGTTCCCGGCGCTGACGCGCGCCCGGCCCGACCTCAGCGGGGCGTGGCGTCCGGAAGGCCGCCGTCCACGGGGAGGGTGATCCCCGTGTTCGGAACCTGGCGGGTCGCGAACCAGAGGACCGCCTTCGCGACGTGCGCTCCGGTGATCCGCGCCTTGAGCAGGTTGCGATTCCGGTAGTACTCCTCGAGCTCGGCCTCCGGAAGGCCGCGCGCCCGCGCGCGATCGGGACCGATCCGCGCCCAGAGCCCCGACCGGCGCGCCCCCTCCGAGAAGACTCCGTCGGGCGCGACCATGTTCACGCGGACATCGAGGGGCGCGAGCTCCAGGCTCGCGATGCGGGCGAGCTGGTGGGCGCCGGCCTTCGTCGCCGAATAGGCCCCGAAGCTGGCGCCAGGAGCCGGGACGTTCTTCGTCGAGATCAGGACCACGTCCCCGCCGGTCCCCTGCCGCGCGAAGAAGCGCGCCGCCTCCGCGAGGACGAGAAGCGTCCCCTCGACGTTGACGCGCGTCAGGCGGCGGAACGACTCGAGGTCCAGCTCCGCGAGCGGGGCGACGTGCGCCAGCCCCGCGTTGGCCACGACGAGATCGACGCCCCCCCACTCGCGCGTGATGCGTGCGAACGCCGACGCGACCGAGGCGGGATCACCGACGTCGAGCGCGGCGCCGAGGGCGCGATCGCCGAACTCGCGCTGCAGCTCGGCGACGAGCCCGTCCAGGCCCTCGCCGGCCAGGTCCGTCACCGCCACGAGCGCGCCCTGCTCGAGGAGCTCGCGGCAGATCGCGGACCCGATCGCGCCCGCCGCGCCCGTGACGATCGCGACGCTGCCGCGCAGAGACCGAGCGCCTCCCTCCGACCCCAGCTTGCGCTGCTGCAGGCCGCGGTACTCCATGAAGAAGAGCTTCGCTTCGGGGAGCCCCTCGTAGCGCCCGCCCATCGCAGCGATCCGCGCCTTCACGCGCAGCGTGTGCGCGGCGACGTCGCGGGCCAGTCGCGCCCCCGCGAGGTCCGCCCCCGCGCCGATCGCCCCGACGCCCGGGATCAGCACCACCCGGGGCAAGGGATCCACCGCGACCGGAGCCGCGGGCGGCACCAGGGCGGCATTGCGGGCGACGTACGCCTCGTAGGCTTCGGCGTAGCGCTCGATCGCGTCCGCGAGCTGAGCGCGCAGGGCGGCCTCGTCCTCGAAGTCGGGCACGTCCACCCAAAGTGGAAGCGCCTTCACCCGGATCAGGTGATCGGTCGTGAGCGGCGCGGTGAGCGCCGTCTCGCGCGCTCCCGGTGAGCCCAGCGCTGTGACGATGTCGGGATCGAGAAGGGGCGCCAGGACCGCGCGTCGCCAGGGACGGTCCGGGTCCGCCGTGCGCGCGCCGAGCAGGCCTCGCAGGACGGGAGCGAGGCGCGCGTAGCGCTTCCCCGCCTCGGTCTCGGCCGCCTCCGCTCCCGCGCCCGCCCGCCCCGGCGGGACCCCGCCCCGCGCCTCGAGGAACGCCTCCGCGCGCGAGACGAGCGCGATCGTGGCCTCGTAGGATGCGCGCGCGGTCGCGCCCCAGGTGATGAGCCCGTGGTGCCCCCATACCATCGCGCGCGCCGAGGGATGCGCCTCGAGCGCACTGGCGGACGCGCGCGCCAGCCCGAACCCCGGCTCGACGTACGGGATGAAGAGAACCTCCTCGCCCAGCGCGCTACGGACGAGCGTCTCGCCTCCTTGCTGGTTCGTGAGGGCCAGGATGGCGTCCGCATGGGTGTGGTCCACGAACGGCGCGGGAAGGAACGCGTGAACGAGCGCCTCGAGCGAGGGCTGGCCGTCGTCCGCGCGCAGGCGGCGCCGCATCAGCTCCTCGACCATCGCCTCGTCCGGAAGCTCCTCCAGCGCACGCAGCGCGAGGAGAGGATCCAGCTCCAGCCCCGTGTGCGCTCCCGGCTCGCAGCTCGCCAGGTCCACGCCCGAGGCCTTGACGAAGAGGGCCCGGAAGGTCCGGCCCAGGCGCGAAGTCCGGTCGGCCTTTAGGGACGTGTTCCCTCCCCCGTGCAGGACGAGGTCGGGCTCGGCGCCCAGAAGCCGCGACGTGTAGGTGCGCAGGGCGAGGTCCTCGCCGAACGCCGCGCCCCAGCGCGCCACGGCGGCGGCGGCCTCTTCGTCGGACCAGCGGTTCCTCATGCGCCCGTCTCTCCCTCGGAGCCCTCGATCGGCTCGAGGCGCGCCCTTTCGGATTCGACCTCGATCTTGCGGCCGCTCTGGAACCGGAAGCGTAGGCGAAAGCGCTCCGGCTCGGCCCCCTTCTCCATCCAGCTGTAGACCGCCTCGCCCGGAAAGATGCGCGACACGTCGGCGATGGTCGCATCGTCCGCGACCGAGGCGGCGGGATCGCTCTCCGTCATCCGCAGGGTCACGACGTTCTCGAAAACGAGCCGGCACCCGCGCGCGCGGTTCCCGGAGCTTCCCCAGGGGTTCACCATCACGGGCACCGTCCACTCCATCGCCAGGGTCCGGGCCCTGGGCTCGAAGCGTAGCGAGCGTGTCTCGGCGAAGCTGTGCAGGTCCCAGTGTCGTCCCAGACCGAAGAGCGTCGTTCCGGTGAATCCGCCCTCGAGGATGAAGTTCTCCAGCTTCACGGGGCGGCTGTCGCGCGGCCCGCGAGGTCCAGGAACACCTGGTGCGCCTCCCGCGGCGCCATGCGGTCGTGGACGACCTTGCGCACGGCCTGGATCATCGCGGCCGGGGCCGCCGACTGGAAGATGTTGCGGCCCATGTCGACGCCCGAGGCGCCGCGCTCGACCGCGTCGTGGGCCATCGTGAGCGCCTCGAGCTCGGAGAGCTTCTTGCCTCCGGCCATCACCACGGGGACCGGGCACGACGCCGTCACCGTTTCGAAGCCTTCGGGGCAATAGTAGGTCTTGACCATGTGCGCCCCGAGCTCCGCGCAGATCCGCACCGCGAGCCCCAGATAGCGGGCGTCGCGCGTGAGCTCTTTGCCCACGGCGGTCACCGCAAGGACCGGGATGCCGTAGCGGTTCCCCAGATCGACGAGGCGCGTCATGTTGCGCACCGTCTGCGTCTCGAACTCCCCGCCCACGTACACCTGCACGGTCACGGCGGCGACTCCGAGCCGCACCGCGTCCTCGATGCCGACCGCGAGGCGCTCGTTGGAGAGCTCCTTGAGGATGCTCGGTCCGCCGCTGGCGCGCAGGACGACGCCGCCCCGGTAGGTCGAGGGGATCTGCGAGCGCAGGATCCCGCGCGTCAGCATGAGCGCGTCGGTGTACGGAAGCAGCGGCACGATCGTCACGTCCGGCCGCTCGAGCCCTGTCGTGGGGCCCTGGAAGTAGCCGTGATCGATCGCGAGCATGACGCAGCGGCCCGTCTCGGGCCTGAAGACGCGCGACAGCCGGTTCTGGACGCCCCAGTCGAGGGCGCCCGAGCCCTTCAGATGGAAGGGCTCGTTCCGGTGGGGGCGGTCCAGGTGGTACTGCTTCGCGTTCTTGCCCTCGTCCATCTCCGGCATGCGGTTTCTCCCGCGCCGATCTTAACCTTATTACCGCCGGGGCGTCCGCCCGGCGCCCGCGGGCGTGGAGGAATCCGCACGGCCCCCGTATAATTCCCTTCATGAATCGAGCCCGCACGACCTCCCCTTCCGGCAGCTCCCGAGGGGTTCTTCTGGCGGCCCTGACGGGCCTCCTCTGTCTGCTGATGACCGGCGCCCTCCCGACCCGAGCGGAGGGTACGGCGGGCCTTCCCCCGCCGGACGATACGGGGTCCTTCGTCGGAACCTGGTACTACGTCGACCCGGGCTACAAGATCGCGATCTTCATTTCCGAAGACTCCCCCGGTGTCTACCAGATCCGCTATCACGTGCGGGACAAGAAGAACAACGACTACGAGACCGATGCCCTGGGCAAGGCGAAGTACGTCGACGAGGACACGCTCTTTCACATCACCTTCTCGGCGAAGGTCGAGGGCCCCAACCGCATCACCGGGCGCCACGAGCGGATCGCCCAGGAAAAGAGCGGCGCCAAGGTCAAGGAGTCGGGCAAGTTCGAGATGTACCGTGCCGAGTTCGGCCGCAAGCTCGTGCTGCGCTACCCGGAATGGAAGTCCGAGGAGATTGCCAAGAACGGCCGGATCATCTCGACCAATCTCCAGACGGACGTCTTCCGCCTCTACCGGCGCGCGTCCACGATCGTCGTCGATTTCGACGAAATCAAATTCTAGGAGCTGGACCTAGGGTAGAGGCGCTCGGCCGAGCATCGCCCGGCCCTGATGCAGCCGACGGCCGCTTCGCGGCCGCGGCTGATCCTGGGCACTTTCCCCTCGCACTGGGGGGTGGTGCCGAATGGCACCACTCGACTTCCCCTAATAGGCGAGCAAGTCGCGGAGGGCGGCGGTGACGTCGTCGGCGGAGGGGAGCACCGCGCTCTCGAGGCTCGGGGCGAACGGGCAGAAGGTATCGAGCGCGGCGATCCGCTTGACGGGGGCGTCCAGGTGAGAGAACGCCTTGTCCGCCACGCGTGAGGCGATCTCCCCCCCGAACCCGACCGTCATGATCGCTTCGTGGGCGACCAGCACGCGGCCGGTCTTGCGGGCGCTCGCGAGGATGGTCTCCTCGTCGAGCGGAACGATCGTGCGGATGTCCACGACCTCGACCGAGACGCCCTCCTCCTCCAGCCGCGCGGCCGCGGTCAGCGCGCGCGAGACGGTGCTCCCCCACGTGATGATCGAGGCGTCCGTCCCTTCGCGGGCGATGCGGGCCTTGCCGAACGGGATCAGGTAGGAGGGCCCGGGCTCCGGCGATTTCGAGTAGACCTGCCGGTACAGGCCCTTGTGCTCGAGGAAGAGCACCGGATCGTCCATCCGGCACGCGGTCTTGATCAGCCCCTTGGCGTCGGCGGCGTTGGACGGATAGGCGATGTACCAGCCCGGCGAGTGGGCGTAGAGCGACTCGATGCACTGCGAATGGAACGGCCCGCCGCGGATGTACCCGCCGACGGCGACGCGGACCACCATCGGGCAGGCCCAGGCCCCGGCGCTGCGCCAGCGCAGCGTGGGGATCTCGTTGCGCATCTGCATGTATCCGGGGAAGGAATAATCCCCGAACTGGATCTCCACCACGGGCTTGAAGCCGCCGATCGCCATCCCCTGGGCGACCCCTACGATGCTCGCCTCGGCCAGCGGCGAGTTCACGACGCGGCCCGGAAAGCGGTTGCCGAGCCCGCGCGTGACGCCGAAGACGCCGCCCTTGGGATCGGCGATGTCCTCGCCCCACATGACGATGCGCGGGTTGCGCTCCATCTCTTCGCGCAGGCCGTGGTTGACCGCGTCCACCATCGCCACGGGCACGTCGGAGACGGGCGTGTAGGGCGTTTCGACGCTCACCGGCGTCTCGTGCGAGTAGATGTCGTCGAGCACGTGCGCGGGGTCCGGCTCGGGCGCCGCATCCGCCTCGTCGGCCGCCGCCGTGACCTCGACCTCGATGCGGGCGCGCAGGTCCGCGATCTCCTTCTCGGTCGCCACGCCCCGGCTCAGGAGCTGCAGCTCCGTGTGCTTGAGCGGATCGTGCTTGCGGACCTCGTCGATCTCCTCGGCCGTGCGGTACTTCGTCTGATCGTCCGACGAGCTGTGCGAGTCCAGCCGCACCACGTGGGCCTCGACCAGGACCGGCCCCTCTCCCTTGCGCATGTCCCGGACCAGCGGCTGCAGCGTCGTGTACATGTTCGTGAAGCGAGTCCCGTCGACCTGCAGGGACCGCATGCCGAATCCCAGTCCCATCTTGTAGACCTCGGAATGGGTCTGGACCTCCTGGGGAACGCTGATCGCGAAGCCGTTGTTCTGGATGACGAAGAGAACGGGCAGGCTCTCGCGCGAGGCCCAGTTGAGCGCCTCGAAGAACTCCCCTTCGCTCGTCGCGCCTTCGCCGCTGGAGACGTAGACGATCTCGTCGCGCCCGTCTTCACGGATGGCCTTGGCCATTCCGACCGCCGGCAGGAACTGGGTGCCGGTGCAGGCCGTCGGCGACACCACGCGCAGCTCCTTGGACGAGAAGTGCTCCGACATGTTCCGCCCGCGAGAGTTGGGATCGGTGTCGCGGGACAGCATGCCGAGGAAGATGTCCTTCAGGGACATCCCCAGGCCGACCATCAGCGCCTTTTCGCGGTAGTACGGGAAGAACCAGTCCTTCCCCCGCTGCAGGAGCATGGCGGTCGCGATCTGGACCTTTTCGTGCCCTCGCGAGGACGCGACGAAGGCGCACTTGTTCTGCTTGGAGAAGATCTTGACCCGCTCCTCGACGAAGTAGACGCGGAGCATCTTCTCGTAGAGGTCGAGCAGGATTTTGGGGTCGATGCGCGGCTGTGTCGTTTCCATGTCGGGAGACATTATAACAAACGCGCGGGCGCGCAACGGCGGCGCTTGACACGGCGCAAGAACGCGGGCTATGATCCGACCCGTTATTGAGACAGAGTCTCAATCTCATCAACAGGAGAGTCTTCGATGCCGACGGACGCGTTCACCCGAAACAACCCGCGCCAACTTCACCGGAACCTTGTCCGTGCCCTTGCCGCGGCGGGGATCGCGCTCCTCCTGAGCGGCCTCGGCCCCATCCGCACCGCCTGCGCCGCCGAGGGAACCTCCGAGCCCGGCGCCGCCCACGCCGCCACCCAGAAGCGCATCGACGATCTGGAGAAAAAGATCGACGAGCTGACCAAGCAGCTCGCCGACGCCCGCGCTTCGGGAACCGGGCTTCCCGCGGACCGCCTGGCGGAGCTCGAGCGGCGGCTCGACGTCCTCGCCGCCGAGCTCGAGAAGCTGCGCTCCGGATCGGCCGCCGAGGAGGCTCCCCTCGCCCCCGGCCACGGGCTCGGCCCCGCGGCCTCCAAGATCTACGGCAAGGACCGGGGCGTTGCGATCGGGGGTTACGGCGAGGCGCTCTACCAGAACTACTCCACCCGGGCGGACGACGGCTCCCCCACCGAGCTCGAGGACACGATCGACCTCCTTCGGGCGGTCTTCTACTTCGGCTACAAGTTCGACAAGGGCATCGTCTTCAACTCCGAGATCGAGTACGAGCACGCGTCCACCGGCGAAGGCGACGAGGAGCGCGGCGAGGTCTCGGTCGAGTTCGCCTATCTGGACTTCCCCGTCGGCAAGTCGTGGGGCATCCGCGCCGGACAGCAGCTCACCCCCATCGGCATGATCAACGAGCTGCACGAGCCGCCGATCTTCCTGGGAGCCCGGCGCCCCGACGTGGAGACCGTCATCATCCCCTCGACCTGGAGCGAGGTCGGCGTCGGCGGGTACGGGTCCTGGGGCCCGATCGAATGGCGCGCGAACCTCATGGCCGGACTCGACGCGGAGGGCTTCGAGGCTTCGGGGATCCGCGAGGGGCGCCAGTCCGGATCGCAGTCGCTCACGGACGGGATCGGCTTCGCCGGCCGCCTCGACTGGACGCCGCTGCCGGGGCTTCTCGTCGGCGGGTCCGGCTACGTCGGCAACTCCGGTCAGAACCTGAACGATGCCGCCGGGAGCCCCATCCGCGCGCGCACGACCCTCTACGATCTCCACGCCGACTGGAAGTGGCGCGGCCTGCAGGCCCGCGCGGTCATCGCCCAGGGCCGGATCGGCGACACGGACCGGCTGAACGAAGTCCTCGGATTCGCGGGGACGGAATCGATCGGCAAGGCGAACCACGGGTGGTACGGGGAGTTAGGCTACGACGTCCTGAGCGGCCGGGAGACCGGCGCCGGTGCCGCGCTCATCCCCTACGCCCGCTACGAGCGCTACAACACGCAAGACGACGTTCCGGACGGATTCACTCCCGATCCCGCGGACGCCGTTCGCGTGAGGACCTGCGGCATCGCCTACAAGCCGATCCCCAACATCGTCATCAAGGCCGACCACCAGGAGTACAGCAACGATGCCGGAACGGGCGTCGACCGGATCAACGTCTCGATGGGTTATCTTTTCTGACGCGATGGGCGACGGGGACCGCGATCGTTCTCTCTCATACGGCGAGCCCGGACGGGCTCGCCACGTCCTCGCGGTCGCGCTGCTCGTCGCCGTCTTCTCACCGGTCCAGGCCAAGGTGCTCGTGAGACCGGAAGAAGCGGTCCGCGAAGCCTTCGCCGGCGCCCCCGCCGTGAAACGCACCGACTATCTCGACGAGGCGCAGTCGGCCGCGATCGCGAAGCTGGCGGGAAGTCCGCCTTCGTCACGGATCGTCATCTCCTACCGGGCCTCCAAGGACGGCACGCCGCTCGGCTCCGCCTATCTCGAAACCCACCTCGTCCGGACGCTCCCCGAGTCGATCCTCGTCGTCCTGGACGCCGAGGGCCGCGTCGCCAGGGTCGAGATCCTCTCCTTCGACGAGCCCGATCAGTACCGGCCCAAGCCGCGCTGGATGGACCAGTTCGCCGGACGGAAGCTCGATTCCGAGCTCTCGCTCACGTCGGGGATCCGCGGCGTGACGGGCGCGACCCTCTCCTCGCGCGCGATCACCGCCGCGGTCCGCCGGGTTCTCGCGACAGACCAGGTCCTGGCCGCGGCAGCGAAACCCGCCGCGACTCCCGCACCGGCGCCCGGAACATCCGTGCCCGCCAAGCCGCCCGTCCCGCCCCCTCATCCTCCCGCTCCATCCCCCCCGAAGGAAGCCCGCCCGTGACCCGCGCTCAGAGATTCCTTCTCTCCGCATCGGTGCTCCTCGTCGCGCTCACGGGGATCGTCCTTGCGATCCTCAGGTATCTCGGCGAGGACCTGGCGCGGCGCTTCCCCGCCGTCTTCCCGGCG
>Ga0070671_100003041_pt1 | contig 13056 bp, 11 predicted proteins | sample KBSS73metaG_FD_65341 | JGI IMG/M metagenome (GOLD analysis project Ga0070671, IMG submission 65341) | Switchgrass rhizosphere microbial communities from Kellogg Biological Station, Michigan, USA - KBS S7-3 metaG | ecosystem: Host-associated > Plants > Roots > Rhizosphere > Soil ...
GCTGGCGGTACTGCTCGCCCTTCTCGACCTGCAGGTACCAGAGCCCGCCGTAGATCGCCAGGAAGGCGATCGCCGCGAGCACGCGCACCACGACGAGCCGGCGCCCGACGGCCTGCGTTTCGCGGTACTGCTCGAAGTCCTTGCGCCGGTGGTAGTCCATGGCTCTAGGCGGTGACCGTCCGGCGGCGGCGACGCGCCGGCCGCGGTTTCTCGATTTTCCCCTTGCCCGCCAGCGAGAAGAAGAAGAGCGCCCCGACCAGGAGGTTCCCGATCACCCGCCACGTCATCTCCACCGGGTTGGGCGGGACGGCGCGCAGGCCCAGACCCATGACGACGAGCGGCTCGACGAGCTTCTCGACGATCGTCGCGAGGAGCACCGCCATCAGGCGCGCGGGGGGGCTGGTGAGGTCGAAGCGGGCTCCGAGCCCTCCGAGCAGATAGCCGATGAGCGTCTTCGTGAGCCCGTGCAGTCCCATCAGGCTGTTGGACCAGAGATCCTCGAGGATGCCACCGGCCGCGCCCGCGACCATGGATCCGACGCGAGCGCCCGAGCTCCCGTAGTACACCACCACGAGGAGCACGAGGTCGACGGACCTCTGGATCACGGGGACCTTGTGGGAGGCGAGGACCTGGATGAGGACCGCGGCGATCAGCAGGCCGAGCCCCTGGAGGAAGCGCTTCATCGAGGAGTCTCGCTTCGCCCCGCCGGGGCGGGGACGGCGGCGCGCGGGGACGCCGGGCGTGCGGGGTCCTTCGCGGGTGGAGGCGGCTCCACGGCGTCCTGCGGCTCGCGCTCCGGGGGCGGGGCCTTGAGCACGAGGACCTCGGCGAGGCGGGCGAGGTCGACGGTCGGACGCACCTCGAACCGGCGCTGGAGGCCCTGACCCTCGGGACGCCCCACGATCCTTCCGACGGAGATCCCCTTCGGATAGATGCGGTCGAGCCCGCTGGTGACGACGAGATCGCCCGGCGCCACCTCGGCGTAGGGAGGGAGGTAGTTGACGGAGCACGAGCCCGCCGTCGTGCCCTCGAGCACGGCGTGGAATCCGCTCTGCTGCATCGTGACGCCGACCCCGCTGCGGGGATCCGTGAGGCAGAGGACCTTGGAGAGCGTGGGGCTCGCCAGCAGGACCCTCCCGACGACCCCGCCGACGCCGATCACCGGCATCCCCGGGCGCACGCCGTCGACGGTGCCGCGGTCGATGAGGAGCGTCGCGCTGCCCGAAGCCAGCCCGCTCGCGACGACCCGGGCCGCGATCGCGGGCGGCGGGAGCGACTTGCGCATCTCGAAGAGCGCCTGCAGGCGCTCGCCCTCCGAGGCCTCTTCACGCGCCTCGTCGCGCTCGTGCTCGGTGCGGAGCAGGTCTTCCTTGAGTCTCTGGTTCTCGGCGCGAACGCCGCGGAGATCCGCGTAGTTCTTGAACACGTCGCCGACGGCTCCCGTGACGGAGGAGCCCGCGCTCATGGCCGGGGCGCCGGCCTTGAAGAGGATCTCGCTCGCCACGTCGGTCCCGCCGCGTCCGCCGACGTCGTGCGACATGAGCACGAGCATCAGCGAGACGAGCGCCACCAGGACGAGCGTGGCCTTTTTCTGCTGGAGGAACTGGATCATGACCGAGGCCGCGCCCGAAGCCCGGCGCCGCCGCCGGGCCGCGCCGCCGCGACGCGCATGTGCGCGCCGCTAATCGAGCGAGATCTTGCGCAGCAGGTTGAACTCCGTGAGCATCTTCCCGGTGCCGAGCGCCACCGAGGCCAGAGGGTCGTCGGCCATCGATACCGGGAGCCCGGTCTCCTCTCTGAGGCGCTTGTCCAGGTTCTTCAGGAGCGAGCCGCCGCCGGTGAGCACGATGCCCCGGTCGACGATGTCCGCCGACAGCTCCGGAGGCGTCTGCTCGAGCGCGACCCGCACCGCTTCGATGATGACCGAGACGGTCTCCGCGAGCGCCTCGCGGATCTCTTCGTCGGACACCACCAGGGTCTTGGGGACGCCTTCCACGAGATCGCGCCCCTTGATCTCCATCGTGAGCTCCTCCTCGAGCGGGAACGCGGAGCCGATCTTGATCTTGATCTCTTCGGCGGTTCTCTCGCCGATGAGGAGGTTGTACTTGCGCTTGATGAACTGGATGATCGCCTCGTCCATCTCGTTGCCGGCGACCCGCACGGACCGGCTGTAGACGATCCCCGCCATGGAGATGACCGCGACGTCCGTGGTGCCGCCCCCGATGTCGACGATCATGTTCCCGGTCGGCTCGGTGATCGGCAGGCCGGACCCGATCGCGGCGACCATGGCCTGCTCGACGAGGTAGACCTCGGTGGCCTTCGCGCGGTACGCGGAGTCGCGCACGGCGCGCTTTTCGACCTGGGTGATCTCGGAGGGAACGCCGATCACGATGCGCGGCCGCACTCCGATGTGCCGGTTGTGCGATTTCTTGATGAAGTAGTCGAGCATTTTTTCGGTGTGCTCGAAGTCGGCGATGACGCCGTCTTTCATGGGGCGGATGGCGATGATGTTGCCCGGCGTGCGGCCGAGCATTTCCTTCGCCTCTTTTCCGACCGCTTCGACCTTGCCGGTTTTCTGGTTGATCGCGACGATGGAGGGCTCGTTGACGACGATGCCCTTTCCCTTCGCGAAAACGATGGTGTTGGCCGTCCCGAGATCGATCGCGAGATCGTTCGAGAACATGGCGAGCAGGGATCGGGGGGACCAGGACATCATCGGGCTCCTGAGGGCTTCCATGGGCGGAGGGAGGACCTTGGCGGCGTCAGCCGCGTGACGTCCCCCTTTCGGGGGGACACAGGGGGAACTGCGGATCGGTCGAGGACGACAGGTTCATCGTTGCGGAATATAGTTCTCTGAGCGTCGCGAGCCGCGGTCCGCGAAGCGGACCGCCGGCGGCCCCAGGGGCACCGCCACCGATCTCGCTGAGCGCCGTCAGCCGCGGCCCGCGAAGCGGGCCGTCGGCTGCACGGCGCCAGGGGTCGCTCCGCGGCATCAGCCGCGGGACGCGCAGCGGCCCGTCGGCTGCATGCCGCCTCGCACCACGTACCGCCTTTGAAATCACTGCCCATCAGTATACAAGGTTCCTTGGGTCGCCATTTCGATGCCGTTCTTGCCGCGTTCCTTGACGCGGTACATGGCCTGGTCGGCGTAGCCGATGAGGTCTTCCCGGGTGTCGCCGTGGTCGGGATACGAGGCGATGCCGATGGAGGCGGTGATCCGCACCGCGAGGCCCGTCGCTTCGAGGAAGACGTGCTCCGCGAGGGCTTCCCTCACTCTTTCGGCGATGATGCGCGCGCCCTCGGCGCCGGTCTGCGGGAGGACCACGGTGAACTCGTCCCCTCCGTAGCGCGACACGATGTCGGTCTCGCGGACGATCGAGCGGATCACCTTGCCCACTTCCGTGAGCGTCCGGCTCCCCGCGAGGTGGCCGTGGCGGTCGTTGACGGTCTTGAATCCGTCCAGGTCGAGGAACATCAGGGACACCGAGAAGCCGTACCGCCGCGAGCGCTTCACCTCCTGCTGGAGGAAGTGGTCGAGGTAGCGGGAGTTGTAGAGCTTGGTCAGATCGTCGGTGACGGAGAGGTCCTCGAGCTTCTTGAAGAGGAGCGCGTTCTCGATGGTGATCGCGGCCGGCTCCATCATGGTGCGGAGCGTCTCGAGGTCGCGCTCGGTGAAGGGCCCGCCTCCCGCCTTGTTCGCCAGCTCGACGGCTCCGATCACGCGTCCGCGGCTCGTGAGCGGAATGCAGAGGAGCGCGCGCGTCTCCGCCGCGCCGGGGCGCTCGGGCTCGTCCGCCCACCTCGGATCGCGTCCCGCGTCCTCGATCGACAAGGGGCGGCGGTGGCGCAGGACCCAGGCCGCGATGCCGCGGTCCGCGGGCTGCCGCGCCGTCGACAGCTCCCTCCCGAGACCTCCGCGGGTCGCCTCGAGGAGAGTCTCCTCCCCTTCTCCGACGACGAGGTAGAGCGACCAGAGCTCCGCGCCCAGGAACTCCTGGGTCCGGTCCATCACGATCTGGATCACGCGCGGCGGCTCCAGGATCGAGTTGGCGGCCTTGGCGGTCTCGATCAGGAGGTCGAGCTTCTCGGACTGCTCGCGCACGCGGTGGAGCGTTTCGCGGTAGCGGCGCGTCAGCGTGCGCAGGCGCCCTTCCCGCTCGACGAGCATGCGCAGGTTCTCCGCCGAGATCGGAGTGACGAGGTGCGCGTCGAGAGGCTCGCCCGGCGACTCGGAGATCGAGGGGCCCGCGCCCCCGCTGAACGTGAAGAAGGGCGTTTCGGGATAGGCGCGGCGCAGGATGGCGAGGAGGCCCCGGCGCTCCGCGAGCAGGGGCGAGGCCTGGCACAGGACGGCGTCGACGGCGATCCCCTCCGGCGCGCCTCTTTCGAGCGCGCCCCAGGTCATGGGGATGATGGAAGTCTGCGGCCCCGTCCCGAGCAAGACGCTGCGGCACTCCTCCTCCGTCTCGCCGAGCACGAGGGTGATCGCCGTGGTGGAACCCATCAGAAGCCCTCCACGTAGGCTTCGAGCGATTTGCGCGACTCGTTGCCCGCGGGGTCCTGCGCCACGACCTTGACGGTGTTGACGCCCTCGTTCTTCAGCTTGACCACGGCACGGAATTCGCCCATCTCGTCGACATCCATCCGCTCCCCCTCGACCCACAGGGTGGCGCCCGGCTCGGTCTTCCCGTTCAGGATCACGGTGCTCCCGCTCAAGATGAAGTCCTGGACGACGAGGAGCGGCGGTGTCTTGTCGTTCTGGTCGCGCAGCTCGCCGGTGGTGATGCGGAACTTGCGCACGGCGGTGAAGGCGCTGGCGCGTCCGGCCGCGTCGAGCGTGGCGACGCGCCAGTAATAAGAGGACGCGGGGAGGCCGGGGAGCTCGACGGTGCTCCCGCGCACGTCGCTCTTGTCCAGAAGGAGCTCGCCGAAGAGCGAGCGCTCGGAGATCTGGAGGTGGTAGCGCGCCGCCTCGGGCACCTTCTCCCAGGCCAGCGTCGTGGAGACGTCTTTGGGCGACGCGCTGATGAAGATCTTCTGATCGGACGGCACCAGAAGGCGCGGAGCGGGAGGGAGCTTCTCCACCGATCCCATCACGCCCTTCTCGACCGAGACCCTCTCGCCGGAGCTCATCTTGACCGCCGACTCGCCGGACGCGACCTCGATCTGCCCCGTGTTCAGGGTGATCGAGCCCTGCTCGTTCACGCGGTCGTAGGCGATCCGGAAGTCGCTGTCCGCGGAGGTCTTGGCGCTGACGGCATCCGACTGGACCTCGTGGAACGATCCTGCGACGTTTCCCTTGCGGGTCGAGGTTTCCATCTCGCCCCAGTTCAGACGCTCCTGCACGCGTCGCTGCTTGGTCGTGGGCTCTTCGTAGAGGTCCTTGATCTCGAGCAGCGACTCGGCGCGCACGGTCGTGATGGTGCCGTCGAAGTAGATGATCTGCGCTCCGGCGCGGGCGCCTGTCTTGATCTGATCCCCGATCCGCAGGAACATGCGCTGGGTCGCGTCCTCCCAGTGGAACTGCCCGGCGCGCTTGACGCGGACCTCGCCTTCGATCTTGTAGAAGCGCACCTCTCGGTCGGTCGCGGATTCGCCGCGCCCCATGTCGATGACCTTCTGGGCGTAGTTCTGGGCGACGATCGCGGAGGTCCGGGCGTCCTGATAGTCGCGGTGGGTGTACTGGTCGCGAGCCTCGTCGAGCTTCGTGGAGGCATTGTCCTTCAGAACCTCGCTGCGCGAATCGCGGGCGTAGGCTCCCGCTTCGGAGAGCAGCTTCTGGGCCTCCGTGATCTCCGTGCGCGCGTCCTTGCGCGCGCGGGAGAGGAGGTCCGCAATCGGCTCTCGAAAGCTGATCGCCGTCAGCAAGCCCACCACGAGCAGGAGCACACCCCCTCCGGCCACGTACACGGTCCGATAGGGGATGTTGACCCAGTCGAGGCGGATGCTGAGTTTGTCTCGCGCAGGAACCGCCATCCAGCCGATAAACTTAATTCCCCCAAGGATTCCGGCAAGCCGCCTGGGGGGCCTCAGGCCGGTTTCAGGATCGTGATGGAGGGGGCGGCGCCGTTACATACCCGGGGGAACCGTCATTTCTGACTTGAACCAGAGGGCCTCGCCGCGTATGATGTCCGGGCGCACGGAAATTGCAGGGGATAGCCTGTCTGGCGGTCGCCCATAGGAAATTATGCTTCAAACACTTCGCGAAAAACCGATCATCCGCAAGGTCGTTCTCACGGCCGTCCTGATCGTCATGGTCCTCGGCATTGGGGTCGGCGTCACCGCCGTCTTCAGCGACCTCCTCAGCGGAGGCAGCAGCGGCACGGGCATGTCGACGGGCCAGGGGTGGGCCATGACCATCGGCCCGGACACCATTTCCCCCGCCCAGTTCCAGCAGGAGATCCGCTTCGTTTCGAACGAGGCGAACCGTCAGGGAGGACTCTCCGGCGCTGACTTCCAGGCGCTGGTGAAGCGCGAGACGGTCCAGCGCCTGGTCCGCCGCACCCTCGAGGTCAGGGCCGCGCGCGAGGCCGGCCTCACCGTCAGCGACCGCGAGGTCTCCGACAGCATCGTGAGCATGCCGGACTTCCAGCGCAATGGGGGCTTCATCGGCGCCGCCGAATACCAGCGTGTCCTCGATCGTGAAGGGATCGACGTCACGACCTTCGAGAGTCGCATCCGCGACGGGATCCTGTGCGAAAAGTGGGAGAACCTCGTGCGCGCCGGCGCCGTCGTCACCGACAGCGAAGTCGACGAAGAGATGGCGCACCGCAACCAGAAGATTAAATTCGACTACGTGGTCGTGGGCCCGGACAAGTTCTCGGCGGCGGCACAGCCCGCCGAGGCCGAGATCAAGTCGTGGTACGAGGGGAATCCCGACCGCTACCAGCGCGGCGAGGCGCGCCGCGTGAAGTACGTCGTCCTGGACACTAAAGAGGCCGAGAAGCAGGTGACGGTGAGCGACGACGAGGTCCGCAAGCTCTACGAGGCCAACGCCGAGAAGTTCGGCGGCACCTTCGACTCCAAGAAGGATGAAGTCCGGAGCCAGGTCGCGTTCTCGAAGGCGCTCGAAGAGACCGACCGCCAGGCGGCGGTCTTCAAGGCCAACATCAAGGCCGCAGCCGACCTCGATCCGGCGGCCGCGAAGAAGGGGCTCAAGGCCATCGATACGGGCTTGATCCGGCGGGAGGATCCCGCGGCGGCGGCGCTCGGCCCCGAGTTCCAGAACGCCATCTTCAGCCCGACCCCCGGCGAAGCGGCGGGCCAGGCAAGGACCACGACCGGGAGCGCCGTGTTCGTCGTGCTGGAAGCGAAGCCTGCGGGACGCGCGACCCTCGACGAGGCCCGCGCCGACATCATCTCCGATCTCAAGAAGGACAAGGGCCGTCAGGCCGCCATGAGCGCGGCGCGACAGGCCGTGGCCGCAGCCGGATCGGATCTCGAAGCGGTTGCCAGGAAACTGGGAGCGAGCGTGCAAAGCTCCCCTCTCGTCTCCAAGGGCGAGCCGGTTCCTTCGCTCGGTTACGAGCCCGCCGTCGAGAGCGCCGCCTTCGCCGCCCCGCTAGGCAAGATCGCCGATCCCGTCGCGACGGCGGGCGGCTCCGTGGTCGTCCTGAAGGTCGCCGAGAAGACCTCGCCCGAGGCGGGTGCGAACCCCGCAGCGCGCGACCAGGTGCGCACCGATCTCCGGCACAACCGCGAGGCCGAGCTGCTGCAGTCGATCCTGGAATCGGCCTACAAGAAGACGGAGCTCAAGACCAATGAAGAATTCATCCGGCAATTCGGCTCCTGATCGCCGGTCCAACGGGACCGACCGGGAGACCGGGGTCCTCTGCCGGCCCGCCGAGGAAGCGTTCCGCAAGGGACTGAACGCCCTCAGGGGCGGCGAGACTGCGGTGGCCCGCGCTCTCTTCGAAGCGGCGATCAAGCTCGAGAGACGATCGGGAGCGAACAAGATCCAGCCGCGCTACCTCAGCTACTACGGTCTGACGCTGATGGAGGATCCCACGCGCCGGCCGATGGCTCTCGACTGCTGCCGCCGCGCGGTGAAGGACGAGTTCTTCAACGCGGACCTCTTCCTGAACCTGTCCCGGGTCTATCTGCGGCTGGGCAACCGCGCCGAGGCCCACAAGGCGGCCATGCGCGGGCTGGCCCTGGAGCCGAAGCACTCGGCGATCCAGCAGCACCTCAGCCAGATGGGCGTTCGCGGCCGGCCGACGATCCCCTTTCTCGACCGCTCGAATTTCCTGAACGTCACCCTGGGCCGCATGTTCCGCAAGGGTCCCAGCCGCTCCGCCTGACCGCGCCGCCTCCCCGATCCGAGACGATCGGGGCCGGGCTGCGAGTCCCCCACACACGGGCACTATAATGTCACCGGCACCGGAACACGTGTGCGAACAGGAGGGACGCGTGGCGGACCCCGACACCGCCAAGGCCCAGTGCAGCGTCTGCCGTGGGACGAAGCACTGCAGCTTCTGCAATGGAGACGGCTACGTCGTGGAGCAGGGCAAGCTCACGGCGTGCGGCGTCTGCGACACCACCGGTGTCTGCACGCTGTGCCGTCCCGAGAAGTAGACGGAGACCCATGAAGGACGTCCTGGGCGTGTTCGCGCTTCCGCGCGTGGTTCTCTTCCCCGGTGCCACGCTGCCGCTCCATGTGTTCGAGCCCCGGTACCGGAACCTCGTCCGCGACGCACTCGACGGGGATCGCGCCTTCGCGCTCGCGCTGCTGAAGCCGGGATACGAGCCCTACTACGAGGGCACGCCCGACATCTACCCGATCGGATGCGCCGGACACATCGACGACGTGGTCGCGCTCCCGGACGGACGCTTTCTCCTGACGCTGACCGGAACGCACCGGGTGGAGTTCGGGACGATGACGAGCCGCGCGCCTTACCGGCGTCATCAGGTCCGTTACCTGGACGAGCGCGAGCCGGATGCGGGATCTCCCGAGGCGGAGGACGTCTTCCTCCGCCTCCTCTCGGCCCATCAGCAGATCGTCTCCGCTCTCTCCGGACGCGGCACGGTGCCCCTGGACACTGGGCTTCCCTTCGCCGAGACCGTCAACCGCATCGCGCTCGCGCTCGACATCGAACCCTCGGTCAAGTACGGCCTTCTGGAGGATGGCGATGTGGAGGCCCGCGCCGGAAGGATCGCCTCGCTGCTCGAGTCCGCGCTGCCGGCCACGCTGGAAGGCGATGAAGGGACCATCAACTGATCGGTTGGAACAATCTTTGTGACCTGTCATAATTCGGCGCCACGCGGCCGCGATTCCCGAACAACGTAGGCAAACCATGGAATTCAAGTCTCTCGACGAAATGACGGCTGCGCTCGCGCCGAGCCTGAAGTGGGACGGCCCCGTGCGCGTGTTGCGTCCCGCCGATCTTCGCGGAACCGCGATGGACCGCCTGGTCTGGACCGCGGTCTTCGCCGCCGACGGGCATCTGCGCGAGACCGCGCGATGGCTCGTGCGCGAGGCCGCGCTCGCATCCGGGGCCTGGCCCGCGTCGATCCTCGACCTCTACCTGGCGCGCGGTCGGGGCGAGTGCGCGGGGTTCACCGTTCCGGCCTTCAACATCCGCGGCATCACCTACGACACGGTGCGTGCGGCCTTCCGCGCGGCGAAGGCGCGGGGCGCGGGTGCCTTCATCCTCGAGCTCGCGCGGTCGGAGATCGGCTACACCTTCCAGCGCCCGGCCGAGTACGCGGCGGTCGTGCTCGGCGCGGCGGTGCGGGAGGGCTGGCAGGGTCCTGTCTTCCTGCAGGGGGACCACTACCAGGTCAACGCGAAGAAGCACGCCTCCGATCCGGACTCCGAGGTCCGCGCGATCGAAGCGCTGATCGTCGAGGCGCTGGGCGCCGGGATCTTCAACATCGACATCGATACCTCGACCCTCGTGGACCTCTCGCGCCAAACGGTTCCCGCCCAGCAGGAGGTCAATGCGACCCTGGCGGCCGGCTTCACGCGCCACATCTGGAAGCACGAGCCCGATGGCATCGCCGTCTCGATCGGAGGGGAGATCGGCGAAGTCGGCGGGACGAACAGCACCGCCGAGGAGCTGACCGCGTTCATGGAGGGCTACAGCCAGCGGGCGGGCGCGCCGCCGGCCGGTCACGGGCGGATCAGCAAGATCAGCGTCCAGACGGGGACGAGCCACGGCGGCGTCCCGCTCCCGGACGGATCCGTCGCCCCCGTCACGCTCGACTTCAAGGTCCTCGAAGAGCTCGGGAAGCTCTCGCGTGCGCGCTACGGGATGGCCGGCGCGGTCCAGCACGGAGCCTCCACCCTCCCCGACGAGGCCTTCCACCAGTTCCCCGCGGCCCAGACCGCGGAGATCCACCTGGCCACCGGCTTCCAAAACATGGTCCTCGACCATCCCCTCTTCCCCGCCGCGCTCACGCAGGAGATCCACGCGTGGCTGCGCGCGAACTGCGCGGACGAGCGCAAGGCGGGACAGACGGAGGAGCAATTCCTCTACAAGGCGCGCAAGAAGGCCTACGGCCCCTTCAAGCGCGCGATGTGGTCGCTCCCGGCTTCCGTGCTCGAAGGGCTGGGACGGGACCTCGAGGCCAAGTTCGGCTTCTACTTCGACAAGCTCGCGGTTTCGGGCTCGCGCGCGCTCGTCGAGAAGACCGTCGCGCGCCGGGTCGTGAGAGCGCCGCGTCCCGGGGCGGACGCGGGGTCCGGCGCGGCCGAGGTCCACGCGGAGAGAGACCTTCCCGCCTCCGAGCACGCGGACTGACATGGCGCGCTTCGGGATCCTCACGGGGGGCGGCGACGCCCCCGCGCTCAATGCGGTGATCCGCGCCGCGGTGCGCCGCTCGCTGGAGCGGGGACACACCGTCCTCGGGATCCGCCGCGGGTGGAAGGGCCTCCTCACGCGCGAGACGACGCCGCTCGACCTGGCGGCCGTCAGCGGCATCCTGCACCGCGGAGGGACGATCCTGGGGACGTCCCGCACCAACCCCTACAAGAATCCGGAGGACGAGGCGCGGGCCAAGGAGAGCTTCCGGGCGCTCGGGCTCGACGCGCTCATCGCGTGCGGCGGCGAGGACACCCTCGGCGTCGCGAGCAAACTGTGCGCGGACGGATTCCCCGTGGTCGGCGTGCCCAAGACGATCGATAACGATCTGTCCGGCACCGACGTCACCTTCGGATTCGATACGGCGGTCGCCATCGCCACCGAGGCGATCGACCGCCTGCACTCCACCGCAGAGTCGCACGACCGCGTCATCGTGGTGGAGGTGATGGGCCGTCACGCCGGATGGATCGCGCTCCACTCGGGCATCGCCGGAGGCGCGGACTACATCCTCATCCCCGAGGTTCCGGCCAGCGCGCAGGACGTCGCCGGCGCGGTCCTGGCGCGGCGCGCCCGCGGGAAGAGCTTCTCCATCATCGTGGTCGCGGAAGGGGCCGTCCTCGAGGAGGAAGCCTCCCCGGTCGTGAAGGACGCCGGGACCGACGCCTTCGGCCATCAGCTCCTCGGCGGGATCGGGGAGCGGGTGGCGCAGGCCGTCCAGGAGAAGACGGGGCTCGACACGCGCACCGTCGTGCTCGGTCACGTCCAGCGCGGCGGAACCCCGACCGCGCGCGACCGCTACCTCGGCACGATGTTCGGCCTCGTCGCCGCGGACCTCGCGCACCGCGGCGAGAACGGCAAGATGGCCGCGCTGCGCGGCGAGCGCGTCGTGGCGGTTCCGATCGCGGAGGGGGTCGCGACCCTAAAGACGGTGGGCCGGGACCTCTACGACGACATGAAGACGCTGTTCGGGTGATGGGCGGCATCACCCTCGCCTTTCTCTGGCACATGCACCAGCCGTACTACGTGGAGGCCGGGGGGAGCCGCGCGACGCTCCCCTGGACCCGGCTGCACGCCCTGAAGGACTACCTCGACATCCCGGCGATCGCCCGGCGGTTCCCGCGCGTCCCCCAGACTTTCAACCTGGTCCCCTCGCTGCTCGACCAGCTCGACGGCTACGCGGAGGGCCGGCTCAGCGATCCCTTTCTCGACCTGGCCCGCATGGACGCGGCGGAGATGACCGGCGCCGACAAGGCGCTGCTCCTGCGCGAGTTCTTCTCCTTCAGCGCGCTGATGGGCCGCCGCTTCCCGCGACTGGGCCGCCTCCAGGACAAGCGCGGGCCGCACCCTCCGGGCGAGGAGGACGCCGCGGCGCTCGCGGAATGGCGCGAAGAGGACCTGCGCGACCTTCAGGTCCTCTTCCATCTCGCCTGGTCGGGGCCCACGCTCTCGTCGCGTCCGCTCACGGCGCGCCTGATCGAGAAGGGATCGGGGTATTCGCGCGAGGATCTGGCCGCGCTCCTCGAGGAACAGCGCGCGTTCCTCGGGGAGGTGATCCTCGAGTACGGCCGCGGCGCCGCGGAAGGAACGATCGAGATCTCCGCGACCCCCTACTACCATCCGATCCTGCCGCTTCTCTGCGACACGGACGCGGCGCGCGAGGCGACCCCGCGCCTGCCGCTCCCGCAGCTCGCCTTCCGCCATCCCGAGGACGCGCGCCTCCAGGTCCGCGAGGCGCGCCGCTCCTTCGAGCGCCGCTTCGGCGCCGCGCCCCCCGGCATGTGGCCCTCCGAGGGCGCGATCTCGGACGCGACGCTCGCCCTTCTCGCGGAGGAGGGCGTGACGTGGACCGCCTCGGACGAGGACCTTCTCTTCGCCTCGCTCGAGACGGCGCCGGACGGCGCCGCGGCCCGCTCGCGGCTGCTCCACCGCCCCTGGCTCTCGCCCGGAGGGACGCTCGTCTTCTTCCGCGATCACGTCCTCTCCGACCGGATCGGCTTCGTCTACGCCTCCTGGGAGGCGGGCGCCGCGGCGGACGATTTCGTGGGACGTCTCGGGGCCATCGCCGGAGCGGCGGGCGACGAGGACCGGGTCGTCTCGGTGATCCTCGACGGCGAGAACGCCTGGGAGCACTACCCCGGCAACGGCGAGCCCTTCCTGTCCGCGCTCTTTGGGAAGATCGCGCAGACGCCGTGGATCCGCGCGAGAACCTTCTCGCAGATCGCGGAGGAGTGCCGCCGCGGCGCGATCCCCGCTT
>Ga0070671_100003042_pt1 | contig 13052 bp, 9 predicted proteins | sample KBSS73metaG_FD_65341 | JGI IMG/M metagenome (GOLD analysis project Ga0070671, IMG submission 65341) | Switchgrass rhizosphere microbial communities from Kellogg Biological Station, Michigan, USA - KBS S7-3 metaG | ecosystem: Host-associated > Plants > Roots > Rhizosphere > Soil ...
CCTGCGCTGCAAGATGATGCTCTTCGACGTGGGCGGGCTGTCCGAGAAGAAGGTCCGCCGCTGTCGCGAAGTGGGGCTCGAGGTCTGGGTCTACACGGTCAACGAGCCCGACGAGATGAGGCGCGTCCTGGACCTGGGGATCGACGGGCTGATCACCGACCGTCCCGACCTGCTCGCGCGGATGGTGCGGCGCGAGGCCGTGCTGACCTAGGAAGACCCCTCCGGGCCGCCATGACGCCTCACGGTACGCCCGGGCTCGCAACGAAGGACCGGTGGTTCGCGCCGGCGTGACGCCCCGCACGGGCGCCTGGTTCGTCCGCGGCGACCTCGACGGCTTCTTCGGCCTCGCCGTCGACAACCTCATCCAGTTCCTCCTCATCCTCAGCCTGTGCGTCTCGCTGTGCGGGCTGGACGCGGACTTCGTCGTATCCCGGATCTTCCCCGGGGCCGCGCTGAGCCTCATCGTCGGGAACCTCTTCTATGCGTGGCAGGCGCGCCGGCTCGCCCGCGCGCAGAACCGCGACGACGTCACGGCGCTCCCGTTCGGGATCAACACGGTCAGTCTGGTCGGCTTCGTGCTCTTCGTGATGGCTCCGACCTTCCAGGAGTGGGCCGCGCGGCCGGGCGTCACCCGCGCGCAGGCGGGGGCGGTCGCCTGGCAGGTGGGTCTCGTCGCGTGCCTGCTCTCGGGGATCATCGAGGCGGCGGGGGGCCTCGTCGCCGGCGCGATCCGCCGGGCGACGCCTCGCGCGGCGCTCCTCGCGACGCTCGCGGGGATCGCCGTCGGCTTCATCTCGATGGAGTTCGTCCTCAAGACCTTCGAGCACCCGCTCATCGCCTTCGTGCCTCTGGGGATCCTGCTGCTGCGCTATCTCGGCGGCGCGCGGCTTCCCTTCGGATGGCCGGGCGGGCTGGTCGCGATCCTCGCGGGGACGGCGACCGCGTGGATCCTGCACCTCACCGGGGCTCCGGGCGCGGTCCCGCTCGGAGGAAACCTCCTCGCCGGCGTCGGTCTGCATCCGCCGGTGCCGTCGCTCGGGCCGCTCTTCGCGGCCCTGGCGAGCCCGGACGTCTGGGCGCGCTTGTCGATCATCGTGCCGATGGGGCTCATCAACGTCCTGGGGTCGCTGCAGAGCCTGGAGAGCGCCGAGGCGGAAGGGGACGCCTTCCCCAGCGGTCCGAGCCTGGCCGTCAACGGCGTCGCGACGATCGCGGCCGCCTGTTTCGGGTCCTGCTTTCCGACGACGCTCTACATCGGCCATCCGGGATGGAAGCGGCTCGGCGCGCGCTCCGGCTATTCGGTCCTGAACGCGGCGTTCTTCACGGTGGTCGCGTTCACGGGGCTCGCGGGATCGATCGCGCGGATCGTCCCGATCGAGGCGGGGATGGCGATCCTCGTGTGGATCGCGATGATCATCATCGCGCAGTCCTTCACCGCGATCCCCAAAGAGCACGCTCCCGCGGTCGTGCTCGGCCTTCTTCCCGGGCTTGCGGCCTGGGGCTGGTTCCTCGTCGAGATGACGCAGCTCGGACTCAAGTCCTCGGGACGCCTGCCGTGGGCCCACGGTCTTCCGGACCTGGTCGCGGCCCTCGGGGAGGGCACCATCCCGTACGTGCGCGGCCTGCTCGCCCTCAAGGCGGGCTTCATGTTCTCGGCCATGTTCCTGGCGGCGATCGCGGTCTTCCTCGTGGAGCGGCGCTTCGCCCGGGCCGCGCTCTGGAGCCTCGCCGCCTCCGTCTTCGCGATCGTCGGTCTCATGCACTCCTACGCGCTGACGGATACCGCGGTCCGCGAGGAGATCCGCCCCGGGTTCGCGTGGCAGGCGAGCCTCGGCTACCTGGCGCTGTCGATCCTGTTCGCGGCGGCGGCGCTCGCCGATCGGCGGCGCAAGGTGCAGGGCGCCTTGCCGGATGCCCGGCCGGCTCCATGACGACGGACCGCCCTCAAGGCCCCCCTTCCGCGCGCGTCCGCGAGGACTTCGACCGGATCGCGCTCCTCGAGCGGACGCAGTGGGATGCCAATGCGCATTACCACGGCGCTCTTCTCGCCGCGCTGCCCGCGCAGGCGAGAGAAAGCCTCGATCTGGGTTGCGGCGCGGGCGCCTTCACGCGCCTTCTCGCCGCGCGCAGCGACCGGGTGCTGGGCGTCGATCTGTCGCCCAACATGATCCGCATCGCGCGCGAGCGCTCGGCCGGCCTGGGCCACGTCGCCTATCTCGAAGCGGACGTAACGCGGTGGGAATGGCCGCGCGGGCGGTTCGACGCCCTCGTCTCCCTCGCGACGCTCCATCACCTGCCGTTCGAGGACGTGCTGGCGAAGATGCGCGACGCGCTCGCGCCGGGCGGGACCCTCGCCGTCCTCGACCTGTTCCAACCGGAAGGCGTCTTCGGATTCGCGGCGGCCGGCGCAGCCGTCCCCGCCTCCTGGTGGAGGCGCCTGCTAGCGACGGGCCGGGTGAGGCCGGATCCCGAGCTCGCCGCCGCGTGGGCGGAGCACGGGAAGGTCGACCGCTACATGACCCTGAGGCAGCTGCGCGCCGCGTGCGCGCGCGTCCTGCCGGGAGCGAGCGTGCGCCGGCGTCTTTACTGGCGCTACACGCTGGTCTGGCGCAAGCCCGCCGCGGACGAAAGCCGGCGGTCCGCATGACCCGCGCGCCGGGCGCTCATCGCGAAGGCTCTCCCACGCGGTAGGAGATCCGCCAGTAGTAGGTCAGCTCGGTGACCGCGACGCCTTCGGCGATCCCGGCGAGGACGGCGCGCAGCTCGGCTTCGGTCCAGAAATTCTTGAGGACCTCGTGCTCGGTGCCGTCGTCGAGGCGGCGGAGCTGGTAGGCGTTCCCATGAGCGTCCACGCGCGCGACGGGCGTGCTGCTCTGCGCGACATAGCGGTTGTCGACGGCGACGACGCGCGCGCCCGGACCCAGCCGCCGATGGAGCGCGCCCAGCCATGCAGCCATCCGCTCACGGCCCACGTGCGACCAGAAGAAGCCCGCGAAGGCGGCGCTGAACGAGCCTTCGATCGCCTGCGGGGCGAAGGCGTCCGCGATCTCGAAGCGCGCGCGATCCGCGGGAATGGGCTTGGCGCGGGCGATCGCGAGGACCTCCGCGCTCGCGTCCGTCGCGAGGACCACGCGGGCGACGCGCGCGATCCGCTCGGTCCACCAGCCGGTCCCGCACGCGATCTCCAGGACGTCCTGGCCCGCGACATCCCCGAGGACCAGCGCTTCGAGAGCGCGCAGGTCCGCCTGGCGCTCCGGCTTGTGGTAGATGCGCTCGTACTCGGGCGCCCGCCGCGAGTAGTAGTCGACGAGCTCGGGGCCTTCCATTTCCCGGCATTGTAGCGCCCGGCCCGGGGATATGGATCTATCCTGGGTGCGGCCCGTGGGCCGCTCATGACGAAACCGGGAGATAGCACATGACGACCGTACGCACGGAAGCGATGGGATCGGAACGCAGGCGCTTCCTCCGGAGCGCGGGATCGGCCGGGCTCGTGCTCGTCGGCCTCGCCGCCGCCGGCGCCGCCGCCTGCGGGCGCCCCCGCAAGGAGAAGGACGAGGATGCTGATGAGGACGGGAAGGAGGACCACGCTAAGGGCGAAAAGGATCAGAACGAGAAGAATGAGGCCGGCGATGAAGCCGAGGTCACGCCGGGCGAGGACCTCATGCAGGAGCACGGCGTCCTCGAGCGGGTGCTTCTGGTCTACGGCGAAGCGGCGCGCCGCATCGATCGCGCCGAGGCGCTGGACCCCGGGCTCGTGACGGCCGCGGCCGGGATCGTCCATCGCTTCGTCGAGGAGTACCACGAGAAGCAGGAGGAGGAGTTCGTCTTCCCGCGCCTCGAGGCGGCGGGGCGCGAGACCGCGCTCGTGGCGGTCCTGCGGCGCCAGCACGCGCGCGGGCGGGAGGTGACGGACGAGATCGTGCGCCGCGCGGGAGCCGGAAAGCCGGACGCCGCGCTGGCGGGGCTGCTCCGGGCCTTCGAGCGCATGTATCGGCCCCACGCGGCTCGCGAAGACACCGTGCTGTTCCCGGCGTTCCGAGACATCGTGGGAGGGCGCGCCTACGTCGAGCTCGGAGAGAGGTTCGAGGACCGCGAGCACGAGACGTTCGGCGCGCACGGGTTCGAGGACGCGGTCGCCGAGGTGGCCCGGATCGAGACCGCGCTCGGGATCGCCGACCTGGCGCAGTTCACCCCCTGAGGGCGTCACCGGCCGCGACACGGAACATCGGGGACATGGCCGCACTCGAACCGGGATCGGCAGCGGGGTCCGCGGGGGCGTCCGCACCGCCGGACCCCACCCGCCTCGCGCGCCGGCTCGGGATGTTCGACGCCGTCGTGATCGGCCTCGGGTCGATGCTCGGGGCCGGAGTCTTCGCGGCGTTCGCGCCGGCGGCCGCGGCCGCGGGCAACGGTCTTCTCCTCGGGCTCCTCCTGGCGGCGGGGGTCGCGTACTGCAACGCGACCTCCTCGGCGCAGCTGGCGGCGCTCTATCCGGAGTCTGGGGGCGCCTACGCCTACGGACGCCGGCGGCTCGGACCCTTCTGGGGGTTCCTCGCCGGATGGGGCTTCGTCATCGGCAAGCTCGCGAGCTGCGCGGCGATGGCCATGACGCTCGGCAGCTACGCCGCCCCGTCCGGGTCCCGGACGCTCGCTGTCAGCGCGGTCGTGGCGATGACGTTGGTGAACGTCCTCGGCGTACGGAAGACGGCGTTGTTGACGAAGGTCCTCGTGGCGGGGGTTCTCGCGTCGCTCGCGCTCGTGGTCGTCGCGGTGAGCTTGGGAGGCGCGGCCGACCCCGTCCGTCTCTGGCCGATCGCCGGCGCGCTCCCCTTCGGCATCGTGAGATCTGCGGGATTCCTTTTCTTCGCCTTTGCGGGCTACGCGCGTCTCGCCACGCTCGGTGAAGAGGTCCGGGATCCGAAGCGCGTCATCCCGCGCGCGATCCCCGTGGCGCTCGGCGCTGCGCTGATCGTCTATGCGGCCGTGGGCGTTTTCGCGCTCGCGGGCGCCGGGGCGACGGCGCTCGCGACGTCCCGGGCGCCCCTGGCCACTGCGGTCGAAGCGGGGAGCTGGGCCTGGTGCGCGCCGCTGGTGCGGGCGGGCGCGGCGGTCGCCTGCCTCGGGGCCCTTCTGTCGCTCCTCGCCGGAGTCAGCCGCACGGTCTTCGCGATGGCCGCCCAGGGGGAGCTGCCGCCGATCCTCGCCGCGGTCCACCCGCGCGCGCGCGTCCCGCACCGGGCCGTCCTGGCGGCAGGAGGCATCATCGTGTGCCTCTGCCTCCTCCTGGATGTCCGTCCGGCGATCGGCTTCAGCTCGTTTGCGGTCCTGACCTACTACGCGATCGCCAACGCCTCCGCCTGGACGCTGGCCCCCGAGGATAGGCACTGGCCCCGGTGGCTCGCGCTTCTCGGTCTTCTGGGATGCGTCGCGCTCGCCCTGACGCTGCCCCTCGCCTCGGTGTTCGGCGGGATCACGGTCCTGGCGGCGGGCGCGGCCGGATACGTGGCGCTCCGGCGTGCGACCGGCTAGCGTCGCGGACCGGGACGGGAGAAACTCCCGGAGCGCGAAGCCGTATGCGTCCCCAGCGCGGCGGCGGTCCACGCCCCGCGGACGTGGGGATGGTCGCCGTCCTTCTTTCGGAGGTCCTCGTGAAGATCGCATCGATCCGCCGCGCCCTGATCGCCGGAGCCCTCCTGCTGGGTCTTCCGACCCGCGTCGTCCCCGTTCTCGCGGACGCGGCCGCCGCCCCCGACGGAGTGCAGTTCGTCAAGGCGCGGGAGGGGATCGAGCAATACCGCCTCAAGTCCAACGGCATGGACATCCTGCTGGTGCCGTCCTCCGCGGCCCCGGTCGTGACCTTCCTCATCGTCGTGCGCGTGGGCTCGCGCAACGAGGCGCCGGGCAATACGGGGAGCGCGCACCTGCTCGAGCACATGCTCTTCAACAAGAGCACCCAGAACTTCGGCCGGGCGAAGGGGAAGACCATCCAGCAGGTGCTGTATGAAGCGGGAGGGGATTTCTCCACCTCGAACATGACGACCTGGGACGATCGGATCACCATGTACGACACCCTCCCCGCGGACCGGCTCGAGACGACGATGAAGATCAACGCGGACCGGCTGCGCCGCGGCCTCATCCTCGACGAGGAGCGCCGGCCCGAGATGACGGTCGTCCGCAACGAATACGAGCGCGGTGAGAACGATCCCGGGTCGGCTCTCTTCAAGGCGGTGAACGCGTCCGCGATCGTCGCGCACCCGTATCACTGGGACACGATCGGCTACAAGTCGGACATCGAGGGGGTCTCGACCGAGCAGCTGCGCCGCCATTACGACACGTACTTCTGGCCGGACAACGCGACCGCGGTCCTGGTCGGCGACTTCGACAAGCGCGCGGCGCTGGCGATGTTCCAGCGCGAGTTCGGCGGGTTCCCGAAGGCGCCCGCGCCGATCCCGCAGGTCGTGACCACCGAGCCGCCCCAGGAAGGGGAGCGCCGCGTCATCGTCCGCCGGACGGGGGCCGTTCCCCTCGTCACGCTGGCCTGGCTGCGCCCCGGCGCGGGCGATCCGCAGTACCACGCCTTCGACGTGCTCGGCTCGATCGTGGGCGACGGGATCTCCGCGCGGCTCTACCAGAGCCTCGTCGAGACCCGTCTCGCGACCTCGGTGTCGTGGGCGAACTGGTCGTTCCGCGATCCCTACCTCTTCGTCCTCAACGGAACCGTGGCCGCGGAGACCGATCCCGCGAAGGTCGAGGCGGCGATGCGCGCCGTGATCCAGCAGGTTCGGGACGGCGGCGTGACCGCGGAGGAACTCGCGCGCGCCAAGGCCCTCATCCAGGCGCAGGTCGCGCTCTCGCGGGACGGGACCTACGCCACCGCCTCCACGCTGGGCGAGGCGATCGCCGCGCGCGATTGGGAGTGGTGGATCGACTACCGCGACAGGATCCGCGCGGTGAGCGCCGAGGACGTGAAGGCCGCGGCCGCGAAGTGGCTCGGGAACGATCAGATCACCGTCGGATGGTTCGTGCCGAAGGAAGGCGAAGGCGGCGGATCCGAGGGCGCGCGCGGAGGATCGCGGGGCGCGGCCGCTTCCATGAGGAGGGGGGCCGCCGTGTCGCCCGAGTCCCTCGCCACCGCCATCCAGAGCGCATCCCCGGCATCGGCATCCGGAGCCGGGGCCGCCTCCGCAGCGGCCACGGCCGCCGCGGCCAGGAGCGCGGCCTCCGCCGCTGCGGCCACAGCCGCGGCGGCTGCGAAGAAAGCGGGCGCCGCCGGGGGCGCGGCGGTCCCTTCGGGCGGCTTCGCGTCGCGCACGCGCCGCCAGGTCCTGCCGAGCGGAGCCGTCCTCCTCATCTTCCCGAACGATCTTTCGGACACCGTCGCCGTGCGTGTCCGCGTGCGCGCGGGGTCCTACCTCGACGGCGCGCGCCCCGGTCTGGCGGAGGCGATGGCGGGGATGCTCTCGCGCGGCACGCGCAGCCGCTCCAAGGCGGAGATCGCGCGCAAGCTGGAGTCGGTCGGAACGACGCTCTCGTGGGACCCGCAGCGCTACGACGTCGTGGGACGCGGGTCGTGCCTGGCGGAGAACCTCCCGGACCTCGTCGAGACGATCGTCGAGGAGCTGCGCGAGCCGGCGTTCCCCCCGGACGAGATCGCCAAGCTCAAGGAGGAGATGAAGGCCGGGATCCTCCAGAGCGACGACGACACGGGCGACCGGGCCTACGAGGCCATGACGCGCTCCATCTATCCCGAGGGACATCCGCTCCGGCAGGCGTCGGCCGCCGAGCGGCTCGCGGCGCTGGAGAAGCTCTCCGCCGAGGATCTGCGCCTCTTCCACCAGGCCCACTACGGCGGGGCGGGAATCGTCATGTCCCTTTCCGGCAAGGTCGCGGCGGGGGGCGCGGGGGCCTCGGGATCCGACCGCGCGACGCGCCTGCTCTCCGCGCTGCCGCGCGGGACGGCCGCGCCCGTCGAGGCGCCGCGCGGGGCGACCAAGGCCGCCTCGCGGCTCGTCGTCAACATGAAGGACAAGGCGAACGTGGACATGATGGTCGGGGGCGCGGGCGGGCTGCGCCGCAAGGACCCCGACTACTACGCTTCGATCCTGGCCAACGCGGTCCTGGGACAGTCGTCCCTCTCCTCCCGCCTCGGGGGACAGGTGCGCGACGTCGAGGGGCTCACCTACGTGATCATCTCGCGGTTCTTCTCTCCGGATCTGCTCGACGGCCCGTGGGGCGTCTACCTCTCCGTGGCGCCGGAGAACGTCGACAAGGGGCTGGCGTCCACGATGACCGTCCTGAAGAAGTTCGCGGCGCAAGGCGTGAGCGCCGAGGAGCTGGCGGTGGAGAAGTCCGCGGCCGCGGGACGCTACCAAGTCACGCTGTCCAGCAACGCGGGGATCGCGGAGGCGCTCGCCCAGGCGGAGTCGTCGGGCCTGGGCGTCTCGATCCTCGACGAGTACCCGAAGAAGATCCGCGCGGTGACGCTCGAGGAGGCGAACCGCGCGATCAAGGCGCACATGTCCGTGGACCGGCTCACGACCGTGATCGCGGGGAGCGTCAAGCCCTAGAGAGGCGGCGGAGAACGGTGCGCGGGCGGCGTCGGCGTGCCGATCGCGGCCTGCGGGGCGCGCCCCGCGGCGCGGCAGCGCTCCCGGGCGCGCCGCAGATATAATTGCCGTTCATGCGCACGGCGGCAGATTGCGGACGGGAGCGGTGTTGACGGGCTCCGCCACGTCGCCCACGCGCGTCGCCGGCGCGTCCGTCGCTCCCGAGGCCGGCACGCGGCCTCCCATCGTCGAGGGGAAGGGTCTCACCAAGAAGTTCGGAGAGTCCGTCGCCGTCGACGGCATCGACTTCCTCGTCCGCGAAGGGGAGTGCTGCGGCTTTCTCGGTCCGAACGGCGCCGGCAAGACGACCACCGTCCGGATGATCTCGTGTGTATCGCCCGTGAGCGCGGGCGAGATCCGCGTCTTCGGGATGAACGTCACGCAGGAGCCGCGCAAGATCAAGGCGCTCCTCGGGGTCTGCCCGCAGGAGGACAACCTCGATCCCGACTTCTCCGTCCTCAACAACCTGCTCGTCTACGCGCGCTACTTCGGGATCCCGCGGCGCGAAGCCGTCGGGCGCGCCGAGGAGCTTCTGGAGTTCCTCCAGATCAAGGACCGCGCCGCGACCAAGATCCGTACGCTCTCGGGAGGCATGAAGCGGCGCCTGCTCATCGCCCGATCCCTGATCAACAAGCCGCGCCTGCTCCTGCTCGACGAGCCGACCACGGGCCTCGATCCGCAGGCCCGCCATCTCATCTGGCAGCGCGTGCGCGCGCTGAAGAAGCTCGGCACGACGATCCTCCTGACCACGCACTACATGGAAGAGGCCGCGCAGCTGTGCGACCGCGTCGTGTTCATCGACAACGGCAAGATCCTCACGGAGGGGAGCCCCGAAGCGCTGGTCCGCGAGAACGTGACCCCCGACGTCGTCGAGATCGTCGGGGCGGGAGAGGACCTGCTGCGCGAGCTCGCCGCCATGGACGTGAAGGTCGAGATGCTCCCCGACCGCCTCTATGCGTACACCGACCGCGGGCAGGAGATCCACAAGCTCGTCACCGAGAGGTTCCCCGTCGAGCAGTGCCTGCTGCGGCGGGGCACGCTCGAGGACGTCTTCCTGAAGCTCACGGGCCGCGAGCTGAGGGACCACTGATGGACGTCTCCTGGCGGGCCGTCCAGGTCTGGCGGCGGGACTTCAACGTCTACCGCGCGACCCTGTGGACCAATGCGATCCCGCCGATCTTCGAGCCGATCCTCTACCTGCTCGCGTTCGGCGCGGGGGTCGGCACCCTCATCGGAAAGCCGATCCCCTACGCGGGGCGGGACGTGAGCTACATCGCCTTCATCGCCCCCGGGCTCATCGCGATGACGATCATGTTCTGGGCGTTCTTCGAGACGCTCTACTCGTCCTTCATCCGGATGTACTACCAGAAGACATTCGACGCGATCGTGGCGACGCCGCTCTCGCTCGGCGACGTGATCGCGGGAGAGATCCTGTGGGCGGCGACGAAGGCCGTCGGGGCGTCGGTCCTCATGCTCGGCGTCATCTCCTTCTTCCGGATCCTCGAGCCGACGGCGGTCCTCGTCATCCCGTTCGCGGCGCTCGCGGGGCTCTTCTTCGCGGCGCTCGGGATGATCTTCACGGCGATCTGCCCGACGATCGATACCTTCAACCTCCCGATCTTCCTCTTCATCTACCCCATGTTCCTGTTCGGCGGAACCTTCTTCCCGATCGACCTTCTGCCGCCCTGGGCGCGGATCGTTGCGCACACCCTCCCGCTGACCCACGTCGCGGGGTTCGTGCGCGCCGTCTGCCTGGGGAACCTCGATGCGTCCCTGTGGATCCACGTCGCCTACCTCGCGGTGGGGACCCCCGTGCTGTTCATCCTTTCCATCGTTCTGATGCGGCGGCGGCTCGTCCATTGAGGCCGCGCCCGGAGATCACGTCCATGAGGTTTCGCGCGCTCACGATCACGCTCGTCGCGGCGGCGGTAGGGCTCGGCTCGATCGCGGCGGATGCCGCCGCACCGCTCGCGCCCGAGAGCCCGGCGTCCCGCGCCAGGCCGCCGCTCGGGGAGACGACCGTCGTCGCCCCGTCCGTCGCCACCTTCATCAACGCCAGCTTCGAGCTGGGGACCTTCCTCAACTGGCAGTTCGACGAGGGATCGGCGGACGTCGCGATCGTTCCCAAGAACCCGCCCGATCCGTGCTTCCAGCCGTCCCTGCCGAGCGACGGGAACTTCATGGCCTGCATGTCGACGGGGACGTTCTACGGCGGCACGTCCAACGGCGGAGTCCGCACGGACCTCACGTCGGGGCCGCTCCTCTTCGACTTCAAGCCCGGCAACATCAAGATCAGCTTCGACGTCGAGTTCCAGACCGAGGAGTCGGCGATGTCGATCGCGCACAACGACTCCTTCGAGGCGCGCCTCGTCACCGCCGCGGGCAGCTTCCCGATCGTCCAGATAGACACCTTCGGGCGGACGGAGCCCGGACGCGGCCTCAAGGTCGTGGGCTTCTCGGAGATGCTCGGAACGCGCCCCGGCTGCGCCCTCGTCGGCCTCCGCACGGGTCTGCTCAACGTGACCTGGTCGAAGCCGTTCGACGCGGTCATGCGCGGGCTCATCGCGCGCGGCCCCGTCTTCGTCGAGTTCACGATCTCGAACCAGGGGGACTCGACGCACACCTCGATCGCCTGCGTGGACAACGTCGAGGTAAAGGTCACGAAGCCGGAGTGATCCAGGCCGGGCGGCCGGGCGGCCGGGACCGAACCCGAACCCGGGCCAGGCCGGGCGGGCGGCCCTTGCGCTCTACCGGGGGCTCGCTCCGTGCGCGCACGCGTAGCGTGACACCAGCGCATCCGCCGTCGCCGCGGCGTCGTTCGCCCCGCCCGTCGCCGGGACGGTCCTGAAGACGAAGAACGCGCGCTCCTGGACGGGGCAGTTCCATCCGACGACGACGGTGCGGCCCCCGCCGCTCTCCGCGACGACGCGGATCCCCGAATGGCCGTTGACGAGCTGCTCGTCGCGCGCGAGGACGCCCGCGCCCGCGAGGGCGGAGGCGATGTCGACGTGCTCGTCGGGGCGCGCGAGCGAGCGGGCGAGGCGGTAGAGCCCCGTGGTGGCGCCGTCCCCCGCGATCTCCCGTCCGACGAGCGCCCAGCGCGCGAGATCGTCGCCTCCGGCGCGGTAGTGCGTGAGGACGAGGATGCCGCGCCGCGACTCCGTCCCGGCCGGAAGGCCCATCGGAAGCGCGAAGCCGTTGCTCCGCTCGAAGACGTCGCCCGAAGGCGCGGCGACCGGCCCCACGGGGAGGAACGTCTTCTCGAACGACGTGAGGAGCGCCGTGAGGTTCCCGTAGAAGTCCGTGCCGAACCGGTCGGCGGGAGCCTCGAACTCGAGGACCGGCAGATCGTCGACGTTGACGGCGCCCTTCCCGCCGAACGCCTCGAAGTCGGAGGGACCCGAGACCAGACCGCTGAGGATCTGCTGCGTCGAGCCGTTGCCGACCTCGGTGAGCGCGGCCCGCACCCCGGCGGGGAGCGACGGGTCGTCGGGCGGGCGCGCGAGGCGCAAGGGGCCCTTCGAGCCGATGACGAGGATGTCGCCCGTGGGGCGGTTGCCGCGGATCACGAAGAGCGCCGACTCGGGGAACTGGCGGCGGAAGGTGCGCGCGAGCAGGCGGATGTGGTCCATGCTCATGTTGTAGTAGTGGAACCACTGGCAGAAGATCCCGCCGGGGCGCAGCTTGTCGCGGACGTCCGTGAAGAACTCGTCGGTGAAGAGCGCGGACACGCCGGCCATCCACGGGTTCGACGGCTCGCTGATGATGATGTCGTAGGCGCCTGAGGGTCGGAAGTGGAGGAAGTTGCGCCCGTCGTCCAGCCGCATCGTCACGCGCGGGTTCGTCAGGAATCCCTCGTTGACGTCCGTGAAGAAGGTCTTGGCCACCTCGAAGACCTCGGGTGAGATCTCGGCCGCGTCGATCGACTCGACGGGGAACCGCCCCAGCGTGGCCACCGTCGTCCCCGATCCGACACCGATGACCAGCGCCTTCTTCGGATTGGGATGGAACAGGGCGGGGACGCACGCGAGCAGCCGCTGCGCCACCATGTCGTCGGGGATGTTGGAGGCGTCCGGCTTTCCGTTGACGTACAGCGAGCGCAGGTTGTCGCCGAACTCGCAGACCGAGACGGTCGCCTCGGTCCCCTCCTTGAGATAGCTGATCCTGTAGTTCGCGATGCTCCGCCAGAGGATGCCTTTCTGGTACTTGTCCAGGAAGCTCATCGGGTCCTTGGCGTACTGCGCGTGCGCGAAGGTCCAGTCCCAGCGCGGCAGGACCAGAAGGACGAGGAAGAGCCCGAGCGGGACGTACCGGAGAAGGCCGCGCGCGCCCTCGCGCGTATCGGCTTCACGGCCCTCCCGCACGCGGCCCGCACGCTCCTCGCGCTCCTTGGCGATCGCCGGTCCCGACAGCGCGAGCGCGACCGCGATGAGCAGCACCATCAGC
>Ga0070671_100003046_pt1 | contig 13034 bp, 7 predicted proteins | sample KBSS73metaG_FD_65341 | JGI IMG/M metagenome (GOLD analysis project Ga0070671, IMG submission 65341) | Switchgrass rhizosphere microbial communities from Kellogg Biological Station, Michigan, USA - KBS S7-3 metaG | ecosystem: Host-associated > Plants > Roots > Rhizosphere > Soil ...
CCAGTTCGACAACATCTTCACCTACGCGGCGAACGGGCTCGGCGGCAGCCACATGTTGAAGGGCGGCGTGCAGTGGGGCCGGCTCTACTACGAATCGCAGCAGACCGTTCTCGGCGACCACTACGTCGAGTACTCGAACAACGTGCCGGCGCAGATTCGCGAGTGGAACACACCCGCCAATCCCAAGAACATCGCCAAGGTCACAGGGTTCTTCGTGCAGGACGCATGGTCGACCGGCCGCCTCACGTTGAATCTCGGGATGCGCTACGACAGATATAACGGCATCCTGCCGGATCAGTCGAATCCGGGCGGGTCGTTCATCGGACCGCGAAGCATTTCGGAAAAGACAGCGATCAAGCAGGACATCGCGGTGTGGCGCACGGGCGCCTCTTATGACCTCCTCGGCAACGGCAAGACGGCGTTGAAGGCGAGCTACAGCCGCTACGGGCTCCAGGTCGGCATCGATCGCGTGACGAACGTCAACGAGCTCTCGGCCGGCAACCGCACCTGTCCGTGGACCGACCCGAACCGCGACGGGATCTTCCAGCTATCGGAGGTCAACGTCGCGCAGTGCTCGGCGTTCAGCGGCGGCGTCTCCACGTTCTACGCGGCGGACGGTGTCGCCTGGCCGTACTCGGACGAAGCGACGGCCGGCGTCGAAACGCAGATGGCGGCGGGTGTCCGTCTCGGCGCGATGTTCTATTACCGGACCAACCGCGCGCAGTTCGGCCAGCGCAATACCGCCGTGCCGACGAATACCTACACGCCATTCACCTTCGTCGTGCCGAATGGCCCGGGCGGGACGGTGAGCAGCCCGAAGCCGATGACGGTTACGGCGTACAACCTGGCGCCGACGTTGTCGAGCGCGCAGAACAACATCCGCGACAACGATTCGTTCCTGGACACCGACTACAAGGGCGTCGAGTTCACCGCCAGCAAGCGCTTCTCGAGGAACTGGCAGATGGTGGCTGGCCTGACGGTCGGGAAGAACCAGGGCGGCGTGACGAACGGCACCGATTTGAACGATCCAAACGTCACGATCCACGCGAAAGGGATCATCGGCAACGACTCGCCGGTCGCCTTCCGCATGTCCGGCTCCTATCTGTTGCCGCTGGACATCAACCTGGCTGGCTCGCTGATCGCGAACAGCGGCTATCCCTACCAATCCACGTTCCAGATCACACGCGCCGCCGCGGCGCTACAGGGCGTCGCCCTGACCCGCGCGACTCAGACCATCACCCTCAGCGACCGCGGCGACGAACGGTTTCCGGGCGTGAAGGAGCTCGATCTTCGGATCTCTCGCGCCTTCCGTTTTGGCAGCCGAAGGATCACTCCGGAGATCAACTTCTTCAACATCGGCAATGCCGCGCCGATCGTGAACTTGAACGCCGGAGTCGGCGGGACCTACCTGGCACCCGCGGAGATCCTGGCGCCGCGCATCATCCGGATCGGGTTCAGCGTCGATTTCTAGAAGGGGTATTCCATGCGTTCGATCGCGCGCCTCGCCGTTCCTCTCGTTGCGATGTTCGCGGTCACCAGCACGCCGGGCGCACAGGCGCCCGGCGCCGCCGTCGCGAAGGCCGCGGTGCACGCCCGCCAGGTCAAGCGGCTGCTCATCACCCACGCGATGATCATTCCCGGGACCGGCGTCCCGGCCGCGGGACCCAGCGACATCCTGGTCGAGGACGGGCTGATCGCCCGCATCGGCAACAGCGCCGGCGGACGCTGGCCCGAAGCCGACGCCGTCATCGACGCTGGCGGCAAGTACGTCTTGCCGGGCCTCGTCAACACTCACATGCACTGGCACGAGGAACGGGTCGGTCCGATCCCGATCCAGTACGAGCGAAACCTCTACCTGGCGGCTGGCATCACGACGGCCCGCGAGGTCGGCGGCGACTTCGAGAAGACCAAGCAGTGGCGCGCCGAGAGCGCGGCGCATACCATCGTCGCGCCGCGCATCGTGCTCTATCCGATGCTCGCCAACCTGCTCAAGCCTGGACAGGCGTTCAATCAGACGCCCGAGGAGTATCGCGCGCTGGTCCGCGAGGCCAAAGCGCGCGGCGCCGACGGCATCAAGCTGATCGGCCCGATGGAGAAGGACCAGGCCGCGGCCGCGCTCGACGAGGCGAAGAAGGTCGGATTGCCCACGACCGTGCACGTCGCGGTGGGCGAAGCGACCGCGCGCGATTTCGTCGACGGCGGCGTCAACTGCATCGAGCACTTCTACGGTGTGGCTGATGCCTCCCTCGACGGCATCCAGGACTTTCCACCGGAGATGAACCTCGCCAACGAGATTCACCGGTTCGGCCGCGCCGGCGAGCTGTACACGCAGCAGAACTTCGACCACGCCAAGCTCTCGAAGCTGCTCGACGACATGGTCGCGAAAGGGGTGGCGTGGAGTCCGACGATGTCCACCTACGAGGCGGCGCGCGACCTGATCCGCGCGCAGAACCTCCCCTGGTACCGCGACTACCTGCACCCGTCGCTCGAGGAGTACTTCAAGCCGAGCATGATGCGCCACGGCACCTTCTGGACCGGCTGGACCGAGGACCAGGAAGTGAAGTGGAAGAAGAACTATCAGGTCTGGATGGCCGCCGTGCGCGAGTTCGCGCTGAAGGGCGGCATCGTCACGACCGGTGACGACGCGGGGTTCCTGTACGGATCGTTGTACGGGTTCGGGATCAGCCGCGAGCTGGAGCTGCACCACGAGGCCGGTTTCCACCCGCTCGAGGTGCTCAAGCATGCGACGTCGAATGGCGCCCGTGTGCTGGGCCTGCAGGACCGCCTGGGACGGATTCGCCCCGGCTTCATCGGCGACCTCCTGGTCGTGAACGGCAACCCGCTGGAGAACCTGCGCCTGATGAATCCGTATGGAACCGACCTGATGTCGATCAACGGCCAGATCGTCAACAACTACTCGGGCAGCGTGAAACCGAACGACCCGAACGTGAAGTCGGTCCACGGCGGTGGCATCGAGTGGACGATCAAGGACGGCATCCCGTACCACGTGCCGACGCTGATGAAAGAGGTCAAGGACATGGTGACGAAAGCCCGCACCGAACGTCCCCGATCGACCTCGCAGCCCTGACGCCGATCACGCGGCGAGTCGCAGCCGACATCCGTGTCTGATTCGCTGAAGAATCAGACAATTTTGTCTCGAATCGCGGTGCTGTAGGCGCGGCGCCCCGGGGCGCGCCGGCGGCATACGCGTTGCTTCGCGCTGTACATCACGCCGCGGACACGACCAGAAGATCGCCTGCAGTACGACAGCAACCCCGCGGTTGTGCCGTTTCAGCCGTCTGCGTCGCCGCTATGGCTCGTCACCGACGAGCCGCTCGTCAACGAGCTGGTTGGGTATCTCGAGACCATGCGGCGACGCATCACGGCGGATCCCCATGCTGCGCACCGGTTCACGTTCAGCCGTGCGCATCTGGTCGACGTGCGTGTCGCGTTCGCCCGCATGATCCGGCGCGGCGAAGAGAAGCTCCACCGTCTCTGCGAACTGCTGTGCGCCAGCTACTTCGAGTCGCCGTACACGCTCCAGAGCGTCGTCATCGGCGAGGTCGAGACCACACGCGAAGTGTTCACGCTGGTGCAGCCGCTGGTGCCGACCGATCTCTACTCGCACACCGACCTGGATCTCGGGACGCGCCAGCTCCGGCGGCTGCGTTACCACGATGGCCGGCGATGGAGCCGCGCGGCGCTGGTCGCGAACATGGTCGAGTATCAGCCCGACCTACCCAACCGATGGGCTATCCACAAGTTCATCAGCCGGATCAAGGCGGAAGAGCAAATCTGGAACAAGGTCGTGGATACCATCTTCGGACTGGATCGCCTGGTTCGCGCCGACAAGCAGCTGCGGCACCTGGGACGGTTTGTGAAGGATGTATTCGGCGTCAAGGCGATCGTCAGCGACGCGGAGCAGGCGCAGGCGCTGCACGCGGCCCTGCAACGCGTCGCCTGGACGTCGTCGATCCTCGAGGCGCACGGGGTGCCGATGTCCGACGCCACCGCGCGGATGGTCTTCATCGAGGTCAAGGACTACATGGGGCAATGGGGCCGCAAGGCGACCGGGTGGTCCGCCATCAAGTCGGTGTTCCGCTGGTGGGACACGATGATCGAGGTCCAGGTGCAGCCCCTCGCCAACTTTCACCGCGAGCGCGAGGCGCTGACCGCCGAAAGCCACGTCGGCTTCAAAGCGCGGCGCGAAGCGCTCCGCAATCAGATTGCCGACCGCATGCCGCTCTTCGGCTTCTATCGCGATCTGCTCCGCTGGCTGTTCCTGTCGCCCGCCGAGCCCGCCCCCACCTTCGACGCGGTCGACATCGTCATCACCGATTGAACGAGACGACATTATTGTCGGACTCCTCCGCGAACTCCTTCAAGTCTGTAGGACGCTGAAGACCGCGCGGGTTTCGCCGATCGATTGAAAGCCCAATCGATTTGGCGATTCGAACCTTCACCGGCGCTGCGTCGGCTGGCGGCCATCTTGCTCTCGAGCCGAACACGCCCGCTCGTTGAACGTTTGCAGGATTGCAGGAGGAGAGGCCATGCGAGTCGTGTCCCTGTTGGTGGCGATGACCATCACCGCGAGTCCGGTCGCCGCTCAATCATCGCAGCCCATTCACGCATCGATCGAGCGGGCCGCCGCGGCCGCGGCCGAGCAGGCGGCGCCGCCGTCGACGGGCGGCCGGTCTGCAGCGAAGACGGCACTCTTCTGGACCGGCCTGGCCACCAGCATCGCCGGTGTGACGACGTCGGCGCTGGGGTTGACGGCGTTCAGAACCGAAGACAGCAGCACGGGCAACGCGCCCCGCAGCACCTATCTGGCCTGCGTCGATCAGAAGAACAGCAACGCCGTTTACGCCACGAACCAGTGCGACGCCCTGAAGGGCAAGAACCTGAAGTTGCTCTGGGGCGGCGTCGCACTCGGTGGCCTGGGCGCGGTCCTGATGATCACGGGGAGCCATACCTACGCGGAACTGTCCTCCGGCGCCATCGGCGTTTTTTATCACCGGAAATTCTGATCGATCTGTGGCTGAGAGCCTGGGGAGGATGACATGTCAGGATCTGTGCGCGTTCTCGTCCTGTTCGCGGTGCTGCTCGCGCCCGCGGCGGCGTCAGCCCAGCGCGCGACGACCGGTACCGTGACCGGGAGAGTGGTCGACTCGAGCGGTGCGGTCCTGCCCGGCGCCACCATTACGCTGCAGAGCCCCGAGGCGCTCGGGCAGTTCAGCGCGGTCAGCGACGCCGACGGGTTCTTCCGCGTCGCGAACCTTCCGCCGGCGACCTACGACGTGAAAGCGGAACTGTCGGGGTTTCAGACGGTGATCCGCCGCGAAACCGTGCGCCTCAACGGCGTGCTCGACGTCCAGTTCGCGTTGAACGTCGGGTCGGTCGCCGAAACCGTGACCGTCGTCGGACAGTCGCCGATCGTCGATCCCGAGCGCGCGGGCTTGTCGGTGAACATCAGCAACAAGGCGCTGACCTCCGTGCCGGTGACGACCAACCGCCGCTTTCAGGATGCCTGGCTCGTGGTGCCGGGCGTCGCCATCAATCCGGCAACCCTCGAGTTGACCGGGTCAGAGCGCCGCACCAGCATGGACGGCGCTGACGTCACCGATCCGTACGGCGGCGACATCTTCTCCGTGAACCTCAATTACGACGCGGTCCAGGAGGTGGAGGTCAAGGCGCTCGGCGCCGAAGCGGCGGATGGGTCGAGCATGGTCGGGCAGTTCATGAACATTGTCACGAAGAGCGGCGGCAACGACCTGCACGGGTCGGCGGCGTTCTTCATGATTCCTCAGAGCTTCAACACCAGCAACGTCACCGGCATTGTGGCGAACCAACGGAAGGACTATCAGCCCGACACGACGCTCGGCGGTCCGATCGTGCGCAATCGGGTGTGGTTCTTCGGCTCGTATCGCCGCGTGCAGCGGGATCAGACGTTCAACAACGCCACGGTGCCGGTCTCCAGCCGCGGCAATCTGTGGTTCCTGAAAATCACGACGCAGGTCAATAACAACCAACGGCTGCAGGTGAGCGTGCAGTACGACAAGGTTACTCAGGAAAACGCCGTCATTCGCGGCTCAGTGGCTCCCGGCCGGACGATCGGATCGACCACGACCGGTCTGAGCAGCGCGACGATGCAGATCGCCGACCCCTCGGCATTCGGGACGCTGATCAAGGGCGGGCCGCTGGCCAGCTTCAACTACAACTGGGTGATGGGGTCGAATCGCGTGTTCCAGTTCGTCGGCAGCCTCATGTTCAACAAGCCGAACGACTATGTGCCGAACGGCAGCACGGGTCTGATCCCGACCCGGGTCATTCAGAGCAACCCGACCGGCAACATCCTGGGCAGCCTGACGACGATTGCGCAAGAAGGCGGCTTCGGCGCCATCGACACCTCGCACCGATCGATGACCTACCTGTCGCCGTCGATGACGGTGGTTGCGAATCGTCTCGGTGCTCACGAGTTCCGGGGCGGCGCCGATCTCTATCCGAATATCTCGAACGAAACCACGACGACGGCGGCGCCGGTCGAGTTCTATTTCCGTCCGCCCGGCACCACTGGCCAGGATGTGCTCTTCGAGCGCGATGTGCTGCGGAGCCTCGACGGCACGTCGTCCACCATCGCCAACAAGGCTTACGAGCACCACTACGCCGCCTACTTCCAGGACCGCTGGAAGCCGTCGCCGAGAATCTCGATCAAGGCCGGCGTGCGGGTGGAGAACAACAAGATCTTTACCCAGGATCGCGAAACAGTGCTTGGCGCGCTGCTGGCGTCGGGCGTGCCGACCAACGTCGCGGATGAGGAGTTCCATCAGTGGGTGACCATGCCGAATTTTGGTATTGCCTACAACGCCGAGAGATGGGGTGTGTTTCGCGGTACGGCGAATCGAGGATACGAGTGGCTCGACCTGGGCGGCGGCGATGGCACGTCGCACGCCCCGTACGTGCTGGCGACCGACGTGTTCCGCGCCAACCCGCGCACGAATGCGACGCTCAATCAGAGTCTGCCCGGCGGTTTTCCGCTGGGCCTGAATTTTGGCGGCACCCCGGATGACAGCATCCACAACGGCCGGACGTACGTGAACGAGTTCTCCGGCAGCTGGGAGCACCGGCTGCCGCGCAGCAGCTCGTTCAGCGCCACGGTGGTGCTGCGGCGGTCGTGGGACTATCAGAGCGGCGACGACCTGAACGTTGTCCGCAACCAGACGACCGGGGCGCTCGTCGGACGCCCGTTCCCGCAGTACGACACGATCCGCAACACCTACAACCCCAATTACACGTGGCAGGAGCAGCGGTCGCTGCAGTTCCTCTACACCAGGAATTTCGTGGGCCGGTGGGGCATGAACGCGAATTACTCGTACATTCTCGCGTCGCGATTCCGCACCCGGTGGAATTCGACGTCCGACACGCTGCAGTTCTACGGCATCAGTCCTGAGGACGCCACCTCCGAGCGCACCGCGCCGCGCCACCACGGACGGGTATCGACCTTCGTCAACCTGCCGTTCGCGACGACGTTCTCGGCGTTCTACATTTATACCGGCGCCAACCGCTCGGACGTCCTGACCGGGAGCTTCGCCCTGAACGCGACGGCGCCCTCGGTGGTGCTGTCGAACGGCCGCGTGGTGTCCGACCCGTTCTTCAACGTCGCCTATCCGCGGGCGCTGAAGTACGACGCCGACATGCTGACGGCCGACGATTCGCACCTGGTGAACATCCGGTTGGCGAAGGATCTGACGCTGGCCGGCGGGCGCAAGCTGACGGTCAGCGGCGACGTCTTCAATCTCTTCAACGTCAGCGCGGCAACCGGGTTCCTGTCGGCCGACGCCCGCTCGTCGAACCTCGGCGTCCGGACGAACTACGTGCCGGCGAGGGTCGGCCAGCTGGGCGTCCGCCTTACCTTCTGAACCGCAGGCACTTGCGGTTAGGCGGGGGCGAGCCGACACCGGCGTGATCGCTGCGCACTTTTTCATCGCGCGTTGCGCGAAACTCCTTCCCTTCGACTTGAAATTATGGTGACGTGGGCGGCATGGCAGAACAGGCCGTGCCGTCCACGCCTTCGGAACCCCGCCAGCGTGTGTCCCGGTACTTCGCAGCGTTGAAGGGACCGCTGATGCTGGTGTGCTTGCTCGGCGCAGCACTCGGCGCCTACTACGTGTTCTACGTCTCGCAGCAGACCGGGTATCTCATCACCCGCAACTTCCGGCTGCTCGCGACCATCGGCGAGCACATCGAAGCGGCGATCCGCAGCGACCAGACGGTGCTATCGAACATGCGCTTTGGCACGGACGCGCTCCCGCCGGTCAAGGCCGAAGCCTCCAAGTTCATTCCGTTCATCGGATCGGCCACGATCGTCAAATGGCCTGATCAGAAGCGAAAACCCGACCCCTACCACCACGACCCCGCGATGGCGCTGCAGTTCGTGGAACGCAACACTCAGGTGGCGTGGACTCTGCGGAATCAAGCCTCCGACGGTGCCGAAAGCCCCTGGCAGGTGCGGTTGACCCTGGACGATCTGGTCGAACCGCTGTTGCGCGATCACGTGAATGACGGGACCTTCGACGCGTTGATCATCGCGGCTCCGGACGGTCGCGTCATCTTCCAGACCGGCGCGGCGCCGCTGCAGGTGGTGCATCTCGCCCGGCTCGTGGCGTCGAAGGATGTCAAGGGCGCTGAGACACGGACATTCGACGATCTTGCCCGTGCCGCTGGCATGGCCGACGTGTTCGTCGCTGGCGACCAGTACAAACTCTTCACCCAACCCTGTTGTGGCGTGCTGTCTACCGGGGTGCCTCAAGCGCCGCCGGGAAGTCTGCCGGCCTCGCCCGGTTGGGTGTTGGCGGGGCTCACGTCGCAACGATCGTTGACTGCCCAGAGTTATGCAGTGTCGTTTTCGATTATGGCTGTCATCTCGATCGCCCTGCTGCTGGCGCTCCTCAGCTGGCCGTTCGTCAAGCTGCTCCTGATCGGCGACGCCCAGCGAATCAAGGCGCACGACGTTGTCCTGGTCGGCACGAGCGCGCTGCTGGGCATCGCCTTGATCACGATCAGCGTGCTCGATCTGTACGCCTACAAGACGCTCGAAGCCACCCTCGACGATCAGTTGAAGACGTTCGCCGAAGACATCAGTGGGCACGCGAACGATGAAATCAAGGCGGCGGTCGGGCAGTTGGCCCGGCTGGAGACCGCGGTCGATCGTCCGGACTTTCCCGGCCCGCGATTTCCGAAGGAGCACAGCGTCAGCGACCTCGCCGGTCGCGATGCGGCCGGGTTGCTGAGCGGCGTGAAGCCGTTCCTGTTGAGCGACGACGACTTGCGAAGCTACCCCGACTTCGAATCGTTCTCGCTGATCGATGAGGAAGGGAGACAGATCCAGAAGATGACGCTCGGATCGTTCGTGACGCCGCACATCAACGTCGACGATCGCGAGTATTTCATCCACTGGACGACGCCGGCGGCCGATGAGGCGGCATTCTTCGAACCGATTCAATCGGCGACCACCGGCGCTCGCGAGGCGGTGGTGTCGACTCGCACCAAGTCGGGTCGCGTCGCGGCGCTCAGCATCCCGATGCGAACGCTGATCGATCCGATCATCGTGCCCGGCTTCGGGTTCGTCGCGATCGATGGTGCCGGGAAGGTGCTGTTTCATTCAGATCCTCAACACAGCCTGTCCGAGAACTTCTTCCTCGAGTCGGACAAGAGCCAACGGCTGCGGGCACTGGTGGTCGCACGGCATCAGGAATGGGTGAGCGTCAAATACTGGGGCGAGGATCACCGCGCGTTCGTGTTTCCGATGCACCTCGCCAGCCAGCCGTTCACCCTGATTACCTTCTACGACCAGGACAACGTTCGCGCCGTGAACGTCGACTGGCTGGTGATCACCGCGACGTTTCTGCTGTTGTACGCCGGCGCCTACGTTGCCGCGTGCATTGCCATGCTGATTGCGGTTCCGAGGTGCCGGGCGTCGTGGCTGTGGCCCGATCCCGCCCGATCCAAGCAGTACCTCGACGTCGTGCCGCCATTGCTCCTGCTGGCGGCGGCGCTGGCGGTCGGGATTGCCGTCCTGCCGCGCGCGGATCTGATTCTGTTTGCGTGGCTGATCCCGCTGCTGGCCTGGAGCGGCGTCTACGCGGTGCTGGCACGCCGCCACGACTGGCGGGCGCTGGCGGCCCCAGGTGCGATCGCCGCCGCGCTGCTCGGGATGATGGCTCTGCTGGTGTGGCGAGTAGAGAGCGTCTCCTCCCGCCTCCTGCTACTGCTCCTGGTCGGTGCGGGCGCCGCAGAAGTCATTGTCGCGGTGTGGCGGCGCATCGAAGGGAAGCGGTCGCCGCTCGCGCCCCCGGTGAATATCTCGTACGGCTTCGCCGCCGCCCTCTTGATTGTGATTGTGTCGGTGCTGCCGGCGGCGGCATTTTTCCGAGTCGGCCACGGCCTCCAGATCGAGAGCTTCATCAAATACGGTCAACTCCAGGTCGCGTTGGACCGGATCGAACGAGCGCGGCGGGCGGACGACCTCAGGGCGAAGCAGATTCCCGACGCCTCGTTCACGCGACTGGTCGCGCTCCGGGCGGCGAACCCCTCCGCCGCAGAATGGGGCGTCTACGAGCGCTTTTTCTTCGACACCAGGCCGCTCGATGCGGTGACCGGATCGCCGGCTGGATGTCGAACGCCACAGGCCGCGGACAACAGTGACACAGCACCGGCCGAGTCCCGGAGCGAGGCGACGATTGCAGAGACCATCGAGGAGCTTCTGCCGTTCTATTCGGAATCGTCGGTCAACCTGCGGGAGATGGTCCACAATCAGGCGTCCGATGGCCGCTGGCAATGGCGTCCGCACGGCAATGGACTGGCATTCTGCACGCCGACCAACGTATCTGCAGGACTTCAATCCACGGTGCCGCCGTTCTTCGACGCGGCCAGGACGAGCCTGTGGCGCCAAACACCATTCGCGCTGCTGATCCTTGGCTTGATCGCCGTCCTCGCGACCGTGGTGTGGGTTGTGAAGTTCATCACCGCGAAAATATTCCTCGTCGATGTCATCGAGCCTCTCTCGACGGAACGGGGCGAGGCGCTTCACGAGATCTGGGCCCCCAACCTTTTCCTCGTCGGCGACACGCCATTGGCTTCGGAAATCCCGGAATTGGCCTTTTGCACTATCGATCTGAGCGACGCGCCGGAGGACGCCGCGGCGCGCAGCCAGTGGTTCAGCGCTCAGCTCACGCGCGTCGAACAGTCTGCCGTTCGTCAGAACGTGCTGCTGCTCCACTACGAACGCAAAGACGACGCGGGGTTCGCCGAGCAGAAGCTCGCGCTGCTGGAACAGATCATCAACACCTTGAACCGGACCCTCGTCGTGGTCTCGGCGGTACCCCCCTCGGTGGCAGGTGGCACGGCATCCGCCGATCGGCGGGACCTCGCGCAGGCGGACATGACGCGTCGGTGGGATGCTGTGCTGTCGCGATTCACGGTCGTTCCGGTCGTCCCGGTGGCCCCGATGCCCGCCATGCCATCGCCGGCGTCGCTGTTCGGCGGCTGGAGTAGTGCCGGCTGGCGGGAGATCGTGTGGCGCATCAGCGCGCTCGGCTTCTCGCATAGCGCGAAGTTCCTCGAACAGGAGCAGCAGGATCCGCGCGTCGATCGAATGTGGCGCGAGGTGCTGCCGTACGCGTGGCATCCGGAGCGGCCGCCGCTCGACGTCGGTCAGCTTCTCGTCGAAGTTGGCGAGCGTGCTGAAAACTATTACCGGGAGATCTGGTCTACCTGCACAAAGGAAGAGAAGCTCGTACTGGGCCAACTTGCTCAAGAAGGGCTCGTGAACTACAAGGCAAAGACCACGCTCCGCCGGCTCATGGCGCGCGGACTCGTCCGCCGCGAGCCACACTTCGTGCTGATGAACGAGACCTTTCGGCGATTTGTCCTATCGTCGTTCTCGCGCACCGAGGTGGCCGCCCTCGAAGAGGATTCGACGACGAGTGCGTGGGACGCGATTCGCTGGCCCTTCCTCGCGCTGCTCATCGGCAGTCTGGCTTTCCTGTTCGTTACGCAGCACGAGCTGTTCAACACCACGGTCGGCGTGCTCACGGCGGTCGCCGCGGCGGTGCCGGCGATCGTGAAGATGGCGAATGTCTTCGGGGAACGGCGAGCGTCAGGGTAACTGCAGAAGACCGTCAAAGTCGTCTACAGTCAGCAAGTGTCTTAAACTGGCGAGTGTGTGTAACGATGTTGCACACATTTCGCGAGTTCAATCTTCGTCACTCCAACTAAGCATCCTGTTTACCTAGACTTACTAGAATCACATTTCGAAACACAGCTGGCCGTCTGGTTGCACCGCTCCGCCGGCATGAGCGATCGAATCGCGATTGTCGTGCAAGCCATCGACGACACCGCGCTCGTCTCGGAAATCGAGCAGACCATCCGCGGTGTCTTTCGCGAGATGTCACTGCCCGGTTCGTGGCGCGTGATCGTCAGGCCGTCGTCGACTGGCGGACGGTGGGACTTCAACGTCCACGGCCGCGACGTGCGGCACACGCTCTCGATTGCGGTTCCCCCGCATCTCCTGCCGACCCTGATCCCCCGCAGGCTCGAGGAGTCACTGAATGTGTTGTGGCTTCGCCGGCGTGAAAACGCCCCGGCGCCGACGCTCGACCTTGCGTCCGGTCCGGTCCTGTCAACGGGTCATCGCGCTCCCGTGTCGCTCGCCGACACGCGCGTCTGAGAGGGCATCATGGGCATGTTTCAGCACCCGCATTTGATTCGGGGGATCGTCAGAACCGCACAGGGAGCGTTCGTGGTCTCCCGCGGGCTGGTCGAAGTTCCGGACGAACTCGGCGAGTCGCTCGGCTGGCGCCCGGCCGATTCCGCCGAGGATACGCCGCCGACCGCGTCGCGCTCGTTGCCGATCAGCTGCGGCCCGGAGCGCAGGGCGTCGTGACCGACCAGGTCTTCCTCCAGCGTGAGGACCATCCCACGGCGTGCCCGTGGTGCGGGCGGAGCCGCATTCGCGGCATCCTGCCTTCCCCCGACGG
>Ga0070671_100003049_pt1 | contig 13028 bp, 12 predicted proteins | sample KBSS73metaG_FD_65341 | JGI IMG/M metagenome (GOLD analysis project Ga0070671, IMG submission 65341) | Switchgrass rhizosphere microbial communities from Kellogg Biological Station, Michigan, USA - KBS S7-3 metaG | ecosystem: Host-associated > Plants > Roots > Rhizosphere > Soil ...
CGTGAATTCGTCCGAGGCCGCGAGATCCGCTTCGAAGTCGCGGCGCAGCCGTGCCGTGACCGCGGCTTCCCGGAACGCGACGTTCACTTCGTCGTTGTGCTCGAACGAGCGGTTGTCCACGTTGGTCGTCCCGATGACCGCCCAGGTGTCGTCGACCATCAGCGCTTTCACATGTGTCATCGACGGACGATATTCGTATAGGCGGATTCCACCTCGAAGGAGCTCGCGATACATGCGCCGGCTCGCAAGCCGCACCAGCCGCTGGTCGGTGTGCTTTCCGGGCACGATGACACGCACCCTGACGCCCCGGCGCGTGGCACGCACGAGCGCCTTGCGCAGCGCCCTGTCGGGAAGGAAGTAGGGCGTCTGGATATCGACGCTGCTGACCGCCCCCTCGATGAGCATCTGAAACACGACGCGTGACGCCGTGGACCGATCCGAGGGTGAGCTTCGGACCAGCATGGCCTCCGTCGGGCCCGCCGTAGGCAGCGGCGGCCAGTGCCGGGGCGAGGTCAGGATTTCACCGCAGCACTCGAGCCAGTTCTCGGCGAAGACACCCTGCAGCGCCGCCACGATGGGACCTTCGATGCGCGCCATCGTGTCGCGCCACGTTGCCCGCCGGCGATGCGGGCGCAGCCACTGGTCTGCCACACCCGCGCCTCCCGTAAAGGCAATGCGGCCGTCGATGACGAGCAGCTCGCGGTGGGTCCGGTTGTTGAGGCGGTGAAACCGGTACCACTTCATACCCTGGTAGAACTGGACATTGCAGCCCGCCTCGCGCAGCTGCCGCACGGGCGCGCCGAACAACATCATCAAGCTGCCGACCCAGTCCAGCGTCAAGCGCACCTCGACGCCCTCGCGCGCGCGGTCGATCATCGCGGCGATGATCATCTTTGCCGCCTCACCCTTCTTGAAGACGTACGCCTCCATGTTTACCGACACCTGGGCGGCCAGGATCGCATCGCGCATCGCCGGATAGAACTGCGCGCCATTGGTGAGGATCTCGACCTTGTTATTGAAGTGCATCGCGGCCTGACAGGTCTCTTCCAGCATGTGCAGAAACTCGGGGCTGTCCGGGCGCGTGGGGTTCGACACCCTGTAGTCGATGCGCGGTGTGAAGAAGAGGACGAGAACGAACCAGATGATGAAGCCGAGCGCGATGATCGTCCAGCCCACGATTACGCCGCCTCCACGAAAGCGATGGGGAAGTGCGCGAATACGTCGGCCGCGCGAATCCAGTTCCGTCCCTCGTGTTCGACGACAGGCGCGCACGCGCCGGTGAAGACTTGCCGATAACACCGCGGCGCATCTTCGGGGACGGATATGCGGGTATCACCCCACACGTCGCCGATCGGCGGGTTGCCTTCCGGTACCAGCGTCGCGATCAGCCGCGGAACGCACACCAGTGTCTGCCGCGTGCCCTGCACACGTCCGAAGGCGAACAGGTGCCGCTGCGCGGATCCGTCCACGACGAGCGGTTCATACCGACCGCAGCGGAACACGTCGTGCGCGGCGCGTCGGGCACGCAGCATCGTTGCCGTGGCAAACAGCTTCAAGCGGTCGTCTTCGGGGTGCTCGAGCAGTTCCGACGCCAGCGCCGCTCGCCCCTCGCCCGCGGCGTCGATCGCGGCGAGCAGTTCGCGCCGTTTTCCGTAGTCGACACGCCTGCGATTGTCGGGATCGACGAGACTGAAGTCCCACAGCTCGGTGCCCTGATAGAAGTCGGGTACGCCCGGTGCGCCGATCTTGATGGCGAGCTGCGCAAGCGAGTTGTAGATGCCGAATCTCGCCACCCGCCGTGCGAAGTCTCCGAAGTCGTCGCGGAACACGGTGTTGCTCGGCGAGAGCACCATCTCGACGAAGTGCTCCATCCCTTTCTCGTGCGCTTCGCTCGGGTTCAGCCAGCTGGTGAAGACTTTTGCCTCGCGCATGGTCTTCAGCATGTAATCGCGGATTCGCTGGTAATAGTCACGTTCCTGGTCCGGCGTCAGTGGCGTGACGGGCCACGTGCCGACGAGCGTCTGATACAGAAGGTATTCTTCGTTGCGGCTCGGGTATGACTCGCCGTTGATCAACGACCGCGCCTTGCGGTTCACGCGCGCCCAGCGCCCCGTGGCCGTGCGCCACTCGGTCGGCAGTTCCGACAAGACGTTGATGCGCGCTCGCACGTCCTCGCTGCGTTTGGTGTCGTGCGTTGACGAGGCGGACAGACCGTGCGGCCACGTGACAGCCCTGTCGGCCAGCCACGCGTGCAGCGCGTCGGGCGCGACGCCGAACTTGTCGGGCTCGCTCCCAACTTCATTGAGCGACACCAGTCGGTTGTACAAATAAAGGGCCGTGTCCTCGATGCCCTTGGCCGTCACCGGGCTCGTGACCTGCTGGAACTTTCCGACGAACTTCATGTGCTCGCCACGGTCCTCCTCCGGGATGTAATCCGCTTTCTTCAACAGCAATCCGCGAACGAACTCGAACACGACGTTCGGATACCAGGGGTTGCGCCGCCTCGCTTCGTTGACGGCGTAGTCGATGTAACGGCGATCGTGCGCCGACACATCGGGTTCGCGCGCGTTGACGTAGGTGCGATACACAGGAAAGGACGAGATGATCTCCCGCATCGCGTGGACGAGCAGGTTCAACGTGAAGTCGCGGAAGTGACGATTCCGCTCCGCGAAACGGGTCAGATCGTGCGCCAGCACCTGCAGTTCGCTCGCCATGCTCATGCGCAGAATGAGCTGCTTGCTCCGGTACGCGAACTCGCGAAACGGCGCGCGTAAGCGCGTGAAGCGTTCGAACGCTTCGTTGACCGCGCGCTCATTTGCGGAATCGACGAAGAGACCGTTCACGCGGATCAGGAATTCGTACCCCGTCGTCCCCTCAACCGGCCAGGCGGGCAGCTTTTCGTCGAGCCCGAGAATCTTTTCGACCAGGAGGTACATTCCGCGGTCACCGGAGAACAGGTCGGGTCGTACATCCCGCGCCCGCGCCTGCAGCCGTTCGAGGTAATCGCCCGGATCGTACAGACCATCGACGTGGTCGATGCGCATACCGTCGATGCATCCTTCGCGCAGCAGCTCCAGGGCGAACGCGTGCGTCCGCTCGAAGACGGCGGGGTCCTCCATTCGCAGCGCCGCGAGCTCGTTGATGTCGAAGAACCGCCGATAGTTGATCTCCTCTGCTGCGACGCGCCAGTAGGCGAGTCGATACGGTTGCGAGGAGAGCAGCTCATCGAGCCGATCGAAGGTTCGCGGATCCTTCGGGTCGCCGTTCAAGGTCGTGACGGCGCGTTTGATGTGCGCCAGCACGGCCGGCGACTCTTCCGTCAGGCGCGCGAGGCGACGTTTGATGACTTCCTTTTCGCGGTTGCGCTCCTGGCGCTGTTCCGGTCTCTGCGCAGCGCGACCCGGCAGATATCCGATCGCGGTCAGAATGCTGAGGAATTCCGTCTCGGCATCCGTTCCCTCGATATCCGCGAGCAGGTGTTCGACATCGATGCCGAGGATGCGGTCGTAGGTGCCAGGCGCAATCGGAAGCACCACGTCGAAGTACCGGGCGCTGAACGCTCCGCCGACGTACTCCAGCGTGATCTGCTGACGTTCGAGTACCGCCCCGTACGAATCGCCAAGGATCGGCAGCAGCACCCTGTTTTCGAGTTCCGGTTTGAGCGGGTGCCAGTCGATGTCGAAAAAAGAGGCGTACTGCGAGCTGGGACCGTTCTCGAGGACGTCCTGCCACCAGGGGTTCGCCGATTTCGCGATGCCCATGTGGTTCGGCACCCAATCGACGATGTGTCCCATTGCATGCGCGCGAAGCGTTTCAATCCACCGGTTGTAGCTCGCGCGATCACCAATTTCCGGGTTCAGCCGCCCCGGGTCCGCGACATCGTAGCCATGCGTGCTGCCGGGAACCGCTTTGAAGTAGCTCGATGCGTAACAGTGAGAAACACCCAACCGATCGAGGTAATCAACGATTTCCGTTGCATCGTCGAATGTGAAGGCACTGTTGAACTGCAGCCGGTACGTCGCGGCCGGAATCGAGGGGGGCATCATGGCCGAGGTATTAAGAACCAAACCGGGTGCCAGTAGACGCGTACGTTGGAACAACGCTTGCTGAAGAGGTCGCGTGCGTACGCAGCTGACCTCAGCCGTCGCGATTGCCGCCGTAATTGCGGCCGCGTGTGGCGGTGCGATCGCGATTCAGGCGCCAGCCCAGCCACCAACTGCCGAGGCGATCAAACAGCTGTGGATTGATCCCGGAACGGAACCGCGCGACCTCTTCTGGGGAGTCGGTGGCCAGAAATACGCACCCGAGCGGGAGGCTGTCTACAGGTTCAAGGAGCGCGACGCCGCGGGATTCAGTACGAAATACACCGTCAAAGATCCCCAAGGGACGGAGTGGAACGCGAAAATCGGTCCGGAAGCGCAGACCGAGGTCCTTCTCTCGCGTATTCTCTGGGGCCTGGGATACCACCAGCAGCCGATCTACTACCTTCCATCGTGGACGATGGACGAGAACGGTCTGAAATCGATCATCAGCGAGGCGAGATTCCGTCCGAAGCTGAAAGAGTTCGAGCGGCTCGACGAGTACTGGTGGTGGCAGCAGAATCCGCTCGTCGGCACACGGGAGTTGAGCGGGCTGCTGGTTGTCCTGTTGATGTTCAACAGCACCGACTTGAAGAATGACAACAACAGCACGTACGTCTTCAAGGAACCGGTCGAAGGTGCGACCCGGTGGTTTGTCGTCCGCGATCTGGGCGCCGCACTGGGCGATACCGGCAAGCTGTATCCGAAACGCAATTGCCTCGAGTGCTTCGAGCGGCATGGCTTTATCACCGCCGTCGACGGCGACCGCATCGAATTCGACTACTCGGGACGGCATCAGGAACTGATTTCGATGATCCGGCCGGCGGACCTACGCTGGGCCGCCGAGCGCATGGCCCGCCTTACCGACAAGCAGTGGCACGACGCGTTTCGAGCTGCCAACTACTCCGATGACGACGCGCAGCGGCTCATCAGCAAGATCAAGGAGAAAATTGACGACGCGTCTGCGCTGCGCGCACGACCTGTCGATCAGGCTACGCGCTGAACCGCTTCGCCCGACACAACCGACATGCAACCCCCACCTCCCGAGTTCGCGCAATCGCTGCCGCAGGTACTCGAGTCCCATTTCGACATGGTAGAGCGTGCGGTGCTGGCGCTGCCCGTGGCGACGGCGCTCGGCGCGGCGCTGGCGTTTCGGCCACGCCGCCGCGGGACGCCGCCCCGTTCCGCCCCCGTCATCGAAACCCAGATCGTGCTCGCCGTGGTCGGCGCGACTGTCATGCTGGTCGTTGGCTCGAGCCTCGCGCGCGCATTCGGCATCGTCGGCGCCGCTAACCTGATTCGATACCGCGCGAAGATCGACGACCCGAAAGACGCCGTCGTGATGTTGTCGACGCTGAGCGTCGGGCTCTGCTGCGGGGTCGAGTTGTACGGGCTGGCGCTGTTTGCGACCGTGTTCCTCCTGGGCGTGCTCTGGGCGGTCGAGTCCATCGAGCCGGAGCTGACGAAGCACTTCGAGCTGAAAGTGACCAACCCCGATCCGGCGGCGATGCGAACCAACATCGAAGGCATCCTGCGGCGACATCACGTACGGTTCGAGCTGCGCTCGGTGGGGCAGAAAGAAATCGTCTACGACTCGGAGCTGCCGCTCTACACGCGTACGGACCGGATCGCGACCGCCATTCTGGCGGTCGGCAAGAACGGCGATACCGAGGTGGCGTGGGACGAGAAGAAAACGAAGAAGTAGGGTCGGCCCCTACCCGCGATAGTTGCCAAACTGCAGCGCGACGCCGAAGTCCTGTTCCCGCAGCAGGCGCATCACGTCCTGCAGGTCATCTTTCGATCCCGAGCTGATACGGAGCTGATCGCCCTGGATGGCGGCCTGAACCTTCCTCAGCTTCGACTCTTTGATGAATTTGACGATGTCTCTCGCCTTTTCGGTGGGAATTCCCTGCTGAAGGGCGATCTCCTGGCGGACGGTGCTGTTGGCGGCTGGTTGCGCCGGGCCGCGCGTCAGGTTTTTCACGGGCACGTTGCGGCGAACCAGGCGGGTGGACACAATCTCCCACAGCGAGTTCAGCTTGAATTCGTCGTCGGCGATGAGGACGAGTCTCGACTCCTTCTGGTCGAACTCGATGGAGGCTTTCGACCCTTTGAAGTCGTAGCGCTGGGCGACTTCCTTCCGAGCCTGGTTGAGTGCGTTGTCCACTTCCTGGAGATCCACATTCGAAGTGACGTCGAAGGAGCACTGCGTTGCCATGCGCTCCAATGCTAGCGCAGAGCTGCCTTCCGGACGTCTTTCGGCGGTCATTCGACGAATATTCGGCGATGCCACAGTTGAGCCGGTCGTTCGCGTACGCGCTCAACTCTCTTTGTGCGTTGTACTTTCGCGATATACTTCGGCGGTTCGCGTGAGCTTCGCGGCGGGCCACATGCCCGCACTTGCGCGTCGAAAGGCCAGCCCATCACACTGTCCGCATGCCGACCGACCTGACAGGCACTCCGACCCGCGGCAATGCCGGGCTGGTCGACATTCTCGATCGTGTGCTCGACAAAGGACTGGTTGTCGCGGGCGACATCAAGGTGTCGCTCGCCGAAGTCGAGCTGCTCACGATTCGCATCCGTCTGATGATCTGCTCCATCGACAAGGCAGAGGAGATCGGCCTCGACTGGTGGAAGTACGACCGACATCTGTCGCCCGGACGCGAGCAGGTGCTGCAGGAAAATCTTGAACTTCGCGAGCAGCTCCGGCTGCTCGAGCGGCGGGTCGCGGAGCTGACGCGCGCCTCTGGCCGGCGAGCCCGCGCGACTGGCAAAGCGCTCATACCCGATTAAGGAGTCTTCACGATGGCCGTCGAACGTGCTGCTGGCGGAACAAGTCTTATAGACGTCCTGGACCGCGTCCTCGACAAGGGGATTGTCATCGATGCCTGGGTACGCGTGTCGCTGGTCGGGATAGACCTGATCACCGTCGAAGCGCGTGTCGTTGTAGCCTCGATCGATACGTATTTGAAGTACTCGGAAGCGGTCGGTGCGGCGGCGTCGGCGGCGCGTCCGACCATCGAGGCGCCGCGGCCGTATGATGAAATTGCCGCCGAGAACGTGTCGCTGCGCGCGCAGCTGGAAGCCACACCCCCGGCGACAGCGCGAACACCCGCCGCCCGCCGACGCACACGGCAATAACGGTGGGGGCGCCTGCGAGGGGGGCGCCAATATGCCACGGACCCGCAGGTAGGACATGAGCTCGCTTCAGGCGCGGACGTTTACTCGACCGATTGGCACCGCGGTCAACCATGCAGCACGCCTCGAACTGCTGGAGAATTACCTTTCGCATCAGGAGGATATTCTGCGCTGCGCGCAGATGAGCCTCGAGTGGCTCGCGCGCCACGCAGGGGTCAAGCAGTCGGCCTGTCTCGCGGTCGATGCCGAATCGAACATGCTGGTCGGCATCGCCGCCTACGGCGTCGTCGGCGATGACATCGAGCTCTTTTCCTGGCCGCTCTCCGACGCCTACGATCCGCTGATTGGCGCCCTGCAATCCGAACGTCCTGTCCCCTTCCGTTCGTATCGCCCGAACGGCGATGCCGCGCACGCCTCGCCCTCGCCACTAGGCCGCGGTCCGTTCACGGCGATTCCTCTCGGATTGCGCACCAGCGGCGTTGCCGAGCACGAAGACCTCGCACCGGGATTGTTGCTGCTGCGTGCGCCAGCGATTACCGACGACATTCAGTGGCTCGTCACCGTGCTGGGCCAGAAGATCGATCAGGTGCGCGGCCGCGGCAGCCTCGCGGAGGAAGCGCGGAAACTGCGCCGAGAACGGACGTTGTTTTTCACCATCATCAACGCCGTCACCGATCCGATCATGCTCACCGATATCGACGGTCGGCTGATTGTCGCCAATGCACGTGCGGAAAAGCTGTTCGCGGCGAGCGAGGAGGAAAGCGAAGGACGACGGCGCGCGATCGAGTTGAACAACATGCTGTTTTCGGCGGCGCTGTCGCGGTCGGCTGTGGAGGGCACTCCGGAAGCGCGCGAGCTGCTGCTGGTCGATCCGAGCGATGGATCCGACCTGCTGTTCGAGGTGTTGTCGACCTCCGTCGAAGATCCTCGTGAAGGGACCGGCGTCGTCTCGGTGCTGCGGAACATCACGGACCTGCGCCGTGCAACCGAGCAGATCGAAGAGAACTATCAGAAGCTGCGCGTCGCGGAAGCGGCGGTGCGCGCCGAACGGGATCGTCTGAACCTGATCATCGACTCGGTGGCAGATCCAATCATCGTGACCGATGCGACCGGCGCCACGGTGTTGATGAACGCGCCCGCCGAGGATCTGTTCACGGTGATCCCGGGCGCGAGCGAGGCCGCATTGCGAACGGTGCAGGCCAACGACGCGCACTTCTCGTCCTTCATTTCAGGGCTGTTGCTCGGAGAAACCGGGCCGGGCGAAATCCGTCGCGGAGAGATTGGTCTGATGAATCCGGCTACGGCGGAGCCAATTCCGGTCGAGGCCATCGCTGGCAAGGTGCTCACCGAAACCGGCGAGCTCACCGCGGTCGTTACCATCCTGCACGATCGCCGGGAAGCGCTGGAGCGTGCCCGGTTGTACGAGCAGTTGAAGGCGGCCTCCGACGAATTGCAGGCTCGGGTCCAGGCCGCGACGGCGGAACTCGCGACCCAGAACGAGCTGTTGCGACGTCAGGCGATCGAGCTCGAGCAGGCGTCGCGTCTGAAGTCGCAGTTCCTCGCGAACATGTCGCACGAGTTCAGGACGCCGCTCAACGCCATCCTCGGTTATACGCACATGCTGCTGCAGGGCGTCGCGGGCGATTTGCTGCCGGCCGTGAAGCGACAGTTGCAGCGCATCGACTCGAACGGTCGTCACTTGATGACGATCATCAACGAAATTCTCGATATCACGCGTATCGAGGCCGGCAAGATGCCGATGCAGCTCAGCGAGTTCAACCTCAACGAGCTGGTGCCCGAGGTGATGGCGGAGCTCGATCCCGTGATCACCCGTTCCAAGCTCACCGTGGCACCGCGGCTGTGGCCCCATCTGCCCCCCGTCTACAGTGATCGGCAGAAGGTCAAGCAGATTATCGTCAACCTGCTGAGCAACGCGTTGAAGTTTACGCACGAAGGCGGCATTCACATTACCGTCGGCCACAACCAGGTCGAGCGGACAGCCAGTGTCGCAGTAGCGGACACGGGTATCGGCATTTCGCCGGAGAATCACGAGAAGATCTTCGAAGATTTCCGGCAGGTGGACGATTCGCCCTCGCGCCAGTACGGCGGCACGGGTCTTGGACTCGCCATCTGCCGCCGCCTGGCTACCGCGCTGGGCGGGCGCATAACGCTTGAAAGCACGATGGGCGTCGGTTCAACGTTTACGTTGACCATTCCGCTCGAAACAGAACAATGACCAAGCCTGACGCTCCCCTGATTCTCGTTGTGGACGACTACCAGGACGCGCGGGAGATGTACGCGGAGTACCTGCAGTTCTCCGGCTTCCGCGTCGCGGAAGCGCGCAACGGCAATGAGGCCGTGGCGCAGGCGTTTTCGCTCCGTCCCGATTTGATTCTCATGGACCTGTCGCTGCCCGGCATGGATGGGTGGGAGGCGACACGGGTGCTGAAAGCCGACGAACGGACCAAGCACATCCCGGTCGTGGCGTTGACGGGGCACGCGCTCGCCGGCGCCTCGGAAGGCGCGCGCAAGGCAGGCTGCGATTCGTTTGTCACCAAACCATGCCTGCCTGACGATCTGGTGGTCGAAGTGCGGCGGATGCTGGAAACCGTCAAGAAAGCCTGACAAGGGACCGACATGGCGAAGGCTCAGAAGCAATCCTCTGCGAGGAAATCCAGCGTTCGTCCCGCGTCCTCGCGGCCACGGGCGGTGACGACCACGCGCTCGGTAAAACGCGGTAACAGTCAGGCGGCCGCTGTACGCGGCGTGCGCTCGGCGCGAAAGCGCGATGACGAGAGCGCGGTGACGCGCGTGACGCACGAAACGGAAGTCCGCGGTACCGAAACGCGTGTCGAGCGAGTCATCGAGCGGGCGCGGAAGCCGACGCTGCCGGACGTCGACCGTGCCGCCGGTCGTGGACGTTATGTGTACTGCATCATCCGCGCGAGTCAGCCGCTGAAGTTCGGCGCCATCGGCATGGACGAACAGTGGCCCGAGGTCTACACCATCACGTTCAAGGACATGGCGGCTGTCGTGTCGGACATTCCGCTCGCGCCGCTCGATTCGACGCGTGAGAACGTGCTGGCGCACGAGCGGGTGAACGAGTCGGTGATGCGCGATCACACCGTCATTCCGATGTCCTTCGGGACGATCTTCAAGACGCGCGACGACATCGTCGAGCTGCTGCGCTCCGCCTACGATGCGTTTGCCGACGTGCTGGCGAAGATGCAGGACAAGCTCGAAATCGGTCTCAAGGTGCTGTGGGACCGCGACGAGATCGTCCGCCAGATCGAACAGGAGGACGAGGACATCCATCGCCTGAAGACGGAAATTTCCTCGCAGAAGGGGTCCACGTATTTCGCCCGGATGCAGTACGGACGGTTGATCGACGGTGCGCTCCAGCAGCGTTCGGAACGATATGTCGCGGAATTCCTGCAGCGGCTGCGCGATGTCTCCGTCGCCTCGCGCGTGAACCGCGCCATCGGCGACAAGATGATCATGAACGCCGCGTTCCTCGTGCAGCGCGATCAGGAGCCGGCCTTCGACCGCCGCATCAAGGAAATCGCGTCCGCGTTTGACAAGCTGACGTTCAAGTACACGGGGCCATGGCCGCCGTACAACTTCGTCAACATTCGCTTGAAACTGGAGCGCGCCGGACAGCACTAACGCGATGTTTCTCCTCGATTCCTTGATGATCAGCGGTATCTCGTGGACGCTGCGGACGGTTGTCACCGCGGCCGAAGCGGAGATGAACGACGACACGTCGCTGCGCGAGCAGTTGCTCGCGGCCGAGATGCAGCGCGAGCTGGGCGAGATCTCGGACGAGGAGTTCGCCGACATCGAGCGCGATTTGCTGGCGCGCATCCGCGACATCAAGGAACGGCGCGAGGGCGGTGCGGGCCCTCTCGAATTCGGCGCCGGCACGCCGATCGAAACCGACGGGGAGAGCCGCGTGCAAATCGAGGCGAGCGTCTCCGGCGACTTCCATGAACCAGCCGACGCGCCGCACACGACTGTCGTTGAGGCGGTGCCGCCGAGGCGCGGCATCATCAGCATGGAAGGTGGACAGGTCGAACGCGTGCTCGACATTGAGCCCGTGAAAGCCGAAACGTTCGAAGAAACAGCGCTTCCGCTTCCGCCACTCACACGGGCGCGGTCGACTACCCGACGAAGGACCGCACAGAAACCAGCAACTCGAACGAAGCGAACGAGCCGAACGGCTCGAGTGTCCCGAACGGGTAAGATTCGCTGATTGTGCTGAGCTATGTCTTCTGCCTGGTCCGGAGCGACAGGCAGCCGACGATGCGCCGCATCGGCGAAGGCATGCCCGGTGGACGCGACCTCCGCGCGATTGCAGCGGGCGAGCGTTTGTGGGCGATTGTCCAGAGCGTTCCCGAGGCAGACTACGGTGAGGTCACGCTCGCGCGTGGGTTGCAGAACCTGGATTGGGTCGGCGCGCGGGCGATTGCGCACGAACGGGTGATCGAGTCGTTTCTCGCGGCGCGGGCACTCCTCCCGATGCAGTTGTTCACCCTCTTCACCTCCGACGATCGTGTCCTGCAGCACGTCCGCTCCAACGGCGCGCGTATTCGTCGCATCCTCAAGCGCATCGAGAACAACGTCGAATGGGGGCTGCGCCTGACGTTCGATGAAAAGGCCACGCGCGCCCAGCTGTCAAAGCGTCCCGTGAGGAGCGGCACCGAGTTTCTCGCGAGAAAACGCGACGTGCTGGGCATCAACCGCACGCGTCTCCAGGCCGCCAAGGTGAGCGCGAATCGCGTCTACAAGTCGATGTCGCGGCTCGCCACCGCCGCTCAGCGGCGTACCAGCCTGGAACGTGCCGCACCCGGGTCGCGGCTGCTTCTCGACGCGGCGTATCTCGTTCCGACAGCGAAGAGCCGCGCCTTTCGATCGGCGGCGCGTCAACAGACGCGGGATCTGCGAGCCGGGGGCATCACCGTATCGCTGACCGGCCCGTGGCCGCCGTACAACTTCATCCAATGAGCCCGAGTCTGCCCAAGCGTCGGGATCTGCCGAAACCTCCGCGACGACGAACAGAGGCTGACGAGATCCTCGGTCCCGAAGACGCGTCGCTGCTCGATATCGTCGACAATCTGCTCAGCAAGGGGGTGTTGTTGAACGGCGATCTCACGATCGGGCTGGCGCAGGTCGACTTGATTTATGCCCGTCTGTCGCTCCTGCTGTCGGCTGCCGATCGCGTTCTCCCCGGTGAGCACGCCGACTTCATGGAGCGACATCATGCGCGTCACGTGCTGCGCGAGCGCGTGCGCGGCAAACGGGCAGGGACCGCGACGCGGCTGCCGCGGCGTCGGGCGCGTGCGTGATCGTTTGCGTGTATGCGCTGATCACGCCATCGCGCCTGTCCCGCCGCGTCAAGGGCGTGGCCGGCGAGCCGCTGCGCGCGATGACTGTTGACGGCATCGTTGCAGTCGTCGGTGAGGTCAGGCGGCCGCCAGCAGCATCCATCCGTAACCTGCGTCGTTTCGCGTCCATCGTCGAATCGATCGCGGGCGGCGCGTCGGCCATCCTGCCGGCCCGGTTTGGCAGCACATTTACCGACGTCACTGAACTGATGCTCGTCTTGCGTTCCCGTCGGGGATCGATTCGCGAGCGGCTGCGCGCCGTCCGCGGCCGCGCGCAGATGACCATCCGCCTGGTAGGGTCAGACCCCGATGACGGTTCGATACGGGGTCAGACCCCGATGGTGGGTCGTTCCGGGGTCAGACCCCGGAACAAGGCGACTCAAGGTACGCGGTATTTGCAGGAACAGTTAGCGAAGATGCGTACGGC
>Ga0070671_100003052_pt1 | contig 13022 bp, 9 predicted proteins | sample KBSS73metaG_FD_65341 | JGI IMG/M metagenome (GOLD analysis project Ga0070671, IMG submission 65341) | Switchgrass rhizosphere microbial communities from Kellogg Biological Station, Michigan, USA - KBS S7-3 metaG | ecosystem: Host-associated > Plants > Roots > Rhizosphere > Soil ...
CGTCGGTCTCGATCCCGCAGAGGGAGGCGGCGCTACCGGAGATCCGCGCGTCGCCGGTCTCCGGGTTCTCCTGGAACAGCGCGCCCCGGGCGAAGGAGCCGGGGAAGCGGCCCGCGTAGAAGTCGTTGAGGAACCGGCGGTGCGCCGGGCCGGACCAGCCCACCGCGGCGGCGTCCACGTCGGACACCGCCCAGCCGATGTCGTCGTGGCAGCGGACGTAGGTGGCCCACGACGCCTCGACCGGGATCGGGGCCATCCGCCGCAGCGCCTGGACCGCGAGCCGGGCGTCCTTCGTGGCCAGCGACGACCAGAGCAGCACCATGAGCTGGTTGTGGTAGGCCAGCTCGCACTCCGGGCGCTGCCGGGGATGGCCGCCGAGGTAGGGGACGAGGTCCTCCGGCGCGACGATCGCCTCGGCCTTGAACACCGTGGCCGGGGCCGCGAGGCGGACGGCGGCGCGCATCGCCTGCAGGATGTCGTGCACCTCGGGCTGGTTGAGGCAGTTCGTCCCGAGCCGCTTGCCGATGAACGGCACCGCGTCCATCCGGACGATCTCGACGCCCCGGTCCGCGAGCTGCAGCACGGTCGCGAGCATGGCCGCGAAGACCCGGGGCTCGGTGTAGTCGAGGTCCCACTGGTAGTCCCAGAAGGTCGTCCACACCCAGCCCTGCACCTCCTCGACCCCAGCTGAAGGAGCCGGGGGCACGGTCCGGGAAGACGTCCGGGATGGTGGCCTCGTAGGCGTCGGGCATGGTGCGGTCGGGGAAGGCCGTGTAGAAGGTGTTGCCGCCTGCGACCCACTCGCGGGCCCACGCATGCTCGCGAGCGGTGTGGTTGAGCACGAGGTCGATGCACAGGCTCATCCCGCGCTCGCGCAGGGCGGCCGCGAGCTCCTCGAGGTCCGCCATGGTGCCGAGCCGGGGATCGACGCTCGTGTAGTCGGCGACCGCGTAACCGCCGTCGTTCTCGCCCGGCCGCGGGCGCAGCAGCGGCATCAGGTGCAGGTAGGTCACGCCCAGCTCGGCGAGGTGGTCCAGGCGGGTGTGCAGGCCGCGGATCGTGCCCGCGAACCGGTCGACGTACGCGACGTACCCGACCATCCCCGGGTCCTGGTACCACTGCGGGTCGATCTCGCGGCGCCGGTCCAGCTCGCGCAGCGCCTGCGGGCGGCCTGCCGCGGCGGCGAGGGACTGCCGCACGATCCGGGCGGGGAGCGCGGGGTCCCCGTAGAGCACGGCGAGCGGGAGGTGCAGGTCGGCGAACCAGCGCTCGACGCGCGCGACGAAGGCCACCGCCTCGGCCCGGCCGAGCGCCTCCTCCGCCTCGACCCGCAGCGCAGGGAGCAGCTCCCGCAGACAGCGCGCGGCCTCGGCGCGGCGCTCCGGTTCCGGGATCCGGCGGCGGAGGTCGGCGTCGGTCGGGGACGGCACCGGCCCCTGGGCGTCGATCATCCGGTCATCCTGCCGTGCCGGGGCCGTCCGTGCGCCACTCGCGCAGGGGACGGCACCCGAGCGCCACCAGCCCGACGGCCACCACGCACGCCACTCCCCCGGTCACCGCGGCCGCCTCGGGGCTCGTGGCCCCGGCGACGAACCCGGCGCGGGCGTTGCCGATCCCCGGGGCCCCGGCCCCCACGACGTACTCGACGGCCGTCACCCGCCCGCGGTAACCGTCCGGTGTGGCGAGCTGGACCAGCGTGCCGCGGCTGATCACCGACAGCGTGTCCGCCGCGCCCGCGACGGCCAGACAGGCCAGGGTGGCCACCAGGCCGTCGACCAGACCGAACGCGGCGAGCGCGGCGCCCCACACCGCCGCGGCGACGAGCGACGTGCGACCCGGGCGCAGCGCACGGGCGGCCGGGCCGGACAGCAGCGCGGCCGCCGTCCCGCCGACCGCGATCGCGGAGACCAGGAACCCGAGCGTGCGCGGGTCGCCGCCGAACCGCTCCGCGTTGACCGCCGGGAACAGCGCGAGCGGCATGGCCAGCAGGGTCTGGGCGAGGTCGGTGAGCAGGGCGCCGCGCAGCACCCGACTGCGCAGGAGGAAACGCAGGCCGGCGACGGTGGAACGCGGGGTGCCGTCGGCGGGGTCGGGGGGCATGCGCGGAAGCCGGGCCACGCCGTAGAGGGCCGCCACGGTGACCACCGCGTCGACGGCGAACGCGCCCTGGGCACCCCAGCCCGCCAGCAGGACCCCGCCGAGGGCGGGGCCGGTCAGCATCGCGACCTGGAAGGCGACGTGGTCGAGCGCGACGCCGGCCCCCACCCGCTCACGGGTGAGCAGCCGCGGCACGAAGGTGCGCCGCGCCGAGGACCCGAGGGCGGCGCAGCCGGTCTGCAGGCTCACCAGCACCAGCAGCACGGCCACCGACCCGATCCCGAGCGCGACCGCGGCGGCCAGCAGTGCGGCGGCCGCCGCCATGCCCACGCGGGTCACCAACACCAGGCCCCGCCGTTCGACGCGGTCGGCGAGGGTGCCGCCGACCAGCCCGAACACCCCCGTCGCGAGCCCGGTGACCAGGCCGACCGCCCCGACCCACGCGCTGCTGCCGGTCAGCTCCCAGACCTGGAACAACACGGCGACGACGGCGATCTGCGCACTCACCGCGGAGGCCGACCCGGTGAGCCAGAGCCTGCGGAAGTCCGCCGACTCGCGAAGCGGGCGGACGTCCAACACCCCGTTCACCGCTCGGCACGCAGGCGCTGCGCCGGTGACTCGGGATCACCGGGTTCCGGGCCTTCGTCGACACCGTCGGGAACGCCGCAGGCCTGGTGGCCCGCAGACCCGTTCGCGGGGAGCTGCTCCTCGATCCGGTCCACGAACGGCCGCTCCCGCAGGGCCGCGGCCATGTCCGCGATGACCTGCGTGACCCGGTACGGGAGCTCGTCGTCCAGCTCGGCGACGGCGGCCTCCGTGGCCCGCCACTCCGCCTCCAGGAACGGGACGAGCGCGGCCCCCTTCGCGGTCAGGGCGATCAGCCGGGTGCGGGCGTCCTTCCCCGGAGCGCTCTCGACCAGGCCCTCCCGCCGCATGGTCGAGACGGTCTGGCTCATCGCGGAGTGGGTGACCGCGACCTCGGCCGCGAGTGCCTTCACCGACAGCGGCCCGAGGTGGTGCAGCCGGATCAGCGCCATCGAGAACCGCGGCCGGACCCCGCTGATCCCGCGCCGCGCGTAGAGCTCGCCGATCGCGGCGTCCATGTCCGTCAGCAGCGCCTTGAGCGGGACGAGCCAGCTCTCGCGGGTAGGGTCCGAAGATGTCACAGCGCTAATATAACAGCACTGTTGTATATGTCCCGGGGCGCCTCGCGGCGGCCCACAGCGAGCCGGGGTGTCGCCTGCGGGGCCGCGACGGAGGCGGGCAGAGTGACGGGCACAGTGGGTGGTGTGCGTCGGACGGCCCTCTCCCTGCTCGTCGCCCTGCTGCTGCTCGTGGTGGTCGTGGGCGGGGTGCTCTGGTGGACCGGGTCCCGGCCCGAGCCCGGTTGCCGGGTCGCGGCGGCGGGGACCACGGTGTCGCTGACCCTCGCGCAGGCCGAGTACGCGGCCACGATCGGCGGCGTCGGGTACGCCGAGGGGATGCCGGACCACGCCGTGACGGTCGCGATCGCGACCGCGCTGCAGGAGTCCCGGTTGGACAACCTCGCAGGCGGCGACCGGGACTCCGCCGGGCTGTTCCAGCAGCGCCCGAGCCAGGGCTGGGGCACGTACGCGGAGGTCACGGACCCGGTGCACGCCGCGCAGGCCTTCTACCGGGCCCTGCGGACGCTGCCGGACTGGCAGGACGTCTCGGTCACCGAGGCCGCCCAGCTCGTGCAGCGCTCGGCCGCGCCCCAGGCCTACGCCCAGTGGGAACCGCAGGCCCGCGCCATCGCCGTCGCGCTGACCGGGCAGGAGCCCGCCGCGCTCCGGTGCCGGGACCTGACCGCCCAGAGCCCGCCCGACGACGTCGCCACGGTCGCCGCCCGCGAGCTCGGCACCGCCCGGCTCAGCGGCCCGCAGCAGGCGCAGCGGGGCTGGGCGATCTCGGCCTGGCTGGTGGGCCACGCCGCGCGCTTCGACCTGGCCACCGTCACCTACGACGGCCGAACCTGGAGCGCCGACACCGGCACCTGGTCGGACACCGGCCCCGCAGACGCCACCCTCTCCCTCACCCACCCCGCCTGAGCCCCTCCGCCCGAGCCCTCCGCCCGAGCCCCCGCGCTCGAGCCCCCGCGCTCGAGCCCCCGCGCTCGAGCCCCTGCGTTTGAGCGAACGGCACTTTCGGGCGATAGGTATGAGCGAGAGTGCCGTTCGCTCAGTCGGAGGGGGTGCTGGGGGACAGTCAGGCGAGCAGGGGGGCTAGGCGCTCGGCGTGGTCCTTCAGCAGAGCGAGGATCTCCTCGTTCGGCTCGGCGATTCGGTGTGGCGGGCCCGCGATCGCCAGGCCGGCCACCAGGGAACCGTCGCCCGGGGCCCGCACCGGCACGGCGAGGCAGCCGCGGTCCGCCCGCAGCTCGCCGCACTGCCGGGCCATCCCGCGCGCGCTGACCTCCGCCAGGTCCAGGTCCGCCGCGCGCGTGGTGTGCTCGGTGAACGCCCGCTCCTCGCGGACCAGCGCGTGCCAGTCCGGCTGCTCCGCCAACAGCAGCCGACCCAACGCGCTGACCTGCGGATACCGGGCCAGGAGCGCGCCGTCGCTGGGCGGGTGGTCCGGGTCCGGGTCGACGACGACCACCTGCCCGGTCCGGAACGAGGCCAGGTGCACCCCCCACCGGACCATCCCCCGCAGGTGCTCGACGACGGCGCGGGCGGCGGTCGGCGGCGCGGTCACCATCGGCAGGGCCAGCCGGGCGGCGCGGCGGCCCAGCTCGAACCCCTTCAGGTCCGGCAGCCGCACCAGGTACTCCTCCGCGACCAGCAGGTTCAGCAACCGGTAGGTCGTGGCCTGCGGCAGCCGCAGGGCCGCGGAGATCTCCTTCGCCGTGACGCCCGGGCCCGCCGCGACCACCTCCTCCAGCACGGCGAGCGCGCTGCGGACCGCCTTGGGCTGGCGCCCCGAGAGCGGGGCGGGGCCGGTCACCGGACCTCCGCCCCGGCCGTGCGCCGCGCCGCGGCCGGGGACCCGCTCGCAGGGCCCCACACCGCTACCGCAGACCCGCTCGCGGGGCGCCCCTCCGCCACCACAGACCCACTCGCCGGGCGCCCCGCCGACACCACAGACCCACTCGCCGGGCCCCACACCGCCACCGCAGACCCACTCGCCGGGCGCCGCGCGGCGGCCGGGGACCCGCTCACGCCGGCGTCCCCGCGACCCGGCGGCCTGCGACGTCGGCGGCGACCGTCTCGTCGTACACCCCGATCCCGGCCAGCGCGGCGGGCCGTCGTCGGCGCAGCACCGCCCACCACCCCACCCCGAGCACCGCGATCCCGCCGAGCACGGACGCGGACCCGGGCGAGCTCACGACGAACGCCACCAGCACCACCACCAGGATCGGCGCGATCACCGCCGTGGCGGCCACCGCGGACCAGGTCAGCTCGCCGATCCGGTGCAGGAAGACCGGGGCGGCCACGCAGACCAGCAGGTAGGCGACGAGGAACCCCGAGGTGGCGAGCGTCAGGAGCGTGACCAGGACGGGTCCCACCGGAACCCCCAGTGCCAGCGGCACGGCCAGCACCGCCACGACCACGGGCATCGCCACCGCCAGCGCGACGTGCGGGGTCCGGAACCGGCGGTGCGTGCGGCCCAGCGCCGCGGGCGCGACCCCGTCGCGGGACAGCGAGAAGAGCACCCGGACCAGCGCGGTCGTCGTCGCCAGGGCGCAGGCGAGGAACGAGGCGATCAACCCGAGGTCGAGGACGACGGGGACCCAGGACCAGCCGCGCGCGGTCGCCAGCACGAGCACCGGCTCGGCCTGCCCGGCCAGCCCCCCGGGGGTGTCCGCGAACCCGACGACCTGGACGTGCGCCCCGAACAGGTACAGCACCCCGGCCACCGCCGCGGTGATCCCGACGGCCCGCGGGACCGTCCGGAAGGGGCGGCGGGCCTCGGCGCCGAGCGTCGTCGCGATCTCGAACCCGATGAACGCGGCCAGCGCGGGCAGCACCCCGGCCGCGATCCCACCGAGACCGGGCGTGGGCGTCGACGCGCCGGGACCCGGCATCGGTCCCCCGGCCAGGAGCAGCGCGAACACCACCACCAACACGGTGATCGCGATGCTCTCGACCAGCAGCACCACCCGGGCGGCGAGGCGCACCCCGCGCAACGCGAGCAGGGCCACCACTCCCCCGACCACGACGGCCACGGCGGCCGGCACCCACCGCCCGTCGGTCCCGCCGAGGCGTGCCAGCAGGGCGTCCACATAGGCCGCGACGCCGGCGAGCGCGGCCGCGGCGAGCAGCCCGTACCCGGTGAGCAACGCGATCCCGCAGGCCAGCGCGGCGCCGGGCGCCAGCCCCTTCGCCGTGAGGGGGTAGAGCCCGCCGGGGGCGGCCATCCGCCGGGTGAAGCGGGCGATGCAACCGGCGATGAGCAGGGCGAGCACGGTCGCGACCACGAACGACCACACCGTGGCCCCGCCCGCGGACGCCGCGACGATCACCGGCACGGCCGCCATCGCCGCCGAGGGCGCGGCCCCCGAGACGGACTGGGCGAGCACGTCGAGCGCGCCCAGCCGCCGTCGTTCGAGCCCGTGCACCGGGGAGCGGTCCCGCAGCATGCCCACCTCCTGATCCTGGCCCGCGCACGTTAGCCGGTCGACACAGGCTCGTGACCAGCCACGACGTGTCGAATGAGAATTCCGCTCCGGCGATTCCCGTGGCGTGGGAACGGCCGCGACGGTGATTCGCGCCACCGGAGAACGGCCGTTGTGCCGAACCGGCGGGGCGAGGACGGTCCGTGCATCCGCCACTCCCCTGGAGCATCCATGAGTTCGCGAACACTGACCGGCACCCTGGGTGTCGGCTCGATCGTCTTCATGGTCGTCGCCGCCGCCGCGCCGCTGACCGTCATCGCGGGCACGGTCCCGCTCGGCCTGGCCGCCGGCAACGGCGCCGCCTTCCCCACCACGTTCGCCCTCTGCTGCGGTGTCCTGCTGCTCTTCGCGGTCGGGTTCTGCGCGATGAGCAGGCACGTCCCGAACGCGGGCGCGTTCTACGCCTACGTCCAGCGTGGACTCGGCCGGGCCCCGGGCCTCGGCGCGGCGTTCCTGGCACTGGTCACCTACACCGCCGTCCAGCTCGCCGTGTTCGGCTACATCGGCGCGGTGATCGACGGCCTCGTCCAGCACTGGGGCGGCCCCGCCCTGCCGTGGTGGGTGTGGTCGATCGTGGTCCTCGCGATCGTCGGGGTGCTGGGGTACCGACACATCGAGCTGTCCGGCAAGGTCCTCGGGGTCCTGCTGGTCGCCGAGGTGGCCATCGTGATCGTGTTCGACGCCGTCGTGGTCGGCAGCGGGGGCGGCGACACCGGGCAGCTCTCGACGGCCTTCCTGCAACCCGGACAGGTCGTCTCGGGCTCGCTCGGCATCGCGATCATGTTCGCGATCGCGAGCTTCATCGGGTTCGAGGCCACCGCCGTCTTCCGCGACGAGGCCCGCGACCCGGAGCGCACCATCCCCCGCGCCACCTACACCGCGCTGCTGCTGATCGGGGTGTTCTACACGCTGTCCAGCTGGGCCGTCGTGTCCGCGTGGGGCGACCAGGCCGCCGTCGAGGCCGCGGGGGCCGACCCGGGCAACATGATCATCACGACGATCACGAACGTGCTCGGCCCGATCGGCGGGGACGTCGCGCAGGTGCTGCTGATGACCAGCCTGTTCGCCGCGATCCTGTCCTTCCACAATGTCCTGGCGCGCTACTGGTTCGCCCTGGGCAACGCCCGCTCGGTGCCCGCCGCCTGCGGCCGCAGCCACCCGAAGCACGCCTCGCCGCACGTCGCCTCGCTGACCCAGTCCGGCATCGCGCTGGTCTTCATCGCGGTCTTCGCGATCGCCGGGATGGACCCGGTGGCGCAGGTGTTCGCCTGGATGGCGGGCACCGCGACGCTCGGCGTCCTCGCGCTGATGGCACTGACCTGCACCGCGGTGCTGGTGTTCTTCCGTCGCACCCGCGCCGACACCCGGCCCTGGCACACCTTGGTCGCCCCGGCGCTCGGCCTGGTGGGCCTGCTGGTCTGCCTGTGGCTGACCGTCGCCAACTTCCCGACCCTGATCGGTGGCTCGCCCGCGCTCGCCGCCGGGATCGGCGCGGTCCTGGTGCTCGCGTTCGTTCTCGGGGCAGCCTGGAGCCGCAGGCCGGTCCCCGCCACCGTCGACGCCTGAGGAGAGAGATGACCACGCTCGAGAACCGCACCCACGCGCTCGCCCTGACCAGCGCGGCCGAGGTGAGCGCCGTCCGCGAGGTGCTGATCGACGCCGGGCTGCTCGGGGAGACCGTCCGCTACACCTTCTTCGCCCCCGAGGAGCCGACCAAGGCCGAGGTGCTGGCGGGCGGCGAGACCGACCGCCGCTTCCGCGCCGTGCTGCTCGACATCGCCACCGGCCGCTCGTGGGACGTCGTCGTCTCGGTGGCCTCGCGGTCCGTGGTGAGCAGCCGCGAGATCGCGCCCGAGCGGGACGGCCAGCCGCCGATCATCGACACCGAGTTCGAGATGATCGAGGACATCCTCAACGGGGCGCCGGACTGGCTCGCCGCGCTGGAGACCCGGGACATCGCACCCGAGTCGGTGCGCGCGGTCCCGCTGTCCGCGGGGGTCTACGACTACCCGGACGAGGCGGGCCGCCGGATCGTGCGCGCCTTCGGCTTCCGCCAGGACCACGAGAAGGACCACCCGTGGGCCCATCCGATCGACGGACTGGTGGCCTACGTGGACCTCACCGCGCGTGCCGTGGACCGGGTGATCGACACCGGTGCCGTGCCGGTGCCCGAGACGACCGGCAACTTCGACGACCCCGAGGTCCAGGGTCCGCACCTCGACCTCAAGCCCATCTCGATCACCCAGCCGGAGGGACGCTCGTTCACCGTCGAGGACGGGCACGTCAAGTGGGGCAAGTGGGACCTGCGCATCGGGTTCAACGAGCGCGAGGGCCTGACCCTGCACCAGATCGCCTTCGACTCCCGGCCGATCTGCTACCGCGCCTCGGTCGCCGAGATGGTGGTCCCCTACGCCGACCCGGCGCCGGTCCGCTTCTGGCAGAACTACTTCGACTGCGGCGAGTACATGTTCGCCCGCTACGCCGACTCGCTGCAGCTGGGCTGTGACTGCCTCGGCGACATCCTCTACACCGACGCCGTCATCGCCGACGACCTCGGCAACCCGCGGACCATCCAGAACGCGATCTGCATGCACGAGGAGGACTACGGCGTCCTCTGGAAGCACTCGGACATGTTCACGGGCTCCCGCGAGACCCGCCGCCAGCGCCGCCTGGTGATCAGCTTCTTCACCCCGATCGGCAACTACGACTACGGCTTCTACTGGTACCTCTACCTCGACGGCACCATCGAGCTCGAGTGCAAGGCCACCGGCATCGTGTTCACCTCCGGTACCCCGGGCGAGTACGCCACCGAGATCGCGCCGGGGCTGGGCGCACCGTTCCACCAGCACCTGTTCTCCGCGCGGCTGGACATGACCGTCGACGGGCCGAACAACGCCGTCGAGGAGGTCGAGGCCGCGCGCGTCCCGATGGGCGAGGACAACAGGTACGGCAACGCCTTCCGCCGCTCGGTCACCCGGCTGGCCCGAGAGTCCGACGCCCAGCGGGACGCCAACGCCGCCACCGCGCGCGTCTGGCACATCGTCAACCCGGAGAAGCGGAACGCGTTGGGCCAGGAGGTCGGGTACGTCCTGCACCCGACCGGCCAGCCGACCCTGCTCGCGGACGACGCGTCGTCCATCGCGGGGCGGGCCACCTTCGCGACGAAGGCCCTGTGGGTCACGCAGTACGACCACGACCAGCGCTATCCCGCCGGGGACCTCGTGAACCAGAACCCCGGCGGGGCGGGGCTGCCGGCGTGGGTGCAGGCGGACCGGCCGGTCGACGGTGAGGACATCGTCGTGTGGCACACCTTCGGGCTCACGCACTTCCCGCGACCGGAGGACTGGCCGGTCATGCCGGTCGACTACACGGGCTTCGTGCTCAAGCCCGCGGGGTTCTTCGACCGCAACCCGGCCCTGGACGTCCCGCCGAGCACCCAGGGGCACTGCCACTGAGCACACGAAGATCATTCCGAGTGTGACGGGAGCGCGCTCGCGACGGCCGTCCCGTCACACTCGGAAGGATCGATCACTCCGAGTGTGACGTGAGCGTGCTAGTCAGCGCCGTCCCGTCACGCTCAGAACGATCACTCCGAGTGTGACGGGAACGCGCTCGCGACCACCGTCCCGTGACGCTCAGAACGATCACTCCGAGTGTGACGGGAACGTGCTAGCCGGCGCCGTCCCGTGACGCTCGCAACGATCACTCCGAGTGTGACGGGAGCGCACCCGCGACCACCGTCCGGTCACACTCGGAACGATCGATCACTTTGAGTGTGACGGGAGCGCACCCGCGACGACCGTCCCGTCACGCCCGTAACGATCACTCCGAGAGTGACGGGAGCGTGCTCGCCAGCGCCGTCCCGTCACCCGCAACGATCGATCACTCCGAGTGTGACGGGAGCGTCCTCGCCCGCACCGTCCCGTCACACCCGGAAGGATCATGCGGAGGTGGGAGCGGGGCGGGAGCGTCGCACGCCGAGGACCAGCGCCGCCGCGGTGAGAGCCACGATGCCCAGGGCGTAGACCTCCGCGGTGACATGGAGGCCGAAGGCGGTGCCCGCGAAGCCCGCCGCCACCGCGGGCAGCGAGAAGGCCAGGTAGGAGATCACGAACGCGACGGCGAACAGGGCCCCGCGCTCGTGTGGCTCGGCGATCCGGGCGAAGGTGCCGAAGGTGGCCAGTGCGGCCGCGCCGAACCCCACCCCCGCGACGATCGTCCCGACCAGGCCGAGCGCGACCTGCTCGGTCCCGATCCCCGCCAGGGTGACCAGGGTGCCGAGCCCGAGCAGTGCCGCCGCGGGGGCGAGCAGCCGGGTCGCCGCGCGGTTGCGCAGCACGAACGCCGTGACGGCGCCCGTGCCGCACAACAGCGTCACCACGACCCCACCGACGAGGTGGTTGGTCAGCCCGAACAGCTGCGCGGCCACCGACGGCCCTAGCGACAGGTACAGCCCCCCGAGCGCCCAGCTGGCGATCATGACCGGCACCACCGGGACGACCTCGGCCCGCAGCCGGGCGGGCACCCCCACGACCGGCCGCAGGGAGGAGAACGCCCCCGGGCGCCGGGCGGAGGTCTCCGGCATCACCGCCACGATCACCGCCGCGACGCCCATCCCGGCCAGCAGCAGCGCGAAGACGAACCGGGTCGGCGCGGGCCCGAACTCCACGAGCGCACCGGTACCGAGCGCACCGAGCGCCAGCCCGGACGTCGGGGCGACGGAGTTCACCAACGCCGCCCGGCCGCGGGCGTGCGGCGCCTCGAAGTCGACGAGGGCCGCGCCGAGCGTGGTCATCGCCGCGCCGGTCGCGACGCCCTGCAGCAGCCGGGCGACCGAGAGCACCACCACGTCCCCGGCCAGCAGGAACAACACCAGCGCCACGGACTCCAGCAGGATCGCGCCGAACAGCACCGGCCGCCGTCCGACGTGGTCGGACAGCGCGCCGACGACCAGCAGCGACCCGAGCAGGCCGACCACGTAGATCGCGAAGACGACGGTCAGCACGGTCGGCGTGAAGCCCCAGAGCTGCTGGTACACGACGTAGAGCGGGGACGGCGCGCTGGACGCGCCGAGGAAGAGCATGACGATCGCGGCGACCGCGCCGAAGAACAGCGCGCGGGAGCGGATGTCGGTGGTCATCGGGAGCCTCACTGGAGTGCAACGATCTGTGCGTTAACGACCGTAGCACGGCTGCGCAAAGATCGTTGCTTTAGTGCATACTGGCTCCATGACCAGCCCCAGCACTGCGGCCACCCGGCCCGGTGGCCGCTCCGCCCGGGTCCGCGCAGCCGTGCACCACGCCGTCGCGGAGCTGCTCGCCGCGCAAGAGGACCTCACGCTGCCGGTCGTCGCCGCACGGGCGGGGGTGCACCCCACCACGCTGTACCGCCGGTGGGGGTCGATCGGCGAGCTCCTCGCCGACGTCGCCACCAGCCGCTTCTCCGGCGACCTCGTGGTCCCGGACACCGGGGCGCTGCGCACCGACCTGGAGCGCTGGGCCGCGGACGTGGCCACGGACGTCGCCGACCCGGAGGTGCAGGCGCTCATGCGCGCCGCGATCGGGGCGAGCGAGGGCGGCGCCTGCGCCTGCCGTGGGGACCGCGAGGAGCAGCTCGCCGCGATGATCGAGCGGGAGCGGGAGCGCGGCGGCACCCCGCCGACCGTCGAGCGCGCCACGGACGCGCTGCTGGGCCCGATCTACTTCCGGGCGATCCTCACCGAGACGCCCGGGACCCCGGAGTGGGCCCGCGGGCTCGTCACGCTCCTCCTCCCGGAGTGATCCGCTCCGCGAGCCGCGCGGAGTAGATCGAGTACTCGTCCAGCCGGCCGGCAGGATCGCGATCACCTACCCGACGGACTGGCTCGGCGTCGCCGCAGGCCCGGGCTGGTGGTGCTGCTCAGGGTGTGGAACGCCGTGCTGAACCCGGTCGCCGGGCGGAATCAGCGACCGGGTCACCCGCTGTCCATCCGCCGACGGGCGTGCGCGGCCGGCCCGACCACCCACGAAGATCCTTCCGAGCGACACCGGACGGCGGTCTGCGGAGCAGTCCTGTCCCGCTCGCCGCCGACGATCGTTGCGAGGGTGACGGGACCGCTCTCGGCCGTGCGCTCGCGTCCCACTCGGATCGATCACCGGAGAAGTCAATCACCGTGGAAGTCGATCACCGTGGTCGGCGATCGCAGCGGACGGCGACCACCACGGACAGCGATCGCAGCGGACAGCGACCACCACAGACAGCGACCACCACAGACAGCGACCACCACAGACAGCGACCACCACAGACAGCG
>Ga0070671_100003057_pt1 | contig 13012 bp, 14 predicted proteins | sample KBSS73metaG_FD_65341 | JGI IMG/M metagenome (GOLD analysis project Ga0070671, IMG submission 65341) | Switchgrass rhizosphere microbial communities from Kellogg Biological Station, Michigan, USA - KBS S7-3 metaG | ecosystem: Host-associated > Plants > Roots > Rhizosphere > Soil ...
GTACTTGGCGCGCACAACCTCGATCTTGCGCGACAGCTCGGCATAGTTCAGCGGCTTGCCGGTCTCGGTGTCGAATTCGAGCAGCGGCACCAGCAGCATGCTCGACTGGAAGTCGGGCGCGACGATGCGGCCGATCTCGCCCGAGCGCTCGATGTTCAATCGCAGCCGCGCCAGCGCCTCGGGCGTGCCGTCGTACTTGGCATCGATGACCTGGCCCTCGTCGATGCCGACCTCGGTGATGCCGACCCAGCGCATCGTCGGCGTCCACAGCGACACCATCGACGGCCGATCGACGCCGCCGATCAGGTAGACCTCGTCGCTGATCTTGCGCAGCCGCTCGAGGTAGGCCGGGTCGAGGATGGAGCGTTGGCCGTTCTCGACCACGATGCGCAGCACGTTGCCCTGGCCCGCCAGATCGACCTGGTGCTCCTTGAAGTTGGCAATGAACGGGTGGGCGCGCGGGATCATCCGCTCGAAGCTCGCGTTGAGCTTGAGCTGCGGCAGCTGCCACGCCAGACCGAGCGTCATCAGCACGCACAGCGCGATGACGAGCAGCCGGTGGTTGAACAGCACGCGTTCCAGCCAGTTGCCGGAGCCGGTGTCGAAATCTTGCAGTGATGCGACGACAGGGGGCGTGTCGGAGTGGCGGGCGTTCATGGGCGGCCGATGGGCGGGTCAGGGGCGAGGACTGGACTTGACTTGGGCGAGCACGCCCTTCGGGACCGCGGCGATGCCGCCCAGGCTGGTCAGCACCAGGCTGCCGTCGGCCGCTTCGGCGATGCCGGTGAGCGGTGCACCCCAAGCGAAGGGCACGCGCTCGAAGTGCAACCCGCCGTCGGCGCTGAGGAACAGGTTGCCGGCCTGGTCAGCCAGCGCGATGCGGCCGTCGGTCAGGCGCAGGCCGGCATTGAGCGAGGCGCCGCCGCCGCCGAGCTGCGCGCGCTGCCAGCTGGCGCCGCCGTCGTTGGAGACGAAGGCGTGACCGCGCAGGCCATACACCAGCAGCGACCGCTCGCCGGTGGCCAGCACGCCGAACAGGCTGCCGTCGTAGGGCGACTTGATCGCTTTGAGCGGTGCGTCCGTCCGGGCGTCGGTCTGCGCCGCGATCAGAGCTTGTTCGCCGACGCCGACCTGCCGGTCGCCGACACGCGTGATGCCGTACCAGTGCAGTCGATTGGGGTTCGTGAACTGCTGCGAGACGACACGCCACTGGCTACCGCCGTCGTCGCTGCGCAGCACGAGGTTGAACGCACCGACCAGCGTGAGGTGTTGATCGTCGTCGACCAGCAGGTCGAGCCAGGGCTTGTCGGGGCCATCGTCGACCAGGCGCTGTGCGTCGGCCGCGACCTCGCTCGCAGTGGCTTGTGCCACGGCGAGACGCGCGAGCGCGATGCCGTCGAGCTGGCGGAGCCAGTGTTCGCCGCCATCCTCGGTGCGCAGCACGACGCCGAGGTGGCCGACGGCCCAGCCGACGCGTGCGTTGGCGAAGCGCACGGCCGTCAGGGTCGCGTCCACCGGCACGGCCGCGGCGTTGCGCCAGCTCGAGCCGTTGTCGTCCGACAGTACAACGCCGCCGTGCTCGCCCACGGCGACCAGCCGCTGGCCGGCGCGCGCCACGCCGAGCAGCATCGTGCGCTGCGGCCGCGCGGGCGCGAGGGCGCGTTCTGCAAGCACCGCAGCCACGCCCGCCGGTGTGGCGGCAGGCGGGGTGGGGGTGGTGGCAGCGCACGCCATTGCGGCGCACAGCGCAGCGACGACAGCCAGACGCATCAGCGCACGCCCGAGCGTTCCAGCGACTGCGTGGAGTACAGCTCGGGCGGCACCGTCTTGAAGGTCACGGTGCCCGGCGCGCGGTTGATGGTGTTCATCACCGCATACGACTTGCCCTGGACGTTGTAGACCATGTGCATGTAGGGCTGCTGCACCGGCACTTCCGGGAACACCCAGGTCGCCAGGCTGATGCTCTTCCAGAACTGGCCCTTGCCGTCCCACTGGTCGCTGCCGAGGATGTTCCAGCTGTCCTCATCGATGTAGAAGCGGCGCTTGGGCACGGTGTGGCGGGCGCCTGCCTTGAGCGTGCCGTCGATCACCCAGACGCGGTGCAGCTCGAAGCGCACGTGGTCCGGGTTCACGAATTGCGGGCCGATCAGTTGGTCGAGATCGGCGACATGCGCGATGTCGTTGTTGTTGTACGGGATGAACATCTCCTTCTTGCCCGCCAGCTTCCAGTCGTAGCGGTCGGTGGCGCCGTTGAAGCCGAAGGAGTCGTCGTAGTTGGTGTTGCCCGAGGTGAACGGGAACGGCACGTCGTACTGCACGTTCGGGATCTTGCGCAGCCGGCGCTGGCCGGTGAAATAGGTCCAGCCCTGCGTCTCGTCGTTGATCGGGTCGCGCGGGCCCAGGATCAGCGTCTTCTCGCCTGCCGAGTAGGCCGGTGCCGAGGTCTCGACCAAACCGGTGCCGCGCAGCTTGCCGTCCCACGGGTCCTTGCGGTCGTTGTAGCCGTAGGGCCATGATTCGCTCAGCGTGAGCGCGCTCGACAACGAGCGCTTGCCGGCCGACGAGACGAACCAGGTCTCGCCGGTGAACTGGCGGTCGGCGCCGCGCCAGACCCACTGGGTGTTGAACATCACCTCCTCGCCGGTCTTCGGGATCGGGAACGGCACGCCGCCCTTGTAGGTGGTCAGCACCGAGTTGACGAGCTTGGCCTGGGTCGCGTTGCGCAGGCTCTGGTCGTAGAAGAACTGCGGCGCGGCGAAGGTGCGGTGCGACGGGTAGACGTCGATGCGGAAACCGGGGTAGGTCTTCAGCATGACCTTGTGGCCTTCGGTCAGCTTGTCGCCTTGCGCGTCGGCGTTGTCGGCCTTGATCTGCAGGATCGGCTTCTCGTCGGTGAACAGCAGCGGCGGCAGGCGCGGGTCGACACGCTTGATCGGCTGCGTCAGACCGCCGGTCCAGGCCGGGATGCTGCCGTCCTTGTTGCCGGCCTTTTCGGCACCGAAGGGCGTCAGCGTGGTCTTGAGTTGTTCGGCTTCCTGCGCGCTGACGTCGGCGCGGGCCGGGCCGGCCAGGAGCAGCGCGGCGGCTGCGGCGAGCAAGGTGAAATGAGGCAGGCGTGTCATGGTCGTCTCTCCACGAAATCAGAACGAATAGAGCAGATTGAAGGTCACGAAGTCGCGATCACCGAACGCGTTCTTGTCGTCCGCACCGAGGTACTTGGTGTAGGTGATGCCGCCCTTGAGGCCGTTGGCATAGGTGAACTTCAGGCCGAGCGCGAGGTTGCCGCCGCGCGCGCCGCCGGGGCCGGCCACCGCGGGTGTCTTGTCGTTGAAGTTGTACGAGAGCGTCAGCGGGACCGAGATGTCGATGTCGGGCAGGACCTGGTACCAGCCGGGCTCGAACTGCGTGCCGATCATGACGGCGGTGCGCGAGGTGTTCGTGTCGCGCGCCGCGTCGTTGCGTGTCGTCTTGAGCAGCGTGTTGGCGCCGAGCTCGCCCACCAGCGTGGCGGTGTCCCACAGCGGCACGCGCGGGATCTGCCAGATCGTCGAGACCTGGGCATGCAGCGAACGGCCCACGGCATACAGCGGGTTCGATCGCCCGTCCGCGTTGTCGTTGACCCCGGGGATCACCACCAGCGCCGAGCCCAGACTCGTCAGCGGCGTGTTGTTGCGCACCGAGACCTCGCCGGCCACGCTGGCGTCGCCGACATGCGTGGATGCCGACAGGCCGAACAGCTCGATGTTCTGCGGGTAGACGAAGAAGTAGTTCGAAGGCACGAAGGCGCTGTTGAGCCCGAGGTAGAGCTGCGGCGTCTTGTCGGTGTAGCGCAGGTAGTAGGCGCCGAAGTCCCAGCTGCTGGCCGGGTTGCGGTACTTCGCCGAGACGCCCCACTGGCCCTTGCGCTCCGGGGGCTCCTGCGACGCGCTGCGCGGCACCGCGAAACCGGGGCCGAGGATCAGGCGCTCGGCGCCGTCGAAGACCACATCGGCCGGGCTCAGGAAGGTGCCCGGCGCCATCAGCCGGGTGGGGCGGAACTCGAGCTGGTAGTAGCCCGCGAGGTCCAGGTTCGGGGTCAGCGAGAACGCCGCCGACAGCTGGTTCACCGGCATCAGGAAGTCCTTGGCCTGGATGCCCGGCACGGTCAGCACCTTGTGCACATCCACCGGAGCCTGGCCGCCAGCGATGCCGTTCGACGCGAGGAACAGGCTCTCGCCCCAGGTCAGCGTGTGGCGGCCGAGGCGGAACGACAGGTTGTGGCCACCGAGATCGAAACCGCTGTGCACGAAGGCGTCATACAACTCGGCGTTCGCGCCGGCCCACTTGCGTGCGTACGACGTGAACTGGTCGTTGGCCACCGACGTCGGGTTGTACGTCGCCGGGTCGATGGGTTCGTGCGACTTGCGGTAGACCGCGTCGTACCAGCCCGCGGCACTGACCCGCAGGCCCGAGTTCGCCGCGTCCTTGAGCGCGAAGTCGAACTCGGTCAGCAGGTCCACGCGGTTGCTGACGAGGCCGCCTTTCTTGAACGCGCCGTCGCCGTCGTTGCTGTTGGGGTTGTCGAGGTAGAACGACGACGGCGACGCGGTGCGCGCGCCGAGCGTGTACTTCACCGAGTTGTCCCAGCGGATCGTGACGCTGTCGTTGTTGGCGAGCTCGGCGCCGATGGCGCTCTGGCCAGCGGCTGCCAGCGCCAGGACCATCGCACTCGGCACGAGTGGATTCCTCGCCGGACCTCGGTGTTTGTGCATCATGCATGTCTCCTTTGTTCTGTTCATGGGGCGTCCCGTCTCTCGATCGTCACTTGCGGATCCCATGCGGGCAGGGACATTCGCGGCACGGTGCGGCAAGTATTCAGACAAGCCCTGCGCGGCGCTGTCGTATCAAACGCCGACACGGCGCGGCGGCTGCGGCCGTGCCTGTCGTCTGTTCGGAGGACAGCGCGGGCCTTGCCAAGGCCTTAGGGTCGGTCGATGCCGCAATGCAATGAAACCGGAGGCGTGCCATGCCGGCAGCAACGACAACCCTGAGCCCTGACGACCGGTTTGCGATCGAGGACCTGATGGCGCGCTATGGCTGGGCGCTGGACACCGGCGACGTCGACGCCTTCGTCGCCTGCTTCGCACCCGACGGCGTGATGATCGAACAGGTGTTCGAGGACCCCGACGTGTGGGAAGGCCACGCCGGGCTGCGACGCCTGGCCGAGCAGTACTGCAGCATCCCCAACTTCCCGGGCCGTCAGCACTACTGCAGCAACACGCTGGTCACCGCGCAACCCGGCGGCCGTGCGCATGCGCGCTCGTTCGCGCTGGTGACCGAGTGCCAGGGCGAGCCACCGTACCTGTTGCGCTTTTGCGGTTACTTCGACGACGAGCTCGTGTGTCCGCAAGGGCAGTGGCTGTTCGAGCGCCGCACGCTGCGTCTGTGGGACGGCGAAGTGCTGGAGCGCTTTCCCGGTCGCGGCGACTACGTGCCGAGGCGGCGTGCGCCGGGCATCGCGCTGGTGCGCGGTCGCCCGGTCGACAAGACCTGAGCATGCGCAACCCACCGATCACCGCCGCCGACCGCTTCGCGATCAAGGACCTGTTCTCGATCTATCACTGGGCGCTGGACACGGGCGACGTCGACGGCTTTGCCGATACCTTCGTCGAAGGCGGCGGCGCGGTGGTGGTCGAGGTGATGTCGCGCACCAAGCGCTACGAAGGACGTGCCGGCCTGATCGACCTGGCGGAAAGCCTGCGCGCCTGGGATCGCTTTCCCGGCTGCCAGCACTACGCCGGGCAGCTGCTGATCGAAGGCGGTGCAGCGCAGTGCCGTGTCCGGTCGTATTGCTTCGTCGCCGAATGCCGAGGCAAGCCACCGTACGCGATCCGCTTCAGCGGCCGCAGCGACGACCGCCTGGTGTGCCGCGACGGCCACTGGCTGTTCGAGGAGCGCATCGTCCGGCTGTGGCAAGGCGAGGCGGTGGACCTCAAGTCTTTTGGAATGCCGCACGTCCTATGATGGTTCACTCCGGCTGTCGGCACCTACCGTGAATCCTTCGGAACTTCCAGTCGCCCCGCGTTTCAATCAGCCCCTGGGCGGTGACGAGGTGCCGCGCTTCGCCGGCATCGCGACGATGATGCGGCTGCCGCACCAGCCGACGTCTGATGGCCTGGACGCCTGCTTCGTCGGCGTGCCCTTCGACCTCGGCACCTCGAACCGCTCCGGCGCACGATTCGGGCCGCGCCAGGTGCGCAGCGAATCGGTGCTGCTGCGGCCCTACAACATGGCGACCCGCGCCGCACCCTTCGACTCGTTGCAGGTCGCCGACATCGGCGACGTCGCGACCAACGCCTACAACATCGTCGATTCGATCGCCCGCATCGAGTCCGCCTACGACCGCATCATCGCGAACGGCTGCCGCCCGATCACGATCGGCGGCGACCACACCATCGCCTGGCCGATCCTGCGCGCGATGCACAAGAAGTATGGTTCGATCGGCGTCGTGCACGTCGACGCGCACGCCGACGTCAACGACACGATGGGCGGCGAGAAGATCGCGCACGGCACGCCGTTCCGCCGCGCCGTCGAGGAGGGGCTGCTCGACTGCCAGCGTGTCGTGCAGATCGGTTTGCGCGGCACCGGCTACCACGCCGACGACTTCGACTGGTGCCGGTCGCAGGGCTTTCGTGTCGTGCAGGCCGAGGAGTGCTGGCACAAGAGTCTGGTGCCGTTGATGAAGGAAGTGGCCGAGCGCGTCGCGGGTGCCGCGAATGGCCCGGTCTACCTCAGCTTCGACATCGACGGCCTGGACCCGTCCTTTGCGCCGGGGACCGGCACGCCCGAGATCGGGGGCTTGAGCGTGCAGCAGGGCCTGGAGATCATCCGGGGCCTGCGCGGGCTGAACATCGTGGGCGCCGACCTGGTCGAGATCTCACCGCCCTACGACCCGCACGGCACGACCGCGCTGGTGGGCGCTAACCTCGCGTTCGAGATGCTGTGCGTGCTGCCTGGGGTGCAGTACCGGGCCTGATTGCCGGGCGCGCCTGCTCGGTGGTGAGCGGCTTGCCGCCCACGCCCCACAGGCCGCTGCGAATCTCCTGGATCGCGCAGCGCGTCATCGGGCGCATGCCTTCGCCGCCGACGCGCACGACGGCCTCGGCCAATTCGGCGATCAGCGCCTGCTTCTGCGCATCGTCGAGCACGCCTTCGATGATCTTCACGTCGATGAACGGCATCGTGTTGTCCTAAGTGCGCGCACGGATGACACATTCCACCGGGCTGAAGACTTCTTCACGCGCGTACTCGCCGACGACATCGCGGGTGTCGCAGGGGTCGATGTCGGCGCGCGCCTTGCCGCTGCGCACCCACGCGCCGCCGATGGACTGCGCCTTCATCACGTCCGCCCGGCGCCACGTTGGCGGAAGCGCGCGCGCCAGGCCTCGACGGGCATGAAGCTGGGATCGTCACGCAGCATGTGCTCGGTCTGCGCCAGCAGCTCGGCGTCGCTGCGGTCCAGGTCCAGTGGCTCGCCGTAGGGCTGGGCCACGTAGAACGGCGTGTCGAGGTAGACCTCCACGCGGTTGCCCTCGGGATCGAAGTAGTACAGCGACCAGGCGTTGCCGTGGTTCATCGGGCGTAGCTCGGTCGCGCCCTTGGCGCTCGCGAGGTCGCGGTTCAGGCGCAGCTCGGCGAGGCTGGGCACGAGGAACGACAGCTGCATCACCGTGCTGACCGGCGATTGTGCCGAGCGGCCCTCGGACAGCACGAGCTGATGGTGCTGGTCTTCGGTCGCGCTCATGAACACGAGCCGGTTGCCGAAGTTCTTGCCCAGGCCCTCGTCGGTGATCGTGAGCCTGAAGACCGAGGTGTAGAAGTCCACCATGCGGTCCAGGTCGAAGACGAAGATGCCGAAGTGGGCCGGGGTCGGGCGGGTGACGTTCATCGCGGCTCACTCCTTCTGGATGTTTGCGTCGCGCACCAGCTGCGTCCAGCGGCGGATGTCGGCGTCGATGCTCGCGCTCAGTTCCTCGGGCGTGCTCGCGCGCACGTCACCGCCGGTCGCTTCTTCGAGCTTGCGCTTCACCGCCTCGTCCCCGAGCACGACGCGAAGCGCCGCGTTGAGCCGGTCGATCGCCGCGCGCGGCGTGCCCGCCGGCGCGAGCAACGCCGTCCAGGAGCGCACCTCGAAGTTCGGCACGCCCTGCTCCGCGACGGTCGGCACGTTCGGCAGGCTGCTCAGTCGACTCGCCGATGTGACCGCGATCGCGCGCAGCTTGCCCGCGCGCAGGTGCTGCACCACCGCGGTCGGCGGGGCGATGATGAAGTCCACCTCGCCGCCGAGCAGCGCGGTCACCGAACCGGCGTCCCCGCGGTAGGGCACGTGCGTCGCCGCGAGCCCGGTGCGGTGCACGAGCAGGCCGCCGGTCATGTGCTGGCCGGTGCCGATGCCGGCGGTGCCGTAGTTGAGCTGGCCCGCGCGGGCGCGTTCGGCGGAGCGCAGATCCTGCAAGCTGCCGTACTTGCCGCTCGCGCCGACGACGATCAGGAACGGAAAGGAGGTCAGTGTCGAGACAGGCTGGAAGGCCTTGAGTGTGTCGTACGGCAGCTTGTCGTACATCGCGGCCGCGATCGCATGGCCGCCGGTGGCCAGCAGCAGCGTGTGGCCGTCGGCCCTGGACTTGGCGACCGCATCCGCGGCCAGCGTGCCGCCGGCGCCGGGCTTGGGCTCGACGAAGAAGGGCTGGCCGAGTGGCCTGGCGAGTTCGGTCGCGACGATGCGGGCGACGGTGTCGGCATTGCCGCCGGGCGCGAAGCCGTGCAGCAGGCGCACCGGGCGATCGGGGTAGGCCTGTGCGTGCGCCGACGGCAGCGCCGCCAGGCCGAGCAGCGCGAACGCCAACGCGCTCGCTCGGCGGCGCGTGAGATCGTTGTCCATCAGTGTCTCCTCCCGATGGCGGCTCAGTCGGCCTGCACGACGGGGTTGCGAAGCACGCCGATGTCCTCGATCTCCACCTCGACGACGTCGCCGGGCACCATGAAGCGCGGCGGCTTCTTGCTCCAGCCCACGCCGCCCGGCGTGCCGGTGACGATGACGTCGCCAGGCACGAGCGTGAAGATCGTCGACGCGTACTCGATCTGGCGCGCGACCGAGAAGATCATGTCGTCGGTCGTGGTGCGCTGCATCTGCTCGCCGTTGAGCCGCGTCACCAGCGACAGCGCGCGGTCGGGCGCGATCTCGTCGGCGGTCACCATCCACGGCCCGAACGCGCCGGTGGATTCGAAGTTCTTGCCGGCGGCGATGGCCTTGGCATGGAACTGCCACTCGCGGATGCTGGCGTCGTTGTAGATCGAGTAGCCGGCGATGTGCTCGTGCGCCCGGGCGGCCGGGATGTGGCGCCCCTCGCGGCCGATGATCACGGCGAGCTCGCCCTCCCAGTCCAGCGAGTTCGAGCAGTGCGGGCGCACGATCGGCTGGTCGTGCGCGACCTGCGAGCGCCAGACGCGCAGGAAGATCGGCGGGAACTCCGACAGCTCGCGGTCCAGCCCGGCGGCGACGACCTCGCGGTGGTGATCGTGGTAGTTGCGGATCGCGCAGACGATCTTCTCCGGCTGGGTGATCACCGGCAGGTAGCGGATCGCGGCCAGCGGCACGTCGGCCGGCACCGTGGCGGCGTCGGCCTGCACCTGGCCGACGCGGCCGGCGGCCAGGTAGGACTGCAGCGTCGGGTACTGCGGGAAGGCGCGGCCGAAGTCGGCGATGCGGTCGCCGATGACCGCGCCCCAGCTGGCGCGGCCGGCGTGTTCGAAGGACAGCAGTTTCATGCTCTTGATGTCTCCAGGGAGGTGGGAAGGGCAGCGAGGACGCGCTCGGTGTCCGCGCCGAGGAGGGGCGCGGGCCGATCCACTTGGCCGTGGCCCGGCCCACAGTGACCCGAGGAAATTGCACTGTAGGAGGTGCGAGGCCGAGGAACAAACGATTTGTCGTCAACGACCTGTGCAAGACTTTCACAGGACACTCCGCGAGGCCCGACCCCATGCGACCGAAGATCCCCAGCACCGCCTCCCTGACGGCCTTCGTGGCCGCGGCCCGGCACACCAGCTTCACGGCGGCGGCGAAGGAGCTCTCGCTCACGCACGGTGCGGTGTGCCGGCAGGTGGCGTCGCTCGAGTCGTTCCTCGGCACCAAGCTGTTCCGCCGCTCGGGGCGCGGCATCGTGCTGACCGAAGCCGGCGTGGTCTACCACCGGCAGATCGCGCGCCGGCTCGACGAGGTCGAGCGCGACACGCTGGACCTGATGGCCCGCAAGGGGCGCGGCGGGTCGATCGAGCTGGCCGTGGTGCCGACCTTCGGCACGCGCTGGCTGCTGCCGCGCCTGCCCGACTTCGCGCGTGAGCACCCGGACGTCACGGTGAACCTCTCGAGCCGGACGCGGCCCTTCCTTTTCGAAGACACCGACCTCGACGCCGCGATCTACGCCGGCGATGGCCACTGGCCCGGCGCGAGCTGCACCTTCCTGATGGCGGAAACGCTGGTGCCGGTGTGCAGCCCGGCGCTGATTGCGCCGCGCAAGCGGCTCACGCCGCAGCAGCTCGCAGCGCTGCCGCTGATCCAGCAGAGCACGCGGCCGTATGCCTGGCGGCACTGGTTCGAGTCAGCCGGAGTGAGCACGCGGCGTGAGCTCGTCGGCCCGCGCTACGAGCTGTTCTGGATGTCGCTGCAGGCGGCCGTCGTCGGTCTCGGCGTGGCGCTGGTGCCCGAGTACGACCTCGACGACGAGATCACCGCGGGCCGGCTGGTGATCCCGGTCCACCGGCCCTGCCCGAGCGATCGTGCGTATTACTTCGTGACGCCGGAGCGCAAGGCCGCCGATCCGCTGCTGGGCGCCTTCGGCCAGTGGCTGAAGACGCAGGTGCCGGCCTGAATGGCCGATGGCACCCGGCCCGACACCGAGCTGATGTGGGCGCGCGCTGGCTTGCGCTTGTCGCGCGGCCCGCGCGGGGCGGGGAGCGAATATGGACGACCTGCGCCGTGAGCTGACCGCAACTGCAGGATGCGAGGGCGCTGAGACATGCGATCGAGGGCTCGTGGTGGTCAATGGCCGGACGATAGCGGCAGCCGCAGCGACGAGCGCTTCGGCACCGACGGTGGTCGATGCAGCGGCTGCATCGCGTCGAACCCGGCCACCAGTAAAATTCCGCCCGGTGCGGGCTCAGTAGGCGTTCATGTCATGCAAGATCAGCGCTGCAGCGAGACGACCATCGCGCACGAGTCTGCGACGAATCCTCCAGGAGGCCATCGGCCCATGTTGATGCCCGAAGAATCAGTGATGCGCGCCGCGCGACTTGCCGCAGGCCTGGCATCCGCTGAGGCGGCCGTCTAGTCGTGCACGCCGCCACACGGCGCGTACTGGCCGGGTTGGGCCTGGTCGATCGCCCGTCGGCGGTGCGGGCGCATCCGGAATTGGTGGCATGCGAGGAATGCGACGCGGTCTACAAGCGTCGATCGCTCGCGGCGGGCGCGGTCGCCCGCTGCGCGCGCTGCGGATCGACGCTCGGTCGCGGTCATCTGCTGGCGGTTGACGGCCAACTCGCGCTGTCGTCCGGCGCCTTGGTGGTGTTCGTGCTGGCCAATGTGTCCGATATCGTCGAGCTCAACCTGCGCGGCGTGCATTCGGAGGTGACATTGTGGGAGTCCGTCTGGTTCACATGGCTCTCGGGCCAGGAAGTCGTCGCGCTGCTGGCCGGTGCCACCGCCTTCGCCTTTCCGCTCGCGGTGATCCTGCTGCGCCTTTATGTGCTGGCGCCGCTGGCCGCCGGCAGGCGCGTGCGCGGCTTCGTGCCGGCCATGCGCGCACTGCGCTGGGTGGCGCGCTGGAGCATGGTTGAGGTGTTCCTGTTCGGCGCATTGGTGGCGATCGTGAAGATCGGCGGCCTGGCCAGTGTCATTCCGGGCGTGGGCATCTTCTCGTTCGGGGTGCTGACCCTGCTGCTTGCCGCCAACCAGGCGGCCGGGCTGCATGGCCTTTGGCAGCATGCTTCCAAGTTGCCATCGTGAGCATCGAGATGTCCGCCGCTGCAGTGCCCACCGCGGCATCCAGCGGCCTGCTCGGATGCGAATGCTGCGGCCTGGTCAGCGAGTTCACCAAAGCGGCCGACTCGCCGCGCTGCCCCCGTTGCGGTTTCGCGCTGCACGCGCGCAAACCGCAGTCGCTGCAGCGCACGGCAGCCTACCTGCTGGCCGCCGCGGTGCTCTACCTGCCGGCGAACACGCTGCCGATCATGGCCACGGCCAGCACCCTCACCGGTCGCGAGAGCCACACAATCCTCGGCGGCATCATCGAGCTGTGGCATACGGGCTCGTGGGACCTGGCCCTGATCGTGTTCGTCGCCAGCATCGCGGTGCCGATCCTGAAGATCGCCGCGCTCACGCTGCTCGCATTCACCGCGCGGCGCAAGTCGCGCTGGCGACAGGCGGAGCGGGCGAAGCTGTATCGTGTGCTCGAGACCGTCGGCCACTGGTCCATGCTCGACGTGTTCGTCGTCGTGCTGCTGGTGGGCATGGTGCGTTTCGGCGCGTTCGCCAATGTCGAGCCAGGCCCGGGCCTGCTGGCCTTCGGAGGCGTCGTCGTGCTGACCATGCTTGCCTCGGCAAGCTTCGATCCCCGCCTGATCTGGCCTGAGGCTGAGAGGCAAGCCCGCCACCGATGACTGAAACACAACAACCCCCGCAAGACTACCCCGAGGTGACCGTGGTGCGCCGCAAGCGGATGCGGCTGTCGCTCGCGTGGCTCGTGCCGATCGCCGCGCTTGCGGTCGGTGCCGCGCTGATCGTGCGCACCGTGATGCAGGCCGGCCCCACCATCACGATCGCGTTTCGCACCGCCGAGGGCATCGAAGCCACGCGCACCGAAGTGCGCTTCAAGGAGGTCGTGGTCGGCAAGGTGTCCAGGGTCGCCCTGAGCCCGGACCGCGAGCAGGTGCTGGTCACGGTGAAGCTCGACAAGAGCGCCGAGCGCCTGGCGGTCGA
>Ga0070671_100003058_pt1 | contig 13012 bp, 9 predicted proteins | sample KBSS73metaG_FD_65341 | JGI IMG/M metagenome (GOLD analysis project Ga0070671, IMG submission 65341) | Switchgrass rhizosphere microbial communities from Kellogg Biological Station, Michigan, USA - KBS S7-3 metaG | ecosystem: Host-associated > Plants > Roots > Rhizosphere > Soil ...
GATCCGGACGTCCGGCTCATCCTGATGTACCTGGAGTCGTTCGGCAACCCCGTCCGGTTCGCGCAGCTCGCCCGGCGCATCACCCGCGTCAAACCCATCCTGACCGTGAAGGCGGGCCGGTCCGAGGCCGGCGCGCGCGCCGCGTCCTCGCACACGGGATCGATCGTCGGACGGGACGTCGCCGTCGAATCGCTGCTCGAGCAGAGCGGCGTCCTGCGCGTCTCCACGATGGAGGAGCTGTTCACGCTCGCGACGTCCTTCGCCCTGCAGCCGATCCCGCGCGGGGGACGCGTCGGCATCGTCACGAACGCCGGCGGCCCCGGCATCCTCGCGACCGACGCGTGCGCCGCGCAGGGGCTCGGCCTCCCCGCGCTCACGGCGCGCACGCGCGCGCGGCTGCGCAAGATCCTCCCGCCCGAGGCGAGCCTGGGCAATCCCGTGGACCTCATCGCCAGCGCGACCCCCGAGCGCTACGAGGCGTCGCTGCGGCTCGTGCTCGCCGATGCCGCGATCGACGCCGTGATCGCGATCTTCGTCTCGCCGGTGATCGTGAACCCCGAGGAGATGGCCCGATCGATCGTGCGCGCGGCGAAGGGCTCGCGCAAGACGATCGTCGCATGCTTCATGGGGAAGGAAGGGACCGCGGGAAGCGAGGAGATCCGCGCCGCGGGGATCCCCGTCTATCGCTTCCCCGAAGAAGCGGCGCTCGCGCTCGGCGCGATGAACCGCTATCGCGAGCTGCGCGACCGGCCGCTGGGCCGCGCGCGCGCGTTCCCGATCGACCGGCGCAACGCGCGTGCCGCCATCGCCTCCGCCGGCCGCGATGGGTGGCTGCCGGGAGACGCCGCCGAGGCGCTGCTTCGTGCGGTCGGGCTCCCTTTCGCGCCGTCGCGGATCGTGACGAGCGCCGAAGGCGCGATCTCCGCCGCGCACGAGCTGGGCTATCCGGTGGTCCTCAAGGCGGAATCCGCCGCGCTCCTGCACAAGACGGACGCGGGCGGCGTCAAGGTGGACCTGCGCAACGCCGACGAGGTCTACCGCGCCCACGCCGACATCGCGGCGCGTCTCGGAGGGAAGTACAAGGGCCTGGCGGTGAAGGTCCAGAAGATGGTGCGCGGCGGGCACGAGGTCATCCTCGGCATGACGCGCGATCCCCAATACGGGCCGCTCCTGATGTTCGGCCTCGGGGGGATCCACGTGGAGGTCCTGCGCGACGTCGCCGTGCGCGTCCATCCCCTCACCGACGTCCAGGCGCGCGAGATGATCACGTCCATCCGGGGCTATCCGCTCCTCGCGGGGGTGCGCGGCGAGGCGGAATCGGATCTTGCGATTCTCGAAAGCTGCCTGCTGCGGCTCTCGGCGCTCGTCGGTGCCTTCGACGAGATCCAGGAGATCGACATCAATCCCATGATCGTGGCGCCGAAGCGAGCGAAATCCCTGATTGTCGATGCGCGGGTGCGTGTGGGGTCCACTCGGGAAGCGCGGGGGTAGCGCGGGTCCACTGAGGACAAGCTGTGCCACCCGTGGGCCAAGGGATCGGTGGTGCCACCAGTCCGCCGAGGGGGGCGCCGGGCTCCTCGGGGGGACCGTTCGCAGGCAGGCTGATGAAATAGGGCCTGCTCACTCCGATCGGGTTAAGCGAGTGCTCGTGATGGATACGGGCCAACGCTTAACCCTCACGCCCCCCTCAGGAACCCTGCGCCCCCCTCGGCGGACGCGGTGCGCTTGAAAAAGCTTGGCCATGCAGATGCTCGCGGCGCCAACGTTGACCTCACGCCCCTAAGGAGCCTTGCGCGCGGTACGTCTAAAAAACCTTCTCCATGCAGATGCTTGTGGCTGCGGAGAGGACGTACTCGCCGTAGGGTTCGATGTTCCGGTAGCCCGCACGGTGGTACATGGCTGCCGCGGCTGTTTGACGTATGCCGGTCTCGAGCACGATGCGGTTCACTTGGAGCTTCCGCGCTTCCTCCTCGAGCATTTCCAGCACGGCTTTCCCGATGCCTCTTCCGCGCGCCTCGGGTGTCACGTACATCCTCTTCAGCTCGGCGGTCTCCTCGTCGAGCTTGCGCAGGCCGCCGCACCCGACGGCTCGGCCGTCCTCGTACGCGACCACGAAAGCGCCTCGACCCTCCCCGATCTCTTCCGCGTCCAGCCGGAAATGATTGGCCCCCGGCTCCGGATACGCCCCCCGCAACTCGACGTTGAGAGCCCCGATCAACCGAGTAGCCGCCTCCGACTCCAGTGACTCCTTCCGAATCTCGAGCATCTCCCTATTATTAACTCCCCCCCGCCGGAGCGTCACGGTTCAACGAAGGAATTGCATGCACCGAGCGGCACCGCGTCCGCCGAGGGGGGCGCAGGGCTCCTGAGGGGGGCGTGAGGGTTAAGCGTTGGCCCGTATCCATCACGAGCACTCGCTTAACCCGATCGGAGTGAGCAGGCCCTATTTCCTCAGCCTGCCTGCGAACGGTCCCCCCGAGGAGCCCTGCGCCCCTCTCGGCGGACTTATGGCACAGCCGTACCCCGTCACTGCGCTCGCGCCGCGCACTGCCGCCGTTCCTTGACGCTCCCGCCCCCCTCTGGAATCATGGACTCCATGACAACGATCCTCTCCGTCCGTCGCGACGGCAGCGTGGCCATGGCCGGCGACGGGCAGGTGACGCTCGACAAGGTGGTGATGAAGGAAGGGAGCCGCAAGGTACGGACCCTGCGCGACGGGTCGGTTCTCGTCGGGTTCGCGGGCGGGGCGGCCGACGCGCTGAGCCTCTTCATGCGCTTCGAGGCCAAGCTGGACGAATACCACGGCAACCTCGAGCGCGCTTCGGTGGAGCTCGTCCGCGAATGGCGCACCGACCGCGCGCTCCGGCGCCTCGAAGCGCTTCTCGTCGTGGCCGACGCGCGCAAGACGCTCCTCCTGGGCGGCACGGGGGACCTCATCGAGCCCGACGACGGCATCCTCGCGATCGGATCGGGAGGCTCCTGCGCGCTGGCGGCGGCGCGCGCGCTCGTGAAGCACACGAAGCTCGGCGCCGGAGACATCGCGCGCGAGTCGTTGGCGATCGCCTCGGGGATCGACATCTATACTAACGACCGGATCGTCGTCGAGGTGATCGGCGCATGATTCACTACCTTCCCGACAAGATGGACGGGGGCGAGTCGCGATCGGGGGACGATCTCACGCCGCGGCAGATCGTCCAGGAGCTCGACAAGCACATCGTGGGGCAGGCGAACGCGAAGCGCGCGGTGGCGATCGCCCTGCGCAACCGGCAGCGGCGCCGCAAGCTCCCGCCCGAGCTCGCGTCGGAGGTCCTCCCGAAGAACATCATCCTGATCGGACCGACCGGCGTCGGAAAGACGGAGATCGCGCGGCGCATCGCGCGGCTCACGGGGTCCCCGTTCGTGAAGGTCGAGGCCTCCAGGTTCACCGAGGTCGGCTACGTCGGGCGCGACGTGGAGTCCATGGTGCGCGATCTCACGGAGATCGCGATGGACCTCGTCCGCCAGGAGAAGCGCGCCGCGGTGAGGCTGCGCGCGGAGCAGAACGTCGAGGACCGCATCCTCGCGCTCCTGCTCCCTCCGCCGCCCCGCGCGGCGGGATTCCAGACCTCGCGCCCGGAGACCGCGTCCGAGCCCCCGTTCGGCGCCGTGCCGGAGCGTCCGTCCGCGTCCGCTCCCGACGAGGGCGGCGAGGCGCCGGGCGATGCGCCCTACGAGTCCTACGCGCGTACGAAGGACAAGCTGCGGCGGGATCTGCGCGCGGGTCTTCTCGAGGAGCGGATCGTCGAGATCGACGTGGACGCTTCCGCCGCGCCCACCTTCCAGGTCTTCGGCAATCAGGGCCTCGAGGAGATGGGCATGAACCTCAAGGACATGATGCCCGGCCTCTTCGGCGGCAAGACCCGACGGCGCAAGCTCAAGATCTCGGAGGCGCGCGAGTACCTGCTGCGCGAGGAAGGGGACAAGCTCCTCGATCAGGACCAGATCACCGCCGAAGCCCTCGAGCGGGTCGAGCAGTCGGGGATCCTCTTCATCGACGAGATCGACAAGATCGCCGGGCGCGAGTCCGGGCGCGGTCCCGACGTGAGCCGCGAGGGCGTGCAGCGGGACCTCCTGCCGATCGTCGAGGGGACCGTCGTCAAGACCAAGCACGGCATGGTCCGCACCGACCACATCCAGTTCATCGCAGCCGGCGCCTTCCACGTCGCGAAGCCCTCGGACCTCATCCCGGAGCTGCAGGGACGCTTCCCGGTGCGCGTCGAGCTCTCGCCGCTCTCGCGCGAGGACCTCGTGAGGATCCTGAGGGAGCCGGAGAACTCGCTGCTGCGCCAGTACACGGCGCTCCTCGCGACGGAGAAGGTGGCCCTGAGCTTCACGAACGACGCGGTCGAGACGATCGCCGACTTCGCGATGCAGGTGAACCGCAACACCGAGAACATCGGCGCGCGCCGCCTGCACACGATCCTCGAGCGACTCCTGGAGGACATCTCTTTCGAAGCGCCCGAGCGGCCCGGGACCGAATACGTCGTGAGCGGCGCCGACGTGCGCCGCGTTCTGGCGGATCTCGTCGAGAATCAGGACCTGAGCCGCTATGTTCTGTGACCGGCTGCTCGCGGCCGGCGGCGTGGTTCTCTTCCTCACCGGATGTGGCGCGAAGGGTCCGCCCAAGCCTCCCTTGTCGCGCGAGCCGCAGCCGGTCCGGGATCTCTTCGTCCGCCAGGCGGGCAACGCGATCGAGCTGCGCTGGTCGCGGCCCCGCGCGCGCGCGAACGGAGATCCGATCCAGGGACGGCTCACGTTCCGTGTGCTCGCGCGCAACCTCGAGCGGGAGACCGTCATGACGAGCCCCGGGGTCGCGCCACCTGCGGGGGCTCCCGGCGCGACCACGGCGCCCGGTACGGCGGCCGGTGCGGTGCCGGGTGCGGCGGCCGGGACGTCGGCCACGGCGGCGGGCGCTTCCGGCGCCGCGTCCGCGGCGACGGCCGATGCCGGCGCTCCGGCTCCGCCGACCGCCGCTCCAGGCTCCGCAGGATCGACCTCGGCGGCGGCCGCTCGCTCCAGCGAGGAATCCTTCCTGCGTGACGCCGTGCTCGTGGCCGAGATCGAGGAGACCCCCGAAGAGGCGGAGGCGTCGAAGGTCGCCAAGGACGCGAAGGACACGCAGGGCGCCAAGGACGCGAACAGCGCCAAGGATGCGAAGACCGACACGAGCGCGAAGAGCGGGAAGGACGCAAAGGGCGCCGCTGCGGCGCAGTACTCCGTCCTGCTGGGGCCGGAGCGGTTTCCCGGGACGCGGTTCACGAGCGTGCGGCTCGCCTTCGCGGTCGTCGCACAGGACGCCAATGGACGCCGCTCGCATGCGCGCCCGGTCCTCGAGATCGACCCGATCGTGGCTCTTCCTCCGCCATCGGACCTGCGCGCGAGCGGGACCCTGGAGGGGATCGCGCTCACATGGCGGCTTCCCGCGCCCGCGCCGTCCGCTGCGGGGCCGACCGCGCCGCCTCCGCCCGTGGGAGTCGACATCTACCGCGCAGAGGCCGCCCCGGCTGCCGCATCCGATGCTTCGCCGGGGACGCCGGAAAGCGCGCCTGCTCCCTCTTCCGCGTCGGCCTCCGCCCCCGCGTCCGCGTCCACGTCCGCTCCCGCGTCCGCGTCGACTCCCGCTCCCGCCCCGGCGCCCACGCCGCGCTTCCCCTACAAGCCGATCGCAGGATCGCCCTTTACGGGAGAGAGCGTCGTCGATCGAACCGCCGTCATCGGAACGTCGTATCTCTACGAGGCGAGGCTCGTGAGCCTCGCTCCGGGACGGGGCGTGCGCGAAAGCGTCTCGTCCGGGACAGTGGCCGTCGTTTTCTCGGACGTCTTTGCGCCGGGCCCGCCGACGCTCGTCACGGCCCTCCCCGGCGCCGAAGGGGCGCCCAGCGTGCGTGTCGCATGGTCCTCGCCCATCGACGCCGACGTGGCCGGCTATCGGGTCTACCGGGCGGAAGGGGACGGCGCCTTCGTCCTCGCGGCCACGCTCCCCGCGGGACAGATCGAGTGGACGGACACCGAGGTGACGCGAGGCGCGCGCTATCGTTACTACGTGGCGACGATCGACGCGGCCGTCCCCCCCAACGAGAGCGTGCACTCGGAAGAGGCCGAGATCACCCTCCCGAAGGAGGGCTCGTGACGGGCTCCGGCGCGCGCTTCTGGAAGATGTCCGGAGCGGGCAACGACTTCATCGTGCTTCCGGGTGCGCCCGAATCGCTCGGAGAAGACGCCGCGGCCTTCGTGCGCCGCGTCTGTCGCCGCGGGCTCGACGTGGGGGCGGACGGCGTCCTGTTCGTGTCGCCCGGCGACGCCGGGCCGAAGGGCGCGTCGGCGACGAGCGGGACCCACGACGCCGCCCTCGTCCACTACAACGCGGACGGCGGGCGCAGCGACTTCTGCGGCAACGGCAGCCGCTGCGCGGCGCGGTTCGCCGTGCTGTCCGGATTCGCCTCGTGGCCGGTCCGACTGCGAACCGACTGCGGCGTTCTTCTCGCCGAGTCCGCCGGGGCGGGCGTGCGCATCGAGGTTCCGGCCCCGACCGCTCCCGCTCCCCGTCGCCTCGTCGTGGACGGTGCGGCGCACGAGGGCTTCTTCCTCACGGCGGGGGTCCCGCACTTCGTCCTGCGCGCCCCGGATCCGCGCGCGGTCGATGTGGCCACGCTCGGAGCCGCGCTGCGACGGCATCCGGACCTGGGCGCCGCCGGCGCGAACGTGGACTTCGTGGGCCCCGCGCCGGAGGGCGGAGGCGGCCCCTGGGCCCTTCGCACCTTCGAGCGGGGAGTCGAGGCCGAGACCCTGGCCTGCGGCTCCGGGGCCATCGCCGCCGCTGCGGTCCTCGCGCGGGAGGGGGTGCGCTCTCCCATCCGCGTGCGGCCGACCTCGGGGATCGATCTCCAGGTCGACTTCGAGGGCGGCGCGGAAGGGCCCCGGGCCTTCCACCTCACGGGCGAGGCCCGGGTCGTCTACGAGGGCGTTCTCGCCTCGGACCGCGGGTTCTCGTGAGGCGGACCTCGTGAACACGCGCCTGCTGCGCAAGCGCCATCAGAAGCCCCCGCATCCGCTCTGGCGCGCCCTGAGGATCGCCGCCGGCGGCCTGGTTCTCGCCGCGGGGCTCGTTCTGGCGATCCCGTTCGTCCCGGGCCCCGGGGTCGTCCTGATCCTGCTGGGCCTCTGGATCGTCTCGGCCGACATCGTCCTCGCCCGCCGCGCCCTCATGCGCATACGCATCTCGATGCGCCGGGCACGGCGCAAATACCGGAAATTCCGAGAACAGCGCGAAGAGGAGAAGGCCGATCGCCTCCCGTGAGAGCGCCCTTGGCATGACCTCGAAGGGGCGCTTCGGCCGGGTAGGACGCGGCAGAATTACCGCACGTTCCGGGGTCGGAGCGCGAAGAAGCGAGGACGGATCCGGCATTCCGGGCGTACGCTTACGGGTACAGGGGATATAGGAGGGTCCGGCCATGTTCTGGAACAGGGTGGTCAGGATGGGGGCCGGTGGCGCCTTGCTCGCGCTGGCGGTTATTCCGAGCACGTCCGCGGCAACGCGCACACCCAGCGACGAGATCATCTTCGCCTGGCGGGACGGACCGCCCCGCTACCTCATGACGACCCAGGAAGACCAGGCGGTCCGCGCAATGAAGACCGTTCCCGAGCTCGCGCATTTCGTCACGGCCTTCTGGGCGCGGCGGGACCCCACTCCCGGGACCCTCGAGAACGAGTACCGCCGCACCTACTGGACGAGGGTCCTCGAGGCCGACCAGCTGTTTCGCGATTCCACGACGCCCGGCTGGAAAACCGACCGGGGCAAGGTCTACATCCTGCTCGGCGCGCCCGACTCGGTGGAGACGGACGACAGTCCGAGCTTTCTGACGCGACCCAACGACGTCAAGCAGCTGGACTCCTTCGAGCGCGATCCCAATGGAACCCATCGGGGCCTCGAGAGGTGGGCCTACACCCCGAGGGCCGCGCGCAACAGCGAGTCCGAATTCTTCGTCGCCTTCGTGCGCGACGCCTCGCTCGACTGGAAGCTGAGCTCCGACCCGGACCTCATCCAGCCCAACTTCCCGGGCTCGGTGACGGCGGATCCGAACGACGCGCAGTACGGCGGGATGGATAGCGTCCTCCTGGCGCGCAGCGGCGCGCTCAGCGCCGCCGGCAAGCAGAGTCCCGAGCTGGAGCTGGCGCGTGTCTTCCCCACGCTGGATACATCGCTTTTCATCAACTACGACCTTGGCCTGGAGATCGCAGTCCCGCAGACGCCGGAGCTCGCGATCACCACGGTCACGACGCGTGAGTTCCTCTCCGCGTTCCCGGCCACGCCCCGCTTCGAGTTCTTCCGGGCGCGCGACGGGTCCACCTTCGTTTCCGTGGGCGCTCTGGTGAAGAGCACGGACCTCTATGCTCCGGGTACGAAGGGGACCTCCACGCTCCGTCTCTATGCGGGCGTGGCTCCCGCGGCCGGATCCCGCACGACGCGCTATGCGGGCAACGATGGGGAGCCCCGGACGATCGATCTTTCCCAGGGCCCGGCCCCCGGCGGTGTTTTCGATGCGTGGACCGGTCTCGCGCTGCCGCCCGGCCGCTACCACGCGACCCTGGCCATCGAGGACTCGCTGACCGGCCGCATCGGACGCTCGGAGGCGGACATCGACGTGCCGGACTTCTCCGGCTCCCGGCTGGCCCTATCGACGCTGGTGCTCGCCTCGGATCTGTCCGACACGGGCGAGCGGCTCGGCGTGACGGCGCGGTCCTCCGGGATCTTCCTCCGATCCGAGTCGCTGGGTGTCTACTACGAGGTCTACGGACTGCCCGGAGGCGACGCGGCTCGCTTCTCGGCGTCCTACCGGTTCTTCCGTGAGGATGCCGGCGGAGGCCTGGCGCCCGTCGGTAAGCCGATCGTTCTCGAGGATCGCAACGGCGCGGCGCAGGGCTGGTCGATCCCTCTCTCCAAATGGCCCCCGGGACGCTATCGGATGGAAGTGACCGTGACGGGCGAGGATCACATGGCGACTTCCAAGCAGATCCCCTTCGAGGTCCTGGAGTAAGGCCGCGGGAGGATCCGGGAAGACTTCACGATGTTCGTCCAGAGTCTCGCCCGAATGGTCTCGATGATGCTCCTCGCCGCCGCCGGCGCAGCCGCCGCGGCGGGGAGCGTCCCGCCTCCTATCCGGGCGACGGGCGCGACCACCGACGACGTCATCAAGCGCTGGGCGGATGGTCCGGTGCGTTACCTGATGACGTACAAGGAAGACGAGAACGTCCGCCGGCTCCGGACGGCTCCCGAGCTCACCCGGTTCATCAGCGACTTCTGGGCGAGGCGCGACCCCACGCCGGGCACCTTCGAGAACGAGCTTCGCCGGATCTACTGGGGCCGCGTGCTGGAGGCCAACCGCCGCTACCGGGATTCGACGATCCCCGGATGGAAGACCGACCGGGGGAAGATCTTCATCATGCTCGGGGCCCCCGACGACGTGCAGACGGACGAGAACCCCGGGACATTCTCGGCGCGGGTCACGGGACCCGCGCCCGGCCTCGGGGAGCGACCGTCGGCCTCCGCGGACCAGGACGCGCGTCCTCGGGGCATCGAGCGCTGGACCTATCACCGCACCAGGTCGAAAACGGCCGACGCGGAGTTCATCGTGGCGTTCGTGAAGGACGAGGCGCTGGACTGGAAGCTGAGCACGGACCCCAATCTCATCCAGCCGAATTTCCCCGGCACCGTGACGTCGGACCCCACCGATACCCGCTTCGGCGGCATCGAAGCGCGCCCTTCCGAGCAGCGCGCGATCGCGACCGCCGGACAGGGCGCGTCCGCGCAGTCGACGCAATCGCCCCAGCAGGCGATCGCGGGCACGTTCGCCCCGCTCGACACCTCGCTCTTCGCGAACTACGACCTGGGGCTCGAGCAATCAGTGCCTTCCCCCGCGCAGGAACTGGTCACGGTGGTCACCGCGAAGGAGTTCCTCTCCGCCTTCCCGGCGAGCGCCCGTTTCGAGTTCTACCGCGCGGCGGACGGCGCCACCTTCGTCAACATTGGAGGACTCATCAAGGCGGACGAGCTCTATCCGCCCGGCACCACGGGCCAGTCGAACCTGCGGCTCTATGCGAGCGTGACGCCGACCGGAGTCGAGGGCGCGACCCGATACGCCGGCAACGACGCGCAGCCGGTCATCATCGAGCCCGCCAAGGGCCCCGCCCCGGGCGGCGTCTACGACGTGTGGACGGGACTCGCCCTGAAGCCGGGCGCCTACCGCGTGACGCTCGCGATCGAGGACTCGCTCACGGGACGGATAGGCCGAACGGAGGCGGAGATCGTCGTGCCGGACCTCTCGCAGCCCGGCCTGCGCCTGTCGACGCTCGTGCTCGCTTCGGAGATCTCCGATAAGGGTGGGCGGCTCGGCGTGACGGGGCGCGGCTCGGCCACCTTCAGGAAGTCCGAATCGCTCGGCATCTACTACGAGGTCTACGGACTGGCGGGCGGCGACGCCGCCCGGTTCCAGACCTCCTACCGCTTCTACCGCGAGACGGCGGATGGCGCGCCTCCGTCGCCGATCGGCAAGCCGATCGTTTTCGACGATCGCACGGGCGGGGCGCAGGGCTGGTCGTTCCCTCTCTTGAAGTGGCCGCCGGGGCGCTACCGCATGGAGGTGACGGTGACGAGCGCGGACCACGTCGCCGTGTCGGGACAGGCCTCCTTCGAAGTTGTCGAATAGGCAGTGCCCGCGGGCCCTTCCGGAGGGCGTGCGGTAAGCTAGCGCCTTCGGAGGGTGCCTCTACGATGCTCGGCCGGCGTCATCTAGGGACGGGCTCGGCTGCGCTTCTTGCCGTCGCGGTCATGGGCGCCCTGGCGTCGACGAAGGACGTCACGTCGACGACGGACGCCCTCATCAAGCTCTGGTCGGGCGGTCCCGTCCGCTACTTGATGACCAACCAGGAGGACGAGGCCGTCCGCAAGCTCAAGACCGTGCCCGAGCTCTCGCGGTTCATCAGCGCCTTCTGGGCCCGGCGCGATCCCTCGCCGGGGACCCTGGAGAACGAGTTCCGCCGCACCTACTGGGAGCGCGTCCTCGACGCCGACCACTTCTACCGGGACTCCACGACCCCCGGATGGAAGACCGACCGGGGAAAGATCTACATCATGCTGGGCGCGCCCGACGACGTGCAGACGGAGGAGAACCCGGGCTTCTCGGCGGGACTCTCCAAGAGCCTCGCCTCCACCGCCCAGGTGGACAGCACCGGACATCAGCGCGGGATCGAGCGGTGGACCTATCACAGCCAGAGATCGAAGAACGCCGCCGCGGAGTTCATCGTCGCGTTCGTGAAGGACGAGTCGCTCGACTGGAAGCTCTCGACGGACCCGAGACTCATCGAGCCGACCTTCCCCGGAACCTCGACCACGGACGCCGCGGATACGCGCTTCGGCGGGATCGAATCGCGTCCCGCGCAGCAGCGCGCTGCCGCCACCGCGGGGCGGGGCGCTTCGGCGCAGTCCACGATGTTGCCTCGGCAGGCCGTCACGGATGCCTTCCCCAGCGTCGACACCTCGCTGTTCGCGAACTACGACCTGGGACTCGAGACGTCGGTGCCCACGACGACCGAGGAAGTGATCGCGACGGTCACGGCGAAGGAGTTCCTCTCGGCGTTCCCGGCGACCGCCCGATTCGAGTTCTTCCGCGCCGCGGACGGGGCCACGTTCGTCAACCTGGGGGCCGTCATCAAGGCGGACGATCTGTATCCGCCCGGCACGACGGGCAGGTCGAGCGTGCGGCTCTATGCCAGCGTGACGCCGACGCTCGCGGGAGGGCAGCCGCGCTACGCCAGCAACGACACCCAGCCGCTCTCCGTCGACACCGCCAAGGGACCCGCGCACGGCGGCGTCTACGACGTATGGACGGGACTCGCTCTGAAGGCAGGCGTCTACCACGTGACGCTCGCGATCGAAGACTCGCTCTCGGGGCGCATCGGCCGGGCGTCCGCGGACTTCGAGGTGCCGGATTACTCGCAGCCCGGCCTGCGTCTCTCGACGCTGGTCCTCGCCTCGGATCTGTCCGACAAGGGAGGCCGGCTCGGCGTGACCGCACGCCCCTCGGCGACCTACGGGAAATCAGAATCGCTCGGGATCTACTACGAGGTCTACGGTCTTCCGGGCGGGGGCGCCGCGCGGTTCAAGACGTCCTACAGGTTCTTCCGCGAGATGCCGCATGGCCTTCCTCCCTTGCCGATCGGCAAGCCGATCCTTTTCAAGGACCGATCCGGGGCGGCGCAGGGCTGGTCCTTCCCGCTCGCGAAGTGGCCGGCGGGCCGCTACCGCATGGAAGTGACCGCGACGGGCCCGGACAACGTGAGCGCCTCGGGCGAGGTTGCGTTCGAGGTCATCGAGTAGAAGTCGCCTGACGGACCCGGACGTGGACGCGGCCGTAGATGCGGACGCAGACGCACAGACAGACGTGGGGAGAGCGCGAGCCCGCAGGCCGCGATTTCCCAGGGTCCGACGCGGATACGGGCAGGCGACGGGGAGCGGGTCAGGTCGTGGGCATGGCGCCGTGTCCGCGGAACTCCAGCAGCCGCGAGACGGTGGCGCCGATCTCGTTGTTCGGCGTCGAGGCGCCCGCGGTCAGCCCCACCACCAGCGGTCCCTCGGGGAGCCAGCCCCGCGTCTCGACCTCGACCGCGGAGTGGAGCGGCTTGTGGCGGATGAGGTCGCGGCTGACGAGGCAGCCCGCGTCGGCGATGTGGTAGGTCGGCACCGAGGCCTCGGAGATCTCGGTGAGGTGCGTCGTGTTGCTGCTGTTGTAGCCGCCGATGACGACCATCATGTCGACGCCGCGCTCGACGAGACGGCGGACCGCGTCCTGGCGGTCCTGCGTGGCGCTGCAGATGGTGTCGAACGAACGGAAGCGCTCGGCCATGGCGGCCTCGCCCCAGCGCTCGACCATCGCCTCGCGGATCTTCCCGGCGATCGCGAGCGACTCCGACGAGAGCA
>Ga0070671_100003061_pt1 | contig 13008 bp, 11 predicted proteins | sample KBSS73metaG_FD_65341 | JGI IMG/M metagenome (GOLD analysis project Ga0070671, IMG submission 65341) | Switchgrass rhizosphere microbial communities from Kellogg Biological Station, Michigan, USA - KBS S7-3 metaG | ecosystem: Host-associated > Plants > Roots > Rhizosphere > Soil ...
GATCCGACGTGAGCCCCGGGGCGAGCGTCCGCAGGTAGGCGGCGAGCGCGGCCGCGCCGCAGACGCAGGCCAGCACGACGTCGCGCCGATCGAGGGTCCCTGCGTGGACAGCGGGCGTCGGCTCGCGCGGCATCGACGGCACGGATCGGCGATCAGCGCGGCGTGCCCGGCAACGCGCCGGCACGGGCCCGCAGCGCCCGCTTCTCCGCCAGCGAGCCCGGCGTCGGCGTGGTCACGAGGAAGCCTTTCCGGCCAGCGTGTCCGCCGACGGTGTGGTCGCCGATGACGGCCTGCCGGCCGCCGGCCTCGAGCACCAGCACGCGGCGGCGGGCGGCCGCCAGGGCCATCGCGCACGACACGCCCGCCGGGCCGGCGCCGACGATGATGGCGTCGTAGCGGGGAGCGGTCGGCAGATCGTCGAGGAACATGCCCGTTGGCGGATGTTACGTCGAGCCGGGTCCGGCTGTTGCGCCAAACCACATCCCGCCTGAGGTCTGACCAGCATGGCGGGCCTCGTTTGCGCCGTGAACTTTCGCCATGCGCGGAACCTGCGAGTCCCCGCCCGCGTCTCAGCTCTTGACGCTCACATCTTGACGATCAAGAGTAATGACATGACCGACGAGACGCCGTCCACCGACGTCATCCAGGGGACGCTGGACATGCTGATCCTGAAAGCGCTCAGCCTCGAGCCGATGCACGGCTTCGGGATCGCCCGCCGCATCGAGCAGACCTCGCGCGGGGTGTTCAAGGTGAATCCGGGATCGCTGCTGATCGCGTTCCAGCGGCTCGAGCGCGACGGCCTGGTCGACGCCGCGTGGCAGCAGACCGGGAGCGGCCGCCGCGCCAAGGTCTATTCGCTGACCCGGGCCGGCCGGAAGCGGCTCGACGACGAAACCGCGCAGTGGACCCGGCGTGCCGCGGCCGTGGCGCGCCTGCTCAAGGCGGAAGCATAGTGGACCGTCGACCAATGGCCTTCTGGCGCCACCTGACCCACGGGCTCCGGGTGTTGACGCGACGGGCAGCGGCCGATCGCGACATCGACGACGAGCTGCGGCACTGGACGGAGGAAGCGACCGCGCAGCACGTCGCCCGCGGCCTGTCGCCCGACGCCGCGCGCCGCGCCGCCCTGGCCGAGATCGGCCCGCCGACGCTGGTGCGCGAGCGCGTCCGCGATCACGCCTGGGAGGAATGGGTCGCGTCCTGGCTCACCGACCTGCGCATCGCCGCGCGCACGCTGTGGCACACACCGCTGTTCACGGTCGTCGTCGTGCTGGTGGTCGCGCTCGGCACCGGTGCGGTGACGACGGTGTTCAGCGCGATGAACGCGATCCTCCTGCGGCCGCTGCCCGGCGTTGCCGCACCCGACGGCCTGATCGGATTGCGCCCGCAGCGGCGCGATGGCGACACCGTCGAGCAGCTGGGTTATCCGAGTTATCTCCATCTCCGCGAGCACGCCCGCAGCATCGACGGCATCGCCGCGTGGGGCCGGGCCCCCTTCACGATCGCGGCCGGCGGCGAGGGCACCGCGGTGCTCGGCAACCTGGTCACGGCGAACTACTTCGAGCTGCTCGGCGTCGCGCCGTTCCGCGGCCGATTCTTCCGGGCCGACGAGGACCGCACGCCGGGCACGCATCCGGTGCTGGTCGTCTCGCACGCGTTCTGGCAGGCGCATCTGGGCGGCGACGAGGCGGCGATCGGACGCCCGGTCAGCGTCAACGGCCATCCCTTCATCCTGATCGGCGTGGCGCCGCCGGCCTTCCGCGGCCTCTACACCGGGATGGTGTTCGACGCGTGGGCGCCGGTGATGATGCAGCCGCAGCTCCGGCCGCGGACCAGCATGCAGTACGGCAGCTGGTTGTGGGCCTTCGCCCGGCTCCATGCCGGCGTGGACGCCGCCGCGGCGGGCGCCGAGCTGTCGACGCTGATGGACGCGCACCGCCGGTCGATCGGAGAGCCCGACACGCCGGACGCGTTGTCGCGCATGCGGGTGACGCCGCTCACCGGATTGCCCGGCGGGAGCGGTCCGGCGACCGCGTTCCTGGGCCTGTTGCTGGGCGCGGCGGCGCTGGTGCTGGTGATCGCCGGCGTCAACGTCGCCGCGATGCTGTCGGCCCGCTACGCCTCGCGCAGCCGTGACCTCGCGGTGCGCGCCGCGCTGGGGGCCGGCCGGCTCCGCCTGATCCGCCAGCTCGTCACCGAGGTGCTCGTGCTCTTCGGCCTCGGCGCGATCGGGGGCTTCGTCGTCGCCGCGGCGGCCACGAGCGCGCTGGAACGGTTGCCGCTGCCGGCGTCGATCCCGGTGACGCTCGAGATCTCGCCCGATGTGCGGGTGCTGGCGTTCGCCATCGGCCTGGCCCTGGTCGCCGGCCTGGCCTGCGGGCTGGTGCCGGCGCTGCAGGGCGCGCGGCGCGACATCACCGATCGGCTGAAGGCCGAGAGCGCGGGAAGCGGGCGCCGCCGCTCGCGCCTCGGCCGCCTGCTGGTCGCCGGTCAGCTGGCGCTGTCGCTGGTGCTGCTCGTCGCCGCCGGCCTGTTCGTCCGGGCCATGGATCGCGGCAGCCGCGTCGACCCCGGCTTCGATCGCGACGGCGTGCTGACGACCACGCTCGAACCGGAGGCGTGGGGCTACGACGCGGCCGCGACCACGGCCTTCTACGCCGCGGTGCGCGAGCGCGTCGCCGCCACGCCGGGCGTCGAGGCGGTCGCCTACACCAGCCGCGTGCCGTTGATGTTCGGCAGCTCGGTCGACGGCATCACCTACGGCACGGCGACGCGGCAGGCGCACTACGCCGGCGTCGACGAGGGCTACTTCGACGTGCTGCGCCTGCCAATCCGCCGCGGCCGGGGCATCGCCCGCACCGATGTCGATGGCGCACCGCGCGTGGCGGTCGTCAACGAGACGCTGGCGCGGATCCTGGCTCCGGACGGCGATGCGCTCGGCCGCACGTTCCGTTTCCGCGACGCCGACACGATGATTGTCGGAATCGCAAGGGACGCGAAGTACGCCTCGCTCGACGAGATGACGCCGCCGTTCTTCTACGTGCCGCTGGCGCAGATGCGCGACCAGCGCCGCTACCTGCTGGTGCGCGGGCCGGCCGCGGCAGGATCGGCCATCGCCGGTGCCGTGCGGGCGCGCGATCCGCGGCTGCCGGCGCCGCCGGTCTCCACGCTGGCCGACGACACTCGCATCGCCTTGTTCCCGCAGCGCGCCGCCGCGATCGTCACCGGCGGCCTGGGCGCGACGGCGCTGCTCCTCGCCGCATTGGGGCTCTACGGCACCATCGCGGCGTCAGCCGTGCGGCGGACGCGCGAGATCGGGATCCGCCTGGCGCTCGGGGCGAGCCGTGGCGAGGTGCTGCGGACGGTGGTCGGCGAGGGCGCGCAGCTGGCGCTCGCCGGCATCGTCATCGGGCTGCCGCTGGCGGCGCTGACCATGCCGCTGCTGCGGCAGTGGCTGTTCGAGATCGATCCGCTCGATCCCGCGACCTACGCGGTGCTGTCGCTGTTGCTGGGGATGGTGGCGCTGGCGGCCAGCTACCTGCCGGCGCGGCGGGCCGCCGCGGTCGATCCGCTGCGGGCGCTACGGACCGACTGAGATCGCCGGCGCCGCGGCCCACGCGAACGCCGGCGGCCCGGCCGGCGTCTGGCGCCGGCGGGCGGATTCGGCCTTCCAGGCGTGCGACTCGAACTCGACCTCGACGCCCGGCTGGCCGGCGTGGAGGATCACGGCCGCCTGTCCCGGCTGGCGCTCGTCGCCCCAGGCGGCAATCATCATCCCCTTGCCGGTGCGGACGGCTTCGTCCTCGCGGCCGTCGCCGCGGACGTAGGGCCGCTTGAACAGCTCGACGGGCTCGGTCGGGCCGTAGAGGCGCGTGAGCGACTCGATGACGGTGGCGTAGGTGCGCGTCGGGGTGTCGTTCGAGGCGAAGCGGACCTGCACCTTGACGAGACCGTCGGTCGGGCTGAGCATCGCGTGGACGACGGCGGCGGCGCCGAAGGGTTCACCGGCGAGCTCGACGTCGTTGCCGTAGCTGGCCACCACGCGAAGGCCGGAGGCGGCCGCCGCTTCGAGCACCTGGGTGCGGCTGGCCCCCCACGGAATGCCGGCGAAGGTCGGCGGGCCGGCGGCACGAGGGGTGGCCGAGGCCACGAGCACGCAGAGGAGCGCGGCGCAGACTGGACGGAGCACGCCGCGGCCTTTGCAAGCCGAACGCCAGGTGTGCGCCAGCGCGCACGCGCGAAAACGCCAGCGAAATCACGCGGGGCCGCTGCGGCCGAGCCGGGAAGTCAGCCGGCCGGGGGACGTCTCTCCCCGGTGCCTCCACCTTTTTGCATGGTGGAGTAACGTTGTGCCCCACCGCGGCGGCCGCGGGAGAGAGCGCTCCATGACCAGACACGTCGACGTCGACACGCTGCGCACCTGGCTCGAGGCGCAGCGCCCCCTCACGGTCGTCGACGTCCGCCCGGCCGCCGCCCACGCCGAATGGGCCATCCCGGGCAGCCTGCACGTCGACGCCGCCGAGGCGCTGCGGACCGGCCAGCCCGGGCCGCTCGCCGACGTCGTGCTGCCGGCCGATCGGCCTGTCGTCACCGTCTGCAACGCCGGCAACAGCAGCGAGATCGCGGCCGGCGCGCTGACCCGCCGCGGTTTCGATGTCTGGTCGCTGACCGGCGGCATGAGGGCGTGGACGCTGGCGTGGAACGTCGCCGACGTGCCGCTGGCCGCCGGCGCCGCCCGCGTGATCCAGGTGCGGCGCACCGGCAAGGGCTGCCTCTCGTACCTGATCGGCTCGCACGGCGAGGCGGCCGTGATCGATCCGTCGATCGACGCCGGCGTCTACGTCGACCTCGCGCGCGCCGCCGGCTGGCGCATCCGGCACGTCATCGACACCCACGTGCACGCCGATCACCTGTCGCGCGCCCGGGCCTTGGCCGCCGTGTCCGGCGCGACGCTGTGGCTGCCGGAGCAGGAGCGCGTGCACTTCGCGTTCACGGCGCTCACCGACGGCGCCGTCGTCGCCGTCGGGGGCGCCGCGCTGACCGCCCGCCGCACGCCCGGCCACACCGACGAGAGCACGACGCTCGTGCTCGACGGCGCCGCCGCGTTCACCGGCGACACGCTGTTCGCGGACAGCGTCGGCCGGCCGGATCTGAAGGCCGACGCCGAGGGCACGCGCCGCCGTGCCCGGCGGCTGCATGCGTCACTGCGCGCGCTCGCTGCCCTGCCGGGCGACACCATCATCCTGCCCGGGCACGCCAGCTCCCCGATCGCGTTCGACGGGCATCCGATCGCGGCGCGCCTCGCCGACGTGACGTCGTGGCTCGACGGGTGGCTGCGATCGGAGGATGCGTTCGTCGATCGCGTGGTCGCGCAGCTGCCCGAGCCGCCCGCCAACTACGCGCGCATCGTCGCGCTGAACGAGGGCGACAGGGATCCGATCAGCGCGCCCGGCCTCGATCCCCTCGAGCTCGAGGCCGGCGCCAACCGCTGCGCGTTGAGCGCGCACTGATCACTTCTGCTCCGCCATCGCTCCGTGCATGGTCGCCGCCTGCCGGGCCTCGGCGGCGGCGGCGCGAAGCTCTGTCACCAGGCGATCGCAGTGATTCGCGACCGGCGCCAGCCGGCTCGTGGTGCGATACAGCGTCGCCATCCCAACGTGGCCGTCGGCCTCCGCCTCGTACTGCGTCGCGAACGTCTGGAAGTAGTCCTGCAGGACGCGGTGATCGGCCGGAGTCACTGCCCGGCCGACGAGCGCGTTCATGTCGGTCTCGGTCGGCTGGCGCGCTTCGGCACCCGTCTGGTAGCGCGCCCCGCTCACGGGCGCCACTGACGCGACTCCCCCGCTGAGCGCATTGTGATGGGCGGCCAGCTCACGGAGCGTCGTCGACGCCTTGCGCTCGAGTCCGGCCAGGCGCTGACAGTGGACCTTCATCTCCTGGCCGTTGCCGCGCGGATTGCCGGCCGCGGACCGCCCCATGCTCTCGTGCAGCCTGGCGGCGGACGCGTGGCGCTCGGCGAGCGCGGTGAAGTGCGCGGCCAGCAGCGCCTGATCGGCCGGCGCCTCGCTGGCGACGAGCTGCCGGACGCGGACGCTGTCGAGGAGCGGCGACGGCCCGTTCTGCGCCAGTGCGGCGACGGTGGAGCACGCGATGAACGCAGCGGTGGCGAGAGACGTGCGAATCGTGAATGGAGTCATGACGACCCACCTTTCCTGGAATCTGCGATTGACGACCGTGACGCGTGGCGCCGCGGCGAATCTCAGATCCGGAGGGCGGTATCGACGGGACGCCTGTCCAGGGCTTTCGGGATGGCGGTGGATTGCGCCTTCAGCGGCGCGTCGAACGCGACCACGAGCGCCGGCGCTCCGACCGGAAGGATCTGGGGCGCCTGCGGCGTGCTGCTCCCGTCGAGCACGACCGCCAGGGGGACGCTGGCCAGACCGCTTCGCAGACAATCCTTCGGGAGCGAGGCCGTCATGGCCGCGCCGGCCGCGTCATGGCACGCGCCGGCCGCACGTCCCCGGGGCACCGTTCCCACGCAGTCGGCCCGGCACATGGCCTGGGCGGTCGGGGCAGTACTCAAAAGGAGGACGAGCGGAAGGATCAAGGGTCGGAACACCGGAACGCTCTGCCCACGCGAGAAGGCAAGAATGCTGCCATTGGCCTCGCGCTCGCGATCGGCCCAAACGGCGCAGTCAGGGCGCGGGCGCTCGATCCACACCGCGGGATTTCCGGCGCCGGAAGGGATTCTTCCGCGGTCGCCTCAGCCTCGCCGGGCGAGCAGGGCCGCGCCAGCCAGCATCGCGCCGAGCGAGGCGAGGTGGGCGACCGAGAGGCCGAGCAGCACGCGCTCGTCGACGCGCAGGAACTCGATGGCGAAACGGAGCAGGCCGGCCAGCAGCAGATACACGCCGAACACGCGCTGGTCGGAGGCGCCGGCCGCGCGCAGGCGCGTCAGCAGCACCGCAAGGCCGACCAGCGGAATCGCTTCGTAGAGCTGCGTCGGATGAACCGGCACGTCGGTCGGCGGCAGCCCGCGCGGGAACGCCACCGCCCAGGGCAGCGTGCTGGCCCGCCCGTAGTCGTCGCCGACCAGGAAGCAGCCGATCCGGCCGATCGCGTGACCGGCGGCCAGGCCCGGCGCCGCGGCGGCGAGCACCGCCATCGGCCGCAGCCGCGCCCGCGACATGGCGATCAGGCCGACGATGAGTCCGCCGGCCAGGCCACCGAACCAGCTCATGCCGCCGCGCGACGTCAGCAGCCGGAACAGCGGCTCCTCGCCGAGGTGTTCCGCCGTCCACAGCAGCTTGGCACCAACGAGGCCGCCGATCACCCCGGCGATGCCGACGTCGACCACCGCCTCGGGCAGCCCGGCGCGGCGCGCCTCGCGGCGCAGCATCCAGACGCCCACGAGCGAGCCGAGCGCCACCATGACGCCGAAGCTGGTGACCTGGAACGAGCCGATGCTGAACAGGACGGGATAGATGCGGGCCTCCGGATGGATCAGTGGACCGAGACGTCCGCCGTCAGAGCGCCTCGCGCCGCAGGCGCAGCGCGTTGGCGATGACCGACACCGAGCTGAACGTCATCGCGGCGCTGGCGATCATCGGGCTGAGCAGCCAGCCGAAGACCGGATAGAGCACGCCCGCCGCCACGGGGACGCCCAGCACGTTGTAGACGAAGGCGAAGAACAGGTTCTGTCGGATGTTGCGCATCGTCGCCCGGCTCAAGCGGCGGGCGCGGACCAGCCCGCGCAGATCGCCGCGGACGAGCGTCACGCCGGCGCTCTCCATCGCGACGTCGGTGCCGGTGCCCATGGCGATGCCGACGTCGGCCTGCGCCAGCGCCGGCGCGTCGTTGATGCCGTCGCCGGCCATCGCCACGCGGCGGCCCTCGCCCTGCAGCCGCTTGACGACGGCGGCCTTCTGCTCCGGCAGCACTTCGGCTTCGACCGCGTCGATGCCGACCTGACGGGCCACCGCGTCCGCAGTGGCGCGGCTGTCGCCGGTCAGCATCACGATCCGCAGGCCCTCGGCGTGGAGCGCGCGGATGGCCTCGACCGTGGTGGCCTTGACGCGATCGGCGACGCCGATGAGACCGGCCGCGGCGCCGTCGACCGCGACGAACATCACCGTCTCGCCGTTGCGCCGCAGGTCGTCGGCGCGGCCGGCCAGGGTGTCGAGCGGGGCGCCGAGGTCGGCGAGCAGCGGCGCGTTGCCGACGGCGACGGTGCGGCCGTCGACGACGCCGACGACGCCCTTGCCGGTGATGGAGCGGAAGCCGGTCACGGCGGTGGTCGCGATGCCGCGCGCCTCGGCGCCGCGCACGATCGCCGACGCGAGCGGGTGCTCGCTGACCCGTTCCAGGCTGGCGACGAGGCGCAGCAGCGCGGGCTCGTCGAGGCCGCCGGACGCCGTGACGGTGGTGAGCGCCGGCTTGCCCTCCGTGAGGGTGCCGGTCTTGTCGACCACCAGCGTGTCCACCTGCTCCATCACCTCCAGCGCCTCGGCGTTGCGCAGCAGCACGCCGAGCTCGGCGCCGCGGCCGGTGCCGACCATGATCGACATCGGCGTCGCCAGGCCGAGCGCGCACGGGCAGGCAATGATGAGCACGGCCACCGCGTTGACGAGCGCGTGCGCCAGGCGGGGCTCCGGACCGATCCAGGCCCACATCGCGAACGTCACCACGGCGACCGCGATCACCGCCGGCACGAACCAGCCGGCGACGGTGTCGGCCAGCCGCTGGATCGGCGCCCGCGAGCGCTGCGCCTCGCTGACCAGCCGGACGATCTGCGCCAGCAGGGTGTCGCTGCCGACCCGCTGCGCCTCCATGATCACGCTGCCGGTGCCGTTCACCGTGCCGCCCGTCACCGCGCTGCCGGGGGATTTCTCGACCGGGATCGGCTCGCCGGTCACCATCGACTCGTCGACGGTCGTGCCGCCCTCGCGCACGACGCCGTCGACCGGGATGCGCTCGCCGGGCCGCACGCGCAGGCGATCGCCGACGTGCACGTGCGCGAGCGGGATGTCGGTCTCCGCCCCGGACGCGTCGACCCGGCGGGCCGTCGAGGGCGCGAGGCCGAGCAGGCCCTTGATGGCCGCGCTCGTCCGGCTGCGCGCGCGCAGCTCCAGCACCTGGCCGAGGAGCACGAGCGTGACGATGACCGCCGCCGGCTCGAAATACACGGCGACCTGATCGCCGTGTCCGCGGAACGACGCCGGGAACAGCCCGGGCGCGAGCGTCGCGACCACGCTGAACCCGTAGGCGGCGCCGACGCCGAGCGCGATCAGCGTGAACATGTTCAGGTGGCGGTTCACCAGCGACGCCCAGCCGCGGACGAAGAAGGGCCAGCCGCCCCACAGCACGATCGGCGAGGCGAGCGCGAACTGCGTCCACGTCATCGCCGCGGCGGACATGACGTGCTGCAGCACGTGTCCGGGCAGGACGTCCGAGATCATGAAGGCGAGGATCGGCAGCGTCAGCGCGAGCGACACGCGGAAGCGCCGCATCATGTCGTCGAGCTCGGGGTTGCCCTCGTCGTCCAGGCTGACCGTCGTCGGCTCGAGCGCCATCCCGCACTTCGGGCAGGCGCCGGGACCGATCTGGCGGACCTCCGGGTGCATGGGGCACGTGTACTCGCGCGTGTCCGCTCCCGCCGGGGCGGAGGTCGCGGGCGCCGGCGACAGGAACGCCTCCGGGTCGGCACTGAACCGCTCGAGGCAGCTCTCGTTGCAGAAGTAGTAGGTGTGACCGCGGTGGTCGACGTGCCCGACCGCGTCGGACGGCAGGATCGACATGCCGCACACCGGGTCGATGACCTCGGCTTCGGCGGCTGTCTCGGGTGGTGTGGTGGTGGACATCGATGTCTCGGGGCCGGCCGGAGCCGGCCCCAACGCACGCCGCGACGCTACTTCACGTACTGCTTCGGGTTGGCGTCGAACTTCGTCTTGCAGCTCTTCGCGCAGAAGTAGTAGGTCGTGCCCTGGTATTCGCTGGTGCCGGCAGCCTTGGCCGGGTCCACCTCCATGCCGCACACGGGGTCCTTCATCGCTGCCTCCTGTCGCTTCGACGCACGAGCCGGCCCGCCTTCACCGGTACGCCGTCGGCGCGGCCGCCCGTCGATCAGTATCAGTATAGGCAGCGGCGAGGAACGGCCCGCGTATACTCGGATCGTGACCGCCTGGACCACGCGGATCGGCGCGCTCGTCGCAGTGCTGGCGCTGGCCATCGCGCCGGCGGCGCGTGCCGGCTGTGCCTCGCGCTGCGCGGCCCCCGCAAGGCCGGCCTCGGCGCCGCCGCACGGGGCGATGGCGGGAGCGAGCCACCAGCACGCGCACCACCACGGACCGCACGCCGCCACGCCGGGACAGGCGACACAGGCCGCCGTTCGCGATGCCGCCGATGGACGCGGCTGCCTCACTGTCCGCGACGCGGCGGCCGCGGTGGCGGCTCGGGTGGCACAGGATGCCGTGTCGCTGACGGCCGGCGCCGCGAACGCCAGCCCGATCGTGCCATCGGCCGCTGGCGGCCAGCCGTACCGGACGGCGCCGATCCGACCGCCTGGCCCGATCGCGGCCCTGCTCCCCCTTCGCATCTGATCCCCCGCGCCGTTTCGTGCCGCGGCGGCTGTCGTGCGCCGCGGTGTCCGACGTGTTTCGGCGGGAGGGGATCGATGCCAACGCGAAGAACGTTCGTCAAAGGCCTGGCGCTGACCGGCAGCGCCGCCAGCCTGGGCCTGATGCGCAACCCGGCGGCGACCGCCCCCGGAACGCGCGTCACACCCACGGTGCTCGACGGCACCGAGTTCGATTTGCGCATCGGCGAGACGCGCGTCGACATCACCGGCCGGGAGCGCACCGCGCTCACGATCAACGGCTCGCTGCCCGGACCGCTGCTGCGGTGGCGCGAAGGCGACACCGTAACGCTGCGGGTCACCAACACCCTCGACGAGGACACGTCGATCCACTGGCACGGCATCCTACTGCCGGCCGCCATGGACGGCGTGCCCGGCCTGAGCTTCGCGGGCATCCGTCCCGGCGAGACCTACCCGTACCGCTTCCCCGTCCGCCAGGCCGGCACCTACTGGTACCACTCGCACTCCGCCTTCCAGGAACAGCAGGGCATCTACGGACCGCTCGTGATCGCGCCGCGCGAGCCCGAGCCGTTCCGCTACGACCGCGAGCACGTCGTGCTGCTGACGGACTGGACCGACGAGCGCCCCGCCCGCGTGCTCGCGAAGCTGAAGAAACAGCCGAACTACTACAACCGCCGGCAGCGGACGCTGGGCACGTTCATCCACGATGCGCGGCGCGACGGGCTGGCCGCGACGCTGGCCGAGCGCCGCATGTGGGGCGCGACGCGGATGAACGCCGCCGACCTCGCGGACGTGACCGGCGCCACCTACACCTACCTGATGAACGGCCTGCCTCCGGCGGCGAACTGGACCGGCGTGTTCACGCCCGGCGAACGCGTCCGGCTGCGCCTGATCAACGGCTCGTCGATGTCGTACTTCGATCTGCGGATCCCCGGGCTGAAGCTGACCGTCGTCGCCGCGGACGGCCTGCCGGTGCGGCCCGTGACCGTCGACGAGCTGCGCCTGGCCGTGGCCGAGACCTACGACGTGATCGTCGAGCCGGCCGGCGACGAGGCGTTCACGATCGTGGCGCAGGCGATGGACCGCACCGGCTTCGCGGCCGGGACGCTGGCGGCACGCGAAGGCCTGCGCGCCGCCGTGCCGCCGCTCGATCCAAGGCCGGTGCTGACGATGGCCGACATGGGCCACGGCGGACACACCGGGCACGGCGCAGCGGCCGATCCACACGCCGGCCACACGATGCCCGCGGCGGCGTCCGCCGATCCGCACGCCGGCCACAGGATGCCGGCCGCCCCGGTGACGCATCCGGTCAGCGAGCGGGGCAACCCGCTGGTCGACATGCAGGCCACGGCGCCGGCGTCGAAGCTGGCCGATCCCGGCATCGGCCTGCGCGGCAACGGCCGGCGCGTCCTCACCTACGGCGACCTCGAGAGCCCGTTCCCCGATCCCGACGGCCGCGAGCCGACGCGCACCATCGAGCTGCACCTGACCGGCCACATGGAGCGCTTCGCGTGGTCGTTCGACGGCGTCAAGTTCTCGAGCGCCGACCCGATCCGCCTCGCGTTGGGCGAGCGCGTGCGCGTCGTGCTGGTCAACGACTCGATGATGACGCACCCCATCCACCTGCACGGGATGTGGAGCGACCTGGAGGACGACGACGGCCGCTTCAAGGTGCGCAAGCACACGATCGACATGCCCCCGGGCAGCCGCCGCAGCTACCGCGTCACCGCCGACGCGCCCGGCCGCTGGGCCTACCACTGTCACCTGCTGTTCCACATGGAGACGGGCATGTTCCGCGAAGTCCGCGTCGAAGACGTGAAGGCGTCGTCATGAGCCGCGCCTGGACGCTGGCGGCGCTGTTCGTTGCCGCATCGCCGTCGGCGGCGGCCGCGCAGCACGACGGCCACGCGATGCACGACGAGGCGATCAACACCTTCGTGCTCGTCGATCAGCTCGAGTGGCAGTCGGGCCGCGGCGCCGAGGGCATCAGCTGGGACGCGCGCGGCTGGATCGGCGGGGACCGCGATCGGCTGTGGCTGCGGACGGAAGGCACCGGCGACGGCGGACGCCTGCACACCGGGGACGTGCAGGCGCTCTATGGCCGTGCCATCTCGCCGTGGTGGGACGTCGTCGCCGGCGTGCGCCAGGACGTGAGGCCCGGGGCGGCGCAGGCCTGGGCGGCGTTCGGGATCCAGGGCCTGGCGCCGTATCGCATCGAGATCGAGGCGACCGGCTACCTCGGCGCCAGCGGCCGGACACAACTGCGGCTGGAAGCCGAATACGAGCTGCTGATCACGAACCGGCTGGTCCTGCAGCCGCTGATCGAGACCGATCTGTCCGGCCAGGACGACCCGGCGCGCGGCGTCGGCGCCGGGCTGTCGGCGATCGACGCGGGCCTGCGGCTGCGCTACGAG
>Ga0070671_100003062_pt1 | contig 13002 bp, 23 predicted proteins | sample KBSS73metaG_FD_65341 | JGI IMG/M metagenome (GOLD analysis project Ga0070671, IMG submission 65341) | Switchgrass rhizosphere microbial communities from Kellogg Biological Station, Michigan, USA - KBS S7-3 metaG | ecosystem: Host-associated > Plants > Roots > Rhizosphere > Soil ...
TCGCTGTCAGGGTTGGGCTCAAATAGCAGTCGGCCGACCGGCCGCACCAGCGCGAAAGCCGGGCCCGCCAGGTCAAGCGCCCGCTGCGGAACGCCGGCCTGCAGCAGCTCGCGGCGCCGCAGGGGCGAGGTATCGCTGAGCGCGGCGAGGTATTCGGCATCGAGGTCGATCATCCCCGCAACCGCCTGCTCGGCAAACCCTGGCAGCCGATGCAGCGACCATTTTGGTTCTCGAGCGCCGGCGGCCCCTCTCGCACCCAGCAGCGGCTCATTTCGGAGTAATGGCACTCGGCCGGGCGGCAAGCGGCTCGCGACGCGATCCACTCGGCGAACATCGCCAATTGCTGCGGCGTATAGGTGTCGGCGGCGCTCACGGCGCGCCGTTCTCGATTCGGTCGCGGTACCGCGACAGCGCCCGCGCCAGCACCCGGCGCACCGGGACGGAGACATGCTGCACGCCGCCCTTTTGCGGCCCGCGGCTTGCCTCTATTTCGACGAGGGAGAAATCATCCGGCGGCGAATTGAAATTCGCCGGTGGTTGCCGTATTTGATTTGCTGCCATTAGATGATCCCCCAGATTTCTTGTGGCGTACCGACGTCCCCCGGCGCCCCGCGATTCGTCCCCGCGGGGCGTCTTCGTTTGGCGGGTGGAGCGCGAGCTCGAGGCCGAGGCGGGCCCGCCGCTGGGCGGCGGCTACAGGGTCGATCACAGCCTCGGCGAAGCACCACAAGCTCAGCGCGTCGGCGGCGTCGACCTGGCCGGCGACATCCCAGCCAAAGGTCATGCACATGCGCACCGTGGCGGCTTTCTTCTTCGCCCGGCCGCCCCAGGAGCCTTGCCCGGTGAAAAATCGGCAGATTTCGCTCGGTCTACTTTCGTAGACCTTGATTTTGAGGCGCCAGCACACCGCCTCGATCATGCCGGCGTAGCAATGCAGGCGCCGGATCGTCACGGCGTTGCGCGGAATTTCCGCGCCGCGCATTGCGATATAGGGGCTTTCAAAACAGACGATGTCCGGCGCCTCGGCGATCAGCAACTCGCGAAGCCAACCGGCGAACGAGGACAGCGCCTCGCCGGTCACTGCGCCTCGGGCAGTGCGGCGCGTACCCCAACGAGGGATGTCGCCGAGCTCGCCGACCGCGAAGCCGCACAGTCCGCCGGGGTCGAGCGCCAGCGCTTTCATTTACGGCTAGAACTCCGCGTCGGCCTCGGCTTCCTGCTGCTGCTTGCGCGGCCGCCCGCGGCGGCGCTGCGGTCGCGCGGCGCCGTCGCCCAGCGCCATGACGCGCTCGCGCTCGGCTTCGCCATCGGCCAGCCCGAGCATGTAGTCGGCGTGCCCCGGCTCGCCCGACGGGTACTCGGCGGCGTAGTGGTGGTTGCCGTTGAGCCCGTCCACGCGGCCGAGACGTCGGGCGTTGTCGTCCGCTGGTGCGGTGCCGTTGCGGCCGCGCGGTGTGGATTGCGCCGCGTCCACCCAATCGACGCTGCCGCCTATTCCAAGGGCCGCGAACCCTTCCCGGACGCATTCCAAAAGTTGGTCGCGGTCCTCGACCTCGAGCTGGCTGACGCGATAAATCGCGTTGAAATCGGCGATCTTGAAACCGAGGTCGCCCTTGACCGTCTTCACCATGTACTCGTTGATTTCGGCGTTGAGCGCCTTCACTTCGGCCCGGTGCTCGGCGAGCCAGCGGACGGCATCGCGGATTGTCTCGGCGCGGGCGGCGCTGTTGGAGGGGGATGAATGCTCGGCGGCTGAGGCTAGCGATTGGGCCACGGTTGTCCCTTTCGGCGAAATTGGATTAGGGTGCGGTGCTGAGTGCCTTCCTGCGCGAGGTGCCGCGGGCCTGCCCGCGACGAGCCCCGCCGCGCGGTCCGCCGGGCACACCGGCCGGCCAGCGCAGCCCCTTCGGCCAGTTCAACTCGAACCACAGGGTAGCTTGCTCGATCGAGCGGGACAGCGCGCCCCCGCCCTCGCTGATTCGGACAAAGATTTTGTCGTTGTTGCAGGCGAAGCGGCCGACGGTGATCAGCGACAGATCGGTTGCCTCGGCATAGGCCGCAGCGAGCTTCAGCAATTGATCGGGGCTCAGCATGCGCCAAGCCTACCGAGAACTAAATCTCCCGCGCAAGAGGCGTTTCGCCGAAACGTATCCGCATCCGGCTATGCTCTTGTCAACAAACCGGCAAATTGGCTATCGACGAGAAATACTTCTCTTTTCCCCAGGAGCGGGCTAACCTTGGCGCGGGATTTACCGGATTTGGCGCCGACCAGTGCCCCACGACGGGCGGGACCGGCCATACGCAAGCCCCGCCGTCATAAGGCAAAGACCAGCGCTATCGAGCGGGAGCCTGTCATGAGCGACGACGAGCCGCCGGTTAATGCCGAGCAGGAGGTTGCCGAGAGCGAACCGCAAAGCGGCGGTCATCAGCCGGTGGAACGGTTGTGGGATGACGATGGGTTTCGTGCTCGCGTCGTGGAGATGGCGCAACTGCGTGGCATCAACCAGCGCGACGTCATCATCGGAGCTGGCACCTCGGCCAAGTACCTCGAACCTTCGGCCGGGAGAAACACCAACATCGTGATGCGGATTGCCAAGTTTCTCGATTGCCACCCGGCCTACCTGATGTTCGGGCCGACCATTGCGACCGGGCCCGATACCCCACCGCCGCCACTGCCGATGCGGACCGACAGTAGCGATTTCAAGTCTCTGTCCAGTAGAGGCGGCAGCGCCGAGCAGCGCATTGCGATCATCGCGCAGATCATTGCCTCCTATTGGATGAATGTATCGCTCGACCCGCGGGCGGCGGCCCGGATCACCGACAACTCGCTGCGGCAGATCGCGCTCCTGAGCCAGTGAGGATTATTTCAGCCTGATCCGCTGTCCCGGCAAGGGGCTCCAGTGCGTCGGATAGAGCGGCGTGCCATCGCGCCGAAACCAGGACTTATGATCCGCCTCGCAGGCGGCGGGCTCCCACTCCCGTTCAAACCCCGGCTTCACCAAAACATCGCCAAAGGGTTTCCCCGGCGTAAACAGGATGTCGGAAATCGGATGGATGGAGCCGCCGACGGCTTCCCTGTTCAGCGTCTTGTTGGGCAATTGCGAAACCCTCCGCGTGGGGGCCGCGAGCCTGGCCGTGCTCGCGGGGCTGTGCGGTCGTCGCTCGGGGGGGGCGACATATTTACACAGGGTAAACGCGCGATTTATGGGTTCGCAAGCCCCATTAACCAAAAATTTGGCGTGGAGAAAAAACGGGTAGACGCGCGAACTCTTTCTCCCTTAGCTTTGCGTCGCCCCTGCTTCGGAGGCCCTGAACATCATGGCTGCCCCCACAGCCACCATCGACCCCGATCTCTGGGAGCAGCTCACCGAGCTCGCCCAAGGCCGGCTGCTGATCCCGCAGACCGAGGTCTGTCGGGCCTTCGGCATCACGTCAGAGACGCTGACGCAGGAGATCGAGGCGGGCCGGCTGCGCTATGTGCTGGTGGGCAGCCGCAAGAAGTTCAAACCCAGCGATCTGGCGAACTACATCGAGCGTCAAACCAGAGGCGCCACGATGCCAATTCAGGCGCCGTCCACCGTCGGGGACGTCGTCAGCTTTGAAGAGGCACTCGCCCGGACTGCTCCCATGTTCGCCGCCAAACGCGAGGCTGCGCTTGCCAAGAAGCGGCGCGAGGCAAGGCGGCACGACGCGTGGCTCAAAGCACAACGCGCGAAAGAATGATGTCGCGCGCTCCCTCCAAGTTCCGCCAACGCGACGTTACCGCCGCGGTGAAGGCAGTCGAGGCCGCCGGGCATCCGGTGCGGCGGGTCAAGATTTCACACGACGGCGACATCGAAGTTGAGATCGGGACACCGGCTGGCCAGCCGCCAGCAGTCCCCGCCAACCCTTGGGACGAAGTCCTGACCCGATGAACCTTAATTTTCCCCACGTCGTCGCCGACAAATCGCGGCACGGGCGGATGCGCTATTACTACCGCCGCCCCGGCCGGCCGAAGATCCGGCTGCCGGACAACCCCAATTCACCCCTCTTCCTTGAAGCATATCACGCCGCCAAAGCGGCCTTCCTGATAGAGCCGCCAAAACGGGGCAAAGGGCGCTCGCCGGACGGCACGGTGGCGGGCGCCATTGCCGCCTATTACCAGCACAATTCTTTTATCCACGGCTTGGCGCCGTCGACCCAGGCGATGCGCCGGGCGATCCTGGAGCGGCTGCGCAACGATCACGGTGACAAACCCCTGGCCGGACTTGAGCGCAGGCACATCGCGGTGCTGCTCGGCAAGATGAAACCCTATGCCGCGCACAACTGGCTAAAGACCCTGCGCGGCCTCATGACCTTTGCCGTCGAGGTCGAGCTCCTGGCCGAAGACCCGACCGTCAACATCAAACGCGCCAAAGCCAAAGCCTCGACCGGGTTTCATAGCTGGTCGGAAGGCGAGATCGCGCAATACGAAGCGCACCACCCGGTGGGCAGTCGTGCCCGTCTGGCGCTGGCGCTCTTGCTCTACACCGCGCAGCGCCGGGCCGACATCGTGCGGTTGGGGCCGCAGCACATCACCGGCAACACGATCACGGTGCGGCCGCAAAAGACCGAGCGCACCACCGCGAAGACGCTGCTCATTCCGCTGCATTCGGAACTGGCGCGGATATTGGCGGCGACGCCGACCGGGCATCTCTCCTATCTGGTGACCGAAGCCGGTGCGCCATTTTCTCAAGCCGGCTTCGGCAACTGGTTCCGCGACCGCTGCAACGAGGCGGGGTTGCCGCACTGCACCGCGCACGGGTTGAGAAAAGCACAGTGCCGGCGGCTGGCCGAAGCGGGCTGCTCCGAGCACCAGATCGCCGCCATCACCGGGCACGACAGCTTGGCGCTGATCCGCCTTTACACCCGCGCGGCAGCGCAAGAGAAGCTGGCCGCGGCTGCCTACGCACAGATCGACCCGCCAGTAAAAACCCCGCTACGGTTGGTCGGGGAGGACGAGGCGTGAACAGAAAAAGTCCCACCCTGCCGGAAAAGGCTGTCCCACCCTGCCGTAAGGCATTGAAATCATGAACAAACAGCTACAGGGTGGCGACCCCGGCCGAACTGCACGTTCCGAATTAAAACAGCGGCTTGTTCGGTCCCACCCAGCTAATGGGCCTCTAGACAAACTGCGGGGCTTTTGGGAGCACTGTCCCACCCTGTTCCTCGCCGTCGCCCTCGCCTTCGACCCGCACGTCTTGCTGCTGTCCTGGTCGGCCGAGCGCCAGGAGACGGTCGCCGCCACCAGCCGCGCCACCTGTGAGGCGGCCCGCGACGCCATCGCCGCCGGCCGTTGGCTGGCCGACGACCCGCCGGCCGCGATGCGCTGCGAGCGCGGCTCGGCCTTCGCGCCGGGCGAGGGCTGCATCGCCGGGTATAACTGTCCCAAGCACCCGATTGATGGAGGCCGCCCATGAGCGGCGACATCGCGCGCGAACGCGCCGGGTGGCTGGAGCTTGTAGATAGGGCCATTCAAGACGAGCGGCATCGCTGCGCGACGATCGCCCGCCAGTGGATCAAGGGCGTGCCGACCACAACCACCGAAAGCGGCGTGCAGCCATGACCATCGCGATCCCCACGGTTATCGTCGGCACATTCTTCAAAGGCATCGCCGCCAAGACCGCCATCGCCCTGATGCGGCCCGGCGATGAGGTCGAGCTCGTGCGCGAGCCCAACAACCCGCACGACCCGCTCGCCGTTGCCTGCGTCTACCGCGGTATCCCGGTCGGCTACATCCCGCGGCATACCAACCAGCCGATCGCGACGGCGCTCGACGAGGGCCGCGACGTGACCTGCGTCGTGCGCGAGCCGCCGGAAGTCCGCGGCCTCGTGATCCGCAAGGAACCGAAACTCACCGTGTCCTGGGAGGACGCCTGATGATGACGTCCCGCATCGAGGCGTTCCTGCTGGGGTTGCTGCTGGTTGGGCTCGCGTGGGCGCTGGCGATATGAGCGAAATGCTGGACGCACTGATTGCCGCTGAACGCGGGGCGCGTCATCCGGCGCACACCGTCGGAGTGCGGATCGCCGACGAGATAATCAGGGCGATGATCGACCCAAACCCAACCGTCTATCCGTGGGCGCCGCGACTGCGCGAACGGCTTGGCAGCATTGGAGAGCGCATCATTACGAACGCGAAGGCGCAAGGAATTATAAAATCCGATGTCCCTGGCGACACCGTGGTGCTGCATCTGACCGCCGAGCGCCGGCTGCTGCTGCGGCAGGAGCTCTATCACGCGGTGCACACGCTAGAGGCACAGGCAAGGGTAGCTAAGCCGGGCAGCACCCGTCAGCGGGCCCTCACGCGGCGCGCTGCGGACCTGCGCTCCGTTGCGGACCAGTTGGCATGAGCGGGCCCGGCTATTGGATGCACGAGACGAGCGGCGTGCTGCGGCCTGCTGTCGAAGCATATCTGCACGATGAACCGATGACCGACGCGCAGATCGCGGCGATGCGCGCCTACCTGCGACAGTGGATCGAGGCTCCGCATTGGGCTGGCGCGGCCCTATTGCGCCGCGACGTCGATGGCCTGACCAGCCGGGCCGCTATCAGCGATTGGCTCAGTCGCGCCGAGCGCCTGGGGATCGATCCGCTATGAAGGCGCGGCACTTCCTGATGCGCGTCACCCGCTACGGCCCGCTCGTGCCGGCCCGCCTCTACTGGTGCGACCACGGCCCAGACGATCCGCCTGAGAACCGCCTCGATCGCGGCCGCCTGTCGCTCTACCCGCGCGCCGACATCGGCGGCGTGGAAAGCGACCCCGACATATTGCTGGACCGCCTGGGGTTCCGGCGGCGCGGCGACAGCGGCTCGTTGCCATCCGAGGTGCTGCCGGCGCTGGCCGATCCTAAGCGGCTCGCCCCGCGCCCCTTGGGACACTGGGCCTACACCAAGCCGATCAGCCCGGAGGAGTACCGCTGGCGCTTCGACGCATTGCGCCGCACCGAGGAGCGCAACCCGAACGACCCGGTGCTGCGGACCCGCCAGCGGCTCACCGGCGAGGACGTCGAGGTGCCTGATTTCAGCCGGGAGGAGGCGCTGCTGTGATTGACGATACAGAACCCGAGGTGTTCTCGATATACATCGACATAAGCAGTAGCGAAGACTTACCTTTTGTTCTCCGTAACGAAAATGGCAGTAAGGAAGAACTATCGTCCTATTGTGCGACTGTTAACGATCTGCTGGCCGATATCATCGATGATGCTGAAAAAGAGCGCGATTTCGCCGGGCTCATACGGTTACGTCAATGTATGCGGTTTCATGCGCGCTTGGCAGATGAAGCCCTTGCCCGCGCAGCCAAGACGTTTCCTGAAGGTTCCTCGTAATGACGAACCAACTTGTCGCCGAGGCCCAGGCGCTGCCCGACATCGACGAGTATTTCGGGATGTCGATCACCGACATTTGCCTCGCGGCGGCGCACTGGCCCGAGGGGTCCGAGGACCAACTTCGCGCCATAGCGGCAATCCGAGCACGCGCCCCCGGCATCGGCCACAACCGTCCACCATTGGCCGAAGCGCTCGATGAGGAGTTAGCGCCGCGCCGGGCCCGCGCCGATCAGCTCCTGGCCGCGACGCCGGTCATCATCGACGAAACATCGGCGGCCAAGGTGATCGACTGGACGAGCCAACTGAAAGCACTGCATGACGATACCGACAAGGTGCGCCTCGCGCGCACCGAGCCCTATCGCGATGCGGTGAAGCTGATCAACCACCGCTACGACGTCCTGAAGGTGCGGCTGGCCGTCGCGATCGACGGCGGCCGCAAGATGCTCACCCAGTGGGACGACAAGCAGCGCGCCCAAGTCGAAGACGATCGCCGCCGTATGGCCGAGGAGGCCCGCAAGCGCCAGGAGGAAGCCGACGCCGCGCGGGCTGCGCTGCCCAAGATGAAGGGCGTCGATCCCGCCGCCGAGATCGACGCGCTGAGGAAGGCCGACGAAGCCGAGCGGCTAGCGCGCCGGGCCGAGGCGATCCGCCACGAGCCGACCCGCTCACAGCTCGGGCAGACGACCCGGCGCAAGCAGATCCGATTTGAGATTCAGGACTTCGCGGCGCGGCTGGTGGACATCATGCGTTCGCCGCGCCGGGCGCAGGTCGAGCAGCTCGTCCACAAGCTCACCGAGCATGAGCTGCGCGATCTCGGCGTCGCCGCCGTCGAGGACGGTGTGCAGATCGTGGGCGTGCGCGCCTGGGTCGAGGACGGAGGGGTCAGTGTCAGACGCTGAACGCAAGACGGCATCCCCAGCCGGTGGGGTCGTCCCTTAAAAGGGAGGAGCCGGACCCGGATTAGACGGTGAGTGCCGGGCATCGCGAAAAACCCCGTCAGCCGGTGGAGGACGTCCACTTTCAACCTCGCGACCGGCCCCCTTAGGAGAACCGCCATGACAACAGAAGTCGCCACCAAGCCGCGCCAGACCGCAGCGGACGTGTTCTACGATGACTTGGAAACCTACACGCCCAACCTGCGAGACGCGCTGCCGGCCGACATCCCGGTGGAGCGCTTCAAGCGCGTGCTGGTCACGGCGGTCAGCCAGAACCCGGAGCTGCTGTACGCCGACCGGCGCACGCTGTTCAACGCGGCCGTGAAGTGCGCCGTCGACGGGCTGATCCCGGACGGCCGGCTGGCGGCGCTGGTGGTGTTCCGCACGGACGTTAAACAGCGCGACCCGAACACCGGCCTGGATCACTGGCGCAAGATCGACGCCGTCCAGTACATGCCTATGGTGGCGGGACTGCGCGAGCGGATGCGGAAATCCGGTGAGGTCGCCAGCGCCACGGCTGAGGCGGTGTTTGAGAACGACCGCTTCTCCTACCGCCTGGGCGACGAACCCTACATTCAGCACGAGCCGCCGGCGCTGGGCGTGCCACGCGGTAAGGTGGTGGGCGCCTACGCGATCATCCGCCTGCGCAACGGCGAGGTGATCCGCGACGTGATGGACCGCGACACCATCGAGGCGGCCCGCAAAAAAGGACGGGGCGCGGACAAATCGCTGATGTGGACGGAGTTCTACTGGGAGGGGGCGAAGAAGACCGTCTTGAGACGGGCGGCGAAGCAGGCCCCGTTCAGCTCCGAGATGCGCCGGGTGCTGGATCGTGATGAGGAGGAGCCCGAGATCGGCCCGGACCTGCACCCCGGCATCGCCAAACAAAACGCGGCCCTTCAAGAGCCGCGTGTGATGCCCCGGATCGAGGCGGAAGACAGCGGCCCCGAGTTCGCGGTGGTGGATCTCGACGGCGTCGAGCACCTATACGGCAACGCCGGCCTAGCGGGCGCGGCCATGCAGGTCTGCCTCGACGAGGCCGCGCTGATCGGCCCCGATCGGGTGGAAGGTTGGTGGGAGGACAACCGGAGTGCGGTGGAGTTCCTGCGGGCCGCCGGGTTCCGGCAGGCCGCCGACGAAGTGACCCGCGCCTACGAGGAGCGCAAGGCGAAGCCTGCGCCACGCAAAGTACCCCGGATGATCGAGGAGGACGGCTACGTCGGATCGCTGGTGCCGGCGCCCGAGGAGGAGCCCGAACATTTCATCCCGCCGGAACCGCCGCCGCCAGCGGAGCCGCCGCGCCGAGCCGCGCCAACCCCCAAGCTGGAAATCGCGGTGCCCAAGAAGAACGGCAAGGAAGATTGGTCGACCTGGGCGCGGGCACTGCTGGCACCCAAGGTCAGGCGGTGCGCCAGCAGCAATGACCTCGCGGACCTGCTGGGCGCCAATGAGCGGAACCTCGAAGGCGCACGCGCGGCGGGCTCGCTGGCGAAAGCCGAACTGGATGAAATGGAGAAGCTGATCGCCGATCAGTGGCAGAAGGTGCCGGCGTGATCTTAGCCGCGCAACGCCGGCAGGAATAAATACAAGCCCAACAACAACACGGACACGAAGGCGAAGAACACACTCGATGATGAGAATGGCTGTATTTGCGGCAGCGGCAATATGGTGATGAGCCAGAGGAACATCACCATAATGAATAAGATTTCCAAGATCATGTGACCACCCTCCCCGGCTCGCAGATCAGCACCAGATCCCCGACGCCGTCGCCGTCGTCCTGCAATTCAAAGGTCATTTCCAGCACCCAAAGCCGAAGAAACGCAAATGATCGAACCAACCGCAACCGATATTGGTCGCCAAGTAATTTACCGCGCTCTCGGCGGCGGAAAGATCGAAGAAGGCTACATAACATCATTCAATACCGATTACGTCTTTGTGCGTTACAGCGGTTGCACTAGCGCCGCAACTCGCCGCGAGGATCTCGAATGGTCACACATCGACAGCCCATGAGAGGCAGGCGGTTCGTAAAGCTCAACATGACGATCATTGCCCGCCCCCATTCATCCCGCCGAGAACATACCCGGCAATCGCCGACAGCGCCGCGAGTGCGGCTTCGCCGCTGATCTTGTCCTGCATACAAAGGATCGCGACGGTCGGCACGATCAGGAACAGCACTACCGAGCGCTGGACGATGCGCCCTTCGATCATGCTCCGAACTGTCGTGTCGACGCCCGGCGAAAAAAACAAACTGCCAAATACCAGAAGCCCAGCTATCGCCATCAATACCGCAACCATACTGAACGCAGCCCAGAGCAACCGATCATGCCCGTCAATCATCCGATCACGGTGACCGCGTACTGGCGGGCGGTCGAAACAACAGGAAGGGAGTACACCGCCTCACGCACCAGCCCCGACACCAGCACTTGATGCAATGGTGCCGCGCCGACAACCACGCTCTCCCGCACCAACCCGCGCGCATACACCACGCCGTCGCTGGCACCGATGGTTTCGCGGGCGAGCCCGCATGCGCGAAAGTCGGAAAAATGATCGCCGTCAGGGAACACCACTGCCGGCGGTGTGAATGCCCCTTCGTATCTCGCGGCCCCTTTGGTTATGCGGAGATCGTCTATTTGCCCAGGAAACCGCCGCGCAGTTGTCGGGTCATTGCCAATACGCAGCGGTTCGGTGCTGGCGAACAGCGCCGCCGTGTTGGTCCCGGAAGCAATTACAACGCCGTTGGCATAGATACGGGTTACGCCGAATAAGTTTCGATCTACCGCGATATGCACCCAAGTATTGAGCGGCAACGTGTAGGAAGCCGTGATGCTGGAATTGGTTGATCCATCAAGGGAATAAAAGAAAATAAGGGTACCCATGAGAGTGCGGCGATCAGCAGTGCATCGCGATCACGCGTCGGGGAACGGCGCTGTGGGCGGCGTGAATGCGCCGGCATAGCGCGCGACGCCCTTAGTGATCCGCACCTCGTCTATCTGCCCGGGCCACCGTCTCCCCGCGCTGGCGAGGCCGTCGTTGCCAATTACGAGGGCGTTTGTCGCGTCGAAGAACGTGGTGGCTATCGTCGCCGAGCCGATGACGGCACCGTCCGCATAGACGCGCACGACGTTTGACGCATCCCGATCAACCGCTATGTGCACCCAGGTGTTCAGCGTGAATGTGTATAGGGCGCTCACCCCAAGCAAAGGGGTTGCCCCGTTTGCGCTGTAGTAGAATACTGCGCTGCCGCCGTTGAAGCCCAAATACCAGCCGATGCTGGAGCCATACTGCGCCACGATCCCGGCAAAACCGGATGGCGCTGTGGTGGCGCGAACCCACGCCTCGATTGTAAAGCGCCCGGCACCGAACGCCCAATCGGCGCTGTCAGCCGAACTCGCTCCGAGGCTCGTTGGATTTAACGACGCGGTGCCGAACTTCTGCTGCGCCGTGGTCAGCGCGTCCGACGCAGAGCCGGTGACGGTGTGGGCAGCCAGCGAACTGTCGATAAACGAGGTCGCCCCGTTCGCGCCATCGAAATGCAGCAGCAGTACAACGCTGGCGAAATTCGGGTCGGTCGCCGCCGCCGCCGTATACCAGAACGGGTTGACCAGCGCCGTCATGCGGTGCCGATCAGCGACACCTTAAGCCCCCTTGCCCCGGTGCCCGCGGCGGTGATGTCGATGGTGATCTCGGCGTCGTCGGCGAGCGCGGCATCCGAGATCACCGCGGGCGTTGCCGCCGTCGTGCTGGTCTTCTCGGTGGCGTCAATCGAGAGCGCGGTCGAGAGGATAGTGGTGCCGCTTTTCTTGATGTCCACCGTCACGAGCCCCGACGACGATACCGTCGAGAGGCTGGAGCGCACCGCCGTCAATGTCATGGCAAACGGCATACGAAACGTGAGCTTCGCCGTGCCCGTCGTCAGGTTCGTCGTCTCGTCGGAAACGGCAACCTGTATCGCCTGCTTTTTCAGATCGGCAATGCTGGCGCCGCCATCGGCAATGAGCTTGCCGGTGGTGCCGCTGTAGGTCGCGACATTGCCGCTGACCGCACTGCCTGGGCCAACAACAGTGCCCGTCGCGCCTGTCGCGATCCATTTTGTGCCGTCCCACTGCCAACTCAGCGCGCCTGACGTAAATATCTGGCCGACTGTCAAACCGGCGGACGGGAAGTCAATTGCCATTATTTCGCGGCCTCCAAGGTTTCAACCTTGGCCGAGAGTTCGCGAACCGCCTGCCACAAAACCGCCAGCATCGCGCCGACATCGACGGCCATGTCGCCGGGTTTGCCGTCAACGATGCCGGGCAACTCGCCCGCCGCATCAGCCAAATCTTGCGCTACGAAGCCCGTGTGCCGAGTATCCGCCCACCCCGCTCGCTCGGGGTCGTCCGGTTCCAGCCAGCGAAATGTTTTCGGCTCCACCGCTGCAATAAGCGGCAAGCATAGCGCCGGCAATTTCTCAATGTCGGTTTTGAAAGCGGCATCAGATGTTAGCAGCGTGCCGGCGGCGTATACTGCCGTGGCGTTAAGAGTGCCGGCGCCTTTGTCGCCACCAGTCGGCGTTCCGATCTGCACGCCGCCACTGTTAGCAATCCGCACCCGCTCGACGCCGCTGGCCGTAACCAGCAATGCGCCGGCATTCCCGGTTGTGTTTCCCCAGCACATAATTCCGGGGCCATTGGTGTTGGTAAAACCCAATACTCCGGCAGCTGATGTCGATTGATCCGATAT
>Ga0070671_100003063_pt1 | contig 13001 bp, 15 predicted proteins | sample KBSS73metaG_FD_65341 | JGI IMG/M metagenome (GOLD analysis project Ga0070671, IMG submission 65341) | Switchgrass rhizosphere microbial communities from Kellogg Biological Station, Michigan, USA - KBS S7-3 metaG | ecosystem: Host-associated > Plants > Roots > Rhizosphere > Soil ...
GATCCCGGGATCGACGCTCTGCCTCTCGTCGCACGGCCGCACCGAGGTCGGTGTGACCATCCTCGGCAGCATCAGCCGGGCGATCGTCGACCGCAGCCCGGCGCCCGTCTTGCTGATCGGCCCCCACGCCATGGCCCCGACTGGCTTCTCCGCGGTGCTGGTGGGGATCGACGGCTCACCGCTCAGCCGGCGCGCACTCGTGGCGGCTGGCCACTGGGCGGATCAGCTCGGGGCCGTGCCCTGGCTGGCCCTGGTGGATCCCCCCGGGACCGCCCCGATGACCGGCGACCTCGTCGAGAGCGCGGATCTGCAACGCGCCGCCGCGCAGCTCGAGACGTTCGGGCTGGAACCGCAATGGGACGTGCTGCACGACGACCATCCGGCGCGAGCGCTCGCCACCTGGGGCGCCTCGCACGGCGCGGCCCTCTACGTCGTCGGCGCCCACAGCCGCACCGGCGTGCACGAGCTCGTCGTCGGCAGTGTGGCCAACCAACTGGTCCACCACGCCGACCGCGCCGTGTTGGTGGCCGGCCCGGCCTGCCGCTGAGCGGCCGGCACCGCAGAGCGCAGCGAAGGTGACCTTCGCCCCTGGGGGCTGCCACCCACGAGGTGCACGCTGATGGCATGGACGCCACCACTGCGCGACGACTTCTCGAATCCGAGCTCGACGACCTCATCCGGGTCGGCCGTGCCGAGCGAGCCGTCGTCTCCGAGCGCGGAGACGAGCTGCTCGAGCGCGAAGGCGAGGCCACGATCCTGCGTCTGACCGACGAGCGGACCGCCGACGTCGCCCACGCGCTCCGGAAGCTCGACGCTGGCACGTACGGCGCATGCGAGACCTGCGGCGCGCCCATCCCCGACGACCGGCTGCGTGCCCGGCCCGACGCCCGCTTCTGCGAGGCCGACGAGCGCGCCTGGGAGCGGCGTCAGATCGCGTTCGATGTCGGCGCCGGCGCGGCGGCCGACGAACGAGGCGATCCGGCGTGGGCGGAGCTGGACGGACTCGACGACGACCTCCTCGAGCGCGAGGTCCTGTCAGCCGAGGAGGCCGCCGTGCACGAGGCGAGCGCCGAGGAGATCTGACGATGATGTGGGACTGGAGCGGTTCATCGTGGTGGTGGTGGTTCGTGATGTCGGGCGGGATGGTGCTGTTCTGGGGGTTCGTCGCGTGGGTGGTGCTGCAGGCCGCGCGCAGCGACCGCGCGTCGGCGGACGGCTCAGAGGCAATCCTCGCCGCGCGCTTCGCCCGCGGCGAGATCGATGCCGAGGAGTACCGCCAGCGTCTCGAAGTCCTGCGCCTCGGTCCAGGGCGCCGGGCGTCGAGGACCGACGGAGCGGATCACTGACCGCGATCGTCGTCGCCACCGGGTCCGCTCGTCCCCTTGTCGTGCCACACGGCCTTCGCCCCGGAATGTCCGACGCGTGCCACTTGCACCATTGACGCGCCGGCGACGACGATCGACACCCCGCCGACGGCCAGCATGGTGTTGCGGTACCACGCCCGGGCTCGCCGACGATCGACGAGCACGAGGCCGACCGAGAGCAGGAGCACCGCGAGCGCCAGCGGACGCATGGGCTCGGCGAGCGAGGCGTGCTGGTGCACGAGGACACGGTCGCCCACGTGCTCCTGCAGGGACTCGCCGGTGGTCATGGCGAGCTGCACGGACACGAGGGCCACGAAGGCCAGGCCGACGACCCACCACCCGGCCGCGGCTCGCCAACCGGGCCGTACCGCCACGCCGACAAGAGCCAGCGCCGACAGCGGGACCAGCACCACGGGAACGTGGACGAGCAGGGGGTGGGCGGGCAGGCCGAAGATGCGGTCGAGGAAGGCGAGCACGGAGCGAACCTAGGAGGCGTCATCCCTTCCAACGGAGCGAAGAAGGTTCGGGCTCGGCAAAAGTTCGGTAAGGGGGCGCACCCGGTCGACGACGCCGGGCGCATCATGCTGGACGTCATGGAGCTGCTCGTGGTCGAAGACGACGACGCCATCGCCGCGCCCCTCGTCGAGGCGCTCGAGCGCGCCGGGTTCGAAGCGGTCCGAGTCGCCACGGGTCGCGAGGCTCTCGCCCGCGCGGGTGACGTCGACCTCGTGCTCCTCGACCTCGGCCTTCCCGACATGGACGGCTCGGAGGTGTGCCGCCAGATCCGCGCTCGCGCGTCCACGCCGATCATCGTGTTGACGGCGCGCGGTGACGAGGCGGACCGTGTACTGGGTTTGGAGCTCGGCGCCGACGACTACGTCGTGAAACCCTTCGGCACCCGCGAGCTGATCGCGCGCGTGCGGGCCGTCGCGCGTCGAGCCGCGCCCGGTCCCGAGCCGGAAGGGCCGCAGCAGATCGGTTCGCTCGTGATCGACCGGCGAACCCGCCGCGTCACGATCGACGGCGAGGAGCTCGCGCTCACGCCGAAGGAGTTCGACCTCTTGGCGCTGCTCGGCGAGGACCCCGGGGCCGTCGTGACCCGCGAGCACATCATGGACGAGGTCTGGGACCCCCACTGGTACGGGCCGACGAAGACGCTCGACGTCCACATCGCCTCCCTGCGGCGGAAGCTCGGAGACCCCACGTGGGTGGAGACGGTGCGCAGCGTCGGGTTCCGCCTGCGTGACCACTCGTGAGACGACGCCTCATCGTCGGCAACGTCCTGTTCGTCATCGCCCTCCTGCTCCTGCTCGAGGTTCCGCTCGCGATCGTGTACGGCAACCACGAGCACGACGCACTCTCCACTGCGTTGCAACGCGATGCCGCCGCCGTGGCCGGCGTCACCCAGGAGATCCTCGAGCACCCGGGTGACCATGATCTCGCAGGCTTCATCGACCAGTTCGAAACCCGCTCCGGGAGCCTGATGCTCATCCTCCGTTCCGACGGCACCGAACCGGTGCCGTCGAACGAGCCCGCAGATTCGGTCCTGCGGGCACAGGGGCGGGTCGCGACCCAACGTCGTGAAGCGGTGAGCGGCGAGAGCGCCGACCGGCTCTACGTCGCGGTGCCCATCGGTGTCCACGACGACCGTGGCGCCGTGGTGATCGCCCGGTCGGACCGAGCCGTCGACGAGCGGGTGCATCGCTTCTGGCTGTTCCTCGTGGGTCTCGGCATCACCGCCGTGGTCGTCGTCGCGGTCGTGAGCGAGCGGCTGGCGCGCTGGGTGACGCGTCCACTGCGTGATCTCGGTGATCGCGCCGGCGACCTGGGCCGCGGCGCGCTCCACGTCCGCGCCGATCTCGCCGGGCCACCGGAGATCGCGGCGCTGGCGGCGCGGTTCAACGACATGGCCAGCCGGCTCGACGACCTCGTCGCATCGCAGCGCCGCTTCGTCGCCGACGCCAGCCACCAGCTCCGCACGCCGCTCACCGCGTTGCGGCTGCGGCTCGAGAACCTCGAACCGGGCGACGACGCCGCCGATGCCGCCCGCGCCGCCGCGCTCACCGAGGTCGCCCGCCTCTCACGGCTCGTCGACGGCCTGCTGGCGCTGGCTCGGGCCGAGGGAGGCCGCGCCGAGCGCGAGCTGGTCGACGTGGTCGCCGTGGTCGCCGACCGCCAGGAGGCGTGGGCACCCCTCGCCGCCGAGCAGGGCGTCGATCTCCGGCTCGGGGCGATGCCGGACCGCGCCGTCGTCGCCTTGATGCCCGAGACGCTCGAGCAGATGCTCGACAACCTCATCGCCAACGCCCTCGAAGCCACCCCGGCGGGACGGGTCGTCGAGTGCCGCGTCGACGCGGACGACGGTGCGTTCGAGGTCCACGTCGACGACGAAGGCCACGGCTTGTCCGACGACGAGCGGCGCCACGCGTTCGACCCGTTCTGGCAAGGCCACCGATCGACGGGCAGCACCGGCCTCGGCCTCGCGATCGTCGATCAGCTGGCGCGCTCCAACGGTGCCGCCGTCTCGTTGCGCCGCTCCGCCACCGGCGGCGTAGACGCGGTCGTGCGACTGGTCAGATGATGCGCATTCGTGCGAACGCCTCGGTCACCGAGACGCAACCGTGGGCGTCGACGATCGCGGCGGCGACCTCCGGGTGATCGCTCATCCACCGCGAGGCATCCTCACCGAGCGCGACGAGCGCGGTCGCGTAGCCGTCGGCGACCGCCAGCGAGGGGGCGACCACGGTGGCCGCGGTCAGCGCGGTGGCCCGCTCCCCGCGGCGCGGGTCGACGATGTGGGCGCCTCGCTCGTAGAGGCCGGAGGTGGCCACGCCCGCATCGGTCGCGGCGACGGTGCCCATGACGCCGTCACGGACTTCGGGATGCTGGATCCCGACGCGCCACGCCGAGCCGTCGCCGCTGCTCCCCGCGACGAGCACGTCGCCGCCGGCGTTGATCGCGAAGTCGTGGACGCCGGCGTCGCGCAGGAGCGCTCCGGCGCGGTCGAGCGCCCAACCCTTCACCATTCCTGACGGATCGATCGGCGCGAACCCCTCCTGCCACGTCACTCGAGGATCGGCCGCGACGATGACCTCGTAAGCACCCCACGTGTCGGCCCGGATGCGGTCACACAGCGCCAACACCTCGCGCACGTCCGCGCTCACGTCACCGAGTCGCAGCTCGCCTCGCCCCAGGCGACGGATCTCGCTGTCGGCGCGCCACGTCGAGAACCGCTGGTCGACCAGGTGGAACCATGCGATGACGCGGTCGAGCAGCTCGCCGTCGACCGGTTGGCGAACGTCGACCGTGATGACCGTGCCCCACACCGGCTCGGTTCGCCGTTCACCCGATCGCGTCGATCGCTCCTTGCAACGACTGGATGTAGGACTCACTCGTGTAGCTCGCACCGGAGACGATGTCGACGTTGGCGCTCTGCGCCCGAAGCGCCTCTTGACGGAGCCTCGGCCCCGCGTAGTCGCTGATCTCGGCCGAGCGCTCGCGATCCATCGGGAGCTGCAGGGCCTGCACGTCGTCGAGGTGGTGGCCCGTGACCGTGATCCGCACCTGCACGTCGCCGTATCGGTTGGGCACGTCGGGCCCGGTGATCGTGCGCCGCGACGTCACCTGCGTGGTCGAGGTCGTCGGTCGCGCCGTCGTCGTCGCCTGTCCCGCCGTGGTGGTGGTCGGCGATGGGATGGTCACCTCTGTCGAGCCCGGCGTCGCCGCGGTGATGCGCGCTGAGGTGGCGGCGGGCGTGGTGCGGAAGTTGGCGAGGAGGGCGAGTCCGCCCGCCGTCGCCGCGAGTACGGGGATCGTGCGTCTCATGGGGTACCTCAGTAGGCGAAGCGCTCGAAGTGGATCTGGTTGTCGGGGATGTGGAGCCGCCGCAAGCGGCCGCGCACGGCGTCGACCATCGCCGGCGGACCGCACACGTAGACGTCGCGTTGGATGAGGTCGGGCACGAGCTTGCGCAAGGCCGGGACGCCGAGCTGATCGGTCCGGTCGTCGCCGATCTCGGCGCCGACGAGGACCCGCACTTCGACGCCACGCTGGGCGGCGAACGCGTCGAGCTCCTTGCGGAAGGCGACGTCGTCCTCGTTCACCACGCGGTACAGCAAGGTCACGTCGCCGGTGCCCCTGGGCAGCTCGTCGAGCAAGGCGCGCAGGGGGGTGATGCCGATGCCCCCGGCGATGAGCACCACCCGGCGATGACGACGGCGGCGGACCGTGAACGTGCCGTAGGGACCCTCGGCGAGGACCCGCGTCCCCGGCCTCACGTGGGCCATGCGAGCGGTGTCGTCTCCGAGCGCCTTCACCGTGATGCGCAGCAGGTTCGGGCGCGGCGCGGCGGACAAGGAGAACGGGTGTGCCTTCCACCAGCCCCACGGCGTCACGAACCGCCAGAGGAAGAACTGACCGGGCTCCGCGCCCGTCGCGTCGAGGTTCCGACCCGTGACGTAGATCGAGACGACACCGGCAGCCTCGGGTTGCACGGCGTGGACGCGGAGCTGGTGTCGCAGGTTGAACGCGATGGGGCGACCCACGCGCCACGCGAGGATCGCGGCGAGGACGGCCGCATACAGCGCCACCCACCAGACCCGAGCCACGCGGTCACTGCTGAAGTCGGTCCCGACGGCCAACTGGTGGGCGAAGCCCAGCGTGACCGCGACATACGCATAGAGGTGCAGGGCGTACCACGTCTCCCGCGAGAGCCGAGCGCGCGCGGCGCGCGCCGACATCACGCCGATGCCGACGAGGAGGCCGAGCCCGACGATCGCCATGAGCACGTCGGGGTAGTGGCGGATGAAGTCGCCGAGCTGCGCCGCGATCGAGCGCCGGTCGCCTACGGCGTACCCCCACGTGATGAACACCGTGTGGGCGACGAGCAGCCAGACCGTCGCGAACCCGGTCCATCGGTGCCAGAGCGCCAGGCGGTCGAAGCCGATGGCCCGCTCGAGCCACCCGATGCGCGACATGAGGAGGATGCCAACCAGTGCGGCGTAGGCACCGAGCAGCCCCGTCAGCTGGCCCGTTGCGGTGAGCAGCCCGCCCGGGGCAGCGAGGTTGCCGAGACCGCCGTGACGCAACCACAGCCCGATCGTGACCGCGGCGTTGGCGGCGATCACGACGGCGACGTTCCACGCGGGATCCGCCTCCTGCCGTGACACCTGCACCGCTGCGCTCACGGACGAGACGCTACGGACCCAGCCTGGGAAGTCGCCCGGCGCGATGGCAAACGTTTGGCAAGGAATTCGCGGTCCGGCGGTCTCGTCACCGGCGCGTGCGGCGCCACCCGCGGCTGCGACTCGCGCGAAGCTCGGGTCCAGCGAAAGGAGCCGATGCCGTGCGCGTGTCCCCTGCCGTTCTCCGTGACGAGGCCGAGCAGGCACTCATGCGGTGGCCGTTCGTCCTCGACATCGAGGACGCGCATGGGCTCCCCCGCTTCTTGTTGCTCGCGGTCGGTTCGATCGAGACGAACCTCCGGCCGGCGTTCACCGACGGGCACACGACCGGTGACGGCGGCCACGGGCACGGCGTCTGGCAGCTCGACGATCGCTTCCACGTGATCCCGCCCGGCTTCGACGCCGACCCGAGAGCGCAGGCGACCACCGCCGCCGGGATGCTCGGCGCACTCCTCGCGGCCGAGCACGACGACGTGGTGCGCGCCTGCAACCGGTACAACTCCGGGTCCGCGAGCGATGGCGCCGCCACCCACGGCGCCGGTGCCGACGCCTGGGTCTACGGCCGCGAGGCCGCCGAGCGGTTGGCCTGGCTCACGGACAACCTCACCCCCACCGAGCGAGAGGACGAGGACATGCCTCGGATCGTTGCCGGCACCCCGTCGTGGAGCGTCGTCCAGCAGAACCTGGCGAGGCCCCGCTTCGTGGCGCTCTGGGAGACGACGACGTCGGATGACTTCACGATGGGCAACGCGCTCGTCGCCGCCCTCGACGGCGCCGTGTTCGCTCCGGTCTGGACCATGGAGCACCGGGGGCGCGGTGGCGGGTGGCACGACTTCTCGTGGCAGGGCCACCAGTGGCGACGCTTCCACAACACCGGCGTCCCGATCGACTTCGACGAGACCGCCGACGGCGCGTTCTTCCTGATCGCCGACAACGGCACCTACGACGTCGCCCACCGATCCCGGGTGTGAGGACGGGCGGATGATCGCCTCCTCGGAGGATGAGGCGAAGGAACTACGCCGTCATCGATACATCGGACCTCACGACGACGACGGCACCGGGCTTCGTTCGCCATTTCTGCGGTAGTCCTCCATTGGCGCTGGATCTTCTCGTACCGTCACACTGAGGCGAGTGGGCCTCCCGGGCCCGACGCCACATCGAGAGGGAACGTGAAGGCCGTCCTGGATCGAATCTTCGCTCGCTACTCGAGCTGGAACCGCGCCCGCAAGGCCCGCTACATCGCCGACTTCATCGCCGAGCGCGGCGTTCGCTCCGTGCTGGTCGTCGGCGTCGGCCGCCTGTCACCAACGAAGTCGTTCGAACAGGCGGTCGAACGTCGCATCGCCGACGCCGTCGACCTCTTCATCACCTCGGGACTGGCCACCGAAGCACCCGTGCCGCACTGGACCTACCTCACCGCCAACGGCATGAACCTGCCGTTCCCCGACGACGCCTTCGACCTCGTCTTCTCCAACGCCGTGCTCGAACACGTCGGCGACGAGCACACCCAGCGACGATTCGTCGCCGAACACGTGCGGGTCGGCCGCCACTTCGTGCTCACCACCCCCAACCGATGGTTCCCCGTCGAGGCGCACACCCGGACCGTGTTCCGGCACTGGTCCGCGGCGTGGCGAGCCCGGCAACGGAAGTTCACCCGGCTCGTCAGCCGCAAGGAGCTCGACGACCTGCTCACGGTGCCCGGTCACATCCGCGGCCACGCGTGGAGCCCCACCTTCGTCGCCTTCGGACCCACCCAACCCGCCCCCGCCACCATCGACCTCACCGACCGACCGGTGGACCTCATCGCCGCCGAAGCGGCAGAGGCGAGACTTGGGCGGGGCTGATCCCTCGTCTCGCTCCGTTCACCTGATGTTCGACCGCCGGTCGCCATGCGAACGGTTCGGCGTGGTTCGATCTACCGCGACCACGCACCTCTGGTCGGCGGCCGGGAACGTCAGCGGAAGAAGCCCGGCAGGCGTGCCCGGTACTCCTCTGGGATGGAGACATGGCCGAGACACGTGGATGGGCGATCATCGAGAGCAGCGATGACAAGCGGGTGCTCCTCGTCGCCGAGGACCGACCCGAGGCGGAGGCCATCGCCAACGCCCTGCGGCAGCGGGGCCGAACCGTCAGCGTCGAGCCGGCCCCGGACTGACGACGCCATGGACGCCACCCCGATCCTCGTCCACGCTCGATCGCGCGCCCCGGTTCCGTCCTGGCTCGAACGGCTGCGCCGTCTGTTCGGCGGTGAGGTGATCCTCTCCCGGGGACTCCTGGGTGAGATCGAGGGCACGACCGACGCGATCTTCGACTACACCCTCACACCCGAGCGTCTCGGCTGGAACGACCCGGTACGGGGTGAGGTGTGCCGCATCGACCTGACCTCGGTCGAGGAGTTCTCACTGCGAAGCGGCGGTGCCGACTCACCGCTCACCGAGCTGTGGATGCACACGCCGACCCACGACGTCGCCGTCGCGCTGATCTCTCACGACGCCGTTGCTGCGCACGGGGACCCGGCACCCGTCGGTGCGCTCCTGACCTACGTGCTCCTGAAGCACGGCGCCCGCAGCGTGCGCTGACGCGAGTCAGGGTGCGGTGAGCTCGAGCGCCGCCGCATCGGCGGTCGAGGGCACGCCGAGCACGAGGTCGCGAAGCACGGCGGTGAGGTGATCCAAGTGTCGGAGCGCGGCGTCGGCGATGTCGGCGCGTTGCACGACCGTGAGCACGCCATCGGACTCGGCGAGTGTCTGGACCGCACCCGCAGCCACCGCGACCGAGTTCAGGAGGCGGTGGGCGACGACCGCGATCGTCGCGTCATCGCCGGGAAGCTCGTCGCTCATCGTGGTCCCTGGGTGGGCTGGGGGGATGACCCGCCAACAGTTGCACGCCTCACAGCCGCACCCCTGTCACGGGAGGTGGAATTCACATTCCGGAAACGACGCACAGATCGACCCGTCGACGAGGCCCTGGCGCGTCGAACCGGTGTCGGGCATCGTTGGCGCCATGTGGTCGACGGCCGAGCGCGACCGGCAGATCGCGTCCCTCCTCCGTGAGATGACGCCCGCGGAAGACCTCATGTCGCTGGCGGCGACCGAACGGCGGATCCGAGCAGAGTACGAACGGCTCAGCAGCGAGGCCAGGTTCGACGACTACGTGCCGCTGCTCGTGCGCAAGCGGCTGCGCCAAGAGCTTCGCGGGAGGGGCTACCGGACCGGCTGATGACGCCCGCGGCGCATCGTGGTGATCACGCGCTCACCGTGGTTCACCGATCCGCCGAGCTCGATCTCGAGGTGATGGGCTGGCGAGGAACGCTTCGATGCGCGCCGCGGCTCGTCTTGCCAGCTCGGTGGGATGGCCGATGAATGCGTGCGGGCAGTCGGGATAGACCGCGAGCTCGGCGTCGTTGCCCCAGGCTTGCCACCGCTGCGACATGAGGAAGCTGTCGTCGAGCAGGTGATCGGCGGTGCCGACCGTGAACAGTGCGGGCGGCAGACCGCGGAGCGGCGCGTACATCGGTGAGATGTCGGGGCGTCGAACCTCGAGGCGCGAGAGTCCCGGCGTGTAGGCGGCAAGGACGTCGTCGAAGGTCACGGGCCCGATGACATCCGGCGCCTCGCTCGGCCGCGCTCCCAGCTGACTCGGCGTGCCGCTCAGGTCGTACACACCGAAGACGAGGTTCACGCCGGCCACACGATCGGCGGCGTCGAGCTCGTCGCGGATGCGGAGCACAGTGAGAACCGCGTAGTACGCCCCCGCCGACTCACCCCCGAGGACGAGCCGGCCGGAGTGGGATGCCAGGACCTCGCGGGCCACCGCGAAGCAGTCGTCGGCACCCGCCGGGAACGGGTGCTCGGGCGCGAGTCGGTAGTCGACCGAGACCACGGTCACGCCCAGCCGTTCGCTCAGCTCGGCGAGGGCGACATCCTGGGCGCGGGGCGTGCCGAGCATCATCGCCCCACCGTGGAAGTGGAGGTAGAGCCCAGCCGCATCGTCGAGCGCGCGGAAGACGCGGCACGGCACACCGCCGATGACCTCGTCGCGACCAGCGGGCGAGTTCGTCACCATCGCATCGACCGCGCGGCGCTGCAGCGCGATCCGCTCCATCCGGTCCGTCGGCACCGCGTCGCCGACGAACGCACTGAAGCTGGCGGCCAACGTCGAGGTCATCGCTCGCGCCTCCGCTCGAAAGTCCTCGTACTCCTCCGGCCACAAGGCCATGGCGCTCCTCTCGAGAGGGTTCGTTGATGTCAGAGGTCTCACGGCGTTCCGCAGGTGAGCTTCGTGCCGTTCGGCGCCCGCGCCCCCCGGGTCGTCCGCTGGCACCACCCTAGTCACGAACTGGCGTAGTCTGCCATCGAAGATGGCATGATCTGCCAGAACGGTCAATGACGACGTCAGTGACGTGGTGTGTACTGTCCGGCGCGGGGCGAAGGTGAGGGATGGATGGCCGATCGAGCGCGCCAACGGCGTCAAGTCGAGGCCGACATCGAACGGGCGGCGCTCCGGCTGTTCGCCGAACGCACCCTCGACGACGTCACCGTTGACGAGATCGCCGCCGCGGCCGGCGTGTCGACCCGCACCTTCTTCCGGTACTTCCCGTTCAAGATCGACGTCGTCCTCGCGTACTACCGGCGACGCCAGATGCAGGTGCTCGAAGCGCTCGCCGGACGCCCGCCGCACGAGCCGCCGTTCAGCGCGCTCAAGAACGCATTGCTGACGGTGATTCCTGAGGGCGGCGACGACGACCCCGAGCTCGCACGGCTGCGCCAGCGGGTGCGGGCCCAGATTCCTGGCTGGGCGATGGGGTCCGCGGGCGCGACCGCACGCGAGGAGATCGTGCACCTCGTTGCGCTGCGACTCGGCGTCGACCCCACCACAGATGTCCGGCCGGTCGTGTTCGTCGACAGCGCGGTCGCCGCCGCGAACGCCGCACATGACCTCTGGCTGGCCGGTGGCTGCGAGGGAGACGTCACCACCATCGCCGCGGAAGCGCTCGACACCCTCGAGGTCGGCTTCCACGCCGTGAGCGCCGAGGTGCGCCGCCACGGGTCCTGGCAAGCACGGAGCGTCTAGGAGTCTGCGAATGACTGACCAGCTGTCCTACAGCCATGGCACGTCACGGACACCGCTGTTGGGTGAGACGGTCGGTGCGCTCCTCGATCGTGTGGCGGCGCGCTTCGGCGACCGGGATGCGCTCGTGGACTGCGCGAGCGGTCGACGGTGGGACTACCGGCAGCTCCAGCTCGACGTCGACGCGCTCGCCGTGGGTCTGCTCGAGCTGGGTATCGACAAGGGTGACCGGGTTGGACTGTGGGCGCCGAACTGTCCGGAGTGGACGCTCGTGCAGTTCGCGACGGCCAAGATCGGCGCGGTCCTCGTCAACATCAACCCGTCGTACCGGACTCATGAGCTGGCGTACGTCCTCAACCAGTCGGGATGTCGGCTGCTGATCGCCGCTCGTGAGGTCCGTGGGTCGGTGTACACCGACATGGTCGACAGCGTGCGCGACGAGCTCGTCGCCCTCGAGACCGCGATCTACCTCGGATCACCCGAATGGGACGCGTTGTCCGCGTCCGACGGGGCTGACCCCCAGGATCGCCTGCACGCGCGTGCCGCAAAGTTGAGCCCGGATGACGCCATCAACATCCAGTACACGTCGGGCACGACGGGGTTCCCGAAGGGCGCGACGCTTTCGCATCACAACATCGTCAACAACGGCTTCTTCGTCGGCGAGCTGTGCGGCTACACCGAAGCCGACCGGGTCTGCATCCCGGTGCCCTTCTACCACTGCTTCGGGATGGTCATGGGCAACCTCGGTGCCGTCGCCCACGGCGCTGCGATGATCATTCCCGCTCCCACGTTCGACGCGGCGGCGACGCTGAAGGCGGTGCAAGACGAGCGCTGCACCTCGCTCTACGGCGTGCCGACCATGTTCATCGCCGAGCTCGCCCTGCCCGACTTCGCGACGTACGACCTCTCGAGCCTGCGCACCGGGATCATGGCGGGATCGCCCTGTCCGGTCGAGGTGATGAAGCGCGTCATCAACGACATGGGCTGTCGCGAGGTCACCATCTGCTACGGCATGACCGAGACATCACCCGTGTCGACCCAGACCCGCGTCGACGACGCCCTCGACCGCCGGGTCTCCACCGTCGGTGCCGTGCACCCGCATGTGGAGGTGAAGGTCGTCGATCCCGAGACCGGCCTCACGGTGCCCCGCGTCACCCCCGGCGAGCTCTGCACCCGCGGCTACTCGGTGATGCTCGGCTACTGGAACGAACCCGAGAAGACGGCCGAGGCGATCGACGCGGCCCGGTGGATGCACACCGGCGACCTCGCCACCATGGACGACGCCGGCTACCTGAACATCGTGGGCCGCATCAAGGACCTCGTGATCCGCGGCGGGGAGAACATCTACCCGCGCGAGATCGAAGAGTTCCTCTACACCCACCCC